>OBJA01001257.1_pt1 | contig 18091 bp, 19 predicted proteins | sample 1519751 | NCBI WGS metagenome assembly OBJA01 (sample SAMEA3881238, study PRJEB22517) | soil metagenome | biome: lake sediment; feature: soda lake sediment; material: sediment, water from around vicinity | place: India | collected 2013-12-23 | depth 3 m | reverse complement strand
ATCCTTCAACAGCCATTGATGTTTCTTTTTTGCTGCTGGAGCAGTTGACAACAAGCGACAATGCCGGGAAAGTACGACGGTTAATGGGTTTTTGAATGGATTCCGCAAAGACGGAAGAGCGCCAGGCAAAAAGAAAGTATTCAATGGAGCAATTATCTGTAATTACTTGTTTGCTTTAATGTTCCTTTCACTTTTTTATGATCAGGTTTCTTTATTATTTACAGCCATTTCACTAATTTCACCACTTCCCGCCGAACAGGTTTTTTCAGTGTAGCAAATCAATATTAAGAGATTTATGAAAATTACGTATCTGATGATTACCGGTCTTTTGTTGTTTAATGTGACGGGAATGCGCGCACATGAACCTCTGACTGCGATCGATAGCCTATACCTTTCATCGGTTGCTCAGTATTATAAGATTGCGGAGAATGTAAAAAACGAGATCTGGCAAGGGATGGAACTGTCGCCTGTATGCCTTTTCCGGATTGATGGACCTGCTATATTTTTCCGGTAGAAGGTAAGTGCTGCAATACATGTTGATCGAACATAAGGGGTATATGGATAATTGTTTTCATGGAAAATTGCATGAATATGTGTTAATAGCCGTCGTTTGCAACCCCGGATAAAAAAACGGGGAGAATGATTTGATGTGCCTTAGGTTTTAAGTAATTGCTTTGAAATCTTTGGGTTTTACCATACCTTCGCAGGTAGGAATTGAGGAAAGAAAACAGTTTTAGCGCATAACATTGAAAACATTGAAAGTATATGACGCACAAGAAACAATCAGATGTGGATGCATATATTGAAAATGCTCCGGAAGCTGCAAAAGAAAAATTGTTGGAAATACGTTCCATTTTAAAGCAAGTTGCGCCGGACGCTTCAGAAACAATCAAATGGGGACAGCCCGTATTTGTTGAGAAAAGAATACTTTTTTCGTTTGCGGCCCATAAATCGCACCTGAACTTTATGCCTACAGGGCCTTCAATGGAACCCTTCAGAGAGGAACTTAAACGTTTTAAGACGGGCAAGGATACCATTCAGTTTCCTTATGATAGGCCGCTACCGCGGCAGCTTATTCAGAAAATAGCAGCATATAGAAGGTGGGATGTAATTGAGAACGATGCAAAGTGGATGTATTAAAACGGAACCGAAACCTAATTAACCAAAAAGCATGAACTTTATAAATGACAAGGTTTTTATAAACGAAAATTTCCAGGTAACCCCATTACCTAAGGGAGAGTACGATAACTGTAATTTCAGGAGTTGTGATTTTTCAGGATCTGATCTTTCATCAATTATATTCACCGAATGCCGGTTTTCTGACTGCAACCTTAGTTTATGCCAGTTAAGGGGGACTTCTTTCCGTGAAGTATCATTTACAGGTTGTAAACTGTTAGGGCTGCACTTTGAAAACTGCAATAAATTCGGACTTTCTTTTTCCTTTGACCGATGTTTGTTGAACAGCTCCTTTTTTTTCGGAATAACTATAAAAAAAACAAAGTTTAAAGATACCAATTTGCAGGATGTGGATTTTGGAGAAAGTGATCTGACAGATGCTGTTTTTGAAAACTGTGATCTGCAAAGTGCGCTATTTGATGGTACAAACCTTGAAAGGGCAGATTTTCAAACGAGTTACAACTATTCAATCGATCCGGAACGCAACCGGATTCGCAGAGCTAAATTTTCACTTCAGGGTATTTCAGGGCTTTTAAATAAGTACGACCTGGAAATTGAAACAGGCATTTGATTTTTTTACCCTGCGGGGGGAATCGTATGATCGTGGGTGTAGATCCAAAGTAAATGCTTGTGTGTCAGTTTTATTTCTTTTCAATTGCCGGCTGCCTTGTGGAATAGGCACTAATTAATTCAAGAAATCCGTTAGTATTACCAGATAAACAGGATTTTAATTTGGAGAATATCCGAAAAATAATTCACATCGACATGGATGCTTTTTATGCATCGGTTGAGCAGCTCGATCATCCGGAGCTTCGGGGGAAGCCTGTGGCGGTTGGTGGTTCGAAGGATCGGGGAGTGGTTGCTGCTGCCAGTTACGAAGCCCGAAAATATGGGGTGCGGTCGGCAATGGCCTCCCAGGTGGCCAAGCGCAAATGCCGGGAGCTGGTATTTGTGAAGCCCCGTTTTTCGCGTTACAAGGAGATTTCGCAGCAGATCCGATCCGTCTTCTTTGAATATACCGACCTGGTGGAGCCGTTATCACTCGATGAGGCTTATCTTGATGTTACCTATGCAAAAAAAGGGAGACCTTCGGCGACACTGATCGCTCAGGAGATCAGAAAACGGATTTTTACTGAAACAAGGCTTACAGCCTCAGCAGGGGTCTCCTATAATAAATTTTTGGCAAAGGTAGCATCGGATGTGAATAAACCGAATGGCATTTTTGTTGTAACGCCTGCCATGGCACAGGATTTTATTGATCAGCTGGAGATCAGGAAATTTTACGGCATCGGGAAAGTAACAGCTGAGAAGCTGAATAAAATGGGAATATGGTTTGGCCGCGATTTAAAGCAGATCGACCGGTTTGAATTGGTCCGCCTGTTTGGAAAATCGGGCAATTACTATTATGAAATTAGCCGGGGGGAAGATCACAGGCCCGTTGAACCGTCACGGGAACCAAAGTCGGTGGGTGCTGAAGAGACTTTTAATGCCGATATTTTCTTACTTCAGGATCTTGAAAATGAATTGCTTCAGATTGTTGATGTTGTTTGGGAAAGGTACAAACGTTCGGGAGCACAGGCCAAAACCCTTACTTTAAAATATAAATATGCCGATTTTGAACAACATACACGCAGCAAAACTATCAATAGATGGTTTTCAGAAAAAACTGAATTGATTGCAGGGGCAGGAGACCTGCTGCGAGCGCATGAATTCGCGAAGGGTATCCGGTTGCTGGGCCTGACGCTGTCTAATTTTAAGTCGGATGATAAAAATGAACCGGTGCAGTTGACAATTGAATTTTAGCAAAGATTCAGCAGATTCTGCCGGGGCACAGCGGTTTTGATTCAGCGGCTTATTTAATTGTGTGGAGAATTCGCATCCCCGTTCATCTAATTTTTAGTTTTCCTTCAATTAAACTGGAAAAAATATTTATTTTGTGCCGGTAGAGCATGCTCTGAAAATAAACCAATACTCATTCTCGATGAAAAAACCTGCACAGTACTTTTTAATTTTCCTGATTATACTGATAGCAGCCTATTTTTTGGGACCAACACCTCCTAAAGCAGAACTGAATCAGAACCTTCCTTCTCTGCCTTCTGGGGCAAGAAACCTTGAAAGATTCATCGATCAAAAGGAATCGGCTTTAAGCATAAAGCCTGACAATGAATCACGCATCATCTGGCACAATGAATCAAGGGAGCGTACCGAATATGCATTGTTATACCTGCATGGTTTCTCGGCTTCCTGGAGGGAAGGTTATCCGGCAAATACTGAATTTGCCCGTTATTTTGGCATGAATGCCTATTTCCCCAGGCTTGCATCGCATGGTTTGGTTACCGATGACCCGCTTATGGATATGACACCCGATAGTCTTTGGGAATCGGCAAAGGAAGCACTCATTGTTGCAAACAACCTGGGGCAACGTGTGATTGTTATGGGCACCTCCACCGGGGGATCGCTGGCATTGAAGCTGGCAGCAGATTTCCCCGAGTATGTAGAGGGGCTTATATTGTATTCGCCCAACATCAGAATTAACAGCAACACGGCATTTCTGCTGGCCAGGCCCTGGGGTTTACAACTGGCAAGGCAGGTTACAGGCGATAAATTTCGGGTATCGGATGAGGATGCAGCATCAAATGAATGTATGTATTGGTATTGCAGGTACAGGCTCGAGGGGGTTGTTTATTTGCAGCAACTGATCGATGTTGCAATGAAAAAAGAAACCTTCAGGCAGGTAAATGTGCCTGTATTTCTTGGATATTATTACAAGGATAATGAAAACCAGGATAAAACCGTAAGGGTGGATGCCATGCAGAAAATGTTCAGGCAGCTTGGTACCCCGGCTGAGGATAAATTGGAAAAGGCATTTCCTAAGGCCGGAACTCATGTAATTGCCTGTGATATGACATCTCAGGCAGCAGATGCGGTAATTAGTGAAACCATTCGCTTTGGCACAGAAGTTCTGAGGTTAAAACCTTGCCGTTTCAGATAAAGTTTTAGCCATTTTTTGGAAGCTGAAGATTTATTGAAAACCGTTCAGGCGTATGTGAGGTATGAATATTTCAGGTATGATAACGGCAATTAAGCTATTAAGTAAAAACTTTTCAATTTAATCAAATAGAATGATGAACAAATCAAATGAAAAAATGAGCATGCTTAGTGTTCTGGTTTTATTTACAGCACTAACATTATCGGCACAGGATGCACGAATCAAAATTGATATCGACCGTACAATTGGAGAGGTAAATCCTCACCTTTACGGAAATTTTGTAGAACATCTTGGAAGATGCGTATACGGTGGCATCTACGACGAAGATTCACCTTTATCCGATGAAAATGGGTTACGAAAAGATGTGATTGAAGCCGTTAAAGATTTAAATGTTTCGATAATCCGGTACCCTGGAGGGAATTTTGTTTCCAACTATCACTGGAAAGATGGTATTGGACCTAAAGATGAACGCCCTCCACGAATGGAACTTGCATGGGCCCGATTGGAGACCAACCGTTTTGGTACCGATGAATTTATGCAGTTTGTAAAAAAAGTTGGAACCGAACCTTATTTTTCGGTCAATATGGGAACCGGAACTATTGAAGAAGCTCAGCAATGGGTAGAATATTGCAATGTAAAAGAAGGACCCTATTATGCCGAACTAAGAAAAAAGAACGGGTTTCCTGAACCCTATAACATAAAGTATTGGAGTTTGGGCAACGAGATGGATGGCTTTTGGCAAATGGGACATCTAAATGCTGAAGATTACAGTAAAAAGGCCAGGGAAGCTGCCAAACTCATGAAACTTACTTCACCCGACATAAAATTAATTGCTGCCGGTTCTTCCAATTATCAGCCGGGAGCCGATCCTAATGAATGGAATGCCACTATTCTGCACGAATTGCGCGATGTGATTGATTATATTGCCCTTCACATGTATGTTGGCAATCCGGATGATAATTATTATAATTATGTATCTACCCCTTTGATTCTGGAGGAAAGAACCCAGATTGTAAAAGGAATGATTCTGAGGGAAATGGCCAATGCCCAGAGAGAGGACCGGGATCCCATATATATCGCATGGGACGAATACAATACGTGGTACAGGGCAAGAACCGATGATGCGCTGGAAGGTGAACGGGCTCTTGAAGAACATTACAACCTTGAAGATGTACTTGTAATAGCTGGTTTTTTAAATGCCTTTGTGCGAAATGCAGATATAGTGAAAATGGCAAACATGGCTCAGCTGGTCAATGTTATTGCTCCTATTTTTACAAGTGAAACAGATATTTTCAGGCAAACCATTTATTATCCGCTTGCGCTTTTTGCAAACAATGTTTTCGGAACATCTTTGGATTTGGTTGTTGATTGTGACACCTATAATACCGAGAGGTTTTCTGTGGGCATGGCTGAAACAATGACCCAGCAAAATAATGTACCCTATCTTGATGTTTCAGCAACATACAATAATGGGGAAGTTGTACTTTGTGTAGTAAACAGGCATAAAGATGCGGCCATTGCCACTGATGTTATTTGTCAGGAAGGTTTTTTTTCGGGTGAATTCGAAGTCTTTGAAGTGAACGGGCCGGATCTGAAATCGGTTAACGATTTTGGAAAAACTGAAGTTGAAACCGTAAAGAAGCAATCCATTCGTTTGCAGAAAGCCGGTAAGTTTAATTATAAATTTCCGGCGCATTCATTTACAATGATTAAAGGAAGGATAGCGAATTGATTAATCTTTATCCAGAAATCAAACCCGATTTTGGATATACCGCTTTCGTGGCTCAAAAGGTTCATTTCATTCCAGCCATTCAACGGAGGGGTCGGTTTTCCGATGCATACCGTTTTATGAATGGCAGGGAAGGAATGGACTTTCCCTTAATGCATGTGGGGCTTTTATGAATCAACTGATTTGTGATGCTGCAGGATCATCGATGAACCATGTGAGTATCCCGGGAGAAGGATCAACATGCCAGGCCGGATGGTTTTGTGCCACCTGTTCATTGTTCATGATTTCAGAAACCCTGGGTGCCTTGCTTTCGCCGGTGACCATGAAAAAGATGTTTCTTGCCTTGTTAATCACTTTTCCCGTGAGGGTAATTCGATTTTGCCCCGTTTCCGGATGTTGTGTAACGGTGCATAAACGATCGGAATGAAATAAATCAAGTTGTCCCGGGAATATGGATGCAGTGTGCCCATCTTCACCAAGGCCCAGCAGGATAAGGTCAAATACAGGAACATTTTCCAGTTTGCCCAGCTGCGTCAATAGCTCATCGGCATATCGTTTCGCTTCAACTTCCGGATCATCTTCCCCATGAATGCGGTGGATATTTTTTAAAGGAACCGGTATTTTCTGAAACAGGTTATCTTTTGCCAGTTTGAAATTGCTTTCATCGCTTTCAGGTGAAACGCACCGCTCGTCGCCCCACCAAAAATGGACGCGTTCCCAGGGAATGGAGTCGTTGTGTTTTTTTACCAGTGCTTTAAACAGTATTTTAGGTGTACTTCCTCCAGACAAGGCAATGTCGAAGCGTTTGCGGTTTGATTCGCGGATAAGTTTGTTGATCTCGCGGGCTACTCTTCGAGCCAGCTTTTTTGGTTTTGTATATATTTTTACTTCAGTAGAATGGGCCATTTTAAGAATTGTTTTTAAGAATAACTATACGAATTTCATTTTGTTCAGAGTTCACACCAGGCACCATCGTTTACCAGGTTTTTACACGGATAGCGCCATTGTCCACCTTCAGTAAGGGTGTTGGCAATTTCGGGTCCCCAGGTTCCTGCGGGATAGCCGTATAAGGGGATCTGCGGATTATTTTTCCAGGAGTTTAGAACCGGCTGAACAAAACGCCATGCTTCTTCCACTGCATCGCCTCGTGAGTATAGGGTAGGATCTCCCTGCATGCAATCTAACAGCAGTCGTTCATAGGCTGATGGTAACCTGACATCCGCCAGTTCGGAGTAATGAAAATCCATATTAACCATTTGCACCTTAAATCCGGCGCCGGGAGTTTTCATCCTGAATTTCAACAGGATGCCCTCGTCGGGCTGGATACGGATGATCAGCTGGTTGTTGTTGGGAGCCGGAAATCCTTCGCTGTTGAATAAGTGGTGAGGTACCTGCTTAAAATGGATAACGATTTCGGTAACCGATGCCGGAAGCTTTTTTCCTGTGCGGATGCTGAAGGGAACACCTCCCCAACGCCAGTTGTCGATAAAAAACCTCATGGCAACAAAGGTTTCTGTCCTTGAATTATCGTTTACCTTGTCCTCCTCACGGTAGCCTTTCACTGCCTGGCCGTTAATAACTGAAGAGATATATTGTCCGCGCACTACATAATTGGCAACTTCACTTTCAGAAATGGGGCGCATCGATTGAAAAACTTTAACAATTTCGTTGCGTATGGCATCAGCTTTCATCACCACCGGCGGCTCCATGGCAACAAAGCCTACCAGTTGCAGCAGATGGTTCTGCAGCATGTCACGAAGAGCTCCTGAATTGTCGTAGTAACCGCCCCGATCCTCTACCCCCAGGCTTTCAGCAGATGTAATTTCAATTCTTTCAATAAAATTTCTATTCCATAAGGGCTCAAAAATGCCGTTGGAGAAACGGGTAACCAACATATTTTGTACACTCTCTTTCCCAAGATAATGATCGATCCGGTATATCTGGTTTTCATCGAAGTGCTTCAGCAAATGAATGTTTAGCTGTTTTGCCGATTCCAAATCGGTGCCGAATGGTTTTTCCACAATCAATCTTCTAACATGAATTGCTGATTTACTTAATCCAATTTCCGACAGATTCTGTGCAATGACTTCATAAACCGAAGGAGGTGTAGATAAATAAAACAGGTAATTGGCATCAATATTTAATGTTTTTCCAAGTGTTTCCAGGCGCGTGTTAAGGGTTTTGAAGTCTGAAGTGTCGGTTGGTGAAACGGGTTCGTAATAAAGCAGTTCCTTGAATTGCTCCACTTCTTTTTCTTTTGGTAAGAACTGCCCTGCCTGTTTTCTGAATTCCAAATCTGTTAATGCTGTTCGCGAACACCCTACCACTGCAAATCTTTCGGGCAGCAGTTTCTGCCGGTATAAATCATAAAGCGCAGGAATTAATTTTCTTTTCGTTAGATCACCGGAAGCGCCGAATATTACTAATATTTGATTTTCAGGTGCTTTCATTATTTCTTTTCAATTATTACGGGTTTTGAAAAATAGGTTTTCCATTATGCAAATTTGCCTCCTTAAACAAATACTATGTTACTGAATTTCAGGAATGCCTGCCATCAGGTTCATTTCTTTCATTTTTAATTTAACAGTCCGTATTCCTAAAGTTTCACTGATTAAAGTTAGATTAAATAATATCAGTTCATTTGCTTTTTGGTTTTTCCGTGCAATACACAATGGCATTGTTATAAATTATATGATAATGTAATACAAAATTAACTTCCTGATTGTTTTTAATGAACTGACCAAAGAATTTTCCCGATCCGGAATCAGGAAGAAAAGGTTTAATTAAAAGTTGGCTTTTAAAATCGATTCCTTCCGCAGGAATACACTTAAATAATGCTTCTTTGGCGCACCAGTATAAAATTCGTGTAACAGCGGGATCTGGTGTGTTGTTGGTGTGTTGTAATTCGGAATCGGAAAGGAACCGGGCAGCCACTTTATATGTATCTCTTTGGATGCTTTCTACATCTACTCCTGCCGGGGCATCAGTTAACAAAACAACGGCGAGTTCCGATGAATGTGAAATGCTGATATGGATGTTTTCCTCCAGAAACGGTTTCCCCGATGCAGTGTAATGCAGTTCTTTTTTCTTTTGCATCATTTTCTGCAGCAGCAATCTCACGGCAAGGAATTCGCATTTTCGTTTTTCATTTTTTATTTTTTGGAATTCCAATTGCTCCTTTTCTGAAAACAAGAAATCCTCAAGAAGGGCACTGCAGGTTTCGCTCAGTCGCCATATTCCCATTAATCCATTGCCTCCATCGGGCAATTCAGAAATAGTAACTACTCCCATTGTGTGGTTTCGATAAGATGGATGACATCGCGTTCGAGGAATTCAACAACCGGCCTGAGCGAATCGATATCGGGTGTTGCCCGGATGTATAATGCTCCGCGCAGAAAATTATGGGTACTGTCGGTAAGAAAGAATTGCATTGGGGATGCTGCATTTCCCGTAATGCGGTAAAGCGTTCCAAATACATTGTTTTCAGGATTGAGATACACCTGCTCTTCAATGGCATTTGCCTTAACCGAATGTTTGTATGCCAGCTCCCGTGTCTCTTCCATCAATTCGGCCAGCAATTTTCGGGGGTTGTTGTTATCCTGCAGGTTAAAATACGAAATATGTACCTCAGCCTTGTTCTGAGGAAATTCCAAATTGATCCACCATGGCTCACCGGGATTTCGGCTATCGGGCTGCACGGCAGAATATTCCGGTACTTCAAAGCTGTATGGGAATTTATCCGCTATGGCATCGTATTCTTTTTCGGGAAAATTAATCCTGAAAAAACCACGTGGTTTTGGAGTGTATTTCTCATTACAACTAAAATACAGAAATACTCCAGCAATAAATAGCAGTTTAATTCTCATATTAAATAAATGGGTATAAAATAATAATACAAAAATACACCCTTTATGAGGTAAAATAAAAATCAGCGACAATAAAAAGTTACCCGACCAACTAAAAAGCTGGCCGGGGAATTATTTTAAATGAATCGGGCTGTAAAATATGGAATCAGAAAGGGAGGTCGTCATCTCCGCCCTGGTCCTCAATTTCAGCTTCCTGTGACTGAAATTGGCTGTCGTGCGAGGGGGTGCTTCGACTGTGCTGATTATCAGCATGATCCTTGGAATCGAGCATTACCATATTGTTAGCTACTATTTCTGTAAAATATTTTGTCTCCCCGTCTTTTTCATACTGGCGGTTGGTAATCTTTCCTTCGATAAACAACCTGGAGCCTTTTTTTACATATTGCTCAACAATTCCGGCAAGTCCTCTCCATAAGACTATATTGTGCCATTCGGTTGTTGTAATCCGTTCTCCGTTTTTTGCTCTGTACGATTCTGATGTTGCCATTCGGAATCTGGCAACTTTTACATCCTGATCCAAATGTTTGATTTCAGGATCGTTGCCGACATTTCCAACTAAAATAACTTTGTTAACTGACATACCCTTTAATTTTTAAGGTTAACGATTAAGTGATTTTTAACTTATAAATATAATCGATTTTCAATTATTAATTTTTGTTTTTAAATGAAATTTCTGAAAGTTTTTCGATCAAACGAGGGACAGGAAACTTATTGAAATCATGTTTTGGAATTTTTCCATAAGGGGGGTTCAGTTCGGTTTTTCCATCGATTTCGACGCATACGAGTCTGGCAATGAGAGTCTGATGGCTGAGCACATGTTTTTGCTGGGCAGATATTGTACTTATTGTATAGGAACAGCCATTCAGAAAATCAGGTTGAAGGTTTATAATTTCATCAGGGGTGAGTTCCTTTGGGGTCTCAACAACAGGAAACTGGTATAGATTCTTCCAGATATCGTTTGCTGTACGTTTTTCTATCCAAATGTACCTTTCACTTTCGATTAAATAATAACAAAGGTAGCGGAATTTGCGACCCGTTTTTTTCCCTTTTACCGGGAGCTGATCCGTTTTATTATGATTGTATGCAAAACATGAAGCCGTAACAGGACACTTTAAGCAATCAGGTGACCCGGGGACACATTGCAGGGCCCCGAACTCCATCAGTGCCTCGTTGTGAAACCCCGGGTTGCTTTTTTCGAGGATCTGGTTAGCTATATTATGCAATTCCTTTTTTCCTGCAACAGAATCTGTTGGAGAAGTTATGCCGTAATGCCTTGATAAAAATCGGTTTACATTTCCGTCAAGTACAGGGTGGGGCAGGTTGAATGCTATGGATGCTATGGCAGCAGCAGTATAGGGTCCAATTCCTTTCAAGGCCAGAATATCGGAATAGTTCTGAGGAAACCTACCCTGATGTTTCGATACAATTGCCTTTGCCGTACTATGAAGATTCCGGGCCCTTGAATAATAGCCTAATCCCTGCCATATTTTCAGCACCTGCTCCTCGTGTGCAGCAGCCAGCATCCCGATGTTGGGAAATTCAGCAGTAAAATTCTGATAATAAACCAACCCCTGGTCAACACGGGTTTGCTGAAGAATAATTTCGGAGATCCATATTCTGTATGGATCTTTTGTTTTACGCCAGGGTAAATCACGTTTATTCTTATGGTACCAGTTATATATTAATTGTACGAATTCGTTCACTTTTTGTAAAATCCTTTAAATCTTTAGGAAAAACAAAAATAATTTATTTGAAAAGCTTTTGGGTTATTAAATAATTTATATTTTTGCACACCATATTAATCCGATTAATTTATTGATATTTAAATATTTTAAGACATGACAAAGGCAGATATTGTAAATGAAATCTCAAAAAACACAGGTATTGAAAAGGTAACTGTTCAAAAAACAGTTGAAGCCTTTATGGAAACAGTAAAGGATTCGCTAGAAGATGGTAAAAATGTTTATCTGAGAGGTTTCGGTAGTTTTGTGGTGAAAAAAAGGGCAGAAAAAACCGCCAGAAATATATCCAAAAATACCACCATCATTATTCCAGCACATAACATTCCGTCATTTAAACCGGCGAAAACTTTTGTGTCTAAAGTGAAATCCAACATAAAATAATAGATATGCCAAGCGGAAAAAAAAGGAAAAGACATAAAATGGCCACTCATAAACGCAAAAAAAGATTGCGGAAGAACAGGCATAAAAAGAAAAAATAATATTTCAGTTTTAGTGACTGAATAACCGGATTGAACCTAAGGCAATAACTGTCTTAGGTTTAGTCTGTTAATAAAACACATTATTATATATTTAACAGTACAAAAATTTAGGTAGTGAGTAGTGATTTAATAATAGATGTCACTCCTTCCGAAATTGTTATAGCATTACAGGAAAATAAGAAACTTGTTGAATTAACCAGGGAAAAGAGCGGGGCAAAATTTGCGGTTGGCGATATTTATCTTGGAAAGGTAAAAAAGATTATGCCAAGCCTGAATGCGGCGTTCATCGATGTGGGATATGATAAAGATGCTTTCTTGCATTACCTCGATCTCGGTCCGCAATTTGCAACCCTCAATAAGTTTCTGCGAATTGTTTCCTCTAAAAAAACCAAAGTAAACTCCATCAATAAAATTCAACCTGAGCCCGATATTAACAAGGAAGGCAGGATAACTGATTTGTTGAAGGTGGGGCAGAAAATTCTGGTGCAGGTTGCCAAGGAACCTATTTCCACAAAAGGGCCACGATTGACTTCTGAGATTTCTATCGCAGGAAGATTTATGGTGTTGATGCCGTTTAGCGATAAGATTTCTATTTCACAGAAAATAAAATCAAATGAAGAGAAGAGCCGTCTGAAGAAACTTATTCAAAGCATTAAACCACGACAGTATGGTGTTATTGTCAGAACTGCTGCTGAAGGAAAAAAAGTAGCCGACCTTGATCAGGAATTGAGAGGCCTTGTTGATAAATGGGAAACTACTTTTCACAAGCTTCACCGCACCCAGGCACCTTCTTTAGTTATAGGTGAAATTGACCGTGCAACTGCTCTTCTCCGGGATATATATTCCCCGAATTTCAACAGTATCATTATAAATGACCAGCCGGTATGTGATGAAATAGCCAATTATATTGGCAGTATTCAGCCCGATAAAAAAAATATTGTCAAATTGTATAATGGGCGCCGTCCTATCTTTGAACATTTTGCCATCGATAAGCAAATAAAATCATCGTTCGGGAAAACTGTATCTTTTAAGAATGGTGCCTATTTGATAGTTGAACATACCGAAGCTTTTCACGTAATTGATGTGAACAGTGGGAACAGGGCCAAAGCCTCGGGCAGCCAGGAATCAAATGCACTTGATGTAAATCTTGCCGCCTGTGACGAGATTGCCAGGCAACTCCGCCTGAGAGATATGGGAGGTATTATCGTAATTGATTTTATTGATATGCATTCGCAAGCCAACCGCCAGAAGGTTTATGAGCACATGAAGGAAGTAATGGCAAGCGATCGGACAAAGCATAATATTTTGCCACTCAGTAAGTTTTGCCTCATGCAAATCACACGGCAACGTGTACGTCCGGAAGAAATCATCGAAACAGCTGAAAAATGCCCTACCTGTAACGGAAGTGGAAAAATAATGCCTTCTGTCCTCCTGGCCGACGACCTTGACAGTAAAGTGAATTACATCCTCAAGGATTTGAATAAAAGCAAACTTGTATTACATCTGCACCCTTATGTTGCAGCATTTATTACCAAAGGGATTAAAAGCATGAGGAACAGATGGTTCTTTCAGTACTTTAAGTGGGTGAAAATAAAGCCTGATAATTCTCTTGCTTTTCTGGAATATCATTTTTTTGATGAAAACCAGGAAGAAATAATACTTTAATATAGGCCGGCAAATTTTTTAGCCGGCTTTTTTCTTAATATTATTAAAATCACATCTACTGAACAACGGGTTGTTTTGCATATAATATGGAATTATTTACATTTGTTGATGTTTTTAGCTGGCATTAAATTATAATAACAATATGAAGAAACTAACATTTTTGACCCTGTTCGTTTTAACTTATTTTGCTGCTGTTGCTCAAATAATTGAACCAATTACCTGGAGTTTTGACTCAAAGCAGAATGGAAGGGATGTTGAATTGATTTTTAAAGCCGATATAAAACCGAACTGGCATTTATACGATACTTATCTTCCTGAAGGAGGGCCTATTGCAACTCAGGTAGTATTTGAAGATTCTACTATGTTTGAATTTGTCGGGGAATTGCAGAAGGAACCACAACCTGTTGAAAAATACGATGAGATTTTCATGATGAACCTTCGATTCTTCAGCAATGAAGCAACATTGACACAGAAAGTAAGGCTTAAAAATGATGATCCTGTTGTAATTTCAGGGTATGTTCTTTTTATGGGATGTGATGATGAAATGTGTCTTCCGCCAAATGAAGCTGAATTTTCATTTAATTTCAACAGGGGAACGGAAAAGCAGGATGTAGGAACAATTAAGATGGATACCGGTGTTAAAACAGCAGGGGCTGTCCCTGGTTCTGCCAGTGGACAGGCTTTGTGGCTGTTTATATTAATTTCTGCGCTTGCAGGCTTTGCGGCCATTCTTACTCCTTGTGTGTTTCCGATGATTCCCATGACGGTTTCCTTTTTTATGCGAGGCAGTGAAAACAAAGGGGTAGCCATACGAAATGGAATATTCTTTGGCTTTTCAATCCTGCTTATTTTTGCATTTTTAGGTGCTTTATTTACTTTCGGGTTATTTGGACCAAACATTGGCAATATTTTAAGCACCCACTGGATACCTAACTTGTTGTTCTTTATCCTTTTTTTAGTTTTTGCAGTATCCTTCTTTGGGGCATTTGAACTTGTTTTGCCCGGCAGCCTTGTGAATAAAACCGATTCAAAAGCCGAGCAAGGCGGACTGATTGGTTCCTTTTTTATGGCACTTACAACGGTTATTGTTTCCTTTTCGTGTACAGGCCCTTTTATTGGTGCACTTATTATTGAGGCAGTTCAGGATGGGGGTATGCGCCCGTTAATCGGAATGTCGTTCTTTGGATTTGCATTTGCTGCTCCTTTTACCTTGCTTGCAATTTTCCCTTCGGCTATTAAGAAGCTGCCTAAATCAGGTGGCTGGCTTAATTCTGTGAAAGTTGTCTTCGCTTTCATTTTGTTGGCTTTTGGACTTAAATTTTTAAGCAATATAGACCAGGTGTATGGTTTAAACCTCATCAGCAGGGATGTATTTCTGGCTATCTGGATAGTATTGTTTTTCTTTTTGGGGCTGTACTTACTTGGGAAAATAAAATTTTCTCATGACAGTGAAGTTACTCATATAGGAGTGGGCAGGCTGTTGCTTTCTGTGGCTACCTTCACATTTGTCATATATTTATTTACAGGTTTATTTGGAGCACCGTTGAAATCCGTTGCTGCACTGCTTCCTCCACAATCTTCCGGAACATCTTTTTTTGTAGGAGGAGGATTTGGCAGTACAGCATCATCAGCACAAGCTGAACTTTGTGGCCCTGCAAAATACGCTGAAAAGTTACACCTGCCTCATGGATTGTCTGGTTATTTCGATTATGAACAGGGATTAGCTTGTGCTGAAGAACAGAATAAACCTGTCTTCCTGGTGTTTAAAGGCCATGCATGTGCAAACTGTAAGAAAATGGAGAATGGGGTATGGGCTGACCCCAGAGCTCTTAGAATGCTGGCGGAGGATTATGTAATTGTAGCTTTATATACCGATGATCGCACTACTTTGCCCGAGAATGAATGGATTACTTCAGAATTAGACGGAAAAGTGAAGAAAACAATGGGAAATAAGAACCTGGATTTTCAGATAGATGAATATGCTACCAATACCATTCCTTTTCATGTTATAATAAAACCCGATGGGACCCGTAATACATTTGGAGTAACTTATAACAATGATGAATTTGTTTCCTTCCTGGAAAAAGGTTTATAATGGAGGTGAAGGTTTTTTGTCTGTTTCTGAGAACAAAGTCAATTATTGTTTTTTAACATGTTAAATGTCTTTGCACCCGTTGTTAATTGATAAATTTAAGTATTTATTTTAATTCGGGTTTTAGGGTTGAAACACTTAATGGTTATGTAATGGTATGAAAAATAATATTTTAACCTGGTTGTTCTGGAATGTAGACACACAAATTGACTTTGTATATCCACGTGGGAAATTATATGTTCAGGGTGCGGAGGATTTACGCCCTCAATGGAAGAAATTAACAAAATTGGCAAAAGAAAAATCGATTCAGGTAGTGAATACTGCCGATTACCACTTTCCCAACTCAGCCGAACTTGATCCATCTCCTGATTTTGTAAATACATTTCCCGAACATTGTATGGCAAATACCCGTGGTGCTGATTACATCCGTGAGACTGAACCTGAAGATCCCCTGATTTTTGAATGGAACAAAGAATATCTTATTACTCCTGAATTATTTGACCGAAAGAAGTACAGAAACTATATAATCAGAAAAGATGCTTTTGATGTATTTGCCGGAAATCCGTTTACTGATACCATTGTTAAGCACCTTAATCCCGATGTTGTGGTAGTTTATGGAGTTACTACCAATGTTTGTGTAGATGCTGCTGTGAAAGGATTGGTTAAACGCGTTAAAAAGGTTTTTGTTGTTGAAGATGCCATAAAGGAGCTTGCGAATATCCCTTTGCCATTTGAAACCTGGAAAAAGAAAGGGGTAGAACTGGTTACCATTGATAAACTGGAAGAACTACTGAATGGATAACCTGCGTATTAAAGAAAATGGTCAGAGGGTTTGCTTCTATTAATCATTTCTACACTCATGTTTGCTAATAACCGAGACTTGTAACCTATCAAAAGGATTAACCTTTATTTTTCTTATTAAATAGGATTTACTCTGTAAGTGGCTAATAATAAACTCAGAATGAAAAAAATTCTTCCTGATTCAAAAGACTTCCTGTTTGGGGGATCCTAATCTTTATGGCGAAAGTTTTCTGTCAGATTTTGTTCTTCCCTGAATCGCTGCTCCAGCAGGCTGCTCCTTTTAATTGTTTTTCTTAACCATTGAAGTTTTACATTTTCTTTTTCCTCTTGTGTAAGTTGCCATTCAACGCCGGGAAGAGATTTCAGCTTTTGGGTCAGTTGAAAGAGGATAATGGCTGCAGAAACCGAAATATTAAAGCTTTCGGTAAAGCCTGCCATTGGTATCTTTAAGAACTCATCTGCTTCATCTTGTATGGCTTGAGAAATGCCAGGCAGTTCAGATCCAAATACCAATGCTGCTTTACCTTTGGTCAGGTCAAAGTCGGGAAGCAGCAACTCATTTTTATGTGGAGTGGTGGCAACAATCCGGTAGCCTTCCTTTTTGAGCTTATTAATTGCTTCAATGCTGTTATTTTGGTGCTGGTTATATTTATAAATTGACAGCCATTTTGAGGAGCCCATGGCCACTTCTGTGTCCACTTTAAATGAATTTCTGTTTTCTATAACGTGTAAATTTTGTATTCCAATACAATCGCATGTGCGTAAGACGGCACTGGCGTTTTGAGGTTGAAAAATATCTTCAAGCACCACGGTTAAATAAGTTGTCCGCCTGGATAAAACTTCTTCAAACAACAGATTCCTTTCAGGAGTAATGTATTCAGAAAGAAAATCAATAAGTTTCTTTTTCATAATCAGAAGCAAAAATAAAAAAAGGGAGCAATGTACTCCCTTTTTAGTTCTTTCTATGCCAATTCAGCCTATGAAACTGAATCAGCAAGGTCAGCACCTGCCTTAAATTTAACCACTTTTTTGGAAGGGATTTTAATTTCTTTTCCTGTCTGTGGATTTCTTCCTGTGCGGGCACCACGTTCACTCACTGAAAAAGTTCCAAATCCTATCAGGGCAACCCGATCCCCGTTTTTTAACGTGTCGGTTGTTGTGCTGATAAATGCGTCGAGCGCTTTTTTTGCATCAGCTTTGGAAAGTCCAGCTCCGGCGGCCATTGCATCAATTAATTGTGCTTTGTTCATAAGCTAAAAATTTAAATGAAAAACTAAATTATTAATAATAAGCGAGTTGTAATTTTATTATCAACTGATAAATTATTGTTCATTCTACGTTGAATGGCTAAAAGGTCAGTAAAATCAACTGTTTCAGAGAACTAAAAAATAATTGTAGCTAAATTCAGAAATAACTTTTAAATAAACAACCCCAAATCCCTTTTTTTTTAAGCATTTTAAAATATTTTCCTTCCAGGGTTTCATGGAAACAAAAAAAATTCTACTTTTGTCGCGCCTGGAGAGATGGCAGAGTGGTCGATTGCGGCGGTCTT
>OBJA01001256.1_pt1 | contig 18098 bp, 17 predicted proteins | sample 1519751 | NCBI WGS metagenome assembly OBJA01 (sample SAMEA3881238, study PRJEB22517) | soil metagenome | biome: lake sediment; feature: soda lake sediment; material: sediment, water from around vicinity | place: India | collected 2013-12-23 | depth 3 m | reverse complement strand
CCGTACCTGTTGCAGAAACTGTAAAACTTACAGATTCTCCAACACAAGCAGTTTCATCTGTAGGTTGAATTGTTATAATTGGAGCTTCGCCTAAACTTAGTTCAACATAGTCTGAAGTAACACTAGGTAAAACACTTCCTGATACAACAACATTATAATCTGCTGAGACATCAGTAATACTTGCGGGATCTATGGTTAGGGTTTCTGTTGTTGCTCCTGAGATATTTCCACCGTTAACAAGATCAACTAAACCAATTCTCCATTGATAAGTCAAATTTGATCCTGAAGCATTGACTGTAAATACAGCAGCGTCGCCATCGCAGACTACCTGGTCGGTTGGTTGATCAATAATCATTGGAGATGTTAACACTAAGCATCCCGGAGGAGCTACTGCTGTAATTGCATTTGTATTTACCGCTCCAGTGATTGTAAGAGCTCTACCAATAAGATTAACTCCTTGCAATATATTTATTGCACCACCAGTACATACAATAGTTCCGACAAATTCGGAATAGTCGCCGATACTTACAGCACCATTAACCATCCAAAACACATTTTCTGGTTTAGTACCATTAATTAGAATAACATTTGCGTAAACGCTAGTTGATAGCGCACCATAGATTTTAATTATAAAAACAGCATCAGGATTATCCATTGCATCAAGGTAGAGATTGCCGGTTAAATCAGTAGCTGCATTCAATAGATAAGTATGCGGAGTAAGAACCAAATTGTTTCCAAACTGAACAGGATATAACAACTCAATGTCATAAGGTAGTGTATTTAAGTATGTATATGCATTTAATAGATCAGTTGCGGCTGCGTCGGTAGATCCGTCAGCAATAGGATGAATTGTTCCCGTCACTAAAAGAGGATCGAAACCAGTTGTAAGATCATTATTTGATCCAACATCACCAGTTACATAAGTCACACCCGTGTTTGTTACAGGTGCGGAAGATGAAAATATTGTAAAACAAAATGCAGAAACTAAATCAGGCGCCATTGGACCTGAAAGGAATGGGCTACCACAACCTATAGGAGTGTATGCCAAAATGCCGTCAATTGTTATTGCACCATTAATAGACAAAGCTCTACCCTGAAGAGTATCGCCTGTATGAATATTGATTGCAGAGTTGTTGACGACAATAGTTCCACATATTTTTGTGCCACTAGCTAAATCGACCAAGCCTTCTATTTTCCAATAAACATTGCATGCCTGAGCACCATTAACAAGCTCGACTTTTGCATTAGCACCGGAAGAAAAAGCTCCTTCAATTTGAAAAATAAATACAGCAGTTGGGTCTCCTAATGCATCAAGTGTTAGTACATTATTTAGAGTTGCAGGCGCTCCAATAGAATAAACTCCTGCTTCAAGTATTTGTCCGTTTCCAAGTAATGGAGCGGGAAAATCTGTTGGGATAACTGCTGCCAGTTCACCATAAGCAATAAGCAAATCTGCTGCTGCTTGACCACTCACAAGGTCTTGATCATGCATAACACCGTTTACGTTTCCGAATCCTGTACTGGCTGCCGAATTGGTGCCAACATTTCCGGTTAGTTGCGAAATACCTGTATTAGTAACTGCTCCAGCAGTCGTAAACAATACAAAATCTGAAGTCGTCCCTAGATTTATAATCTGTCCGAAGCCATAATGCGGAGTAATCAGTAAACTGATAGCCATTATCAAAAGAAATAATAATCTTTTCATTTTAATTGAGTTTTAATTAGTATTATTTAACTTTTCAAAGGTCGGTCGATTGATAGCCTTTTACATTACACAATTCAAAATAAAAATTACATTATTCTAATATTTAATACCCATTCCATCTTGTGGTGGCTGATATTAAATGATATTTTTATCATACATCACGAATTCCTACATCCGCACTTCTCCCAATCCTGAATGGTGATTAAGATAATACAACATAGGACGAGCATCCATACTTAATTAGAAAAATAGAATAATTGACTGTGATAAGATTTGTTTGATTTGGGAATAGAAGGTTCAGTTTTTTAGAAGCTTTTGTTGTGTAAAGTATTGCGATTTTAGTTTTGAGGTATTTTTTAATCTTTACCTTTTAGTTATTGTTTTATTGAAAATTTCTTTGTTCGATTTTATTATAAGAAAATACATACCCTTAGCCAAATGTGATAAATTTATAGTTTTCGTGTCGGATACGGATTCAGAAATAAATATTTCAGTTAATATTTTTTTTCCTAGTTCGTCATATACTTCTGTCCTAATCTTTTCACGGTGAAAATTTTCCAATACAATATTTATCTCATAACTGAATGGGTTGGGGAATACATTTATTCTTGCTTTATTTTCGTCCTGATTTGTATTGCAATTCAGATAAACAGTATTAAAATTTTCTAAAATTCCGTTAAAGTCCACTTGAGTAAGTCTGTAATAGTTATCTCCATGATATGGATATTTATCTGTGTATGAATAATAAATATTTGTATTGCTAAAACCATTCCCATAAATTATTGTTACTTTTTCAAATGTTATCATATCATGTGATTTTTCAATAATAAAATAGTCATTATTCATTTCTGATGTGGTAATCCAATTAATCAAAACTTTGTTATTTTGGCATACTGTATTAAACTCTGCTAATTGAATAGGAAGGGGAATGTATCCTTCGAAATGCAAATGAGTTTGTTTTAGCCCCAAAACACAAGGGTTATCAATTTCAACATCTTCTCCTTCTTCCAATTCAATTTCATTTATACCTGTAATCACAATGAATGTATTATTGTATGTAGCAGCATCTAATATTCTGGTTTCAAAAAATGCATTTCCGATTGCATCAGAAGTAACAGTGACAGGGACTTCAACTATTCCGTCAATTGTGTAATAGACTCTGAAGTCTGTATTTCTTTTCCACAATTCGGTAAGAACAATGATTGCTGAAGATTCGTCCTGTAGTTCCTGTGGGTCATGATAAATAGTGCCGAAGTCCAGAGTTGGATATACTCTTAATATAATAACATCTGAAATTGCATCGGGCAAACATAAGCCTGAAACCACAACATTATAGTTAATCGCAGCGTCTGCCAAACTAGTAGGGTCGATAGTTAATGTATTTGTTGTAGCACCGGAAATTGTAGGTCCATTAACTATATCATCTTCTCCTATTTTCCACTGATAAGTAAGGTAGGTTCCTGTTGTATCTACTGTAAAACTAACAGGATCTCCAACACAAGCAGTTTGATTAGTTGGTTGTATTGTAATAATTGGAGCATCTCCTAAATCTAAAGAAACAAAAATCGAATGAGTTTCTGTTATTGGAACCGAATCCGAAGGACTATTTAGAATATTTGCACCAGATAAAACGACAGCGCCATTTCTTGCGAGCAGTCGGCCATCAATTGATGAGCTTGTATTCATAGTAATAGATGTCAAAACCAAAATATTTCCGGCAAAAGAAGTACCGTTTCCAATAGTTGCAGAACTTCCAACCTGCCATGTAACATTATTAGCCTGAGCGCCACCAGTAAGAATTACGTTGCCACCTGCTCCACCAATTGTCGTGAGGTCAGAAGCAACTTGAAAAATCCAAGATGCATTGATGTCGTCTTGAGCATCCAAAGTCAAATCACCTGATTGTATTAATAGTGTTGATGTAGATTTATAGATACCAGGTGCGAGTGTTAAACCACCTTGGTCGCCGGCAACCGTAATTGGTGTTGGAGCAGTTGCTGCTTCAGCAAGAAGATAAGCATCTGTTAACTCTTGTTTTGCTTGAATTAACATTTCCTCAACACCTAGTGGTGCAAGATCATCAGAAGCATAAATAGCTCCGTTTACAACGATTGCCGGTGGAAAACCAACAATAGACGAACGGACACCGGGACTTAAGCCAATATCCATATCATGAATCTCGCTTTCCCCACTACTGGTAATTCCAGTGCCTGCTAATATAGCAAAGTTCCCTGCAGATGCTAAGTCAATAGGAGGTAATTCAGTCCCACATTCGCCGTTAATTACAACATTATAATCATCAGATATATCAGCCGCAGACACAGGGTCTATAACAAGTGTGTTGGTAGTTGCTCCCGTAATATTTCCGCCATCAATTAGGTCAATCGTGCCGATTCTCCATTGATAAGTCAAATCTGTTCCTGAAGCATTAACTGTAAACACAGCAACATCACCATCACAGGCAATTTGGTCTGTAGGTTGATCGATTATTAGTGGCGAAGATAAGGTTTCGCGTCCCAAAGTTGCTGTTGCAGTTATTGTATATGTATGTACTGAACTAATTGTCGTAAGAGCTCTCCCAATCAGGTTAACTCTTTGAAATAAATCCATTGCACCGCTGTTACATAAAATATTTCCAACAAATTTTGTATAGTCACCAATACTGACAGCAGCACTAACCATACAATACACATTTTCAGGCTTTGCACCATTAATAAGTATAACATTTGCATTTACCACGGTTGACAAAGCTCCTTCGATATGGATAAACCCAGAATTAGGATCTCCCTTACCGTCAAGAGTTAGGTCAAAATTTAGAGTTGTAGGATCTGCAATAGAATAGACTCCGGCTTCAAGAATTTGGACGTTTCCGAGTATTGGAGCAATATAGTCTTTAGGGTCAACCCCAGCAAGTTCTTCATAAGCAATAAGCAAATCTGCTGCTGCTTGAATAGTTTTAGCATCGGAGGTATGCATATTACCATTTACGTTCCCGAATCCAGTAAAGGCTCCTGAATTGGTGCCGACATTTCCTGTTAATTCAGAAAACCCTGTGTTCGTAACTGCACCTACGCTCGAAAATATGACAAAATCTGAAGCAGTCCCAAGATTTATTACCTGCCCTAAACCATTATTCGGTATAATCAGCAAGTTGACAGCCATTAGCAAAAGAAATATTAATCTTTTCATTTGAATCGAGTTTTAGCGATATAATATTTTACTTTTCAAAGGTAGGTCAAGAGATAACCCGATATGTTATACAATTCAAATACAATTTTGCATCTTTATATAAATCTCTAATAATGTTTTAATTGAATACGGAATCAAATAGTTTGAAACGCATTAATTTAAATGCTTGAGGCATATCAAGAGAAAACAAAAAGTAAAAAGTATAGATAAATTGAAGTTTTTTTTCGTATTTGCACGATAATTAAACCCCTTTAAAATTTGTATCGTCCAACAGTCAATCTGGCCATAAGATAGCTAAGTGTTGATTCGGCTCCTTGATTAAGATTTACATTATTTTCCTCAAGTCCATCAAAACAACCACCGGTGCAAGGATTATAGACAATCTGATGCAGTCGGTTATTTCCTAAAAACCAGTTGAAAGCCATTTCCATCTTGATTTTGTATTTTTCATCGTGAAAAGTGTCATAAAATGCTCCCAGAGTCATAATCGAATAAGACACATCTATTGGTTGTTCGCCAACATGTGTCTTTTTCTCTCCTCGAGTAAGCCAATTTTTGTTGGAAATAACTTCTATCCATTCGTTACTAAATGTGTGTGTGAGCAAAAATTCCAAAGATATATTTGCCGCATCCAAATACTTTTGTTCCTTAGTCATTAACCATGCATAGAGCATTGATTCGGGAAGAATGCTGTTAGCATAAGTCAAATATCCCTCAAACCAGTTCCACTTTTCCGAAGATTCGTGTCTTAACATTTGGATGAGCCTGTCTGCAAAAACTCTAATTAATGGAATAATATCAGATTTTTTACTTTCTTGTCTGTAATAGTACAGTCCCTTAATTGTAAATGCAATTGCTCTGGTTGAATAAATGTCTAAAATATTTACTAGAAGTTTAGTTAGAATTTTCTCTGCTTCAATGATAATATTATAAGGTAATATCTCAGTCATCGAAATAAGATATCCCAATGCCCAAACAGCTCTACCATTTGAATCGTCTAAATTTACCAGTTCGTTTTGATTTGTAAACCTATCCATTTTATCAACATAATTGAGCATTTTACCTGAATATCCCTGACAGAATTTCATAAATGCCAGATACTTACGGATATATTCAATTTGGTTTGTATCTCCAGTTTGTTTAAAATGCATACAAACAGTAATAAGAGCTCTTGCATTATCGTCAAGAGTATATCCTGATTCTATATCAGGTTGGTTTATTTTTGAAAATTGGATAATCCCTGTGTCCGTTGTCATTTTTTTTAAATGACTCAAATTTACTTCTGGCATATTGTACTTGATTTTCAGATTGTTGGTGTCAATTTTTTCAAGAACCCTAATATGCGCTAATGCTGAATTTTCCCAGGATGTTGATACTATTTTTTGCAATGTATTCGTGCTTAGATTTCTTCTTAATTGCTCGTCTTTTAGCAATTTTAAAACACTTTCGGCAAGCTGATTAGAATCGCCGAAGTCAAAAATAATTCCGGTATCTGTTGTAAGAAGTTCTTTCGCATGAGGAATTGGTGTTGATATAATTGGGCAAGCACAACTCATTGCATATGCGAAAGTTCCACTTACCGCCTGATTGCGATCGATTGTAGTAAATAGATATATATCAGTAAGTTGAAGGTGTTCTAGTAAAACAGGAGTGCTTAAATAACTGTTAATGAATGTAACATTATTCTCAAGAGAGTTTTTCTTTACTTTTTGTTCAAGAAACAAACGATATTTTTCACCATCATTTTTTATAATTTCAGGATGTGTTTTGCCTATAATAAGGAACATAACATCAGGGATCACCTTGACAATTTTTGGCAAAGCATCTAAAGTTGTTTCAATGCTTTTTCCTTCTCCCAATAAGCCAAACGTAGAAAGAATCTTCTTCCCTGAAAAGCCATATTTTTGTTTTAATAATTCATCTGAAATATGAGAGACTAAATGTGTACCGTGTGCAATAACCTCAATGTTTTTTGATGGTATTTCATACTGACCAACTAGAATTTCCTTTGCATTATTTGTCATCACTATCGTCTTCTCGCAAATTTTTGCAATTCCTTGAATCTTAGATTTCATCAAATCATCAGGGTTTGGTAAAACTGTATGAAATACAGTAATCAGAGGTTTTTTAAGTTCGAAAATAAAATTATTGAATGCTGTTTCTGTTTTGCTATAAAAACCAAATTCATGTTGAATTAGAATTGTGTCAATATTAGGATCTGAATTTATTTTTAGAAGTACTTGTTGGTAGTCTTCCACTTGTGAAGTGTTAAGTTTATACTTAACTTCTTCGGGATATTCATAATCTGAGACGCCGTTCTCAAGTGCGCAGATGCTTATATTGACTGAGTTGTTGAATTGTCTGTTTATTGACTTCGTAAGATCCTGTGAATAAGTTGCTATGCCACATTCTCGAGGAGGATAGGAAGTAATAATTAATAGTCCGGTTTTTTTTTCGAAAGTATCTGTTTTTGCCTTTACGTTTTTTTGTTTTTTCGCTGAAGCAATTTCATTCGTGTTTTTGCTTATTAATGGTGCGATTGATTTTGAAAGTTCAAAATATTTTGTGTGGCTTTCGATTATTCTTTTTTGTAATTCATCGTATTTCATTTCTCTTCGGTATAAATTATTAATTCGTCAAGTAATTCAGATAATTTTAATGTTGCACATGCTATTTTCAGATCTGCAGCACCATAATAGATAAACAACGTCTCTCCAAAAATTGCTGTTCCTGTTGGAAAAACAACATTGTTTACTTCTCCTTTCAGTTCCCACTCGTGCTCTGGTGAAAATAGAGGGTAAGGTAAGCGTGAGAGGACGATTTCGGGATGTTCTTTATCTAGCAAAGCTGCACATGCAGAATAAACTCTTCCTTTTTTTGTGTATTTCACTCCGTGATAAATCAATATCCAACCTTTATCTGTTTCTATTGGAGGGCAACCAGATCCGACCCAACTTGATTCATGATCAAAAATAGGGTCGAGCACGATGTTATCTTGCAGATTTATAAAATACTCAGTCCAAAATTCTTTTGTTAAATCCTTGATATTTTTTATTGATACAATTTGAATTCCCGGTCTTATTCTATGCAGAAAAACTAGATTGCCATTAATTCTGCGAGGGAAGAAAATAACATTTTTATCCCAAAGCATAATTTTTTTCTCAGGATCTCCTTTCTGATAATAGAATTTGTGATTACGATAATAGTTTTCATTCACTCTAGCTGTTTCTGCCATCGAAATAAATTCAGCATATGTAATCTGAGGAACAATAATTCCTTGTTTTTTGAAGTTTATCATATCTTTTGATGTTGCTAATGCTCCTCTTGCATTTGTTCCATCATAAGCGGTATAAGTGAGATAATACAAGTCATCAATCTTTACAATTCGGGCATCTTCAACACCCTGACACTCATAATCGAATTCCGAGAAAATTATAGGCTTATTCCATCTTTGAGATATCGTGAGAGGACCATCTAACCGGCAATATCCAATACTTGATATGTTTCCTTTTTTTACTGCTCTGTAATACATGTGAACATTATCACCTTCTCTGATTGTAGCAGGATTTAGTACACCGTCGTTTTCGAATTCGATATTGGTTTTGCTTAGAAGCACACCGGTTTTATCTATTTTTATCATTTTTTAGTTTTTAGTATTCATAAATAATGTTTTTTACCTGCATATATGACACTGGGTACGTAGGTAAAATGTTTGAATCTTTCTTTATTATTGAAAATCAACAATAATAGAGTTATTGAAAAAATAAAAGTCAGTAATTTATTCCCTTTTCTTGAAAATGTTGAGGTATAAAAATTCGCTTATTGATTTTGTAACTTCTGAGTTAGATGAAATAATGTTTGATAAACCTGACTTTAAAATATTTCCGAGAATTTTACGAAATACACTGCCTGATTCACCCCCCGATACTTTGTTGGAAATATAGCTTGAGAAGATACGAATACCTGAATTTAAAACTTTGTCGATGATTAAAGGCGATGTTTTACTGTCCTCCATTAAATAAGCAATTAGATTGACAGGATTATACTGTTCAAACGAATTTAATGCCTCTTCTTTCAACATTGTTCCTTTTTGAATCTGTTCTGCTTCTAATAGTTCAATAGCCGCTTTTAACTGTTCTGATGTGTAAATATTTTGCATATTATTTTACTTTAGGACATTTTTAATGATAAGATTTTGGATATATCTTTTAATCCAATTTCGCATAAATAGCTGAATAAAAAGCGCCAATACTAGATAAAAAGCTGCAACAATAAAAAACCCTGCATTAACGGATTCAAGAATTTCTCCTATCCAAAATGCGAGACCAAGATTTGCAAAAAAAAGAAATACACAAATTATGGCAGGACCAATAGAGTTTGAAAATGCCGATGACAAAACATCCGAGGATTTGTCGAGGGCTTTTAGCTTTATAAGTATTAAGCCCGATTGTCCATAGTCTTTTGCTTGATCAACTAATGACTCAAGAAATTTCGATTTTTCTTCCATAGAATAAGTTTTTCTTTTTTAGTAATATAATGTTGTAATGTGCAATTTGCTAAAACCCTGTCATTGTTTTATTAAAGCCGTACACATTTTTAAGCATATATGAACTTTTCATAATCGCAATGGCAGGGTACCTTAGCGTATCCTAATTAGGTATTACATTTTAGGTTTTTCTTTTTTTGAGTGATCTCGTTGAATAAATTCTGCGGTGTGTTCTTTTGCGTGCTCGTACTTTTCAGAAATATCGTCAACAATTTGATTATATTTATCCTTTACTGCATCCTTAATGTCATTCCCTTTTTTAGCGATTTTGTGTCTTGTTACAGAACCCTTTGCTGGAGCAAATAAAATTCCTAATGCTGCACCTGTGGCTGCGCCTGCCAATACTCCTAATAAAATTTTTCCTGTGTTCATAATACTGTTTTTATTTAGTTAATACTTGTTTTTTTTTACTTAAATCTGATTAATACTATGCTTTGTTGCTCCCTTTGATTACTCTAAGTAATACTGCAATTATTGCGATAACCAAAAGTATATGTATAATTGAGCCTGCACTATATGCAAAGTAACCTACAGCCCAAAGAACTATCAAAATTATTGCGATTAGAAAAAGTAGATTATTCATACTTATTATTTTAGAGTTAATTGATATTACAATTCTGAGATTAATTTCTGAAATTCTTCTTTTGTTTTGCCTAGCTTGATTTGTAATTTTCCATACAATTCTTCTTTTTTACCTTCGTCATACATAAGATCATCATCCGTTAAGATTGCAAATTTTTGTTTTAATTTGCCTTTTAGCTCATTCCAGTTGCCTTTTATTTCAGTATTATTCATGATGTTTAATTTTTAAGTTGTTTTATTTTACAAATATCAGGTTAATTAGTACATATTGTGTTACACAATTACTATGAAAAGTTACATGTTTTAGCTGACTGAAAAATAAAAAGAGGGGTATGACAAAATCAGACCCCTCTTTTAGTTGCTATTTTTTTTAGTTATTAATTTGTGTTATTTATTGATAAATCTTTAAAAGCCTCAGCTAGAGATTTCATGTCATTATTTACCTCAATCTTAAATGCTTCCCATGCAGAGACATCCGATTCTATTGCATAATTCCTTATACTCTGTTTTAGTAATTCATTTTCAATCTTAAGTTCTTCTATGCGAGCAATATAGTCATCATTATTAACTTTTTCATCAGTAATAATGTTATTTTCAAGCTCCGCAATCTGATTATCGTTCGAGAGAATTACTATTTCACATTCTTTTTTGTATGCCTCCCATTCCTTTTTCATTTGTAATTTGTGTGCTTCATCGCGCTGCTCTTGAAGAATCGCTGCGAGGTCATTTTTTGCTTCTTTTACTTTTTGTTCTGCATTCATAACCTGTTTACGGTCTGAATCACATCCAGTAATAAGAGTACCGGTAAGTATAATACAAATTACTACTAATATTAAAGTTTTCATATTCATAATATTTTTTTGTTATTATTTAAAACCTATAGCCTAATGTTGCTTGATACCACGCATTCTTGTAACGAGGTGTTGATGTAGAACCGTCACCGTTATTTTTTAGCAGATCATATCCTGCTCTAAGACCGACAACGATATGATCAATATTAACATCTATACCGGCACTGAAGCTTAATAAATTTTTTCTAATGTCTTCATTTTCGAATTCATACTGTTGATCATGATTAATCAAATTACTTTCGAATTCATCATTTTGCTTTAAAAGATATGAATATTGAGGACCAACAAGAATTGTCACATACTCAATAGGTTTAATAGCAAAATAAAGTGGAACATCAATGTAGTTAGTCGTTCGTGTAAAGGTATACTCAAGACCGAGAAGACTTCCTGTTGCACGAAAACCTTTTTGCGAAAATAGGATTTCTGGATGAACTCCTATAAATGCTCCAATTGGTATTTCGAGGAAAGCACCACCGGCAAAACCTAGTTTGGCATCAGCCCTAAATTCTTCTCCTTCTGAATCATATACATTTGATAAGTTTCCACCTATCTTAAAACCAAAAGATATCTTTTCACGATAGTCTCCATCATTCTGGGCAGAAATTAAACTTGTCATTGCTGCCATAATTGCGATAATTAAAATTGTTTTTTTCATTTTGTTTATTTATTAGTTAATTAATATTTTTTTTTTAATCTCATAGCATAGCGTTGCTCACGTAATCAAAATTGTTTTTGTTTTTCACTTATTATTACCAGGTATATCTTAACCCTAGAGCTGCGCCCCAACCTAGTCCTGAATGGGAGCCCAAAAAGTCCCACATGGGTCTGGCATCAATACTTATCATAAAGGGTGCTCCATGTACACCAAAGTCGTACTCAATTCCTATTTGACCGCCCAAAGCAAGATTTAGATATCCAGGGTCGTTATCGTAAGTATAGAATCCTACACTTGCACCAGGTCCAATATACCAGTTTAAACCACCAACAATATTGAAGTTCCAATGATAAATCACAGCTAAGTATAATCTGTTATGATTTCTGTTACCACCAAAACCCAAATCAAATTCGAACCTGTTGGCAGATCCCACTCTTTGCTGAAAAGAAAGTTCAGCACCATTTGTAATACCATCACCGCCAAATCGTAACCCGATTGCTTTTGAGTTTTCTTGTGCTTGAGCAAAAAAACCAAAGCTGAAGGCTAGTATTGTTATCAATAATAATTTTTTCATAATATTTTTAATTAAAAAAATCCTACTCGTATGGCTTTTCGGAATCCGCCCCGTTACTATTATTCGCGTCATTTAATTAATTACTAGGGCATTTGACTGCCCTAGTAATTACAATTAGATAAATTACTGATGAATTAGATGTAGTTCTTTTTTGTCATCACCATCCATATAGTAATACCAGAATGCATCTTTTTCAAGTTTTAGTATTATTAGTGTTACCGTTGACTGATTGTTAATTCCGGTTATTAAAATCTCTTTATCTCTATTTTGGAATTCCCAAGTTCCGTTGCCGCCAAGAATGCCCCATTGATAGGAATAGCTTCCTTCTTTGGTGAACAACTCAGTGTAATTAGCAACCAGCGACGTATAATCTACATCATTAACTTTATAGTTATCTACTTTCCAATTATTAGAGACCCTGTCGGTTCTTGTTTGAAAATTGATTAACTGTCCGTCGGGGTATTTACTGCAACTTTGCATCCCCGTAATTACTAATCCTGAAAAAATTATTAGGACTGCAATTTGTTTTATTCTTTTCATATTTATTTAATTTAATTTATTTTTGGCACTATTGCCTTATTCATTTTTTTTATTGACTATAACTCTGCTATTATCTTAGACAATTCGTCTGCAGTTTTTCCGAGTTTTGTCTGTATTTTGCTCATCATTTTATCTTTCTTTCCCTGATCAAATTGTAAATCACCATCAGAAAGATTTGGGTATTTAGCTTTTAATTTAGCTTTTTGGACATCCCAGCTTACTTTTGTTTCTTTTGTTTTCATAATAATTAAGTTTAAATTGTTAAAAATATGTCTACAAAGATGCGTGGTTTGCCGTCTATTTGTGTTACATAATTCGATTTAAATGTTACATGATAAAGTAATGGCTATTATATCTTTTACATATTCGATTTTTGTCATGATTTTTGCAAAAAGCAAAAATACACGCCAAAAATTAAATCTAAACCCTGTACTTCCATGCTTTCAAACTAGGCTTACAAACAATTGATGCTGGTCAGAGTCATTAAAGTTCAAACTACTGTTAAGAATCACTGCATTTATTTGAATTTTGCAGTCTAATTAATGGCTTAATACGTAGTTAGGTTAATTGATTTTATACATAGCTATTTAGCTTTTCGATAATTATTGTCAAGCCATTTTTACTAGCATTCAAAATTCATTGTGGTGCAGATTAAGAAAGAAGTATGTTGTATAATTCATTATTATTAAAATCCTTCAATATGATCCTGCATGTCAGCCTTAACAGCATCCCAAACCCTACTGCTATAATCTTGGCGCGAATCGAACTTCAGATCATGAATAGATTTTTTGATATGCTCTTTATGAGGTAATATATCTGGAGTTGTTGTAATAACTGTAACTGGCAAGGTTATTTTTTCATTCTCATTGTCAATTGGATTTTCGAAGTTTTTCATAGCTTTTTTTTACCAAAATTACTCTATCAAATAGCTTATGAAATACATAATTATTGAAAACAATTACATAATTAAATTGATATTGTAAGAAATATAAGCAGCGAAAAAAACTTGAATATATCTTTTACCTTATTTTTTTAAGTTTGTAATGTCAAATACCGATAGCATACATTTCCAGTCTTCGCCTGTAACGATACCTTCCATATAAACATAGCACAACGGATTTTTGTCGTAAGCTAGTAATACTTCGCAATATTCTTTTTTATTACTTTTGTAACATCGGTTGAAAAAATCGTTGAAAATCAACTTGGACTCGTCAGCAATAAATAATTTAAAGTTACTGTTAATTAAGCTAAAATGCCTGTCGCCAAGCATATAGGAGCCGGTATGATTTAGTTCTTTGATGTTTGCATCGCGATCAAGTGTAAAGTAACCCATTGGAGCCAAATCGTAAAGCATTGTATATTTTTTTAGAGCTGCTTCAGCTGTGTCGTTAGCCTGACGTAGTTCTTCATTCTGCATTTCGAGCTCTATCTGGTGAACTTGAAGTTCATGTAGTAGCTTTTTTAAATCGGTTTCTATAATCTCGGCTTTCTGTTGTTTTTTCTTTTCTTGTAATAGTTCTTCAGCTTTTATCCTAAGTATTTGTGCATCTGTAAAAATTCCGTCATTGTTGTCCATATAAGTGTTATTTTCAATTTATAATAATTATTCTCGTAATCTCTTTTTTACCGGAGCTTAGTTTATCCACAAAAGTATTAATTTCTTTTGTTTTATCTCCATCTTTGATAATTTTAAAACTTATTGGTTTTGTATTTTCATTGATTTTAATCTGTTTTAATTTATTTTCTGCAGTTTGATGGTCTGATTCAGGGATAAAAAGTTTGATAAAACTCTTGTTAACAATATCTTTACTTAATCTTTCGAAATATAATTCTGCTTTTGGGTTAAATGATATTATTGAGTTATCAACTGACAGTTTAATTATAGGGTTACCACAAAATTTATTTACAAAATCAAGTTCACTCTCGATTTCTGACATCTTTAATTCTGACATTTTCAAGTCAGAGATGTCGATAAATGTCATCACCAAACCATCTATTTTATCATCAAGAGTAAGATAAGGCATAATACGAACAATGTACCATTTCCCGTCTTTAGAGTGAATTTGTTTCTCTGAAAAAAGTAATGTGTCTAAAACCCTTTGAGCATCCTCGATGAAATCAGGATAAATAAGTACAGACACAAGATCTGTTAGAGGTCTGCCAATATCGGTTTTAATTAGTTTGAAGATATTTGTTGCTTGAGTCGTATATCTTCGAATATTCATTTTATTATCGAGAATTAATATTTTTATATCAGTACTATTAAGAAGATTTTTCATATCGTTTGTTAATCTGAAATAATCTTCTGCTTTAATTACTAACTCAGAATTTACTATTTGAAGTTCTTCGTTAAGACTCTGCATTTCTTCTCGCGACGCTGTAAGTTCTTCGTTTGTAGCTTGAAGAACTTTATTTAATGCTTGTAATTCTTCATTTTCAGACATTTTATTTCGATTTAGTACATTTTTTATAGTAGTGCCATTATTATCATTATCAATAAGAGATTTGCCAAGCTTTAACTGACAAGGATTTTTTGGTGTAGTGTTTTTAGGAGTCAAAAGTCTTGTATAACATATTTCTGTAGGCTCAATAAATGTTATCATAACTACACCACTAATTATTAAAGATTTATCAACCCACTCAATGTTTATTTGCAATCTTTTGTCTCCAATTAAAATATTTTTTAAAACAATCTTTGTTTTTTTATTCTTTGCTGTTTTGAACGCTTCAGAAAAGGGTTCACACAGACCATCTTTTAACATTGGAAAAATATTCATACTAGCTTTTCCAACAGCATAATCTAAAAATTTACCGATTGCACCATTGATGTAAACGATGTCGCCATTCTCATTTACCATTATCGCTACAGGAGAGTAATTTTTAAGAATATGCTTATCTGCAAGACTTTCTACATTGAAATCAGAATCAACATTTATTTCTCTTTTAATATTATTTTGTTTATTGAGTACTATTGTTGAAGGAAAATTTTGCAAGTCGGGCATTAAACTTGTTTCAGATCGTCTAAAGAGTTTTAGCTTTGAATCAATTGCATAAAAATTATTGTTGTCTTGCCCATTTGTTTCGGCACTTCCCAAAATTAGTACGCCTTCAGGTTTAATGCTATAATTGAATAATCTCATTATTTTTTTTTGCAGTTCGGCATCTATGTAAATCAACAAATTGCGACATGAAATGAGATCAATATTTGTAAATGGTGGTTGCATAATGAGGTTATGTTGGGCAAATACTATCATATCTCGTATTTCAGTATTTATTTTATACTCATTCTTAGTCTTTGTAAAGTATTTCTTTAAGCGATGTGGAGAAACGTTTTCAGCTATATTAGTTGAGAACACTCCGTTTCTGGCTATTTGTATGGCTTCATTATCAATGTCTGTAGCAAAGATCTGAAGATTGTATTTTCTTTCCGTACTGTATTTTTCAAAAACTTCTTTAAATATTATTGCAAGTGAGTAGGCTTCCTCTCCTGTAGAACAGCCTGCAACCCATGCTCTTATAAGTGTGCCTGGCTGAATATTTAGCAACATGTCTGGAATAACCTCATCTCTTAATTTGTCCCAAACCATCTGATCCCTAAAGAATGAAGTTACACCGATTACTAACTCTTTAAAAAAGATGTCAATTTCGTTTGGATTGTTTTGCATATATCTTGCGTAAACGGATATCTCCTCTATTTTATGAATACCCATTCGTCTTTCGACTCGTCTTAATATTGTATTTTTCTTGTAAAGCGAAAAATCATTGCCTGTTCTTTTACGAAGCAAAATAATTATTTTTTGAAGAGCCACACTGCCGGATTCATCAATACTGAAGTGGGTTCTTAGTGACGGGGGGGTTCTTAATAATTTTAAGAGTTTCGTAAATAGCTCGTTTGCTGGTGCAATCACATCAACCACAACTGAATCGATAGCCATTAAAGGCATACTGTTAAAAGCCGCAGTTGCTGGATCCTGAACCATAACTATCCCATGTTGTTCTTTAATCTCTCTGACTCCATCACTGCCATCGGAACCTAAACCTGAAAGTATAATGCCAACACTCAGTGATTTTTTAGAACTTGCCAATGAGCGAAAAAAGAAATCTATAGGTAATCTCAAACCTCTCGATTCTATTGGACGACTTAGATGAAGAACCTCTTCTTTTATTGACATACTAGTATTAGAAGGAATGACATAAACACAGTTTATCTCAATAGACATATTTTCTTTAACCTCAACAACTTTCATTAAAGTGGAACGTTGAAGTAATTCTGGCAAAATGCCGGTATGTGTAGGATCCAGATGCTGAATAATTACGAAAGCCATCCCACAGGTTTCAGACACATTACTAAAAAATTGACCCAAAGCATCTAATCCCCCGGCAGAAGTGCCAATTCCAACAATTCGAATCTTTCTTCGTTTATCTTTGATCATTATTTTAATAATTCTATTTTAATGACTTATTTTTTTCTTTTTGAGGGTATTATAAGAATTGGGATTTTACTATTTTTAAGTACATTTTCTGTTACTGTTCCCATTATAGCTTTTTCAAGCCAGCCTCGACTATGAGATCCAATTGCAATGACATCTGCCCTATATTCTTTCGCGGTTTTTATTATCTCCGTCGCAAGAACTCCTTCTTTAACAACGCAAGTAATACTATCGTTGCCGAGTTGATTTTTTATTTTCTGAAGAAATGACATGGAAAATTCTTTTATGCCTTCAAGAGAATCCATAAGGGCAGGATTGGAATCTGAATAACCCATGAACCCAATAATAGGCGAAAAATCTGCAGATGAATAGTAAATAGGTTCTACCAAAACATGTAACAAAACTACATCAGCCGACATAACTTGTGCCATAGAATATCCAACTTCTGCAACTTTTCGTGAGCTTGGGTCATAATCTAATGCGATAAGCACTTTCTTCATTTTAATTGTTTTCAATTGATAGTATTTTTTGTAATAGATAATAACATTATTTTTTTACTAATTCTTTTTACCATTAAATAATTATTTAAGATTGAAAAACTTAGAAATCTTTCGGACGGAAAATTATATTTATTGTAGTAATGCATGTTACACTATTAAATAAATGAATTATATAATTTTATAGATTGTCGAGGAATATCCTACTATTATGTTTCAATTGCCCATATTGTGTCGGTGTCATTCCAGTTACTTTTTTAAATTGATTTGATAAATGAGCCACACTACTATAATGCAACATATAAGAAATTTCTGTAAGATTAACTTCACCATAAAGTAGTAATTCCTTTACTCTTTCAATTTTGTTTGCAATAATATATTGTTCAATTGTATTATTAGTGGATTCGGAAAATAAAGTCGATAAATAAGTATAATCCATACTCATTAAATTACTCAAATAGTCTGAGAAGTTAGTTTTCAGTGGCTCATCACTGTAATGTATCATCTCAATAATAATAATTTTTATCCT
>OBJA01001255.1_pt1 | contig 18100 bp, 16 predicted proteins | sample 1519751 | NCBI WGS metagenome assembly OBJA01 (sample SAMEA3881238, study PRJEB22517) | soil metagenome | biome: lake sediment; feature: soda lake sediment; material: sediment, water from around vicinity | place: India | collected 2013-12-23 | depth 3 m | reverse complement strand
CTTCATCCCCGGAATCCAGCGAAATCGCCACCCACTGCCGATCAAGGATCCCGAGGTTGTATGCCAGGGTGGTCGCCGCAGTGTTGTATGCGGTCATCGACCTGGAAATATTCACTTCAGCCTCGGAATACGCGGCTTCCGCATCGAGCACCGTGAGGTTGTCGGAAAGGCCTTTCTCGTATCGGGTGTTGGCGAGATCCAGGGCCATCCTGGCCTGCTCCAGCCGCTTGACGTTTATCTGGTGATTCCGCTCCTCTGAGAGCAGATCCTGGAATGCCTCCCGGGCCTCCCGGGTTATCCTGCGCTGCAGCGCCTCCTTGCCCCGTTGGAGTTTCGCTTTTTCGACCCTCTTCCGCAGCAGGGCGCTTCTCTCGTGAAATCTGTCGAAGGTGGACATCATCTCCAGTTGGACAGCCCAGTTGGTCTCATTGAGAGAGAGAGCTTCCTCGGCCGTATTCCCCTCTCCCCGCTGCTCCAGGACGAAACTGAGACCTACGTCCGGAGCCAGATTTTTCTTGGCCTTGAGGGTCTCCGCTTCGTTGATCTCGACATTCACCCGGTACGCCTGCCAGTCCAGTCGGGTGAGGAATAGGTCCGTTTCCCACGTTTCCGGAATGACCGGCACCATCTTGTCGATGTCATCCGACACCTGCAGGGCGAGGTCGTCACCAAGCCGGACCATCTCCCGGAGGGCATCCTCGCCCCGCTGCTTCTGCCGCAGCTGATTTTCCCTGGCGCTTTCGGCATCCAGCAGGGCGAGTTCCGCCCGGTAGACATCGACCTTGGAGACCAGGCCCGCCGACTGCCGCGAAATCGCCGAATTCAGATGCTCCCGGTTGCGGACGAGCGACTTTTCCGCCTTGGCGAAGAGCTGCTCGGCGAGAGCCAGGTCGTAGTACTTCTTCACCGCCGAGAGGATCAGGGTCTGCCTGGCTCTCTCGGTCTTGATCTCCTCCTCCTTGAGCCGCAACTGGGCGACGCTCAGGTCATTGAGGTTGTACCGGGTCCCCCAGCGGCGGAAAAGCCCCTGGGACACTCGCACATAGGCTTTGGCATTGGTTGAATTCTCCACCACATAGCCGGTATTATCGTCGATCCTGCTGCCGACCATCCCGTAGGCGATCGAGCTGCCGATGACCGTCTCCTTGCGCATTTCCAGCCCGATCTGCTGCGATCCGGTTCCCTGGCGGATGCCGAAATTGGTCAACGGCACCAGTTTCGTCTCGAATCGGTGTTCCGCGGTGTTGATGTCCATCCTGCTGAACAGGAGGTTGTCCTGGAGGTCTAAGGCCGTATCGCTCTGCGACAGGGCAAGATCGATGGTCTCCAGGAGGCTGACGCTTTCCGTCGCATCGGCAGGCCCCGGAGACTGCACAAGGATGCAGAACAACAGCAGGAGGGGGACGAAGGAAGAACTTGAACGAACCACTTTTTTCAAGACATGATGGAGTGAATAACGGTGAATAAACTTACCGTCGATCGCCACCGGCAGAAAAAGAGAAGAATGGCCGCTGCCGGCGAAGGAATCGATCCGGGCACCATACCATATCGGCCCTTTTTAGTACCTTAGAAATTCGTTTCTTGTTCTTTAAGAACGAATTTCGTGAAGGTACTTATCCCGCTTATCGGGGTTAGTACCTTAGAAATTCGTTTCTTGTTCTTTAAGAACGAATTTCGTGAAGGTACTTATCCCGCTTATCGGGGTTAGTACCTTAGAAATTCGTTTCTTGTTTTTAAGAACGGATTTCGTGAAGGTACTCATCCAACTCCACTGGGGTATCAATTTGATCTTTCCTTGACAGCGCATTGGTGGGAATTATAGAATTTTCAAGCAGGTACAGAAATAAACGCCGATACGGGAGGGTATCCCTCAGAGCCTGCATCCCGCGGTGCGTCCTGTCTGCTCCGTTTCAGGGGGCCGGCGCACAGCATCAATTCTCCGGAGCATGAAATCATGAAAGCACGCTTGCTCGTCATTCTTATTGGCGCCGTTTTTCTTGCCGCAACGGCATCCCTTGCAGGGCAGACAGGCAACCTTGTCCCGGTATATTCCGAGCGGAAGCTGATTGCCGTGGAAGACCTTGGCGCCGAGTTCCACAGCGACAGCGGCACTCTGGTGGTTACGGCCAGGATAAGAAATGTCTCGCAGGCGATACTGAGAGGGTACGCGACCATTTATCTTCTTTCCGCAGAGGGCAGGAAGGTTCATGCCTTCCAGGAGGAAGTGAATGGTGGAGAGGCCTTTGCTCACGGGGCTACAGTCGATTTCGAAGCTACCTCGAAGGTCGGCGACCTCAAAAAGGTGACCTTGATCAGTGTCGACTTCACCCAGAACTGAAAGGGGCAAAAAAAGGCCCGGTTGTATGGCAACCGGGCGCTTGATGCGCAGAAGGCGCCACAAGCACTGAAAAGCGGCCCGATCAGCTGCTAACTCGACGGATCATTCTTCAGGCACGATTTCACCGGCATCCTGAACATCTACCTGGACGATCCGGGGATTCCCCCGGTAATGGATCTCACTGGCATCGGTTCCCGTTCCGGCCAGCTTTACGGAAACGTTGAGGCGTGCCACGGCGGCATCGCTTGCCTTGATGGCGATATTTTCCGCTTTCAGCGCGGACCCATCGAATTCGGCAGCCTCCCGAACATGCAAATCGAGAGACTTCACGGTTCCGGAGATCTTCATCGCACTTGTCCCGCGCAGCTCCACCGAAAGCTTGTCGTTCATAAATGAGCCGCAGTCAACCGTAAGCTCGCTGCTGCCGTCGGCAAGTATCGCGCCGAAACCTCTCTGCACGATGTCGACGACAAAGAAATTGTCCGTGCAATAGGAATCGCTCGTCGACAGGCTCAGCTTCCGGCCGCTGACCGCCGTCTCGATCAGGGGGTGAAGGTTCTTGTCGGCTGTGACAAAGACCTCAGGCTCGGGGCCGCAGCTGATATTGACCCTGAATACGCCGTCCACCGCCAGTTCATCGAACGGGCCCACGGGCCGCTGTTCCTTGACGACTTTCCCGTCGCCTTTCTTGCAGCCGCTGGTGATGGTGCCGGTATTCACCCGGTTGTTCACACCTATATTGATCTCGGTTGCCCCCATCAGGAAGATCAAAGCCGACCCGGCCAGACCCCACTTCATTCCGATATTCATCCAGCCCCCATTCAGTTACTTGGAAATTCACTTCGTGAAGGAACTTGTACCCCTTGTGGGGCGTCAGTCAATGGCGATGAACGGCTTTTTCAGATCATTCTTTGTTGCCTTGCTCTCCGGAACATTCCCATAGGTCCGCATATATACGGTTCGGGTTTCTCCGGAAACGGTGTCCATTACGAAGGCGCCGACCACTCCGCTCTTACCGTCTATCTGGGTAGCCCAGGAGGAGATGGCATACCGGCCGAAGTTCAAGGTCTTGTTTTGAAAATCGGAAGAAGAGCCAAGAAGGGAGATAAACGCGGCAAGACTGATCACCCCCAGAAAAAAAAAGAGCAGCCTTTCCCGCCACTTTTTCGCAGTATTCATAGAATCCGAGAAGAAAAAATTGAATCGATCGGGTGGAGACGCGGCAGGCATCTCCACCCGACCACAAGAGGGACGGCAATTACATCTGCTTATTGGGCTCTTCCGATACCGGAGGAGCTTCCGCCGTTACCTGCTGCCTGGCCTCGGAAAAATCATCGACCGAAGCGCCATGGCCCTCGACCTCGACAAAGTCCCCGGCCCCGGGGATAGTCGCGCCCAAGAGCTCCTCGATGTCCCTGACATTGACCCTGAACTTGACGAAGGCATTGCCTTCCTCATCCCAGCCATAGTCCACGAGATCCGCGAGATAGGTGGTCGCCATGACCTTTACCTTGACCACGTCCGAACTCAGCATGTAGTTCTCGACCGTGGTCTGGCTCTCCAGGGTGAATCCCACCACGGTCTTCACCATGTTCTTGTAACCATCGAGTTCCGCCGCCCGCAAGGCCTTGATGGGGCCGGCATTGGCCGGGGTGGAGGTGGCAAAGGCGATTCTCTTGAAGGTCTTGCCCTTGAGATTCAGCACCTGACCGTCGATGTTGGTGATTTCATCGAGGGTTATGGACGCGGTCGCCTGGGCGATATCCTTTTCGGCATCGTAGATCACTTCATCGATCTTGATACCCTGCATATCGGCGCTCGTCTTGGATTCCGTCTTGCCGACAAAGCTTGCGGCAACCATATCGACAACCTCCTCGGTCGAGCGAATCTTCAGTCCGTAGACCGACTCCACGATCGCGCGCTCGGCAAGCACTCTGGCCGCACGGGTCGACATGATCTTCTTGTTCCCCGCCCAGGCGACACCAACGCTCCCCATCACTGCGATCAACAATACGACAAAAACCTTATTCTTCGACAACATGGGTGTGCACTCCTTTAAGTCCTTGGTTGACCGGCAACTGGTGTCTTACCACTCGTCTGGCGACAGCTGTCGTCCGAATTTCCTGGGTTGGGCCGGCGGATCGGCAGCAGCGGCGGCCGGGGCGGTCTTCCTCTGCACCACCGGGGCGGGAGCCGCCTGTACCGCCTGCTGGACCTGGGCGACCTCTTGAACGGGCTCTGCAGGGGCATCGGCCACCTGCTGCGCTACAGGCGTTGCCTCGACCGGAGGTGCTGCCTGCCTCTTGGCCTTGACGGCGGCAACTTGCTCCTCGGCCTCCTGGGCCTGCATCTGCCTCGCAAAATATTCGTTGATCTGGTTTCTTCTGGAGAGCGCTTCGCGGTTGACGGGGATAGTGATATACAGATTGGTGAACAGGGCTTCGCTGATCCCATTCTCATCGCCGGCAAAGGATGGGTCGAAGCTGCGCAGCGCCGCCTGGGTGCTGCTGTCCAGCCTGCTGTTGATGGCCACATCATAGCCGTGGAGGATCAGCCATTGCTGCGCAGCACCGATACGATCGGCCCGATCCATCCGGTAGAAGGTGGCGGAGATCGAATCGAGGACCACCTTGTCCGGCTGGACATCGTCGCCCAGCAGCCGCCAGTACGGCAGGGCCAGGTACTTGCCGATCATCTGGATCATACTGGCCTGGACCAGGAGCCGTACCGCCTCATGGCGTCCCTGAACCTTCTTGATCGTACCCTTCAAGCCGAAAGTTGGCCCGAAAAGGGTTACCCCGAACTCCTCCTCGCGAAGACCTTTATAGACTTCCATGCTGTTGGTGGTGGTCATTCGCGGGATTCCCGCCAGGGTCTGGAAATCCTTGAGGTTGAAATCGAGGGTTATCCTGGCCTTGCCCGTTTTCTGGTTGTCACCGTAGCTTATCCCGGCCGTTTCGGACGGGAACCATTTGGGCGAACCGGTGAACTCGGCCTCGACATCCAGGTTGGTACCCGTCCCCCGGGTCTCCAGGCCTCGGTCGAATTCGGTGATTCCACCGGTTATGACCACATCGGGTATGGCCTTGTTGTCAAAACTGCTGTATCCGGAAACCATCTGGTTCTGGATATAGGCCGGGTTGTACTCGATGAAAATGATGTTGCCGCCGATATTGTTGAGGGTGCTCTTCATTATTTCAGTGATGTTGCGCTGGATCTCCCCGCCTGTGGACATCGAGGTACCCGTCTCGTCGGCAATATCCTGACTCTGCACCTTCATGAGTCCCGTGTCGTAGACCTGCGACATCAACCCCAGGTCGATGAGTGCCTGTGAATAGGAAGTAATCTTTTCCACCGGCGCGCTCTTTTCGAGCTGGACATCGACATTCTTGGGATTCATATCGCCACAGGAGGACATAAGAACGAGCGCCAGGCCCAACAGGAAGCAGTTGACGGCGGTCCTCGATCCCCTGCCGCGAGCCAACCGACGAGCATTCACAGTATTGTTGAGTTTCATAACATATCCACGAAGTAGTTCATTGAGCGATAGAGGCAAACAGGCTCGACCTTCAGTCTGCGATGTTGGTCTTCGGACCTTTGCTCTGATCTATGATGATGATATCCCCTTTCACTTTGCTCCCGGCGCCCAATACCACGCTGTTCATATTGGCATCGCCGGACTTGCCGCCGATCGAGTCCTTATCGCCCTTTTTGGTGGCGGCCTTGCTCTTGGCATTCAAGACGATGAACTTGATGTTCTGATCCGATTTGCCTATCTCGTCGTCCTTCCCTATCGGGTCATCGTCGAACTTGGAGATGCCGTCATCGAGATCGCTGCCGAAGGCCGGACTCGAGAGGATTGGGGCCAGAAACAGGAGAAGGCTGAGAGTCAGTCGAGTTTTCATTTTTGCGTCTCTCGTTGAATATGAGAAGTTGCCTCATCGGAAAATGGGACCAGGCCTCGAGTCCCCCGGCTCCCCCTCCTGATTCGGTAGGTGCCCGTGAATCAAGAGGGGGAGCCGTTCCCTTTCTTTTTCGGTTATTGTACCTGAATCGAACCCATGCTCGCCTCGTTGCCTTTGCCGATGGCGATATTGGCCGCCTGCTTGACGTCCGAAGTGTTGGTGATCACCCCGGTCTTGCCGACGGTTCCGCCTTTGATATCCACTGAGCCCATGCTGGCGGTGTTGTTTTCGCCGATGGCAATGTTAGCCGCCTGCTTGACGGTGGAAGTGTTGGTGACCTTGCCGTCGACCTTGGCGTCCTGCATGTTGATCGAGCCCATATTGGCAGTGTTGCCCTTGCCGATGGCGATGTTGGCCGCCTGCTCGACCGTGGACTTGTTGGTGACCACGCCGGTCTTGCCGATCGAGCCTCCCTCCATATTGACCGAGCCCATATTGGCCTTGTTGTTCTCGCCGATGGCGATGTTGGCCGCCTGCTTGACCGTCGAGTCGTTGGTCAGCTTGCCGTCGACCTTGGCGTTCTTCATGTTGATCGAGCCCATATTGGCCTCGTTGCCCTTGCCGATGGCGATGTTGGCGGCTTGCTTGACATCTGATTTATTGGTGACCACGCCGGTCTTGCCGATCGAGCCTCCCTCCATATTAACGGAGCCCATGTTGGCCTTGTTGTTCTCGCCGATGGCGATATTGGCGGCCTGCTCGACTTTCGAGTCGTTGGTCAGCTTGCCGTCCACCTTGGCGTTTTTCATGCTCACCGAGCCCATATTGGCCTCGTTGCCCTTGCCGATGGCGATGTTGGCTGCCTGTTTGACTTCCGATTTGTTCGTTACCACACCAGTCTTGCCGACCGTCGAATTCTTGATGTCGACTGACCCCATGCTGGCCTTGTTGTTTTCACCGATGGCGATGTTGGCGGCCTGCTCCACCTTGCTGTCGTTGGTGACCTTGCCATCGATCTTCGACGCAGCCCACCCGGTGGAGATACTCATTGCCACAGCCAGTCCCAATGCGCTTGCTAACAATCTTTTCTTCATACGTGTGCCCTCTTTTGATGGTGTTTATGCGTTTGAAACCTGTTCCTTCACTTGACAGAGCCTTCTTTCGCCTCCTCCCGGCCATTCTTGGCCCAAGACACTACCGTTGATTCCTCTTTCCCGATTTACGCGCATCGCCAAGACATACGTTGCTCATGCCGACCTGCCCATAAGGAGCCGGGCGCCGCCTGGAGCCTGCAGCGTTCCTTCGCTCGCCACTTATTTTCGGTGTGATTATTATAGCACCAAGAACTTTGCTTTGTTCAAGGGCGGTTGAGAAATGAACAGCCCTCGCGGGACCGGCGTCGACCGAGTTGGTCGCGATCGACGTGTGAAGAAAAGATCCTTCGAACCGAGAGTCTTCCACTGGTGAGTCCGAATAGGGACCTGGCGGAATACCGGGAGAGATCTGAACGGGCATCAAACTACCCCAAGTTTCCGTATTGTTTGCCTTGCGCTTTCCACAAGGGGGAACAAGCAACATGCCTTCACCAAACCCTGAGTCTTTTCCATGGGACAGGCAAATACACATCATGCGGGGCTGACGCCCGCAACCTTAGGGCTTTTTTTATCCCCTCCCGCAGCAGAGGGGATAAGTACCTATGCGAAATTCATAAAAAAGAATAAATGACTTTCCTCAGGTACTAGTCTTTTCCGATTAAGACAATTAATTGCGATTATAACGCATCCATCCACCCGCTTCAAGGCAACCGGAAAAAAAGATCTTGAAGGATTCATGGCCGGAATATTTTTCAAGAACCTCTTTCGACCACAGGCAATTTTTATTAAGTATACTTTCCCGTGAAATGAAAGCGGACATTCTCCGCCGCCCTCTCCCGCCAACAGCAGCACAGGTATTGCCATGAAACAGCTCTCGGTTTTTGCAGTAACTCCCAACCATGCCGAAATACCCCTGGCAGAAAGGGTGCGGCCACAGAGTGCAGATGATATTAAAGGTCAGGACAAACTCTTTGCGCCTTCATCTTCCCTGAGCCGAATGATCGCCCAGGACGACTACAGCTCCTTCATTCTCTGGGGACCGCCGGGAACCGGCAAGACCACCATCGCGAGACTCATCGAGAGACAGACCAGACATACCTTCAGGTCGTGCAGTGCGGTCCTCAGCAAGATCGGCGAAGTCAAGGAGCTGATGGAAAGGGCCAAGTTCGCCCATCGGAACGAAAACCGCAAGACGCTCGTCTTCATCGACGAGATACACCGCTTCAACAAATCCCAGCAGGATGCCTTTTTGCCCTATGTGGAATCGGGAGCGATCGTCCTTATCGGCGCGACCACCGAAAACCCTTCGTTCGAGGTCATCCCCGCCCTGCTTTCCCGGTGCCACGTCTTCGTCGTGGAACCCCTGACCGATGTCGACATCTACGACATTCTCCTGAGAGCCGTGCCGGCCCTGCCCAAGAAACTGACGATCGAGCCGGACGCCCTGCATCATCTGGCCGAAAGCGCCGGAGGCGATGCGAGAAAAGCCCTGAACAACCTGGAACTGGCCGCGCGCCAGGCGGAAAGCGGCGACCATCTCACCACCGAGGGTCTGGCGAAAGCCCTCAATACCCGTTCCGTCTTTTACGACAAGGGCGGAGAGGAGCATTACAACCTGATCTCCGCCCTGCACAAGTCGATCCGCGGCAGCGATCCCCAGGCGGCGCTGTACTGGCTGGCGAGAATGCTGGAGGGAGGGGAGGACCCCCTCTATCTGGCGAGAAGACTGGTTCGGGTCGCCTCCGAAGATGTCGGCCTCGCCGATCCGCAGGCGCTGGCTCAGGCCATGGCGGCAAAGGAGGCGGTCCACTTCCTTGGGATGCCGGATGGGGCGCTGGCCCTTTGCCAACTCGCGGTCTATCTCGCCTGCGCCCCGAAGAGCAATGCGCTGGAAACGGCCTACAACCAGGCCAGGGCGGATGCGATCAAGACCAGCCACTTCAAGGTCCCCCCGGTGATTCGCAACGCGCCGACGAAAATGATGAAGGAGTTGGGCTACGGCGAAAGCTACCGCTATTCCCACGACTTCGAGAACCACTACAGCTACCAGAAATATTTCCCCGACAACATGGAGGAGAAGACCTACTATACGCCGTCGCAGTTCGGCTTCGAGAAAGAGATCAAAAAGCGGCTCGACTGGTGGCAGTCCCTCAAGAAAGAACAACTGAACGAAGAAAAAAAGAGGAAGTAGCCGAAGAGCGATGACGTTTGGGGTGAAATAAACCTGTAGACGCCGTCGTGGCAGGAAAACCCGTCCGGTCCTCTCCCCGTATCCCCGTTGGATTTCATTGCCCCGTTTGCCAGGGGCTTTCTTTTATGGTACAAACCGGCAAGATAAGTGTTTGTGATCATTGTCCCGCCCTTTTTACGAGAATGAACGATGAGCTCGATTTACGAGAGAATCACCTATATCTTCGATCCCCTGCATCACCGCTGGGAACACGAGAAGATGCACCGGAAGATATCCGTCGCCTTGGTGCTGTTTTTTCTCTTCAGCCTCGTCGCGATCGAAATCAACCGCTTGGGCCTGCTGCCCGATTCCCTGGCGCCGTTCGTGCCCCGCAACCATTTCCACGGGGTTCAGGCGGCCTTCACGGTCGTGCTCATTCTCGAGGTGATCAGCCTGATCTTCACCATCCCCTGCTCGTTCAGCAAATCGGTGGGGAAGCAGTTCGAGATACTCTCGCTCATCCTCATGCGCAATGCCTTCAAGGAGCTGGCCAACTTCCCCGAGCCCATCACATTCGTCGGCAATGAACAGGCCGTGCTGTACATCCTCTCCGACGGCTTCGGCGCCCTGCTGATCTTCGGCGCCCTGGGCTTTTACTACAAGGTCCAGGCCCGGGTGTCGGAGGAGAAAATGCAGCCCACGGATCTCTTCAGCTTCGTCGCCGCCAAGAAGGGGATAGCCCTCGTTCTCCTTGCGGTTTTCATCGTCATGGGAGTGCACAGCGCCTACGCCACCGTGGCGGGCATCCCCCATACCGACTTCCTGCACAGCTTCTACACCATCCTGATCCTCACGGATATCCTGCTCGTGCTCATCGCCCAGTGCTTCCAGCCGTCGTTCTACGCGATCTTCCGCAATTCGGGTTATGCGCTGTCGACGCTCATCATGCGGCTTGCCCTGGCGGCGCCGCCCTTCTTCAATGTGCTCCTGGGACTTGCCGCGGCAATTATCGCCATCTCGCTGACCTATGTCAGCCGCTCTCTGTTCGCCAGGAAAACGGCGAAGTAGGGGCCGTCAGGACCAGATGCCGGCGATCTCCCACCCGCAGCCCGGGCATTTGCCGTTTTCCAGCCTCATGGCGGATATCCGGAATCCCCGGCGGGAGATGAGGGCCGTACCGCAGCCCGGGCAGGTCGTATCCTCTCCCCCCGAACCCGGCCGGTTGCCGGCATAGACATGGTAGAGTCCCCGATCGAGACCGATCTGCCGGGCGGTGGTGAGGGCCTGTTCGCTGGTGGGCGGCGGCGCCGTCATGCCGGACATCTTGTAGGTGGGATAGTAGCCGGTGACATGCCAGGGGATCGATGCGTCGATCCCGGCCAGGAAGGAGGCGATCCGGGTCAGCTCGTCCCTGGAATCGTTCAGCCCGGGAATGACGAGAGTGGTAACCTCCACCCAGACCCCCAGTTCCCGAAAACGGACGATATTGTCCATCACCGGCTGCAGCCTCGCGCCGCAGACCTTGCGATAGAAGTCGTCGGTGAAGGCCTTCAGGTCGATGTTGATGGCGGTCAGCACCGGGGCGAGTTCCCTGGCGACCGTCATGTAGCCGTTCGACACGAAGACATTCTTCAGGCCGCGGCCGGCCGCCGCAAGGCAGCAGTCATAGGCGAACTCGTAAAAGATGGTGGGTTCGACATAGGTATAACTGATCGACCGGCACCCCTGATCGAGGGCGAGCCGGACGATGTCCTCGGGATTTCTCTGGATACCGGACGATCCGACATCCAGGTCGCGGGAGACCTGGGAGATGGAAAAATTCTGGCAGTGCAGGCAGCGGAAATTGCAACCGTAGGTGGCTATTGAATAGGACAGGCTGCCGGGCAGGACGTGGAAAAGCGGCTTTTTCTCGATGGGATCGACATGTTCGGCTATGACCCGGCCGTAAACGAGGCTCTCCGTCCGCTCGCCACGCCGAACCCGAACGCCGCACAATCCCCTTTGGCCCTCGCGGAGTCGGCAGCCGTGGCCGCAGATCAGGCACTGGACGGTGCCGTCGCTCAGAACCACCGACAATGGAACTCGTTGCCCGCCACCCTTCGATACGGTACCAGTCATAGCTTCGACCTCCCGGCAGGTCCTCGCTCCTTGCCCCGGTTTTCGCATCATCCGGGTTCCCGAGAAAGCTGCCTGCCAAGAAACAACAACTTTCTCAGCTATTATAAGTCGGAGTCACCTGAAGATCAGCTTTTGCGTGACAGAAGAGTCGAGAAAAATCTGAAGCAGCCGAGCAGCGATGCTCTCCTCCTGGTCTCCACCAGGGGATAATTGCCGGCATAGAGGAACATCTGGTTTCTCTGGCCGAAGACCACCTTTCTCTGCAGATTGTTCGCCCTGTCGATAATGCCTTCCATGTGCCATTTTTTCATTGGTCCCCCCCGTAAAATATTTCTACAGGCCAACTGCGAAGCGTACATGACGGAGCACAATCCTATCACAAATAATGTGCCGTGTCAAGCTCTTGAAATGGCAACGATTCGTACCTAGAAATTCAGCGAAATGTACCGGAGAGCGATCGCCGCGGGAGATGAGCGGAGAAAACGCTATGGGCGGTGACGCAACACCTATGCAGATCCCGGCCCGGCGGGATCCTCTCGCCGCCTCCACTCACCGCCGCACAGGAGATAATGCGGACGGAAGTTCGCCTTGTAGCTCATGGCTGGCACCGCGCGGATGAAATATCCGAGGTAGAGGTATTCGATCTCCCATTCCCGGCAGAGATCGACGAGGCAGAGGATGTTATAGGTTCCGAGACTGTGCTGCCCCTCGTCCGGATCGAAGTAGAAATAGACGGCGTTCACCCAGTTGAAGCCGAGGTCGATGATCGAGGTGCCGACCAGACGGTCACCGACCCGGTACTGCAGTTGGATGGTGTTCACCACCCGGTTCAGGAAGAAGTCACGGTAATACCCCTTGGCGGTGTTGTTCTCCCTGGGATATCTGGCCTGGAGGAATTTTTCGCAGAGATTCAGGTCCTCCTCCGTTACCCGGAGCGGCAGCAGGGACTTGGTCACATCCCGGTTCTTCGCCCACACCCGCCTCTGGTTCCTGCTGGGCTGAAATTCCGAGGCATGCAGGCGGATAGGGATGCAGGCGGAACAGGCGGAGCAGGCCATATTGTACAGGCAGTTGCCGTTACGCCGGTAGCCTGCCGCGAGGAAGAGCTCCATCGCCCGCTCGCTCAAGGGACCGAAGGTCGCCTGATGGAAGGTGGCGACATAGGGCAGCCCGTAGGGGCACCCTATGTCGATATTGACGAAGAGATGCTCCACGCGCATGAGTAACGATGATAATTCCTGACGACAACGTTCGTCATAGGTGGTTTTCATGGTTCTGCTCATGGTATGCGGAAAGCCTATCCAGATATTTCAGTCAGAATCCCGAGCCTATTATACCAGACCCTGATCAAGCATGGCATGCACTACTTTGACAAAACGGCAATATTCGACCCGGCCACGCAATTGCCGGGCGAGCCATATCCCCTCAGACCATCCTGCACGGGGTGCCGCCGGCCTGCAGGATGACGCTTTCCGAATGCAGGCCGTCGCACTTGAGCGTGAGCGGCCTCGTGAGTCTCACCCTCCGGACATGCTCGCCCTCCTCCACCAGCGGTTGCCGGTCGAGCCACTCCCACTGCAGAAAATCCGGGTGCCGCCCGGCTTTCCCGTCGCCTTCGTCCAGGGTCAGATAGGGGATGCCGAGCGAGGTGATGTTCTGGAAGAAATGGGTTCCCTGGGAGGGGTCGGCGCGGATCGTTTCGCTCTTGACCTCGACGATTGCCGCCGCTCCCGAAATGTCCGCCCACTGCACGGGGATGCCCAGCCAGGGGTCGGCGGAACCCCACCGCCCGGGGCCGATCAGGAGAAACGACCGATTCTCCTTCCGCAGCCTGCGGTTCATTCCCCCGATCTCCCGCGCCGCCTCCCGAGTCTTCGCCGGATTGAACTTCTCCGGGCGGACATAGACGATATCGGCGATATCGCCGAAGCTGCCATGCCCCAAGGACTGGCCTGCATAGCATATTGCCTCGCCGATCTCGTGGTCGCAGATCTGCACGTCGATCAACTCGCCGCCGGTCACCATGGGCCGCATCTGGAGGAAATAGAAGACGGATCTGGAGAGATCCCGGTCGATATGCACGGCGAATTCGATCTCCACCTCGCCGCCCATGCCCTCCTTGCCGATCGCCAGGAGCTCGGCAAGGATCTCGGCCAGCGGATAGGTGGAATATTTGAGGATGGGGGCGAAGGTCATGATCTTCCGCCCCGGCAGGCAGCCGTCCCGCACCCGGTCCTCCGCGGCGATATAGGTGGAGGCGAGCATGGTGACCGGCGGCTCGTTCTCCGCCTCGTGGATTTCCCGCAGGACCAGGTTCGAGGTTTCGCGATTAAGGCAGGAAGATGCCATGTCCAGGGCATAGAACTTGCTCTGGCTCGTCTTCAGCATGTTCTCCACGGTCGAGAACTGCACGAGTTTCTTGGGCCGGGCCGGCGAAAACCACAGGGTCTTGCCGCCCTCCACCACCGTCTTGCCGATGCCGACGGCTACATGGGCGATACCTTCGTCGGAGCGCATGTCCATGACCGGATAAAAATTCCGCGACTGGGCCACGCCCGACACCGCCGGATACCAGTAGTCGCCGTACCGCCCCCCGGCCAGTTCCTGGATGATGACCGCCATGGAATCCTCCCGGCCCTGGGCTGTCACCTTGGAGAAGGCCAGCGGGCTCTCGAACCAGGTCGAGGCGTAGACCAGCTTGACGGCGCTCTCCAGCTGGGCCAGGCGCTCGTTGAAATCGGGATGGTTGTTGGCCAGGAAGTAAGTGGAATAGAGGCCGGCGTAGGGCTTGAAATGGCCGTCCTCGAGGACCGAGGAGGAGCGGACCGACAGCGGATGGTCGAACTTCAGGAGAAAAGAGCGAAGCTCCTGTCGGAGCCAGGCCGGCAGATCGGCATCGAGGAAGATGTCGGCGATCTGCTCGTCCGGCAGCGGCGTGATGAAATACAGGTTGTTTTCCTCGACGAAGGCGTTGAAGCCGTCGGCCGTGACCACGCAGGTCTTGGGAATGGTGACGGTATGTGAGTTGAGCGCCGAATTCTCCCGGTAGCTTTCCTGGAGAAGCGCCCACATGAAGGCAATCCCCCGGGCCTTGCCGCCCATCGAGCCGCTGCCGATCTTGACGAAGTCCATGATGTCGCTGTCGTAATCTTCGGCGGAGAACCTGACCACCACCCCCTTCTGCCGGAGCCTCCTGAGGGAATGGACCTTGTAGACGAGATCATCCCTGATGGACTGGAGGTCGTCGATGTTCAGCACGTAGTCCTTGTGCAGCCGACGGGCCAGCGTTACCTCGGCCCTTGCCATCACCCAGTTGGAGAAGTGATTGCGCATGGTGTGATAACGGAGAGAGGCTTCGGGAATGACCCGGAGCTGCTTCTCGAACTCGTGGAGATTTGCCGCCCTGCCGATCGCCGTCTCGTCCGGCAGGCGGAAGATGAAATCGCCGAAGCCCAGGTGATTGAGGAAGAAGCTGTGCAGCTCCTCCCTGATCAGCGGCGAATTCTTGTCGAGGAAGACCGCCGGAATCCGCTCGGCGATGGAGCGGTTCTCCTCATCGTTCGACACCATGAGGAGCGGCAGGTCGTGGATTTCCGTCCGCACCAGGCGCAGGAAATCGATGCCCGCCTCGTCGGCCATGACCCCGCCGCGCCGGAACCTCGCGTCCGAGATCACCCCGAAGACATAAGGCTTGTAGGCCTGGTACAGGGCCATCGCCTCTTCGTAGTTGGTGGCCATGAGGATGCGGGGCCGGGCCCGCATGCGCAGCAGGCGGTGGCGCTCATTGAGGCTCTCGTCCAGCACCCTCTGGGTCTGCCGCACCACCTCCCGGTAAATGAGGGGCAGGAAAAGGGAGCGGTAGAGCGGGGAATCCTCGACGTAGATGAGCACCCGGACCATGGCCCGCTGGGTGTCCGAGTCGACATTCCTATGGTCCTCGACATTCTTGATGATGGCCAGCAGCAGGTCGGCTTCGCAGCACCAGATGAAACACCTGTCGATGCCGTAGCTGTCGATCTTGTCGGGGAAGGTGGAGCGCATGCTGTGGGCCACGAGGATCACCGGGAGCTGCGGGTGGATCTGCTTGATTGCGGCGCCCAGGGCGAAGGCGTCCATACCCCCCAGGTAGGGCATGGTGATGACCAGCTCGAACTTTTTGCGGCCGAGGATCTCCAGCGCTTCGCCGGCGGAGGAGGCCCGGGTTATCTTGGGCGGCCTGCTCAGGTTGAGGCCGTGGTATTCGTTGATCAGCCGGGTGGCGAGGCTGCCGTCCTCCTCCATGATGAACGCGTCGTAGCGGCTGGAGACCAGAAGGATATCCTGCACCTTGAACGGCATGAGATCGTGGAAGACCTTGAAGTGCGGATCAAAACCCAAAAACTGCTCGTTCGCATCCTGAAACATCTTGCATCATCCTAAAATCGTCGTTCTAGAAGAGGTCGTCCGTTGCCGCTGCCCCCGGAAGCACGCAATTTCGTACTGATATTGTATAGCCGTTTCGGAAAAAGGAAATGGCTTCACCGCTGTCCGCCATGTACGAGGTACATCGCAGGGAACCAGGAAACGACGAGGAGAAAGAGGGCGAGAAAAATGAGGGAGAACTGCATGGCCCGCCTGCGATAGGCGGCGATTGCCGCCGTGAGGTCGGGCAGCAGGCCGAACGGGGCGATGGCCCCGGCGCTCATCCCGGCATAGGTCGCGGCAAAGAGGAGAAAATAGATGAGGTAGCCAACGCCGCCGTATTCCCGCAGGAGGATATCGAAGGGGCAGCGGTGAGACGGCATGCCATAGATATAGGAAGAGATCACCACGGTAATGACCAGCAGCGAGAGAAGGAAAAAGAGCAGCCAGCCCCCGGCGAGAACGAGGCTGCCGACCAGGCGGCGGAAGGTCGGAATCGGCCGCTCCTCCTTGAGCTGTCGCCGGCCGCCGATAACGAGCAGGACCGCAAAGCCGTAAAACAGGCCCATCAGCTGCGGCGCCGGCAGGGGGCCGACCAGATTGCGGCCGTCGCCGCCCGCCCCGCCAAAGATCACGCCGCAGCAGGAGGTGATGATATCGGGCTCGAGATCCCCCAGATAAGCGAGCAAGAGGAAGACATCGGCCAGCAGGTAAGGCGCCAGGAGCAGCAGGTAGTAGAACTTCAGGCGGGCGAGCGGCGTCTCTTCCGAACGCAGATCGAGCCGGTGCAGGAGAATCCAGAAGCCGTAGAGGAAAAGGCCGAATATCTTCATCGCCAGGGCCGGGATGCCGAAGTCGCTGGCAAGGAAAGCCCCGGTGGCGCACATCGCCCCCACCATGATCCGGGAAAAGCTGTCGGCTGCCAGTACCAGCAGCAAAAGCGAGACCATCTGGAGGACCATGACATACTCCACCAGCATCGCCGACAGCCAGGTCTCGTTTTCCAGGCGGATCTGCCTGGCGGTGTCCGCCCCGGCATCCCAGAACCTGATGACCCGAAGGGCCGTGGCCACCACCCTGGCCCCCAGGAGGATGGCCGCCGCGCTGCAGACGAGCAGGGCAATGGACCAGGAATTGAGCAACATCGGCCGCTCAGCCTCCGCTCTCCGCGATGCGGCCGTCCCGCAGGCCGACGATCCTGTCGACCTTGGGGTGTCCGGCCACGAAGGGATCGTGGGAAGAGATGACGATCGTCCGGCCTTCGTCCTTCAGGGCGGCGAGGAGGTCGATGATCTCCCGCGCCAATCGGCCGTCGAGATGGGCGGTCGGCTCGTCGGCGACGATGATCGGCGGGTTGTTGATGAGGGCGCGGGCGATCGCCGCCCGCTGCATTTCCCCGCCGCTCAGCTGCCGGGCGGGGAAATGCCTCCGGTGGCCGATGGCGAGTTTATCGAGCAGGGCGTCCGCCCGCTGCGCCCGCTCCCTGGGGCTCACCCCGAGCGGCAGAAGCGGCAGGGTGACGTTGTCGAGCACCGAGAGGTGCTCCAGCATGTTGAAATGCTGGAAGACGAAGCCGATCATCTCCCGCCGGCAGCGGGTGAGGAAATGATCGGGCAGCCGGGAGATCCTCCTGCCGCCGATGGCCGCCCGGCCGCTGGTCGGGCCGAAGACGCAGCCGATGATGGAGAGCAGGGTGGTCTTTCCGGAGCCGCTCGGGCCCTGCAGGCAGACCATCTCGCCTTCCCCCACCGCGAGGTCGATATCGTGCAGGGCGGCCACCTCGTTGGGTTCCCCCGCGTTATAGATCTTATTGACCGATTCGAGGCTGATGAGCATTTCAGATCACCGAGTCGGCCCGGACCACCGCCGCCCGCCAGGCCGGCACGGCGGTGGCGCAGAGATAGGGCAGGACGGAAATGGCAAAAACCAGCAGGAAATCGCCGAAGGCGAACTCGGGCCTGAGAGTCCCGCCGGGCCGCAGCACCGACCAGCCCAGCAGAATCGGCCGCAGGAAGGTACCCTGGAAGACGGCCACATGGATCCAGGCGAGCAGGTAGCCGCTCAAAAAGGCAAA
>OBJA01001254.1_pt1 | contig 18136 bp, 15 predicted proteins | sample 1519751 | NCBI WGS metagenome assembly OBJA01 (sample SAMEA3881238, study PRJEB22517) | soil metagenome | biome: lake sediment; feature: soda lake sediment; material: sediment, water from around vicinity | place: India | collected 2013-12-23 | depth 3 m | reverse complement strand
TGCTGTTATCCGTTGGCTGAAGCCAACGGCAATGCCGGAAGCCAATAGCATGGGCAGAAGCCAATTGTAATGCCAGGGGCTGAAATTTCCGTTGGAATTATCCAACGGTTTAGTTGTTGCGGGGTTGAAAGGCTTTAGCCGCATTTATTGACTTCAAAAGAAGATGTGGCTAAAGCCCTTTCTGATGTACTGCTGTTATCCGTTGGCTGAAGCCAACGGCAATGCCGGAAGCAAATAGCATGGGCAGAAGCCAATTGTAATGCCAGGAGCTGAAATTTCCGTTGGATTTATCCAACGGTTTAGTGGTTGTGGAGTTGAAGGGCTTTAGCCGCATTTCATAAATTATCAGAACTTTCAAAAAATGATTACAGATGTGGCTAAAGCCCCTCTTTGATGTGTTGCCGTTATCCGTTGGCTGAAGCCAACGGCAATACCTGGAGCCCCGGGCAATGCCGGAAGCCACCGGTAATGTCAGGAGCTGAAATTTCCGTTGAATTTATCCAACAGTATAGTGGTTTCGGAGTTGAAAGGCTTTAGCCGCATTTCTTAATTATAATACTTCAAAAGAAGATGTGGCTAAAGCCACTTTCTGATGTGCTGCCGCTGTCCGTTGGCTGAAGCTATCGGCAATGTTTACTGCAGCTTATGAACATTTATTTTCATTGGTTGTTGGTGATTTCAAAACGCAGGAAGGGCTTGTTTTTACAAGATTCCTTCATGCTGGTTTTGAGAATAAGTGATCAATGGATTGGAATTCCTGATGGCAAATCAGGATATTTTGCAACGGCAGGACAGTGTGACTAATTATTTTAAAAAATGGTTTCTATGGACAGTTTTTTTATCATTGTCAGTGTCTTTCTCATACTCAACATAGCCCTGGGGCTGTTCCGTGTCTGGCGTGGACCGACGGTAGCCGACAGGATGCTGTCGACCCAGCTGTTCGGTACTACAGGAGTGGCCATATTGCTGGTCCTTGCCGGTTACCTTGAGCAGTTTACAATTCTGAATGTCGCCATTACCTTCAATGTGCTGGCCATAATACTTGTCATTAGTCTGTTCCAGGTCTGGAAGAACAAGAAGGGAGAAACTTCATGATAGTAAAAGATATAATCACTGTTATCCTTGTGGTGGTGGGGTGTTTCTTTTTCCTGGCCGGAACCCTGGGGGTGCTCCGTTTCCCCGATTTGTTTTCCCGGCTGCATGCCCTTACCAAAGCCGACAACCTGGGGCTGGGCTTTATTGCTGCAGGAATGGCAGTGCATATGGCCTCGCCCTGGGCAGTACTAAAGATTTTCCTGATATGGTTTTTCACCCTGCTGGCCAGTTCCTCTTCCTGCTACCTGATTGCCCGTTTCCAGAAAGAGCAGGAAAAATCAAAAAACAGAAAGGAGCAGAAATGAGTATTCTGATCGACAGCATACTGGCAATTCTTGCGGTATACCTGGCTTTACAGTCGCTTCTGGCCAGGAGGCTGACCCAGAGCGTTTTTCTGTTCTTTGCATTCGGTTTGGCACTGGCGCTTGCATGGGTCCGCCTGGGGGCTGTGGATGTGGCTATTGCCGAGGCGGCAATTGCCTCAGGTTTTCTGAGCGTCCTGTTCCTGGATGCATTAAGGGACTTCTCTCCGGGGATTACTGACAAAAAAGTAACCCCTGATGCAGGTTACATTATCCGGTCAAAGCATAAGAGATCTTCCCTGGTGCCTCAGCTGGCCTTTGTTTCCGGACTGGTGCTTTTTTTACTGATAGCCCTTGAAGCTGTCAGGGATATTCCCGATGGCGGAGGTTTGGCCGAAGCCGCCGAAGCGCTCCTTCCGCAATCGGGCGTCGGCCACCCTGTTACTGCAGTTTTACTGAATTTCCGTGCCTATGATACCTGGCTGGAGATGGGGGTTATCCTCATGGCCCTGCTGGCCATCCTTGCAGCCGGAGGAAGAGAGGGATATCACAAACCGAAGGTGGCTGCCCGTGACCCCTTGCTGCGGCAGGTGATACTGTTTTTTACCCCAATTTTGTTCCTGTTTGGGGCTTTTCTTTTATACTTCGGCAAAAACGGACCCGGTGGCGCATTTCAGGCTGCTGTTTTATGGGGTGCCATCGGAATCCTTCTCCACCTGGGCGGATGGCCTGTCTTACCGGTGTTGCCCGGCTGGCTGCGTCAGGTTCTACTGACCATGGGACTTATATTTTTCCTCCTTCTGGGCTTTGTTACAATTTCAGGAAGAGGTGCCATGTTTGATTATCCGCCCGCCTATGCGGGTTTGCTGATACTTATTGTAGAAACACTGGCGGCAGTAAGCATTGCTGCAGCGCTGACTGCAATGTTTGCCAGATTGAAACAAATGAAAGAGGAACCCGACGAAAATTAAATCCACCACTTGAACAAGGAATATGGAAAACTATCAGATTTACAGTTTAACCTCCGTCGTTCTTTTTGTAATCGGCATAGGCGGAGTATTTGCTGCAAGGCATTTCATTAAAAAAATCATAGCCACCATTATTATGGGGGGAGGTGTCTTTCTATGCTTTGTCAGTTTTGCCCGGCGTGATGCCATCAGCTTTGCTGACCCGGTGCCGCATGCCCTCGTGATAACAGGAATTGTTGTTGCGGTAAGCTCTGCTGCTTTTGCCCTTTCTTTAGCCCGCCGCATTTATCAGCTCACCGGAAAAGAATCATTTACTGACAACGTATGACCCATTTGCCAACATCTCCTTTTCCTGCCTTTTTGGTAGGTGTGCCGGTTTTACTGGCGGCACTGAGCCTTTTCTTCCCGAAAAGGGGGAGGGGTGTGGTTGGGCTGATTGGCTGCCTGCTCACCGGAGGAGTTGCTTTCATTGCCTTTTATGAAGTGATGCAGCGGGGAACGGTAATCCATATCCTGGGAGGGTGGGAGCCCCCGCTGGGGATCCTGCTGCGAATGGATTCACTGGCGGCAGTGTTTATCGGGATGGTGGCTGTAGTGGGAATTTTCATCAGCCTGTATGCCTGGTATTATTTCCGCGTCCAGGAAGCTGATACCGGTGGTTATCCGTTGTTCTGGCCCTTGTGGCTATTTCTTTGGGCGGGGCTGAACGGGCTTTTTCTCTCAAACGATTTGTTTAACCTGTATGTCACCCTCGAGGTTGTCGGCATCAGTGCGGTGGCCCTTGCAGTGCTGTCGGGGAAAACAGCCGCGCTGTCCGCCGGTTTACGTTATCTGCTGGCTGCGATTGCGGGTTCAATGGCATATCTTTTTGGGGTTTCACTGATCTACGGAAGCACAGGCAACCTGGATCTCGGAATTCTGGGCCAGGTTCTGGAACCCGGAAACACTACGACTTTTGCCCTGCTGATTATCACCCTCGGGCTGATGATCAAAATGGCCGGCTTTCCTTTTCATTTCTGGCTTCCCCCGGCCCATTCCTCGGCCCTTGCCCCGGTAAGTGCGCTTCTTTCGGCACTGGTGGTCAAGGGTGCCTTTTACATTCTGCTGCGTATGTGGATGGAAGTTTTTGGCGTATCCCTTAATTATGCTGCCGGACAACTCATCGGACTGGCAGGGGCAGTTGCTGTCATCTGGGGTTCCTGGCAGGCATTCATGCAGAGCAGCCTGAAGCTGATAATTGCCCATTCCAGTGTAGCCCAGCTGGGCTATCTGCTTATGATTTTCCCGCTGCTGATAATGGCTCCCGGAGAATCGGCTGCTGTGGCTGACTGGCTTATTCCGGCATGGACTGCCGGAATCTATCAGGTCATCGCCCATGCATTTGCAAAGGCTTCCTTTTTTCTTTCCGCGGGTATCATCGTGATGGCCCTTGGACATGACAATATAGAATCATTGCGCGATCTGGTAGGCCACATGCGCATTACCGCCCTGGCTATAGGCATAGCCGGTGTCAGTTTAATCGGGCTTCCCCCCAGCGGGGGCTTTATGGCCAAATGGATGCTTCTGAAGGGGATTTTCCTCAGCGGCCAATGGTGGTGGGCACCTGTGGTGCTGGCGGGGAGCCTGCTCACTGCAGGTTATGTGTTTATGCTTCTGCGCCTGGCTTTTGCCCCTGCCCGTGAAAAAGAACCCTTCCGTCCTGTCCCGAAACGCCTGGAGGTGTTAGCCCTGCTGCTGGCGCTGGGTTCCTTTCTGATCGTTTTGCCGGCTGACTACCTTGTCCGTTTCCTGGAAAACAGTGAAGTCTTTGGCTCCGGAATTGAATTAATAGTGGAAGGAGGTGCCCTTGGAAACAACTAGTTATCTGCCTTTGCTGATCCTCATCAGCTCCCTTGTCCCCGGAATACTGATCCTGCTGCTGCGCGAGGAACAGGCTGCAATGCGGACTTTTCTGAACCTTTTCGGAGCAGTTGCCAAAGTGGCACTGGTTGCCCTGGTTTTTGCCGGTTACCTCCAGGGCAGGGATTATACCTTTACTTTCAGCCTTTCCCTCGACCTGACATTTACCCTGCGGGTTGATCAACTGGGTCTTTTCTTTGCCTCCCTCTCGGCGGTGCTGTGGCTGGTTACCACCATGTACGCCATCGGCTATCTGGAAGGCGGGGAACACCGGAGGCGGTTTTTTGCCTTTTTCAGCTTCTGTGTCACAGCCAGTACCGGTATTGCACTGTCGGGGAATGTGCTTACTTTCTTCATATTCTATGAATTTCTCACGCTGTCGACCTATCCGCTGGTGGTTCACCGGGGAACCGATAAGGCGGTGGAGGCGGGCCGGACCTACCTGTGGTACACCATAGGCGGTGGCACTGTTTTGTTTTTAGGTGTCGTGGGTTTGTTTGTTGTTGCAGGCCCTGTCTACTTCGGCCAGACCAACCTCATTGCCAGCCTGGTTTCGGAATACCCCACCCAGCTGACAATTCTTTTTTACATCATGCTGGCTGGCCTGGGAGTCAAAGCCGCAATTTTTCCCCTGCACGGCTGGTTGCCCATCTCAATGGTGGCCCCGGCCCCGGTAAGTGCACTTTTACATGCTGTAGCCGTTGTCAAGGCGGGGGCCTTTGGCATTGTCAGGCTGGTTTATGATGTTTATGGGATAGGAGTTGCCCGGCAGATGAACCTGCTCCCCCCATTGGCAATCCTGGCTGCCTTTACAATTATCTATGCGTCAGTCAGGGCCCTGTTCCAGGATGATTTTAAGAAGCGACTGGCCTTTTCAACTGTCAGCCAGCTTTCCTACATCGCACTCGGGGTGGCTATCCCGGGGGTGCTTACTTCCACGGGAGCCATTGTTCACCTGGTACATCAGGGCATCATGAAGATTACAATGTTTTTTGCTGCCGGGAACGTTGCCGAAACCTACGGGTACAAGAAAATCAGCGAGCTAAACGGCATTGGCCGGCGTATGCCCCTCACCATGGGGGCATTTACCATCGCTGTCTTTGGCATGATAGGCCTCCCCCCGGTGGCCGGGTTCATCAGTAAATGGTATCTTGGACTGGGTGCGATAGAGACGGGAAGCTACTGGGTAGTTTTGGTTCTTCTTGTAAGCAGCGCACTGAACGCAGCTTATTTCCTTCCCATTATTTACAGGGCGTGGTTTTGTGAGCCCGACCAGGAGCTGGTTGCGCAGTTACGCAAAAGCCGCCTGGAGACCTCCGCCCTGTTGTTAATCCCTGTGGTTATCACAGGCTTGCTCTCTCTTGCTGCCGGTGTGTTTGCTGCATCAGCAGGAAGTCCCCTTGCCATTGCACGTGAAATCGCCCAAAAACTTTACGCGCCATGATCTGGATGCTCACAATAACACTGCCATTGCTGGCTGCGCTGATTGCCCCGTTTCTTCCACCGGGAAGGCGGGGAGCCGGACTTATCCTGTTTATTGCCACCTTACCTGCCATCGGGCTCGGACTGGCGGAGGCTGAAGGGATCACGGTGAAGTGGTTCTTACTGGAAGCGCACTTTGCCCTTGATGTACCGCGGCGGATTTTCCTTCTGCTGACCGGTATCCTATGGGCCACCTCTGGTCTTTTTGCCGGGTCGTACCTGAAGGCTGATGCCCGGCGGGGTGAATTTTCGTTTTATTTCGGCACTGCCATGGCCGGAAATTTCGGTCTTTTAATTTCAGCGGAGGTAGCTTCATTTTATACTTTTTTTGCCCTGATGACTTTTGCCTCTTACGGACTTGTCATCCACAGCCGGACACCAGCAGCCCGGCGTGCGGCCAATGTGTACCTGGTGATGGCGATCATCGGAGAGTTGTTTCTTCTCACCGCATTTTTTCTTGCCGTTCAACGATCGGGCAGCATGTTGCTGGCCGACATTGCTCCGGCCCTGGCTGAAGCCCCCAATGGCCCTTTTATCTTTCTGCTTGGCCTGATAGGTTTCGGAGTGAAGGTTGGGGCAGTCCCCCTGTATTTCTGGCTTCCTTTGGCACATCCGGCAGCTCCAGCTCCGGCCAGTGCAGTCCTGAGCGGCGCCATGATTAAAGCCGGGCTGGTTGGCTGGATGCACTTTGCCCCGGTGGGGTTGGTGGAATGGCCATCCATGAGCCTGCTCATGGTTTCCCTGGGATTTACTGCGGCATTGGGAGCTGCGATCATCGGTCTGGCGCAGGTTGACCCCAAAACCAACCTTGCCTATTCCAGCATCAGCCAGATGGGGGTGATGACCGTACTTCTGGGCATTGGCTTATATGGAGGCATCCCGGCCGTGCTGCTTTTCCCCTCAATTGCCCTTTATTCCTGGAATCACGGAACTGCCAAGGCCCTTTTGTTTCTGGGGACGGCGCTGCCTGCCAAAACCGGTGGTTCGTGGCGGATACTCATGTGGGCGGGCCTGGTGACAGGCGTACTTGCCATAGCCGGGGCTCCGCTGACAGGCGGGCTCTGGACCAAATACCTTGTGAAAACATTTCTTGGTGAAACAACCTTGCCCGGTTCCCAAACCTTTTTGATATTGCTGACACTTTCTGCTGTTACAACAACATTGTTATTGAGTCGTTTCCTATACCTTTTGCACAGGATAAAGGCGACCCATCACGGGGCACCACCCTTTCTCCTGCCCTGGATACTTCTCCTGCTGGCCGGAGGATGGTGGGCAATGTCGCCTGCTCTTGTGCCTGCAGATTTGCTGAACCACATCGCCGGAGAAAAAGGCATCACGGGCTTTTTCCTGAACCGGTTAACGAACTGGAGTGCGCTCTGGCCAATCAGCGTAGGGGTGATTCTGATGGTTTTAACCCTCCGGTTCGCCACGTTCAACTGGTGGGCATCGAAAAAGCCCCTGATACCACCGGGCGATTTTCTTCACATCATACTCATTGCCGGAAATTATTTGGCAAAGTTTCTCCGGAAAGGGATTTCTCTGCTGGAGTCGGGCACGAAATCGCTGCAAAGCCCTGAGCGGATTTTTTATAGAATGTCGGAAAACAAACGAACATCGCAATTCAGTTCCTCAGCGGAAACAGTGCTCCGGCGCTGGGAGTTTGCCGGCATCGCATTTGTTGTATTTTTCCTTGCAATGTTTTTCCTGCTCCGATAAATTCAACACGATGAAAACTGACATGAAACAATTGAAATATAAAGTCCTTCTTAAAAGCTTCATTCTGCGGTTTGGCACATTCACGGCAGCATGGCTGGTTTTGTCGGGGGAACAACGGCTCACCGACATCTGGTTCGTGATTCTTTGCCTGGCAGCTACAACAGTCATCAGTATGTATAGTGTGCCTCCCGGGCAATGGCATTTACGGCCCCTGGGAATAATCAGGTTTTTCCCCTATTTTCTGACTGCCGCCATGCGTGGCGGATGGGATGTTGCCCGTCGTGTCTTTTTCAGGACAATTCCGATTGACCCTGATTTTATTACAATTGACCATGATCGGGATCAGCGAAAGACACTGATTCTCGCATGGGTCATCAGCCTGCTTCCGGGTACAGCCAGTTGTGTTATTACCGAAGAAAATCTGGTCGTTCATGTCCTCGACAAAAAACTCCCTGTCACCCGGGAAATCAAGGAACTGCAAAGCCGTATCAATGAAATGTTCGGAGAAAGGTAAAACACAAAGGCACAAGGCCACAAAGCAGGATAATACCTGGACCTCTGGCTCGCCCGTGACTATATCTGTATGGCAAGGTTGTGGGGTGCCTGGTCCATAAACTGATGCAGCAATCTGAGTTTTCCGATGGCTCCGGATTTCACTTCATGACTTTGTATTTTTTATAATCTCTATAAAATATAATGACCTTTGTTTCGTTATTGATTAAATTGATTTTCTCTAAATTAGCATAACCAATGTATATTGTAAATCATTTATTTAAGATACCAGCAGAACCAATGAGAAAAGTGCATCTCCTGATGTCTTTATTGGTTTTTTCCCTTCTTTTTGCATGTCAGGGAGGCGGGCGCGGCGGCAGCCAGACGGATGACAGCGATGATGATCTGCCTGCTCCTGAATCAATCAGCAAGGTGACTTTTTATATCGAGAATTCGGAAAGCATGTTTGGCTATGTGAGCTCCAATACGGAATTTGTATCGGTATTAACAGAGCTGGCGCAGAAGTCAGATCTGGTGCGTTCGAATACAGCGTATGATTTTAATTTTATCAATGGCAGGCAATTGCAAATCACCCCTATCGGGAATGATGCCGGCAGGCTGGCGGCATTGCTGAACCGGGAAGGCTTCAGAAAAGGCGACATCACCAACAGCAACCTGAATGCCATGTTTGAACAGGCACTGGCAAGCGCCGGGGCCGACAGCATCTCTATCCTGGTTTCCGACGGCATTTATGATGTAGGGAAGCAGAGTGATCCGCTGAATGCACTTGTCAATGAAGGCAAAAGTTTGCGCACCCGGTTTATTCAGCGCCTGATGAAGGAAAACCTGCAGACACTGCTTGTGCAGTTTTCATCGCAGTTCAGGGGCGATTATTTCCCCGGGATGGGCGGTTCGATAAGGGGAATCAATCAGGAAAGGCCTTACTATATCTGGATTTTTGGCAATTCGGAACTGCTCACAAAACATTTTTCTGAACAATACCTAAGCCAGCTGCCGGGATATCAAAACATGGCCAGGTTTTTTGTCATCAGCGGTTTTGATGTGCCTTACGAAGCAGTGGCCCATGATTCCCGCGGGAGCTACAAAACCGACCGCAGCAGGAAGCATGTCCTGACCGGCATCAGTACCGACAGGAATACCAGGGAATTCCAGTTTTCCATCGCCACCAGCTACAGGGAAGTTCCCTATCCCTCCTCATATTTCCTGGATGCCGGGAATTATACTACCTCTCCCAATTACGAGGTTGTAAAAGTGTCGCCCGGGAAAGAACTTTCGGGACTGTTGTACAATGCACTGCCGTTTGAGCCCACCCATCTTGTGACGGTGAAAGCAGTGGGGAATCCGGCAGGTGAACTGCATGTCAACCTTAAATATGCATTCCCGGGATGGATAGAGGAATCGACAACAGAGAACGACAGAAACGCCCCGGTAGATACAAATACAACCTTTGGGTTTAAACAACTTACCCAGGCCATCAGGGAAGCCTACATGGATGTGTCAAAAAAGGAAAATATTGCAGGTTTCAGGATAATGATTCAAAACTAATTACCATGAACTTATTAAGCAGAGTGTTTTATTTAATCTATGAAAACAGGTTGTTTGGCGTGTGGGATGAACAGTATAAGCCTCTTTTCGACAAACTTTACGATGAGGGGGGATATGGCGGCCTGGGACTGATTTTTATCCTTGTTCCGGTAACCGGAATGGCGCTTTTCTATTTTGCATGGCAATACCCCTATGCCCGCCTGTGGCACTGGCTGGTGTGGCTTGCTGTACTGGTAGTCCTTGTGATAGCCTTCACAGTGAATTATGCCAATAATTTTCTGGCTGATTACCTCACCAATCCCGAAACGGAACAGTTTACCCGGGATATTGTTACGCAATATGCCGCCATCAATGCGGTGGCAGGACTGATTACCGGATTTGTTTTCAGCCTTCTTTTCAAAATGCTGAGCAGGATACAAAGGCATTTACCTTTTTAAAAACAGCAACATGGCAAAATTATTTATATTCGGAATAGGCGGAACAGGCTCACGGGTGTTAAAGGCCCTGTCGATGCTTTTTGCTGCAGGATGCAAACTGCCTAATGATTTTGATACCGTTGTCCCGTTAATCATTGACCCTGATATTGCCAATGGGGATCTGGACCGCACGAAGGACATCCTGAGGCTGTACCAGGAGATCAGGAGAAAAATTCATCAGCCCGATGATTTTTTTCATCAGGAAGTACTCTCCCTGCCGAATATTGCAAATCCGGACATCATTGACCCCGGGTTCTTTATTTTCCAGTTAACGGGTACCCACCAGAGCAGGTTTGGAGAATACCTCGATTACCATAACCTTCCGGCCGGTGACAAAATGTTTCTGAAGCTTCTGTATTCTGAAAAGAACCTGAAGGAAAGCCTTGATGTGGGATTTAAGGGAAACCCACATATGGGATCAATGGTACTGAACCAATTTACATTATCGGAAGATTTTGGGAAGTTTGGTTCATCATTTAATCCGGGCGATGCCGTTTTTGTCATTAACTCAATCTTTGGCGGCACCGGTGCAGCGGGTTTTCCGTTGCTTGTAAAAAACCTCCGGTCGGCCAATACACAGATTGCCAATATTGCTGCCATTAACAAGAGTCCGCTGGGTGGCATAACCTACCTTCCGTATTTCAATGTAAACCATGACGAAACGAGTGCCATCGATTCCGATACATTCCTTGAAAAATCGAAGATTGCCATCGATTACTATAACCGGACAATTGCAGGGCAGCCCAATACCGTAAATGTGTTGTATCTGCTTGGGAACATCGATGCTGATTTTTATCCGAACAACGAAGGCCGGGGGGCCCAGAAAAACAAGGCCCATTTCCTTGAACTGGCCGGAGCATTCAGCATATTCGATTTTTGCAAAAACATCCATAAATACCAGCCCGACGACAGCGGGAACATCCCTGTGGCAGAGATAAAGGAATTTGGTATCGAAAATGATACGGGGACAATTAAAATCAGTGACCTGAACAATACAGAAAAATTGTTGATCAGGAAACCGCTCACGAAGTATAAATTTTTCAGTAACTACCTTTCATCGGGACTTGGCCGGGCTCTTGGCGTTTCGGCATGGACAAAGAAGAGCCGGCTCGACGAACGGTTTTTCCGCAATGATTTCTATGAAAAGGTGATTGCCCAGTTCAATAATCATTTTGAGCAGTGGCTGAATGAAATGGCTTCCAATAAACCTGCCTTTGCACCCTTCAGAAGTGCCGGGGCAGATGATGCACTTGAGTTTGTAGATGAACCTGGAAGAAAACCCAAAGGGTACTGGTACCTTGTAAACGGCAAAAGCTACAAGTCGCTGGATATTGAAAACTGCAGGAAAATCAACAAGGTGGACAGTGAGAATGAAGTGACACAATTTGTCAAGCTGTTTGGTCAGTCAACACAGCATGTGCTGGAAAATCAGAAATTGATATAGCCATGGAAAAGAAAGTTTTTCGTATTCACGATGGAAATAAGGATACCGGGTGGTTCCGGAGCATCAGGCCCGATTTCAGCAAGGTAACCACCGATGGGAAAAAGGTAGCGACTTCAATCCCCAGCCCGTTTGCACAAATCGATCTTGTAAAATCGGCTTTCAAGTGGGTTGCCACGAATGGTATCGATGGGAAAACCCAGCAGCACCGGCTTGTTTCAGATGCACTGGATATCGGGCAGATGTTTTATATTTCCAACCGTATCAGGGATAAAATCGAGATTGTTTCGTGGGACCCGCATGCACGGCTGGCGGCTCTGTTGCGGTCGGATAATCCCGACCATGTAGCCCTGGCCGGAACGCTGAAGGTATTCTGGGAACAGGATGCCGAAGTGTACAATTTCAATAAGGTTTCGAGACTGTACTTTGTCCTGAACCGGCAGGGTGATGTACTGGGAGGTACTTCCCCGTCGACCCTGTTTTTTGCCTCGCCCGATGCATGGAAGCATGCCCCCGAGATTCATTGCGGAAGCGATGTGTTGCTCGACAAGAACTACTTTTCCCTTGCACAGAGGGAACATTCCTATATTGAATACCTGTTTTCACTGTCGGTGCACCCCGGGTTTACAAAACATTTTGATGAGTTTTACAGCTACCTGGTCGCGGTGCGTAAGGAGCTTCCGGAATACCTGCAGGAGAAAATACACAGGCTGACATCAGATGCATGGTCGCATTACACGCCATGCATTGTTCAGAACAATCCGGGCGATACGTGTGAAGTGCTGAATATTCCCCTGGGCACAGAACCCGACATGAAAGACATTATCCGCAAGGAAAGTGATTTTGTGATTAAATCGGGCTTAACTGCTGAACAGTACCCGCCCCTTGTACTTCCCGACAGGCGGTTTACCCGGGCGTACAAATATATTTCACCGGGTGTGCTGTGGAATCCCAATTCACCGGAACTGAAAAAGAATACAAGTTCACCGGAAGACTCGGTACTTCCCTTTCAGGAGCACCGGTATCCCTGGCTGGGCATAGGCAACCTGCTGCAGGAAAAAATCGTCAGGCTGCCCTATGCCGTAAACAAAAGCAAGTTTAACCTGGGTGGCGCCGGCAGGTACCTGCTTCCGCTGACATCCACCTTTTTCAGGTATTTTGATGTAAAAGAGGTGTCACAGGTCTGCAAGGTACACGAACAAAGCACCGGTGGAGTGGAGGTAACGCTTGAGATTCCGGTTGCCGGGGGAGAGGTCACCTTCAGGAAAATCTATCATGAAAGGGATCAGGTGGAGGCTGAACTGCACCTGGCTATCCTTCCTTTTCTGAGGGTTGAAACTTTCCCGATGAATTATACCGCAGGATTATTGCATAAAGAGTCAGCAGCATTCAGTGGCCGGCCGGTTTCCATGTCCTTTTATGAAAAAGGAAACCCGGTACAGGCTTCCGGACCGGTTGTGAGGAGTCCGGGTGGTGCAGAAATACTGAAAAGCATGTACCAGACCGTAACGGGCAGTTTTGATCTTGTCAGGCTGGAGCATCCCTCATTTGGTGAAGCATTTGTGATTCCGGGGTTTCAAAAATATATCCCCGGGAATGATGCATATAAGTTTGCCATTGATTTCGGCACTACCAACACGCATATTGAGTATCAGCTGGAGAATAATACGGTCAGCGTGCTTGCCAGCACAGAACCCAATACGCTATGGGCGTCGCTGCTCGACATGGATGCACAACCCGATCAGCTGTATGTTGTTAATGAGAACATTTTTGAGCAGGAGCTGATGCCGCTTGTATTCGGCCCGCAGGAGAGCGGGTTCCCCCTGCGGACAGTCATTGCTGAAAACAGCAGTATCGATTACAACAGGGAGGTTGAGGTATATAAACACATCAATAATTTCCTGTTATATGACAGGCAGAAACCACAGGGGCATCTGAAGCTCAAAACCAAACTGAAATGGAGCAATTTCAGGAAACAGGTTGAGCAGAAAAGGGTAGAGGCCTATATTGAATACCTGCTATGGCTGGTTTATTACAAGGTGCTGATGGGTAACGGTGATTTGAACCAGACACGGATTACCTGGTTTTACCCGGTCAGCATGCCGGTCTTTCATCAGAATTTTCTGGAAAGCAAGTGGGAGCAGCTTTACAGGAAGGTATTCGGCAGCTTTTACAAGGAAGGTAACCTGCAGAAAATGGCAGAGAGTACAGCTCCATTCCATTATTACAACAAGAAGCTCAATATCTATGGATTATCGGTCTCCATCGATATAGGGGGCGGAAGTTCAGACATTGCCATTTTTGAACGGGACAATGCCCGACTGATATCCTCCTTCAGGTTTGCCGGAGATGTCATATTTGGTGACGGATATGGTGGCAGTCCAGCAATCAACGGGTTTGTGATAAGGTTCAGAAAAGCGGCCGAAGAGTTCCTGAACAGCAACAACAGGGATAAGCTTGAGATTTTGCACGAGATTCTGGAGGAGAGCGGTGATTCGGCCGATTTCAGCAATTTCCTGTTTTCATTGGGGACAGGGCAGGGCAGCCCCTTTAACTATGGAGACCTTATCAGAAATGACAGGTCCATCAAACTGAGCATCCTGGTGTTTTATGCTGCTGTTGCCTATTACGTCGCTCACCTGATGAAACTGTCGGGGTTTGCGATTCCTGAGAACGTGCTGTTCAGCGGGACAGGTTCAAAATCGCTTTCTTTTCTTGGTTCCGGTGCATTCAGGAACCTGGGTGATTTATTTGAGTTTATATTTAAACAGGTTTTTAATCAGCCTGATTATCAGGGAAAAATAAAAATCAAGCAGGAACAGTCGCCAAAGGAAATCACCTGTAAGGGAGGGCTGCTGGCAGGCAGTAAAGAGCAGGACCTGCCGGTCAGGTTCTGGATCGGACGGAGTGATCAGGGCCCTGAGGGTGTTGTGGATACCGGCAATTTTATCAATGTTCCCAAATATAAGGACATCGAAATGCATAAGGATGCCATCATCGATTCGGTGAAGGATTTTTACAATATACTTGATAATTATTTTGACAACAGGAGAACCGACAACCTGTTTGGCATCAGTCGTGAAGCGTATGTTGTTTTTAAACAGTTGCGGGAAGACGAACTGGGTCATTTCTTTGTCAAGGGAATTGATGTTAAAATCAGGGAAGAGGGTAATGATGCAGACCTGCCTTTGTCGGAAACTGTATTTTTTTACCCGTTGATTGGTGTGCTGAACAAACTGTCATATCAACTTTCGGAAACAAACAATTAATATGAGCTTCCTGATCGAGTACTGGAAACTGATTGCAGTTTTTTTTGCAGGAGTACTGAGCGCTGCAATTGCTATCAGCTATTTCTGTTATTATTTAAAATGGAAGAAAGGCAGACAGAAGTCCCAGCCTTCAGTCAGTGATATGGTTAACAGTTCCCTGCTTCCACATATTCAAAAGATAAGTGCTGAACTTGCATCCAACAGAAAACAGATGGAAGCGCACAGGAAGGAAATCGGGGAAGTGAAAAAGGAATTGGAAAGAATGAATGCAAAAAGACGTGTGGTTGAATTTAAAGCTGAAAACCATACGGAGTGCAGGTATTTTTCAATCCCTTTAAAAAATGGGACTTTTCCTGAGGAAAAAGCAAATCGTGAAGAAAATGAGAATTCATGGTACAAAATCGAATACCAGAAGGAAGCAGCACAGGGTAAGCTTTTTTATCTGACAGGTAAAGCCGACAGGAGGGCACTGAACCAGATGGATATGTTCCTGAAGCCTGTTTGTGACATAGAAAATCAGGGAATAGTAAATCCTCAGCATATCCAGATGGTGCAGCCAGGGAAAGTAATGCTGAAGAACGGAAGCTGGTTGGTTGAGGAAAAGATAAAACTAAGGTTAAGTTAAAAAGGCATGCAGATTATTGGCCAGATTCGGATTGATTTAGGCATTCTGGAAATCACCAACGGCTTTCACCTGGCTGAAGTGGTTTTGCTTCTGCTCGTGTTTGCCATCCAGCTATACCAGACGGTCAGCACTTCGCGGAAGATATCGGTGTTGAAAAAGGCATTTACAATCCCGGTGAGGCTTAAGCATGGGCGGATAGCTGAGGAGGATATGCGCAGGGGGTTACGCTCTGTATCAGCTGTGCGTGATGAGGACGAAACGGAGGGGGAAGGGAAATTCAGGAGAATCACGATCATTGAGACCACAAAAAAGAACAGGATCCTTGATCAGATGGCAGGAGCCATCAACAACTACCTGATAAGGAACTACGGCGCGGTTGTGAATTTTTCGATCATCAGGGACATCATCGACCGGGAGGTTGAAAGCTATGATGAAGAAATCTCCCATTCCATACCCACTCCGCTGTACCTGGGGCTGGGGGCCACCATGCTGGGCATCATTTTCGGACTGCTGGCCATTCCCACCATTTCGGCTACCGACGGGGGCGAGGAAACGCAGGCATTTGTGGGTATCATCAATCCGCTGATCGACGGGGTGAAGATTGCCATGTTTGTGAGCGTAATTGGTTTACTGTTTACGACCTACCTCTCCTCGTTCAGGTACAGGAACGCCAAAATCTATATTTTGAGCCAGAAAAACCGCCTGCTGACCTATCTGGAAACCGAACTGCTGCCCGAGCTGTATGAAGCCGAAGGTTCAGGCGTATCGGGACTGAAATCGAGCCTTGACCATTTCTCGAGGAAAGCGGAAGAGATTGTGGTGAAGGTGGATGAGACAGTACAGAAAACCTATTACAACATCCAGGTGCAGCTTGATCTGGTGAGGCGGGTTGAGCAGCTGGATATCAATAAAATTGCAAATCTCAATCTCACCGTATTCAATTCGCTTGAACGGAACCTGGAGGCATTGGCCGGTTTTTCGGCATACCTTGACTCACTGGAAAGGATTGCAGGCAACCTGAACCGGTTTGCAGAGCGGACCGCCGGCATCGATACGGTGGCCGGACAGATTCATGATACGCTGGATGAGTCGGGCCGGCTGACAAAGTTCCTGGCACAGCATTTTGAAGAAATGGAAAAACTGGGTGAGCACGCCCGGACGTCAGTTTCTGTGGCGGGCGGACTGACAATTGAAGCATTAAACCTGGCAGAATCCCATTTCAGGAAGGCCATTGAAAAACTGGAAGAAGAGATCGACAACAGGATTCAATTGCTGAACAACAGGGTGAACCTCGATGAATCGCATCTGGCAGAAAAGTACGGACAGTTTAAGGCGGAGATGAATGCCCTGACCTCACGGCACCTGGAGTCGTTCAGGCAGGCTTATACCCAGGCGGTTCCCAGTTTTGAACAGCTGGATAAACTACAGGAACTCGGACCAATAAAAGATGTCATTGATAATAATGCCCGCAGCCTTAAAGAGGTGATTATTGAAAACAATAACATGCTGAATGAGAACCTGTCGAGACTCAATCAGAACCTTGAACTGATGATTTCAAAGAACAACGATGCACAGGTGATGAAGGAACTGCTCGATATTCAGAAGAAGCTGAACAGTCATGGCAGAAAGAAGCATGAGGAGCGCATTACAACAGTGACACCGGACAAGTCATCGCGGTGGAGGAAATTTTTTCAAGGGAGCTTCAGATTCAAATGAAAAAGAAGAATTATTTCTGGATAGGATATTCCGATCTGATGACAAGCATGTTTTTCGTAATGCTTGTGTTGTTCATCATCACTGTCGGTTTTTTGCTGAACAAAATGTCGGAAAACATTTTCATCATTGGACAAAACCGGAAACTGATCGACAGCCTGGAAGTTTCACAGGCAGGATTAATCAGGGAAATAGAACGGGCCAACAAATTGCTGAACATGGAAGCCCTGTTTGGCCCGCTAAATGAAAGCAATCACTTTGAATATCTGCCCGGATGCAGGAAATACATTGTGAAAGACCTGATGGGAGAAGAAATTTTTGAGCCGGGGGAGACAGTTATCCGGAATGCCGATCTGAAAAACAAGGCACTGTCGGCCGGCAGGCAGCTGGAGCAGTTCCTGGCCGGACTGATGAAGGACGAGCATAATATTTCATATCTGCTGGTTATAGAGGGGAACATGGCCAATACCTGGGACAGGCAGTATTCGCGTGACAATGCCTATGGATACCGGACCAGTTACCAGCGGGCGCTGGCACTGTACGAACTCTGGCAGCAGAATGGAATTGATTTCAGGAAATACAACGTGGAAGTAATGCTGTGCGGGAGCGGGTTCAGCGGGCTCTGCAGGGATGAAAAGGAGGAGAACAACAAGCGGTTCTCGATTCAGATTATTCCCAAGGTGGCCAGGTGAAGGGAGGCTTTAGCCGCATTTCTTGATTAATAAGACTTTTAAAGGTTGAATATGGATGTGGCTAAAGCCCTCTCTGATGTGTTGCCGGTATCCGTTGGCTGAAGCCAACGGCAATGTAGGAAGCCAAATGTAATGACGGAGTTTAAATTTCCGTTGGATTTATCCAACGGTTAAGGTGGCTGGGTGAAGAAAGGCTTTAGCCGCATTTCTTGATTTTAAACTTTTAAAGAGTGAATATGGATGTGGCTAAAGCCTCTCTTCAATGTGTTGCCGCTATCCGTTGGCTGAAGCCAACGGCAATGTAGGAAGCCAGATGTAATGACGGAGTTTAAATTTCCGTTGGATTTATCCAACGGTTAAATGGTTGCGGTAATGAAAGGCTTTAGCCGCATTTCTTGAT
>OBJA01001253.1_pt1 | contig 18140 bp, 9 predicted proteins | sample 1519751 | NCBI WGS metagenome assembly OBJA01 (sample SAMEA3881238, study PRJEB22517) | soil metagenome | biome: lake sediment; feature: soda lake sediment; material: sediment, water from around vicinity | place: India | collected 2013-12-23 | depth 3 m | reverse complement strand
TGCCTCAAGCAGGTATTTACCGGCCTGCAGAAAGTTATGGCTGAGACTAGTTTCTGATTTTTCAACCCATTGTAGCTGTTCAGGGTTCAGGGTATCGAATGCCTGAGCAATCTCCAGAGCTTTACTGTACGGGATAAAGGATTTCTGAATAAGTTGCGAAGAGAGCACCAGGATCTCTCTTTCCAGAACGGCAGATTTGATTGGATCAAGTTTTGGCCGTTCCTGCTTTTTCCACGCATCAGCAAGCTCCTCATAGAGTTTACCAACACAATATGCAGCTTCAAACATCTTCTCACTCTGATACTGCATAACCCGCTGATACGCTTTTGCTGCATCGCCCAGCAGATCAGATTTATTTTTCAGAGCAGTCTTCATTAGCTCCTCAGGAAGCGACAGTTTCACACTGGTGAATTTTTCGTGTTTGATTTTCGCCAAATAAAAGGCAGCTTCTGCAGCATAGAAAGTATTTGTCTCCAGATTTTCCTGTGCAAACTTTACATTCTGCTGTTCAGCTTGTTCGAAGCCCATTTGAGCATTGATGATATCACCTTTATCATAATTACATTTTGCAATCATGAATAAAGCTTCCACGGATTTAGGACTTCTGGGAAAACGCCACACGAAGTTCTTATAAACCGTTATGCCTTTGTCGTACATACCGGCTTTTGCATAATAAGCTCCAGAGCGCAATAACATCGCCTCCACATCCTTTTCTCCCGGATACAGGAGCGAATATCGCTCATTGGCTTCAGCCATTTTATCCAATTTCCCGGTTTTCTCATAGCAGAGTCCAATGTTAAACAGGGCATCCTTTGCTCTTTCTGATTCGGAATACTTCGCTATCAGCAGCTCATAGGTTTCTGCCGCTTTACTGTATTTATCTGATTTTTCATAATTGGCAGCAGCATTAAATAACGCATCCGGAGCGAGTTTCGAGTCAGGATAGAGCCTTGCCAGTTCATAATAATTTTCACAAGCCCTGTTCCAGGACTCCATTTTTTCGTAGGACTCGGCAGCATTGAACAGCGCAATATCACCATACTCGCTTCGGGGATATTTCTGTTCAATGGATCTGAATGCCGCAGCAGCCATCTCGTAGTCTCCAGTGTTAAGAACCGCTTTGGCATTGAGGAATTCCGATTGAAGCAGCAATTTGTATGCAGCCGCGCGCTCCCCTTCACTGCCAGCTTCTTTCCAAACCTTTTCAAATGCACTGATCGCCGCTGACCACTGCTCTTCTCCGTAATGGCATTGCCCAGAGAGAAGAAGCGCCTGGTAGTACTCACTGCAGGCGGTACCCTTATTGATGATCTCATTGTACTGTTCCAATGCTTTTGCAAACATATGACGATTGAAGTAGACTGCTCCTGCATTCAGAATCACCTGGCACAGCGATTTCCCATGAGGAAACAGCGTCATGTAATTTTCAGTCGCTTCAAGCACTTTTTTCGCAGCAAAGTCCACCATTCCTTTTTCAACAAGAGAGTCTGGTGGAAGCAGGCTTTGAGCCAGCGCAATCGCATTGAGTGCAGCTTGTTCCCTTCGGGAGGAATCGAGCCCGATACCGTTGCTATATAGTATGTACTGGCTAAACGCCTGTGGCCTTTCCCCGAGCCTGGTATCGAGAATGACTGCAAGATTCCAGCGTGCCTCAGCTGCCCGGGAGTCATGTGAATAGGTTTCTACAACGGTCCGATACTTTTTTGCCGTTGCTAAAAATGCTTCCTTTTCCCCGGATGCTTCTGCATTCCGGTAATTGGCATCGGCTACATACAAGCCAATTGAAATAGCCATGGAATCGACTTTCTTAACCAGAACAGTATCTTTTTTGTTTGCGTTCTGCTGCCAGGTACTGCCGTTACTATAGAGTTTGAAAAACGACTCTCTCAGAGTCATTGCAGTGTCCGGTTTTTCGCGACTCTCATAGAGTTTGATAAGACTTGCGGTAACTTCAGGAGATACGGTACTGAGCGGATATTCCTGAAGTGTTCTCCTGTAAACTGCACAGGCGGCCTCGAAATCCAGATCTTCTTCACGGAGCTCACCAATGCGTTTAAGAACAAGTGCTGCATAATCGATATTTCCGATCAGCTGCAGGAATTTCACTGCGTCTTCAACCCGTCCATCCTCATCAAAGCTGATTGCTATATAATCAATCGCTTCCCCACGAAGCAAGGGATTGGAAATCTGCGTATCTTCCATTTTTGACGGATCAAAATCCAGATCGGTTTCTTCGACCAGGTATTTGAAAACCGCTATAGCTTCTTCGTATCTGTCCTGCATGTAATAACACCAACCAAGATGATACAGAGCCTGAACATATTGTGGGTGATTGCGGTAAAACAACACCTTTCGGTATGCCTCTTCGGCCAGCTTATAGCCCTGCCCCTCATCAGTGCGCGGATGCTCAAAGTAGTATCTGCCGATATTCATATTTGCTTCTACATAATATTCGCTTTCAGGATACTTTTCGACTAACTCCAGAAGTGCATCATTTGCCTCTTCATGAAGGTTCTGTTTCTGAAGCGCCAGAGCTTTATAAAAACAGGCATCATCAGCCAATTCACTTCTGGGATAATCCATTATTATTCGATCGTAGGTACGAATAACCATCTCCAGATCGAACTCAGGGAAATTCAGTGTGGCTGTGTCGTTAAGGCCGATTCTGCGTTCATACTCCCGCAGAGAATCTTCAAACAGATCTCCCGCCTCATCGAAATACAACTCAGCGAAGCGAAACAGGATCTGATCATTAAATCTGTTTTTCGGATACACATCGAGCATCGTCCCGATATGCTCAATGAGTCGTTCCCGTTCATCCCTGATCGCAAGCGCAATCTTTTCACGATCTGTCTCGGAAGGATTTCCCGAAGAGCTCTTTTTCTGAGTTGAGAGCTGTTTTGTTGAATCAATTTCATGGAGTTGCGGAGTTTCCTTTTTTGCATTTGCAATCTCCTGAGAGATTCTGATCAGTTTTTCCTTTCTCTGCTGATATTTCATGAATACCCAATCGACAAATTTTGCCTGCATATCCTCAGTTTTTTTCAGTCCCTTATCGGTCCCGCCAAAGCACTCTTTTACTACCAGCGCGTGTTCATGTTCGGTAATGGTATGCTCACGAATCAGATCATCCAGAATGGCTCCGACACTGTCGATTTCACGTTTCAGAACCGAATCGATCTGCTCTTTTTGAGCCAGTGCTGTTTTGAGCTCACAGATATTGCGAATGTCGGTTATGGAATCTTCCAATGCGGCGATTCTTTTCTTAAGGATGTTCCTGTATCGCCTCTCAGCTCGATGTGAAACAGTGGCATCCTGCGATTCCTGAGCAGATCCGGTATTGTCGATTTCGTTGAGCAGGAGTCTGAATCGTTTCTCGAGTTCCTTGACCTTTTCGACTTTGTTTTCAGCATGTACCATCAATTCGCTATCCTGCCTGCTGATTGCTTTATACTCGATCACCTGCCACTCTCTTGCCATATCTGTGAGCCTATCGATCTCTTCCTGTATTTCGAAGACAAGGCGTGCGTTCAATATCTGTCTGTAAATGAGTGTGCTGACACGTAGAGCTTCCGGTTCATGCTCCATTCTTGTATAGGCCTGTTCCAGAATGGAAGCCATCTCAAAGTAGAGATCGCTATTTTTGTATTTTCTGATGAATTTCCTGGCCAGATCACGTGCTTTTGCATACTGCCCCATATCGAGGTGTGCCCGCGCAGTTTTTACCAAAGAATACTGATACCGTCTGGCGGTTCTGGGAATTGTGGCATAATTTTCCAGAGCAACAGGTATACTATCGTTATAATAATGGATGTCTCCAATGAGAATCGCAGCTTCAATACGCAACTCAGCATTCTTTGAATATTTGCGAACATACTCCAGTGCCGTAAGGGCATTTTGCATCTCTTTTTTCTGTGTAAAACAGAGCCCGATAACAAATTGTCCCTGAGGATACCGCGAAGAGGTCTGAGGAATTTGCATCAGCAGGTCAATTGCGTTATCAAACTGATTATGTGTATAGAACAGTATTCCGCAAACATAAAGTGCAGAACTGTACAAAGCATGCTGCTTCAAGGTTTCCTGAAACACCATGGTTATGCTGTCTGCAGTCTCGATGTCATCATTTCTGGCAGATATCTCAAGCAGACGGTAAAGACTGGGTGGCACTTTATCACTGAGTGGAAACGAGTTCAGAACGAATCGATACTCATCAGCAGCTCTTTTATGAAGGCCGAGTTGACGATAACATTCAGCCAGTGCAAATGCGACAAAATCAGTTCTTCCATCCGGCAGATACAGGGAGCGTATTTTTTGCAGGAGCGCTGATGCCAGGCGGTAGCGACCAGCGTGATAGTGGTTTAGTGCATCCCTGAACTCATCCGGTAAAACAATCGCTGTCTCATCCAGTGTCAGCAGCTCTTTTTCGTACCCATCTTCAAGCAACCACTCGAAATCTGCAGAACCTCCCAGAATTGTCCGGCAAATGATACAGAGCAGAATGACTGAAGTCAGGAATTTTATTTGCAGCATCTGAACCCTGTTTCATCAGATCGTGAAGCAATCGTTCCTTCAGATTTCAAAGCGCAATGAGCATCATTGCCATTCCTGAACGAACCGCCCATCATGAGTGGATACATATCCCGCTTATCCTCCACCCACTCCCAGACATTTCCTACCATGTCGGAAACGGCATGTGCAGAACAGTCAGGGAAAGATCCTGATTTCCATGGACTTTTTCCCGCTGCAGGACACTTCCCTGTCTTTCTGTCTACATTGTACGGGAAAGAATTACTGGTGCTGGAGACACAAGCAGCCTCCCATTCTTCTGCAGTGCAAAGCCGTTTCCCTGCATCGATACAGTACATTTTCGCATCAACCCACGAAACACCGGTCACCGGGAGTTTGCCTTTTCTGTTTGGCCACTCGTACATATCAATACAGAAGTGATGCCCGGAATGATCGATAATCGGGAACATATCGGCTGGACACCGCTCCAGCACCTTAATTTCCTTGGTAATAGTTGCGATCCGCATATTTTCATCAGTAACCTCCAGAACAGGCTTGAATATGCCGACTTCTGAATACTGATGTTGGATCATTCTGTATGGACCTTTTTTCGTATCAAACTTTCCATCTCCATCAAAATCCCATCGGTATAACAGTTTCTCCAGATCTGTTTCCCGGTCAATGGTTTCAGATGCATCGAATTGAATTTTGGTTCCAATGTATACGGTATCTGGTTCAGAGGTAAAATGAGGTGATGGCGGAAGATCAATGAGATATACAAAGGTGTCTGGTGTTCCCATGTACCCTGATGCATCTACGACAAATGCAATTATGGTATCAGATTCCATTAGGGTGAGGGGTTCCTGATATATTTGAGAGTTTATGGTAGCGGCTCTTCCATGTCGTTCAAAATAGATAACAGACCTGTCAAAGGTATTAAGAGCTACCGACAGTATTCTGTCATAGAGCCGATCTGCTCCAGCAGGCACATTCGGCACAACCCGAGGACTGAACAGATCCAGAACTGAAAGCGAGCTCTGATTCCCAGCAGCATCTTCTGCATAAAAAGCAAGCTCCAGATCTGCATTCCGTTTCAGTGTTATCCGATCACTTTTCTGCAGAAACTTATTCCCTGCAGATCGGGTTGTAGAGCTGACCTGAGGATTTGAGCCATCGATTGTATAGTAGATTGTGGCGTTCTCGGTGGATTCGAAGAAAACGATCACTGAATCCTCAAAGCCTTTCCTGATGTTAACACTGACAAACGGTGGGGTCCAGTCAAGAAGGTATTCATTCCGTCGCAACGCACTGCGCAAACCACCGGATGTTTCAAAGAAGAATTCGACGCTATGGATACCCTCCTGCCCGAGCAAAATGACCGAATCTCTCCTGAAAAGAGTATCGGGCAATATCCGCCAGTATACCGTACCTTCTGCATTTGTTGCAAAAGACAGGGTAAGCTTTCTGGTGTAAACACCGCCCCCGGGCACAGCCGAAACCATCGGCTTGCGCAGCTCATCCATAGTCCCGACCGGACTCACATTCCCTACAATATCTATTGCATAATATTTAACCAGTTGTCCACTTTGCAACCGCAGGGGACCGGTATAGATGGGAGATGCCGGGCCGGGATCCGGGCCATCGATTTCATAATAAATTGTTGCGGCTTCCGAAGATGACAGGAATACCAGAAAATTATCATCCTGAATGGTTCCTTCTATTCGTGCCCGCACAGCAGGAGGGCGGGTATCGAGATAGTAACGCTCAATCTGTTCTTGAGACTGATTACCAGCCTCATCGATGCCAAAAAAGCGTAGTACTGTTGAATCATTACGGGTAATCCTGATTCCGGTATGGGTATAGAGTCGGGAATTTTCACTGACCGGAGATCCATCCAGGGTGTAGAAGATCTTTGATGGCTCATCAGCATTCAAAAAGACAGTCTGTGGCTGATTGTAAGTACCACCTGCCGGAGCAATTGAAATTACAGGGGGAATCTGATCGTATTTATATTCCCATTCGACAATTTCCGATACATTCCCTGCTTCATCCCATGCCCGGGCCTTGATTCTGCAGAATCCCTGATGAGCAATGACGATTGGACTGGAATATTGCGTGCTCGTTTCAGTCGGGATCATGCCATTTATCGTATAACGGATGACTGACTTTTCCTTAGTTGTCAAAAATAGCGTATCGGACATTTCCCCTTTCCCTGCTTGCATTTGCAAACGAGGCGGAATCGTATCGACAATGAAACGGGCTTTAAAGATCCCTGTTTCAGTGCCAGATGCATTTCTGGCATAATATCGCACGATAGTCAATCCATGAGGTAACCTGACAGGGTTGTCATACCTTTCGAACCACTTGGGAGGAGCAAGTGGATCAAAAGTATAAAAAACCTCGGCCTCAGGGGGAGCACTGAATGTCAGTTGCTGACGGTAGTTGAAAATCCCCCCCTGGGGACTGACATTTACGCTGAAATGGGCTGCATCGACAAGATACCGGACAAATCCGGTGCTGGTCTTGTTTCCTGCACTATCAATGGCATCGATAAAGCCCTCAAACCGTTCCTGCACCAGTAATGATTCCGGCATCAGTGTCCCGGTTTTTTCCCCGTCTGTTTTCCGGTAAAAATAGCTGCAAGCTTCATCCGTGACAGGCCGGATGAAAACAGGCTGAGGATAGGTACCTGGTGGTGGATGCAATCTGAGACCGGGAGCGCGTGTATCCATACAATACACCATTGAATCAAGAGATGACCTGTTTCCGAAATCATCTTCACCGAAATAGTAGATTGTAAATACTCCATCATTTGTAATGCTGTAGGGCTTTTGGTAGAGGTGCATGTTATTACGGTCATTGAGTGCAAACCAGATGCGTGCCCGTTCCTGAGCAGATAGAGAAATGTGAAAAGGTGATGCATGCCATTTAGAGCGTGGCTGGATCAGAATGCGTGGTGGAATAGTGTCAAGCCATGATGGAAGAGAATCGGTTCGGTCAGATGCTCCGGTACTCACAATTATGAGCATTAGTAGAAGATAGAATATCGGGACAGGCCTTTTCATGACTACTCTTTCGCTGCCCTTGCGATTTTCAGCTGCAGCTCTTTGCGCAAAAGTTTGTCTTGTGTACGATTCAGTGCTTTTGTCCAGTGCTCGATTGCAAGATCGCGGAACCCTTTAAATGCCATGTATATTTCACCGATAAGGAGATCGGGTTCATGGTTCAGAGAATCACGTTCACTTGCACACTTCAGGTTATAGATACTCTGTTCGTACTGTTCTGATTTACCTGATTTGATTAAATCGTATGTACAACGCCCCACACCCAAATACCCTTCCGGATCATCTGGAAAATCACGTACAAGAAACTGATATTTCATGATCGCAACCTCAGTCCAGCCCATCTGGTGATAAAGCTGTGCCAGAAGAACTTTACATTCTTTGCTGGAAGGATTGTGGTTTAAGTATCTCTCAACTGGTTTAACCGCTTCCTCGTATCTTCTCAAAAAAGAGAGAACATCAACCAGTCCCCGCAAAGCATGCAGATGATACGGTGAGATATCGAGTATTTTCAAATAATACTGCTCAGCATCCTGATACCGATGACGATCTTTAGAAATCGCAGCCTGAATAAGCAAAATATCGATTCGGTGAGGAGAGAGTCTGAGGAGTTCATCAAAATAGTAAGAAGCCTTTTTCTGTTTTCCCTTTAACAAACATGCCTGAGCGAGATTGTAAAAGACGGTTGGATGCTTCTTTCCGGAAGAAGCTGCTCTGCGATACGCCCGAATCGCTTTTCCGATATTGCCCTCTGTGAAAAAAAGATTACCGATATTAGTGTGAGCCGATTGACGAAGAAGTGTTTTTCCCGCAGCTTCGTTAAACAGTTTCCGTGCATCGTCTTTACGATCAACAAGCCAGTACAAAACCCCCAGATTGATCAGGATATCATCGAGCTGCGGATGTGCTTCGTGTGCCCGCTGTAATAATTGAATGGCTTTCTGGTATAACGCAAGCTGCTGATAGGTGTGCGCCAGATCGATCATGATCACTGGATTTCCTTCATCGATCTTTAGCGCAGACTCAAGCACCCGTGATGATTCCATCAGTTTGCCGGCTTTTCGGAATGCTGCTCCCAGAGTGGCATGGTAGCGAAGATGGTCTGGCCTGCATCGAATCAGGCGATTAAGAATGTCTACAGCCAGTGCGGTTTCACCAACAGCAATATAGGCCATGCTCAGTGAGAACTCCACATCCAGATCGGATGGTCCGGCAGCAACTGCTTTTGTTAGAGCTGCTACTGCACGCTGATACTCTCCCTCCACAAGATAGAGCTTTCCGATTACTTTCAGTCCCTGGGCTGTTGTTTCCAGAATTTTTCTGTGGGACTGGATAAATGATACAGCTTTGGAGACCATATCCAAATCAACAAGAAAATCGGCGAATTCTGCAAGAACCCACGGATCATCAGCTGCAGCATCGAGTGCATGGGAAAAATGAAGTTTTGCCTGTTTCAGATTGCTTCCATATTTATGCAGCCGTGCAAGTCTGCATAAAGCAAGTCCGAAGCGGGGCTCCATCTCTATACTCCGGCTATAAGCGGTAATCGCAGCATCGACATTGCCCGACATCTCAAAAGCATAACCAGCCAGATATGTTCTGAATGCTTCAGGAGAGGTCTTATCTGTTTGCATAATCCGCAAGGAATCAGATTCAGAAAGCCTGTACTGTACAAGGGAAATAGAACTCAGTATCAAACGGGACAGCAATGCATTGAGGTGCTGGTATGAAGTAGACTGCTCCAGTTCCATTTTTACCGGCTCTTCTTTACCTGTAATCCATTGCAGATGCAATCGGACATGTATGGAATCGTCATGAACCAGGTATGATCCACCGATGGCAACATCCCATTGCCATTTATTCCTGTGATTCAAAAGAAGAGTGTCACCATTTGATTTGTAACTTGCGGAATCGATCTGGAAAAGAAATACCGGGTCCCACACCTGTAGTTGGTCTATTCCACTGAGTTTGCGAAAAAAAAGTTCTGAAAAAGCCGGAGCAATCCAATTATGGAGGCTATCAGATCGTTCGTTGATCCAGGGAAATGTGACGATTCCCAACCGTGCCCCAAGGCAGATTTGAGAAAGGCAGAACAATATGATCACAGCTTTGAAAATCATCAGATGGTTGCGCCAGCTTAAAATGCTGCCATTTTAAAAGGTAACTATCGATGCACTATCTGGCAGCAGGTTTAATTTCGACTGAATTCACCCTTACAGAACGGATTCAGGGTATTAGCTTTTAAAAATGAACTATAATATTGTATATATTCGCACTAAATGAAACAATAATTTTATCTGATCGTCGGCCAGATGGTGAAGCCGCAGCCTGATGGTAAGCAGATAAAGAAATGAATTATTTGACTCTCATGAAATTTTTTAGTATCTTTCTGCCTTTATACCGACAAGTTCAAACTCTTTTGACTCCGGATGGAGAAACCTGACAAGGAGATATATGTATGCAGCGGCATAAGTCTGTAGAAAAACGTGCTCGAACCAGCAAAAAAGCTAATCTCGTCAATAGAATGGGCCGTTCCCGTATTAATACCTCAGTCAAAAAGGTACTTGGGGCAAAAGATAAAAAGAGTGCAGAAGAAGCACTGAATAATGCAGTTTCTGTTCTGGATAAAAGTGTTAAAAGTGGATTGATTCACAAAAACAAGGCTGCCAATAAAAAATCAAAACTTGCCAGACTTGTTAGAAAAATCGAAAAATAAAAGTTCGAAACGGCAGGGCCTAAGTTTTATTAAACATTTCGGAGCTGCCGTTTGCACATCCTCCTGCGTACTTTCATCTGATTCAGACAACCCCATTTTCATGTTTCTTTCAGTTTTTTGCTGCGAATAGTAAATACATTAAGATATACTATTTCTGTACAGCACTATTTTGTGTCTGGTAATCTCAATTGCTTTCACAGGGAAGACAGTCGAGTTCAAGGAGTGCTGTAAACCTGAGCACGGATATAATTAACACTGTATTCGCACCATTTGTTGCCTATGTGAGCTGGAGAATTTCCAGTGCATTTTTCAGAAATAAAAATGAAACCTTTGATCAGTCTGCTTTTTCTGGCAATAGTGCTTCACGCTGGCCCACGATCACAGTTGTTCTGGGCGGATCAGATTGATTCAGCGATTGTACACCGTGATTCGTATTTCAGCAGCATTGGTATTGTCACCGATGGATTCAACATTATTTCCTGGGATGCAGCACGGAAAAGGCAGATTCTTGATCGGATTGACTTTGTTCCGGAGAACTATAATCCATGGTACTGTTTTGTTAAAGGATCATTACTGGCGGCTGACAGTAGCCACCAACGTGATTACTTTTTCAACCGCTCACTCACTTTAAGCCGGAAAGATCCCGGCACAACCTGGTTATTATTTGTCGAGTTCAATCGTTACAATATGGAATTCTGGTTCAACCGCTCTTTCGATCAGCTTGAACAACTGCTTCTGGAATCCGGTGCTGAGGGTTCATCATTGATTGCACACCAGCTCCAGTATCTGGCATCAGTTCAGGAAAAGGAGGGTAGAGGAAATGAGGCACAGAGATACTACTCTCTTCTCAGGAGAATCTCTCCTTATCAGCGGGTATCGTATTTCAGTAACACCAATGCGCATATACATTTTTTCCCGGGAAAGCTGATTAGCGAACTGTGGAATAATGGTTCAACTCTGAGGAAATCGTGGTTACTGCAACTGCATGTTGTTTTTTCTGTCTACACCTGGGTTCGTCTCTTTGCGTTTTTTTTTATCGGTGTGATATTTTGTGTTTTTATTATAAAGTATTTTCCCAGCGCTCTTCACAAACAAGCAGATCTCTTCCCTTTTGATATCTCACTAACAGTAAAAACGATACTGATATCTGTAATAGTCTGCTCACTGAGCATTTTCGGCCTTCTTCCTTTTTTATGGTTCGTTGCCTTCTTACTCTGGCGTTTTTTAAAGGGCAAAGAAAAGGTACTCTTTTCCTGCACTCTTTTACTGCTTGTGGTGGCACCACTAGATTTTTATTTCAGAGAGATGCTGCATCAGGCACGGAATCCGGAAAAGCCCCTCATGTTGTTGCATCGGGCGGCACGTGAGGGGTATTCAGAAAAAGCACATCGGTCACTGAAACAAAAAAGCAAAACCGATCCATCAGATTATCTTCTTTTCCTCAGTGCAGCTATCTACGATCTGAAACGTGGCAAGCTGCACTCAGCTTTTGAGAACCTTGAAAAAGCATATGCATTTCGCCCTCATGATCAGGTCGTGCTCAACACCATGGGGAACTACCATTTCCTTAATAATGATCTGGATTCGGCTATTTTCTTTTATACCCAGGCTTTGGGGAAAACAGGGAATGGTGAGGATATCCGCTTTAATTTGGCACAATGTTATCTCAAAAAAATGGAGACGATTAAGGGAACGGATCTTATCAGGGAAGCAGCTGAGATCGATCCAAAACGGGTGAACTCTTTTATTCAGAAAAATGATGATTTCTTCTCCAATGATTGGCCACCTCTTCGCCAGATAATATTTATTGATATACCACCGGCACAGTTCTGGACCAGTTTGTTGCCCGAATATCATGCATCGTGGAAACAAACCCGTTCTGGATGGGGAACAACATTCTTAGGTATTCCTCCATTCAGCTCGCTTATCATCTCACTTCTTCTTTTTACTCTGTTATTTATTGGTCACAGTAAGGATTCAGGTAAAAGGGTGCGAAGATTATTTGAGTGCAGGTTTTGCGGGAGAGTGATATGCCGCAAGTGCAAGTCTGGAATGCTGTGCAGTTCATGCTATGAAGCGGTCCAGTTTATTAGAAATGAGAAGAACCTCGAGAAAATGCATTTGATCATATGGAGCAGATTTCAGGTTTTCAGGGAGGTCCGAAACAGTATACTGGAGATGCTTTTCCCTGGTTCCGCTGCGCTGTTAGGCAATGAGAAACCCTTTATTTTGTCATTTCTGCTTCTGGTGACATCGTGCATCGTTTACGCCTCCTATGTCACACTATTTTCCATTCTCGCCCGATCGGATTACTTCATTTCGCGAGGTACCGCATTAATTCTTCTCATACTTTTTGCATATAATATTTTATTTATTGGAATACAGATCGTTAGATTAGTTCATAGTGTCCGAATGTTTAACAGCGACCAGGGCATCAGCTCTTAGAGGAGGCCAATTGGTTCTCAGCGGTACTCTACGGGAATTCATACTGGCTGATGTTTTTCAACTGCTGGCTCAGCAGAAGATTACCGGTAAGCTCATTCTTAATAATGGGCGCAATGAGGGCATAGTGGTATTCTGGAATGGAACCATCGTTGCGGCAGAAAAAGAAGATGAAAAATTCACCGCAAAGCTGTTTAATTATCTGATCTATTCCAAGCAAATCCCATCTATTAAGGTACGTGAGCTCTTTGCATCCTTTGAGGGAGATCTTGCAGGTCTCTCTTCAGAGATTCTGAACAGGGGTCTGATGTCAAAACAACAGATGACATCATTTGCGGAATCTGTCATTGAGGATGTTGCCTGCAGCCTTTTCCTTTGGAAAGCAGGGACCTATCGTTTCAACTCCATGCGCAGCGTTGATTCACTTATTCCGGCAGGTATTTCGATTCCAGTTGAGAACATCATTATGGAAGCAATGCGCCGGATAGATGAGTGGCACCGGATGATGGAATTTATTACTGAAGAGACCATCTTCGTTCGTTCCCAGAGAAAAGATGATCAGCGAAAAGGAGTTAGTGACCCTATTCAGAATCCAGCAGATTATATATACACCTGTATCGATGGAACATCACCGGTAAAAGAGTTCGTGAAGAGTTCCTGTTTGACCGAGTACAAGATTTATGAGGCCCTCTACTATCTGGTTCAGCATCAAAAGATTCTTCCCCTATCAGATCGCATCTCTCAATCCGTTCAGGCTGCGCTGCAGAAAAAGGAACGGGAGAAATCGACGACCTCATTTTCTACTCTTTTTTCGGTACTGGCTGTTATTGGTATCATTTTGGTTGTCGTACTGGTTGTGTGGATTTTGTTTAAAGGAGTTCTTTTTCCCGAAACAACGGTAAGCGCATATTTAAACAAATATGAACTTCCCTCGTCACTTGCAGAGGAAAAAGTTTCTATAGCATATCTTCAGTACAGAACTCTTTTTGGTACGCGCCCACGCTCAGCGAAAGATCTGAAAATGAGCGGCCTCATCAATAATCAGGACCTCTACTACTATTCTGTAAAAAGTCGGTTTGATTCTGAAGATACCGGAGTATATAATGAAGGGAAATCTGGTAATTCGAAGAAATCAGATTATATAGCAGAACAGTAGCTCCTCCTTGCATTAAATGAATGTTCGAACTATATTAACAGAAAAAGTATTTCCCATTGTTTTTCCGAACGAAATACTGCCATTGAAATAAACAGAAGGACGACTGCATGGCATCAATAAATTATGCGGCTAGGGAAATCAGTGTCAAAGTTGTGTATTATGGACCCGGCTTAAGCGGAAAAACGACTAACCTGCAGGTTATTCACAAAAAGGTTCCGCCAGAATATAAAAGTGATATGGTTTCACTTGCAACAGAAACTGATCGAACGCTGTTTTTCGATTTCCTCCCTCTGGATCTCGGAAAAATCAAAGGTTTCGCTACTAAATTCCAACTCTATACTGTACCTGGTCAGGTTTACTATAACGCAACCAGAAAACTGGTATTACGTGGAGTTGATGGGATTGTCTTTGTAGCAGATTCCGCTCCGGACAAAATACAGGAAAACCTGGAAAGCTTCCAGAACCTTGAAGACAACCTTGCTGAGTACGGTTATAAAAGGGAAAGCATTCCAATTATTATCCAGTACAACAAAAGGGATCTTCCCAATGCACTTCCGGTTGAAGAGTTACATAAACTCATCAATAAATACAACCTGCCATGGAATGAAGCGGTTGCAAATAAGGGGAAAGGTGTTTTCGATTCTCTGAAACTGATCGGGAAAATCGTTATCGATTACCTTAACAAAAAGTATTCACGGCAAGGGCGTCCGGCTCAAGCTCAACCCTCAGCACCGGCACCAGAGTCCTACTCTTACCAGAATACACAGCAGCCTCGTACTGCAGACCCCCGAAGCCCTTATCAAAACCCACAATCACGACAGCAACAACCAGCTTATCAAAATCCAAATCAACCTCAGTATCAGGCTGGTGGATTTGGCAGTGGATACCAGCAGCCCAGGGCTCAATTTCCCCAACAGCAGCAACCAGTTCGTCCTGTGGCACCGCAGCAACAGCAGGCACAACGACCACAAATGCCACAGATGCCTCCCCGACAACAGCAAATGCCACCTGCAATGCAGGCTCCACAGGGAATGCCACAACGAATGTCAAACCCGACGCCACAGCAGGCTCCCAAGCCTTTGCAATCTCGACAAAATTTTCAACAACAACAATTCAATACTCAACAGCATATTCAGCAGCCAATGCAATCACGACCACCAATCTCTGGTCAGAATATGCAGCAACCAGAGATTAAACGACCGTTTATTCCACCCCAACAACAACCCCAGCAAAGAAATCCCTTTGGTAATCAACAGCAAGGTGCTTTCGTTGAGGAGGATGATAACGTCTTTGATGTGTCTGCACAGCAACCAATGTCATCCAGACAAAATTTCCAGTCCTATGAACAGAATCAGACACAAAACCAGTATGCTTCCGACTACTACGATTATGGCAATATTCCTCTTCAGAACATGAGCGATCAGGAATCTGCTCAGAATGCACAGCACCATGCTCCAATGCATGAGATGCAGGATTTGAGTGAGCAGATGCGACCTGGAAGCGCAGCAGCGCAAAACCTGGAAGTAAGTGGGAAAACCGATCTTGACCTTGAGATTGAAAAATATCAGCGGGAAATTGAGGAAAAACAACGGCGAGTACGCACTCAGCCACAAACCCAGGCTGCAGCCCCGCAATATACGCAGCAAGGAAATTTCTCCCAGCAGCAGCATTATCAGCAGCAGCAATACCAGCAGCCGATGCAGCAACCACCACTACAACAGCCAATGCAGCAACAGCAGTATGCCCAGCAGCAGCCGGTTGAAGAGAACGATTACGATGTCTATAACATAGAACTCTCATCATATCCCGCACAAAACCATCCTCCAACACAACGTCAGCCTGTTGTACCCGCTGATGACGGGGATGACACCATGTATTTCACATCAGTGGATACAGACCGGCAGAAACGACCGATCAGAAGACCTGTCAATCCTAGGACCAAGCAGCAACAAAAGGGTTTCCTGTCAAAATTCTTTAATAAGGAAAATCCCTGATGAAGGATATGATTCTCTTTCCGGAAGATATAGACCTGCTCAATCAGGTCTTATCGCAGCTGGTTACAAAGGCGAATCTGTTACTTGCGGTACTTATCAATAAAGATGGACGGTTAATGACCAACCAGGGAAGCCTTGAGATTGTTGATACGGTTTCCATGGCAGCACTTGTTGCCGGAAATTCTGCTTCGACTCTGGCGATTGCCAACCTTATGGGAGAAACTGAGTTTTCGACCATGTATCACCAGGGGAAAGATAAACACATCTATATTGCAACCGTTGATGAAAATACCTTTCTTGCACTGGTCTTTGATGACAGGACAAACATAGACCGGGTCAAGGTGTTTGCCCGTCAATTCGACCGTCAGTTGAAACAGAGTCTGGAACAGGTTTACAATAAAAGCGAAGATCAGATCGACCTTGATGACCTGAACATGGGATTTGATCAGATGCCCAATCCCGGACAGCAGATGAACCAGGGGTTTTTCGATAGCAATCAGGGGTATTTTTCTCCTCCCCCGGAGAATCAACTCGATCAACAAGCTTACCAGCAGTACAATGCCCAACAGGGTTTCTTTTCCGATCCAAACCAACCGACTCCTCCGTTTCCGCAGAAATGTCCTGAACCGAGCCCTATGCCTATGCAAGAACCGCTGCAACCTGCAGCAAAAGGCAGAAAGACTCAGGATGACGAAGAGGTTTTTTACATTGAATCGATGAAAAATGGACCTAAAACAGGTGAGCCAAACGATACAAATTACCTGTATCTCAAAAACAAGATCAGGGAAACGACAGTAAAGCGGAAAAAAGAGGAATAGCTTACCAACCCGATACAGTTCTTAAGAGAAACAACACACCCATTAACAGCAGAAAACCTGCTGTCAATACCTGCCAAGGCAGTCGTCCCGGCGCTGATTTCCCGAACTCTCTCTCCCTCAACTCTTCATATCCTTCATCATCAGGCAGATTGATTCCATCAAGATAGGTACTCTCAGACCAGCCGGTCCTCTCATCAGAACCACAATGAGGGCATGCTTTTGCACTCCTCTTTATCTCCTCACCACAGTGTGTACACCTGACATACTCATTCATCTGCTACCACCAGCGTTTTTAGTATCACTTTTTAGATCTGGATGATTTTATCCTGACCGGAAAATAAAGAGTAAAATACAAGAGTAATTTCGATTCCTGAATTATTTTCTGAAAAACTTCGACTATCAGGTGGATTAATTGTGACTTATTCTAATCTGGCACTGCTATCAGTGATAGCCGGCCCCTTCATTTCCGGCTGCATTGCGACACTTCTGTTTGGGAAAAAGAGTAGCTATTTGCGCAGACCCGGCCTGCTGTTTCATTCTGTGCTGCCTGACCCGGGACTGAATCTGTCGCATTTCTCCTCTGGGAAATTCAAAAAGCTGCTCTCCACACTCCAAGAAAACTCGATGAGAACCACAACGGTAGCTGATTACGCGGCTTCATCTGAACGGGATACCACGGTTTGCTTAACATTCGACGATGGGTTGGAAAGTGTTTATTCTCATGCGTTTCCTGCAATGGAGGAACATGGCTGCAAAGCTACCATTTTTTGCGTTGCAGGGTATCTCGGGAAAAAAACCTCCTGGGATGTTTTCAACACTCACCACATGAATAAAATGCAGATTCAGCATCTCTCAGATTGTGGTCACGAAATCGGTTCCCATTCCCTTTCCCATGCAAACCTCCCCTATCTTTGTGAACGGGACTTGGCTGCAGAGCTAACAGACTCAAAGGCACTGTTGGAGGATATAACCGGAAGACCGGTTACCAGTCTCTCATTTCCTCATGGGTCATGGAACAAACGAGTTTGGGAGAAAGCTTGCGAGGCGGGATATGTGACAGCAACGATCTACCGTGGGTATACATCTGCTATCCCAGCCTTCATTCCGGTATTTGGTGCGTATCGGTTCGATACTGTTGGAACGATACTTCAGAGGATCGCCCCATCACCACTCTTCTCAGTATCACGTGCCTGCTCCCGGATACTTCCCCATTTTGCGCGGGGTACGCCGGTCTGGAAATTCCGGGATAACTATCGTCTTTTTCCTAAATAATTGTGTCTCCTGGGACCGGTTTGCCCAAAAGTGGATTTTTCCTGAAAAAAGTATGCCCGGTTTTATGCTGCGGTACACAACACCAGTAACGGTTGACCGCGAAGCCATACCTTCCTTTTTCAGGACAAGATAAGATTCAGGGTGGCGCGCTTATGCTGTCGTGCCAGGCCATAC
>OBJA01001251.1_pt1 | contig 18151 bp, 10 predicted proteins | sample 1519751 | NCBI WGS metagenome assembly OBJA01 (sample SAMEA3881238, study PRJEB22517) | soil metagenome | biome: lake sediment; feature: soda lake sediment; material: sediment, water from around vicinity | place: India | collected 2013-12-23 | depth 3 m | reverse complement strand
GTGCTGGTTGGTTAAAGGCTACCATCGGCACTGTTACGGATGTTTATAAGCTTAATGTTCGGCAGCTCCCCCAAACCTGATTTTCTTGCTGAAGTTGGTGTATGTACCTCCGTTTCAAAATCCGAAATTTTAGCGGCACAGGGTTATGCTTACATTGAGGAAAATGTAGGCCATAAAATGGAATCGCAGGTATTCGGCTCCATTACTACAATGAGAAAATAATTGTCTGCAATAAATTAAAGATATGAATAATTCAAGACGTTCTTTTATTAGAAATTCTGCCATTGGAACAGCCGGAATAACCATCGGCGGGATGGGGTTCAGTGCGAAATCATATGCATCGATAATTGGAGCCAATGATCGCTTCAGGATTGCTGTTTGTGGCGTAAACGGCCGTGGGAAAAATCATATAAGCGGGCTGGGTAACCTTGAAAATGTTGAAATAGTTTATCTTGTTGATCCTGACCGGCTGGTTCTTGAGAACAGGGTTGCAGAGGTCAGACAGAATCTGTCAAACAGTTCCAGAGTGAAAGGATTTGCTGATGTCAGGCATGTACTTGATGATAAAAATGTTGATGCCATCAGCGTTGCAACTCCCAATAACTGGCATTCCCTGATGGTTATATGGGCAGCACAGGCAGGGAAACATATATATGTGGAAAAGCCTGCCAGTCATGATGTTTATGAGGGGCGGGTGGCACTGGCAGCAGCTGAAAAATATGGAATTGTTGTACAGCATGGCACACAACGGCGCAGCGATCCCAAATGGGCAAGGCAAATTGCTGAAATACGGTCAGGCAGGTATGGGAAGATGCTGGTGTCACATGGGTTTGCATGTAAAGAGCGTGTTGGCATAGGTCATAAATCATTTGCAAATCCACCGGCACATCTTGACTGGAATTTATGGAGAGGCCCATCTGTTGTTGACCGTTATCATGAAAATATGGTTCATTACAACTGGCATTGGTTCTGGCAGGTTGGCAATGGTGAACTGAACAATCAGGGAACCCATCAATTGGATGTGGCTTACTGGGCTCTGGATCCTGAGGTGGAGAATACGCATCCGGTGCGTGTTATGGCTATAGGAGGCCGATTCTTATGGGATGATCAGGGAGAGACGCCAAATACTATGTTTGCAATTGCAGAATTTAAGAATGGACAACGAATTTTTTTTAATGTCCGCAATGTTAATTATGAAGGATACCAGAGGGAAGTTACAAACAGGTTTTATTTTGAGGACGGAGGAAGGCTTCATGAAGGCGGAAACTACTTTTCTCATAACGGAAGTCAACTTAGAAATGTTAAAATAAAAGATGTTTCCATCACCCCGGGAGGCAATTACGGCAGTTTCGTTGCCGCCTGCAGGGCAGGAGAACCCTCCATGGCCAATGGCAACATGCGTGATGCACATTTCAGTTGCACCCTTGGTCATCTGATGAATATTTCATGGCGATTGGGTAAAGAAGTTCCATTCAATGATAAAGCAGGCAGATTTGGAGACGATACCCTGGCTTTCGAAGAGTTCATGAAGATTCATGAAATTGCCCGTGATGGTATGGGTGTTCCGGTAGATAAGGCTAATTATATTGTTGGGCCCTGGCTTGAATTTGACGGAGAAGCAGAACAATTTACAGGTGAAAATTCAATAGAGGCTAACCGATTGTTGTTTGATCCCCGGCGTAAGGAATTTGATATCCCTTCGCCAAAATATGTATAAAGAAAAACAAATCATAATGGAAAAACAAGAAGAAATTTTATCAGAAATCCGGCAATAGGTGTTTGACAATTGGTGGCATTGGTATGCCGGAAAGGATTTACGGCAGAATCAGATACGTGATCCAATCCGCTGACCAATGCCCACATGAAGAACTGGATGGAATGTGTGCGTAAAGGGATCCAAAGACAAATGCACCGGTTGAGGCTGGTTACAGCTATTCCATTGCAAACATAACAGTTACCGCTGCCCTTCGTACAGGCCAGCGAGCCACATTTAATGAAAAAACCAAACAGGTTATGGCTGGAGGTAAAGTAATTAAATATCTATCGCCGGAAAAAAGATATTTCTTCGTCAAAAGGGGTTTGCCGAGTTAAAAAGACTTATTTTTGATAAATGCAGAAACAGAAATTTTCTGTTTTCAACTGAATGAAAATAATTGCTGTGAAATTCATTATTTAAATTTAAATTTTATGGAAAGGGTTTATTTAAGGACAATCATCGGCATTTTTATTTTCTTATTAACAGGTTTTAACTCTGTTACAAGGTCGCAAAACTGGCCTGGCTGGCGGGGTCCAAATCAGGATGGATTCAGTTTAGAATCCAATTTGCCAACCCAATGGGATTCAGTTACCAATGTTGTATGGAAAACAAGTGTTCCGGGAATCGGATATTCTTCACCAGTTATATGGGAGGACAGGCTTTTTACCTTTACCGCACTGCCTGATACTCAGGAAAGGATTCTTTTGTGTTACGACAGTACTTCGGGAGAGTTGCTTTGGCAGGAAACCGTACTGACTGCTCCCCTGGAAGCCAAGCACAAGGATAACAGTTATGCCTCAGGAACCCCTGCAACAGATGGTTCCCTGGTGTATGTATCTTACCTCGACGGCAAGGATGCTGTTGTTGCTGCCTATAATTTCTCGGGAAAGAAGGTTTGGGAACAGCGTCCGGGTACATTTTACAGCGGGTGGGGTTACAGCTGCTCCCCAAGGTTGGATGAAAATAAGGTAATCATCAATGGCAATAGCCCAGGAGGGGAGCCTTTTCTTGTTGCGATGGATAAAAACGATGGGAGAATAATCTGGAAGGTGGATCATGAGAAGAAGGCCAATAATTTTAGTACCCCTATTGTTAAAGATATTGGAGGTAAAACCCAAATGATATTTTGCGGCAACCAGGAGATTGCTTCTTATGATCCACATGACGGCTCACAGAACTGGGTAGTAGATGGCCCTGCTTCTGATTTCTGTTCCAGTCCGGTTTATAATGAGAAGCATGACCTTGTAATTACCAGTACTGCCTGGCCAAGGCGTTTCCTGATGGCAATTAAGCCGGATGGCAAGGGGAATGTTACTCACAGCCACCTGGTCTGGAGTTCTGCGGAGGGTGCCGTCTATGTACCTTCCCCCATTACAATCGATGATTACCTGTACACTACCATGACAAACGGTAAGGTACATTGTATAAATGTGGCAACCGGAGAGATTCTCTGGATAGAAGAATTGGGTGCCCAGTATGCTTCTCCGGTTATTGCTGGCGGACTGATTTACATGCCTAATGACGAAGGGGTAATAACCATAATTGAACCCGGACCTGAATTTAAAATCGTAGCAAAAAATCCTATTGGCGAGAAAATGTTTGCATCTCCTGCCGTAAGCAATGGAAGAATATTTTTGCGGGGGGAGCACCATTTATACTGTATTGGGCATGTTAGCCCAAGATTATAAATTGAAACTTATTATTATGTGCTGCTTCATTTGAAATATATGATGAAAATGAATATTTCAACTGGGATAGATGTCGAAGGTTCAAGAATTGTCATTTGGATGTGAACCAAAATCAAATAAAGATATACCGGAAGCATCAATAGAACCACGAATAATTACTGATTGCATAAGATGGGATGCTGGATCTATGAATTTATATTTAATCTTGAAGAAAAATCTATTGTAGAATGCATAAAAAGGATTTCAATTTATGGTTTCTGGTGGCCCTTTTGCTGGTTTCATATGCCTGCTCTGAACAAAAAATCATAGTTAAAGGTAATGTCAACAACATAACCGGTGACAAGGAAGAAAGCCTTGAAATTAAACTTCATCTAAATGGGGAAATAACACCAAACAGGTATTACAAACGGGCTTCGGTTCGCTCAGATGGTTCCTTTCAAATGAAAGCGAAATCCGGCCATTCCTATGTTTTGGAAATCAGTGGCAAAGAAGGTTCAGGAAGGTTATTTCTGCCGGCTGGAAATTTATCGGAGAAGGTTGAGATAACGTATCCTGTAACTGAAAGAATTGTAATTCTTCATACCAACGACCGGCATTTCGATTTAAATATGCAGGATGAATTTGCTCAAAAAGTGGAAGAAATTAGAACCAGATATGATGACGTTTATTTATTTGAAGCTGGCGATGTTTTTGTTCGGCATGCCCACCGTTGGATTGTAAATGACAGCCTTATTAAAGATACCGCCTGGTACAGGCAACATGCATTAAGTATGATTCGTGAGATGAATAAGCTGGGATACGATGTGATGACGTTGGGAAACCATGAGCTGGGTTACATCAATGATTATACAAGGCATGCGCTGGCAGCAGCCCATTTCCCGGTGCTGGCGGCAAATATGCATATCACTACCGACAGGTTGCCTCAGCCTGAGCCCTTTATTATATTGAATACTTCCACCAACCGCCGGATTGCCGTATTGGGATTGGCTACAGACAACACCCGAAGGGAAGGAATTAAGGAACTTGACCTGGCCATGACGATTGATAAATACAAATCACTGAAAGATTTTTCAGATGTCTTTTTGGTTTTATCACATCTGGGTCTTCCGAGGGATTTACGGCTTGCTGAGGATTTTCCCTTTTTTGATGCCATCATTGGAGGTCATACGCACCATTTACTTAAAGAACCGGTTATTAAGAATTCGGTTTTAGTTGCCCATGCCGGAGGAAATCCACATTTTATTTCCGATGAACACCCGGTATATTTAGGAAAGGTTGTGCTTACCCTTATAAATGGAAAAGTAACAGACAAAAAAGGAGAGGTCCTGGAAATTGGCAGAAAGTGAATGAGGGGGAGTTAAGTTGTTGGGTAATTGAGTTTGTTTCGAGTTTCATGAAAAATCCATTTTCAAGTGTCAGAAACAGGAAGAGATGTTGAGAATTAAATGGGTTATTGCAGCCGTTGAAGGATGGTATATTTAAAAGAAAAGAATTTGAATAATATAACATAATTGCATTAAATATTGGCATCTGTGGTGAATTCAACCTTTCAAACATATGTTTTTCTCAAATAGGCAAAATATTTTTCAAAATAGTTGATTCTTTGTTAATAAATGTTTAAATTGAAATAAAATTCAAGTCATTACACCAAAAAAAAATATAAAATTTTAAAAGGAGGAAATTATGATTTAAAGATGTAAAATTCAGTAATTAAAAACCAAAAAAATTAATCTTTATGAAAAAGAAAACCTATGAATTTACCAGAGCAATCGGACTTATGTTTCTATTGCTCTTTTTTGATTTAGTAACAAATGTTGCTTATGCCCAACAGAGAAATGTTTCAGGGGTAGTAAGTGATATCAGCGGACAACCTTTACCGGGAGTAACCGTTGTGGTAAAAGGAACAACTACCGGCACAGTAACGGGTGGGGATGGAAATTTTTTATTATCAGTTCCTGCAGATGCAGATGTACTTCAGTTTTCATTTGTAGGAATGAGAACACAGGAAGTGTCCATGAATGGAAGAACTTCTTTTTCGGTGGTGATGGAGGAAGAAATGATAGGAATTGAAGAAGTGATTGCTGTGGGTTATGGTGTTCAAAAGAAAAGTGATATTACAGGAACTGTTGCATCTATGCCTAAGGAAAGGCTTGAAATGGTGCCAAATCTAAATGTTGCACAAGCCATTCAGGGAGCTGTCCCGGGTATAATGATCAGAGCCACAGGCGGTGGCGCAGAGCCAAGCCAAACGATTATGGTCAGGGGACGGAATTCAATTAAAGCGAATAATGATCCTTTAATTATTGTAGACGGAATTCCTTATGGCGGAACTCTCAATGACATTAATCCAAATGATGTGGCGTCGATTGAAATTCTAAAAGATGCATCTGCTGCAGCTATTTATGGATCTAGAGCATCAAATGGAGTTATAATAATTTCCTCTAAGGAAGGTGCTTTAGGAAAACCAAAAATCAGCTACGAAGGAAAATATGGAATCAATGAGGTTGCAAAAACACATCGTTTGCTAACCGGCCCTGAATTTTATGAATTTAAGAAAACCCGCAGCCCCGAAGCAATGACACAAAGTGAAGAGCAAATGTATCAAGGGGGAACCTGGACTGACTGGACAAATCTGGCAATTCGTCAGGGGCAAACAAATGAACATAATCTGTCTGTGTCAGGAGGGTTTAGTAATACCAGATATTATCTTGGTTTAGGGTATACTGATGTAAAAGGTATTGCTGTAAATGACGATTTTAACCGATTGTCCGGAAGGGTAAATGTTGAAACAAAAATTATTGAATGGATATCTATGGGAACCCGCACAAATCTGTCGTTTGATGATGCGAGTGGTGCACCGGCAAATTTTGACCTCGTCAGGACAAATCCTCTTACGAGCGCATATGATGAATATGGAAGGCTGACAGTACACCCATGGCCTGAGAACATTGTCCTTGGCAACCATCTGGCCCCATTGCTTTATGATGATCTTGATAAATCATATCAGATATTAACCAACAATTATGCACTTGTTGATTTTCCTTTTATAAAAGGTTTAAGCTACAGGCTCAACACAGGTATCAGATTTCGGTTTTTAGATCGTGCCCAGTACAGAGGAAGAAATACACAGTCGGGATATGAAACACTTGGAAGGTCAAGTACGAGTAATTCAGTGAATAATAATACTGTTATTGAAAATATTTTATCATATAACAGAGACCTTGGAGCTCATACTGTTTTTATAACTGCTTTGTATAGCTATGAGGGGTTTAAAAGTAAATCAAACTCCCTGGCTGCAAGTAATTTCCCGAATGATTTTTTTTCGTGGTATGCCTCTGATCAGGCTAACATTGTTACACCTTCTACTTCCTTTAGCGAGACAAATTTGATTTCTCAGATGATTCGCATGAATTATTCCTATGATAGCAGGTATTTACTCACGCTTACAGGCAGGCGGGACGGATATTCAGGTTTTGGTATTAATAACCAGTGGGGTGTCTTCCCTTCTGTTGCAATTGGATGGAACCTGGCAAATGAGCCTTTCTTTCCTGCCAAGAATATATTCAATATGTTAAAATTCCGGGGATCCTATGGGCTGAATGGAAACCAGGCGATTGGGGCATATGAATCTATTTCCAGGTTGTCACTCGCAAATATAGTAGCTGGAAGTGAAACTCAGATTGGATATAAACCCAGCAAGCTTGGTTTGGATAATTTGGGATGGGAATCGTCACAAACTTTAAATCTGGGGATGGATATCGGAATGTTTGAAGGAAGGTTTTCTGCCGATTTCAATTTGTACAGGACACATACTTTTGATTTATTATTAGACCGAACAATATCTTCAGTGCATGGGCTTACTTCCATTACCCAGAACATTGGAGAAACTCAGAACGAGGGCATGGAAATTTCTGTCAATTCAAGAAACATTGTTAAAAAGAATTTTCACTGGTCTACTTCAGGAAATATTTCCTTTAATCAGAATAAGATAATCTCATTGTATGGCTTTTTAGATGAAGATGGTAATGAAATTGATGATACAGCAAATGCATGGTTTATCGGTCAGCCAATAAGAGTCCATTATGATTTTGAATGGATAGGTACCTGGCAGTTGGATGAGGCTGAAGAAGCAGCAAAATATGGATCACAACCAGGATATGTCAAATTAAAGGATTGGGACGGAGATGGACTCACTGCCGATGACAGAAGAATTTTAGGCCAGGAAGATCCCAGGATTTTATGGGGCATCACCAATAATTTCACTTTTAAAAATTTCGGACTGAGTGTTTTTATACACGGTATGGCTGGCGCCACTATGTTCAACTATTTATGGACTGATGCAGTGCAGGGAGCAGAAGTACGTTATGGAACAATAAAGAAGAACTGGTGGACTCCGGATAATCCTACAAATGACTGGATTATGAATAAGGAGTTGGCTGAGAAGATGCAGGGTTTTACAATGAATGTATATGAGAAAAATGATTTTGTGAGAGTTAAGGATGTTTCATTGTCGTATAGCCTGCCTCAGCGAAGTCTGGAAAGAATTGGTATCAGCAGCTTAAAGTTTTATTTGACAGGTCGAAATCTAGCTACATTCCATAAATCTAATTTTCTGGATCCCGAATTTCCGGAGACAAGTCATCAGAGGGGCATTCCATTACAGAAGGATTACATAATAGGAATAAACCTGGGAATTTAAACGATTAAATTAATGTGATAAAAAAAAATATAAATGATGAAAAAATTATTTTCCAACATAGTTAAAACCTTACTGATATTCCTGCTTTTGTTTGGATGTTCAGAAGATATCCTTAAGGAGACTCCTCCTCATCTGATTTCAAGTGAAACACTCTTTCAGGAACTTGGTGGTTTTGAGTCTGCATTAAATGGCCTTTATAATTTAGCCAGGTATGCCAGATGGCAATCCGAAAAGCTTGAGAATGTTTTAAATGGGGTAGATAATATGACAAGTAATTACAGGCGCAGTCCGATATTTTACAATTGGGGATCTACCAATAGTCCAGTTGATAAGGACTTACAGGAAACATGGGAATGGTTGTATGAAACAATAAATTCTGCCAATACTATCATTAACAGGGCAAATAACAATGGAATTGACTGGATTGGAGGAAATGCGGGGCCGGAACAGAACAAAAACAGGGTTATAGCTGAGGCCAGGGCAATACGTGGATGGTGTTACCGGCGACTTACCTATAGCTGGGGCGATGTTCCGTTAAATCTCGATGAATCTGTGGGCTCATTAATTAAAACTGATTGGGAGCGTACACCTGTAGCTGAAGTAAGGAGATTTATTATTTCCGATTATCTGTTTGCGCAACAACATGTTCCGGTTGAGGGATCTCTGCAGGGAAGAATAACCAAGGGTGCCGTACAGACATTTTTGGCTGAAATGTACCTTACGATTAATAAACCTGACAGTGCTCTTTATTGGGCTGAGCAGGTAATCAATAACCCGGCATACAAACTCGTTACCAAACGATATGGGGTTAAGGCAAATGATCCGGATGGAAATCCTTTCGGCGACATGTTCAAAGAGGGCAATCAAAACCGTGAACAGGGTAATACAGAGGCGCTTTGGGTACATCAATTCGAATTATACAGTATCGACAAGCAAGGCAACCAGATGAGCCGATCTATGACAGGGGCATATAACGAATGGGTAATCGGCGGTAAAAGGGCACTTCAGTACACATATGAAAGAGGGGGAAGAGGTAAAGCATACTTTGCCCCTACCAAATGGTGGATTGACAGTTATGAACCGCAGGATGAAAGGGCATCCAATTATATCTTAAGGAAATTTTTTATTCTTAGAGATGCTGCATACAATGCACCCTATCCGGCCGATTTGTTACCGGCCGGGTATAATTATGGAGATACAATCTGGTGCGTTTGGAACAGGGAAATTACAAAAGATTACCGGAGCAGGCCGGATTGGCCTTATTCAAGAAAAGGAGAGGGTACTGATCCAAATAACATGGCAGCCGATTATAGCTGGGCTGATCAAGTATATTTAAGACTGGCAGATACATACCTCCTGAAAGCTGAAGCACAGTATAAACTTGGGCAGCCTGATGCGGCTGCAACAACAATTAATATAATCAGAGAAAGAGCAAAAGCTTCACCGGTGACTGGATCTGAAATAAATATTGATTTTATACTGGATGAAAGATCACGTGAACTTTTCCTGGAGGAGGAACGCAGATTCACCTTGCTAAGAACACATAAATGGCTGGAAAGGACTGCGCTATATAATCATTACGGGGGACAGTTAATAGCTCCCAGAGATACTCTTTTCCCTATTCCACAATCTGTTATTGATGCAAATCTTACCAAAGCCATGCCTCAAAATCCGGGATGGAATTAAAGGATAATTGTTGCTTTATAAAAGTAATATGCTTTAGATTATAGAACATATAAAAATCTGTTTCCCTGCATAAGGGAAACAGATTCTATTTAATAGATGAGTGGTATAACAAGTAGATCTACCGATAAATTGTTTTTATGAAGAAAAAAGCAGATTTTAACAATTTTTTAGTTTGCATCAGGAATTTCAGGTTTAACCATAGAGAAGTTTTAAATTTCACTTTTGATAAAGGTGGTACCATATACTTCATTTGCTTTTTTCTACATTGTATAGCGACCGGATGTTCCACGCATTATGAGCAAACAGCATTTCGTATCCGTTCTGGCATGAGTGCCGGTTTAAATTCTGATTCAGGATGGGCGGGAGCTCTTAATGAAAATGTGACAGTTTTTACGGATGAACCATTTCGAATCCGCTTTGAAACTGTTACTGCCAATAAGTTGAACAACGATCAGCGATTTATTTTACAATACAGGCATAATGGTAGCAAGTGGATAACCATTGATGCAGAAGAGTTTCCGAAGCCTGAAAAAGTTTTTGTTTTAGATTTTAAAAATATTGATGAAGATGATGTATCTGATAATTGGCTTATAATTCAGGGAAGCACTTCTGCTTTGAAATTAGCCGCGGATAGCCTTGATAAATTCATCTCTGTACATACTAATGACAATCCTTTTATGTGTGTTGGCCTTAATGAAATCAAGTGGGGTATTGCGAAATATACAGTTGAGTTTCGTTTTTCCCACCCTTACAAGTCAGGAGCAGGCATAATTTTGGGTTATCATGACAGGGAAAATTATTACAGGATATTCCTTGATGATGAGGGTACCCTTTGTTTCAGCCGTTTTGTTGATGGAATGGAATTGCCTGTTGTTAAGGAAAAAACAACAGTTGTTGCAGGGCGGTGGCTTGTTCTGGAAGTTCAGATCAATGATAAGGAGATTGAAATTGATTTTGAAAATGATTTGGCAGATATTAAGGTTCATTTAAATGAAAGCATACCGCAGTCACTTATTGGTTTTTATGTGCCTGCGAACAGTAATGTGGAATTCCGTCAATTTAAGCTGGAAGGTGAGGCAAGAACACCACCGGTTAGTATTGTCTCCTGTGAAGCTTATGATAATGGCGCTGAAACAAAAGATCTGTTGGCAGGTTCCAGTATCGGTTTTATCCCGGGTGCTGGTATTAGTTTAGATAACAAAACAATTGTATGGTCAGGAGGAATGGCCCAAAGTGAGTGGGAATGGCCATTGGTAATTCGTCGGTTTTCAGATGGAGCCGTTACAAATAATGAAGGCGATGTATTTGAATTCCGGATGGCTGATTTAAACAGTAAGCCACTTAAATATAATCAGAATCCGGTGCTGTCGTTGGCGGTACCAAAAGGTCACATTGGCGGTACATTTATTGAAACTCCTGGCCGAATTGGACCTTTTCAGGCATCCAATGGCGATTTTTATTTCATCATTGAACCGGCTGAAACAGATAATATGCTTATGGTGATAAAATCAACTGATAATGGTGAAAGCTGGCAAGAAGCGGATGGTGATAACAGACCTAATGAGGATGACCTTGAGGGATTTGCAGCTGAACTATCAGGGCATACAATTCATATGATTCATCAACAGACAAATGAAACCTGGTACCACTCGTTTTATACTTCAGACCATCCATCAAATCCCGATACCTGGGGCTCTCGTGATTATTTAATAGCAACACATGAAGCTCCCCCGACTCAGGTCACAACGATGGCCGTTCGATCCGATGGTAGCCTGGTGGCGGTATATGGAGGTCCTCAAAAGTTGCATTACAGAATCAGATCCGCTCATGGAGTCTGGGATGATGATGAGACCATTGTTGACCCTGGTCATCACCTGATTTTGTCAGATCCTCAAATCATTCTAGGTGTAGAGGATGAAGTTCATTTCGTTTATTATGGAAACAATGGTACCGCCTGGTATTGCAAAGTTTTAGCTGACGGTTCGTTAACGCCATCTCAATTGATTTCAAGCGACTTAAAGCCGGACCCTGATGCGAATGATGGTTCCATTTTACCCCTGGTGTTCATCCAGGAGAACAATACATTGGTTGTGATTTATCAGGACAGGAAAGGGTATTTATGGGAACAAAGAGTTACGGATAATGATCCGCCCTCTTCACCTGTTCAGGTGAGTGGCAGGAAAGTTGTTTTTAATGCCGTTGACTCAGAACAGGCATGTGCCGATGCTATTGCCTATGGTAATTCGATTCACGTATTGTTTGCGGAAGATGGTACGGGCAGCATTTTTCATACTTGCACCAATGAATATAATGATTGGCAACCTTCGTCCTTACTTATTGATGGTATTAACGGCTCATGGATTCGAGGTTCTCTCCTCAGACGAAAAGATGGTGCACCTGTATATGGGTTCGTATATGATGCCGGTTCCGGTGGTGGTGGAGGGATGAACAAATATGCAGAATTTCCACTGGAAGGAAACTGATGTGAGCTTAAATGTGCGTGCCTGGAATGTAAGAAACAGATTATTAATTAATATTTGTATCGATGGTTTTAAAAAATTTCATAGTTGGAGCACTTCTTTGGGTGGGTGTAAATGGTTGTATTAAGAGTAATGAAAAATTCTTTTGGTCTCCCTATGAGCGTTTAAATTGGGCAGAAATTGGTTATTATGACGCCATGTTTCATACGCACCCTGGTCTGGGAGATGAACAGTATGATCCTCATCAGACAGTTGACAGATATTTTGATGAAGGGTATAAAATTCTTTCATTAGCTGGGCATGACTATGATATACCAGATGAATATATAGAAAGCATTTATCCCTGGACAGAATTGGCTTCAATTTTTGAAAAAATAAAAGATGTTGAAAACCCGACTGAGGATAATAAAACATATGGAGAAATGGCAAGTGAGCCTTACAAAAACAGGAATCCTGTAGAGCTTAATATGATTTCTGTAGAGGGTTGCGAAATATCAGGACCTCATCATATGGTCAGCCTGTTTAATTCACTGACTGATGGTAAAGAAACAGAAACCAGGACACTTGAAATCATTGAAGACCTTGGAGGGTTGGTCTATTTTGCCCACCCCGGCAGATACGTAGAAAGGTGGAATCTGACAGAGGACTGGTATGTCGATTTGTACAAAAGATTTGATTGTCTGATAGGTCAGGCAGTATACAATGGTATTGACAGATATCCTGAAGACAGGTTCTTTTATGATAAAGTTGTTCATGCTCTGGGAGCAGACAGGCCTGTCTGGTTATTCGCAGAGGATGATATGCACGAAGAAGCAACGCTTGGCTGGAACCGGATTGTGGTGTTACTTGATCAATTCGAACCGGGTTCGGTTCATTCTGCAATTCAGGATGGTTCTGTCTATGAAGTTAAGGAAGCCCTGAGAAATGGTTATTTTTATTTGTGGAAACCTTCGCAGCAATACAATAAAAGAAGCTTCAATATTAAAAATATTGAAGCTTCTGGAAAGAAAGTCAGAATTGAAATTGATAACAATGAATTAGTTCAAAAAATCAGCTGGATGACCTACAATCCAAATACTTCGGAAACAGTGGCACTTAAAGATGGAAATTTTATAACTATAAGGGATATTCCGGAATATTGCAGGTTTGTTCGTGCTGAAATCGAAGGTTCAGATGGGAAAATCTATACCCAGCCTTTTTTTACCAGGTCAAGCCGGTAAAAAGGCGGCTATTGCTCTGCCAGATTTATTCCGGGAGCTGTATGAAATCGAACTGTCTTCAGCCGAAAGTTCTATGCCGGATTGAAAATCTGAGAAAACCACGCCGTTTTGATTAAGAACTTAGAAAGATAATTATCAGGAAAAATTATTTTATTTGTCAGGGAATGACTAAATTAGTTATCAAATAAGCTGTTGCGGGGCTTTTAATTCTTTGCTCTCTAATTTCTGTTGGCATAACTTTTTGCAGCCTGAACGGGCAGGGGATGAGTTGGGGTTCATTCACTTTCGTGGGAGTTACATAGCAACTAAAGTATTGTTATCTTCTGATTAAGGTGTGACATTAAATAAAGCCATTGATGTAATATTGAGATTTTGCTTTCCAAGAAATACCTTTAAAATTATTGAGAATAATCATTAATATTTTCATCTCAAGAAGAATATATGCCAAATTATAACTCATAAAATTCAAATCTATGATTAAAACGAAGACAGCATTTATCGTTTATGGCGTGCATAAAGATGGATTGTCAGATCCGATGGGAACGCCGTTTATTGATGACACAATTGTCAGCAAAGCAAAGGAAGCCCTTAAAGATGCAGGGCTTGAACTTGTTGAACACGATATAGTAGTTGCAACCAAAAAAGAAGCCAAAGCCTGTTTTAACAGATTTAAAAATCAGGATGAAATTGACGCTGTTGTGTTATTTTCCGGAACCTGGGTATGGGCCGCACATATAATAGGGGCCTTGCGTGATTTTGCCACTTCAGGTAAAGGGGTCGTTCTTTGGACGAATCCTGGAAGTCAGGGTTGGAGGCCTGTTGGTGGGTTGGTTATGCAGGGAGCACTGAAAGAAATTGGATTGAAACACCGGTTTGTTTACGGCAGTTACAAGGATCCTGCTGAGATTGAAAAAATCACATCCTATTGTCGTGCTAGTGCAATGTTGAGAGCCTTAAATATGAGCACCATAGGCACTTTTGGAGGAAGAGGTATGGGACAGACCTGCGGCGCTGCCGATCCTTCGCAGTGGATGAAAATGTTTGGAGTGGATATTGACAGCAGGGATACCACAGAATTACTTAAAACGGCAAAGGCTGTTAAGAACGATGAGATAAAAGAAGCAAAAAACAGGTTGCAGAAATATTTTTCTGAACCTATCCCGGATGGTGAGCAGAGCGACCGTTCCATTAGTCTTTATCTTGCAATTAAAAAGCTTTTGGTAAAATATGAGTGGGATTTTTACACCATTCAATCGTTTCCCGGCTTAGGAGATGATTATAGCGCTACCTGCTTTGCACAAAGCATTATGCTTGAGGAAGGAACAGGAACTTCAACCCTGGGTGACTTCAATACAGCAATGACGGTAAAGGTTCTCACCGATCTAAGCAATCTGCCTGTTTATTACGGTGATTTGCAGCATGTAGATAAAACGAACAATGAAATAAAAATTATTGGCGACGGAGCGTGTCCTCCTTCACTTGCTGGTAAATCAGGGCCAGCTGGCTTTGCTGAACACGGTATTCCTACTGAAGGAGAAGCAGGAGGCTTGTCAGTTAAACTTGTTTGTAAAGAGGGTCAAGGGGTTTTAGCCAGATTGGGCCGGAATGACGGGCAATTTGAAATGATAATTACCCGCTGCAGCATTTTTGAACCACCGGAAAGCGAACTTGAAGCAAGGAAAAATGAATGTGGCATTCCTTTCTGGCCTCATGGATTTGTAAGGGTTAAATGTGATATTGAAAAACTGCTCCAGGCATGGAATAATGAATATGCATGTTTAGGATACGGTGAGCATCTTTACGAAGAGTTAAAGGCATTTTGTGAACTGGCAGGCATCAAGGCAATCGCATTATAAATGGATGTAGTTCATCAGATATTCGGAAACTGGGAAACAGAATGTATGCCACTCGACGGAGGAAGGATTTCTGCCTTGAGGTATAAAGGGTTCAATTTGTTAACGTGTCCTTCCTCTGTATTTGAAATTCCGGAAAATGATTATGGCGAATATGAAACCCGACCTGTATATGGTTATGACGACTGTTTCCCATCCGTTAATTCATGTGAACATCCCACGCTTGGCTTTCAAATAAGAGATCATGGTGATCTATGTTGGCTGAAATGGCAGGCTGAAGTGCGCGTAAATATACTGCATTGCTATACTCTCTACGATAAGTTCGGCATACAATTCAATAGAACCTTAGAATTTAAGAAAAATACCTGTAAGTGGAAATTTGATATTGTAAACCTGGATGAAAGGAAATTTGAGTTTTTACATGTTGTCCATCCGTTAATGCCTTTAAGCGAGATTGCCGGAATTGAATTGCCAAATTTTGAAAATGCTCGCATTACGGAAAGTTTTGAAAAAGGTGCAGATTTTAATTTAACAGGATTAAGTACCTTTCTTATGAATATTGAACCAGGGAATTTCGAAATGTTGTATTTAAGAAATTTCAGGGAAGGGAAAGTTGTACTTCATTTTAAAAATGGGATGAAACTTCAGATAATGTATAATCCCAGCCTGTTTCCAACTTTTGGTATTTGGTGGAATAATTCAGGATATCCCGAAGAGCCAGGTTTAGAACGTTGCGAATGTGCTTTCGAGCCAATTCCGGGAATAAGTGATGATCTGATGAAGACCTACAATGCTCAACAATTTTTAATTGTGGAACCAGGGAAAACATTCAGCTGGGAATATACCTGGTTAATGGAAAGTTAATAATATTTGACGATAAAGCTTATTAAATTAAATCAGCTATGTCCTTAATTTTAGAAAGACAACAGGTATTAGATGTATATGCTAAAGCTGCCCAGAATAGATGGGTTATTCCTTGCTTTGGAACTGAAAATCTGACAACCACTGAAGCAATTTTAGCAGCAGCTCTTGATTACAGCAAGAAAATTGACACTCCGGATATTCCAATAACAATTGCCATTACCAATCAGTATAGCCATAGAAACCAGTCGGCAAACTATACCCATACAAAGCGGTGGGATATAGGTCTCGAATTATTCCTTTCTGATATAGGAGTTCTTACATCAAAAGGCTCCCCTTTTGAGGATTTAAATGTGATGATTCATCTTGATCATGCCCAGTGGGACAATGATACTCCATTGTTTCAGTGGGATATGAACAGATTCTCGATGATAATGTTTGATGCATCAGCATTGCCCTTTGAAGATAATATTGTCAAAACGGCTGAATTTGTTGAAAAGCATGGTGACATAATTGTTATTGAAGGTGCTTGCAATGAAATAGTGGATGCAACAGGAGAAGAATTTAGCAAACTTACTACACCCGGAGCGGCAATTGAATACCTAGAACATACCGGAGCTGATTTAATTGTTGCCAACCTGGGAACAGAACATCGGGCAAGTCAGGCTGATTTAAGATACAACAGCAACCTTGCAAAGGATATCAGCAAAATTACAGGTTCTAAACTTGTATTACATGGGTTGTCGTCGGTGAATAATAAGCAGATTAAAAATTTATTTAATGATGGTATTGTCAAGGCAAATATCTGGACAACATTGGAAAGGGACAGTTCTCCGGTTTTATTGAAGGAGATGATTAAAAATTCGTCCAGGATATTGGGTCAGGAAGAAACGTTTAAATTAAAAGAACAGCAACTTCTGGGAAGTGAAATAAGACATTCAGAAAGAAAATCTTTGGATTATTTTACAACGGTTTATCGCCAGGATATTGTTTTCAATAAAATGAAAGAAATTGTGCTTAATTATCTGGATCTGTGGTACCATTGAAAAAGAAATGAACTATTTTCTTGGTGTAGATATCGGAACAAGTGGCTGTAAAGCGGTCGTATTTAATGATGAAGGGCACACAATGACTTCCTCTTATCAGGAATATGATATCATTTCTGTTCATCCTGGATGGGCCGAACTGGATACAGATGTAGTGACAGAAAGTTGTTTTACGGTCATAAAGGAAGCTGCTATACAATTCCCTTTCGGCAGTATTGTAAGTATGGGAATATCCAGCCAGGGGGAAGCATTTACCATGATTGACAAAAATGGGAATGCATTATGTAATGCTTTTGTATCTTCCGATATTCGGGCCGATTCTTATGCTAAGACATGGTCAGAACGGTTTGGAATTGAAAAACTTTACACTATAACCGGACATACTTCCCACCCCATGTTTTCATTGTTTAAACTGCTGTGGATTAAAGACAACCTTCATGATATCTGGAGAAAATGCTATAAGATTCTTTGTTTTGAAGACTTGTTGCAGTTTCGTTTGGGCATAACAAATCCTGCTATGGGATGGTCCTTGGCGGGCAGGACAATGCTCTTCGATGTACAAAGACATTGCTGGAGTGAGGAAATTCTTGAAAAAGCAGGGATTGAGGTCGGACAACTCTCCCGGCCTTTGCCTTCCGGTAGTGTTGCAGGATATGTTAATGGTGTTATTGCACGGCAGTTAAACCTCTCTGAAAAAACGATCGTGGTTACCGGAGGGCATGACCAACCTTGTTCGGCGTTGGGTGCAGGTGCTATTGAACCTGGAATGGCAGTATATGCAGCCGGAACAGTTGAATGTATTACTCCTGCATTTGATACTCCTGTTTTTAATGAGACGTTGCGTCAAAATAACTATTGCACA
>OBJA01001250.1_pt1 | contig 18157 bp, 15 predicted proteins | sample 1519751 | NCBI WGS metagenome assembly OBJA01 (sample SAMEA3881238, study PRJEB22517) | soil metagenome | biome: lake sediment; feature: soda lake sediment; material: sediment, water from around vicinity | place: India | collected 2013-12-23 | depth 3 m | reverse complement strand
ATATTCTGATTTACAATAAGTTAGAAGGGTGTCCCGAAAAAGTGCGGAAAACAGGGTACTGTATATATCTGATTTTTTACACAAGCAATATACAAAAAATATGAGAATAAGAGTGTTAAAGAACTATTTTCTCCCGCAGCAAATTCATCACTAAGCATTAAGCATTATAAGTATCTCCCGCAGATTACGCAGATTAACGCAGATTGAATAACATAGCACCGTGTTCGTTTACTAACGGATTCATCATTCATCATTAAGCACTAAGCATTATAAGTATCTCCCGCAGATTACGCAGATTGACGCAGATTGAATAACATAGCACCGCGTTCGTTTACTAACGGATTCATCATTCATCATTCATCACTAAGCATTAAGCATTACAAGTATCTCCGCCATCTCTTCTTGCATTTCTTTAGCTTTTTCAGCTGCTGTTTGAGCAAACGATTCTGTAGAATCAGCATAAATTATAGCTCGAGAAGAATTTACAAGTAAGCCGCATTCTTTATTTAAGCCATATCTTGCAACTTCTTGCAAGCTGCCGCCTTGAGCCCCAACACCGGGAACAAGAAGAAAGTGATGTGGAATTATTTGTCTTATTTCCTGTAACATTTCAGCTTTTGTTGCACCTACTACATACATCATATTCTCGTCGGTACCCCATGCTTTAGATGTTTCAATAACGTGTTTGTATAAAGGTATTCCAGATTCTGATACAATGCATTGGAAATCAAATGCACCTTTATTAGATGTTAATGCGAGCAGAATAACCCATTTATTTGGATACGAAAGAAATGGAGTTACAGAATCAGCTCCCATATACGGAGCTACCGTAACCGCATGGCACGGAAGATTTTCGAAAAACGCTTGTGCATACATCTGCGACGTGTTTCCAATATCGCCACGTTTAGCATCGGCAATTACAAAAATATCAGGATAGGTATCAGTAATATACCGAATTGTTTTTTCTAAACTTTGCCAACCGCTAATACCATAACACTCATAAAATGCAATGTTTGGTTTATAACAAACCGTGTAGGGTGCCGTAGCATCAATAATTGCTTTGTTAAAGCTAAAAATAGGATCTTCTTCTTGTAACAGATGAGAAGGAATTTTTGATATATCAGTATCTAAACCAACGCATAAAAAACTTTTCTTTTGTACAATAGATTTGTATAAAGCTGCTTTATTCATAAAAAATAAGATTAATCTGTAGATTTTGAGTGTAATGCTTGAAGAGACGAGCCAAAACTTTGAAACTCATCATATCCTCCAAATGCACGAGCCGGAATTATATAGGCAGAATTCATATTTACAAATAAATATATTGCTCGAGCACTAATTTCAACACTGGATATTTCTTTCCATTCAATATGAGAGTATGCCGATTCTGCCTCACAAGTAAAAGAATTATCGGAAAACGTATAGCTTCTTGGCCCCGTAAGTACATTTTTTTTTGCAGGTACGTACTTTGACAGAAACATGTGTAAAAACAAAAGAACAAAAAACAGGAGGTTAAACAAAACAAAAAAACGCACAAATACAATGAGTTGCAAATCTCCGTCTGAATGAAACAAAAATGGCAGTGCTATAGAAGCAACAACACTAAATAAGAGAAATCGTTTAAGTTTTCGCGTTCTAAAATGATAGGTATTGAACGCCATGTAATCTTCCGAAGTAATATCTACTTGTATGTGCATAATTTTTTTTTGTAAAAATAATAAAAATGTTGAAAACTGCTACTATTTTCCTTAATCTGCTATTGGTATGCATAGGAGTTTTTTATCTATATTTGCTAAAAATTATCTGTATTTATGGTTCAGTCAATGACAGGATATGGTAAAGCAATTGCGGAATTACCAGACAAACAAGTAATAGTAGAAATAAAATCTTTAAACAGTAAACAGCTTGATATACACGCTCGTATTAATCATAATTACCGTGATAAAGAAATAGAGATTCGTAATGTTATTGCGGAAAAATTACAGCGAGGAAAGATTGAGATTTCAATATTTTATGACTTTTCTGAAGGAGCTCAAGTGCGTACAATTAACACTTCAATTGTTTCTTCGTATATTTCTCAATTACAGAAATTAGCAGAAAAACATGAGCTGTCAAATTCAGCCATATTAGATATTACCATGCGAATGCCCGATGTGTTTCAACAAGAAACAATTGAATCAGTTGATGAATCAGAATGGCATATTGTAAAAAACGCCGTAATTGACGCCTGTAATAGCATTATTGAATATCGAGAAGAAGAAGGTAAGGCACTCGAAGAGGATGTGCGAACCAATATCGCATCAATAAAACAAGGGTTGCAAGATGTTTGCACAATTGAAGGGGGTCGAACAGAACGTATTAAAGAACGCCTTACGTCATATTTACAAGAACTTTCAGACAGTGATAAAATAGATCAATCTCGTTTAGAACAGGAGATGATATATTATATAGAAAAACTAGATATTAACGAAGAAAAAGTAAGATTAGAGCAGCATTGTGCTTTTTTTCTTGAAACCCTTATAGTTCCGGCTTCCGGTAAAAAATTGGGGTTTATTGCACAAGAAATCGGGAGAGAAATAAACACAATAGGGTCTAAAGCTAATGATGCGGTGATTCAGAAATATGTGGTTGGCATGAAAGATAACTTAGAACGAGTTAAAGAACAGGTTTTTAATATTCTATAATAGTATACATATGGCACAAGAAAATCATAAAATGATAATTTTTTCGGCACCGTCAGGATCCGGGAAATCTACTATTATTAATTATTTATTGGAAAAAGGATATCCCATTGAATTTTCAATTTCAGCTACAACCAGAAAACCGCGAGGTGCTGAAAGAGAAGGGGTGGAATACTATTTTTTAGAGCTCAAAGATTTTAAAAAACGAATTAAAAACAATGAGTTCTTAGAGTATGAAGAGGTGTATGAAAATAGATTTTACGGTACGCTTAACTCTGAATGTGAACGCATTTGGAGTAAAGGAAAAACTATAGTATTTGATGTGGATGTTGCCGGGGGAATTCGTTTAAAAGAATTATTTGGCGATAAAGCCTTGGCTATTTTTGTTAAATTACCATCTATTCAAGAATTAGAAAGACGCTTACGAGCTAGAAATACCGATACCGAAGAAGAGATTCAAAAGCGTTTGTCAAAAGCAATACATGAAATTACGTTTTCTTATATGTTTGACCAAATAGTAATAAATGATAAACTTGAAGATGCGTGTAAACAAACAGAAGAATTATTGCAAAACTTTTTAAAATCTTAATCTTTTTGCTATATTTGTTTGTTAATCAAAATTGCTTTTAAAAAGAGGATATACATATTTCAGTAAACAAATTAAAAACTATACCTATGAAAAGATTATTTATGTTTTTTGGTCTTGCTCTTTTGAGCATCACAACCTTTTCTCAAAGTCAGATTTATAATTCTTCTCATTTATTATTTGATTGGAATAGACCGGTACGTTATTTTGGTACTGAACCGGATTTATTAGCAGCAGCTAATAAATTTAAGCATTTAACCGAAACAATGGACGCAGATCATTATGGAACATCTATAGAATTTGGGTCTACGTTTTATATTCATCCAACCGGTGTGTTTGATGGGTTTAAAGCAGGACTTATTGTAGATTTTATTGATTTAGGAGTTAACTATTTTAGATATAAAGATAATGTTACTCGAATTAATTCCGGAGAGGAGGAATTTGTTAAAGAAGAAGATGCCTATGATTTATTAGGTAGGTTTTCTGTAAATATTGGTTTAGTTGCAACGGTTAGCCCAATAAAGAATCTTTATTTTGATGTATTTGCTAAAACTCGTCCGACTTTTGGGGTACATTGGCAAAAAGTTCCATTATATCGAGACGCAAACAAGATTTATCAATATTTTGACGGAAAACCTTCCGGCTTAGTTGAAAAACAAATGTATGATGATACCGGATTGGGATTTGGTTTAAATACCTCTTTCGGCTTACATGTTAGATATTTAAAAGTAATGTTAGGTGCAGAATATGTGTTTGGTACACTTAACTTTAAGTATGATGATGTAAGAAATGACAGAAAAATGTATAACCAATATATGAAAATTAAATTTGGTTTCTTTTTCTCAGAAAAATAATACGTAATTCACTATACAAAAAGGCATCAGTAACACGATGCCTTTTTTTATTATACACATGAAAGTTGGTTTATTCTTTGGGTCTTTTAATCCGGTGCACGTTGGGCATATGGTAATTGCTCAATACATGCTCGATAATGCAGATATTGAGGAACTGTGGTTTATTATATCGCCGCAAAACCCACAAAAAACAAAAGCAAGTTTATTATTTGATGCCGACAGATACGAAATGGTGTATAGAGCCATTTCTGCATATCCAAATATGAAAGCAAGTAATATTGAATTTTCATTGCCAAAACCTTCATATACTATTGTTACGCTTACCTATCTAACAGAAAAGTATCCTCATCATACATTTTCTATCATAATGGGAGGAGATAATCTGGCGAGTCTTCCTAATTGGAGAAATTATTCATTCATTGTAGATAATTTTAACATTTTGGTGTATTCTCGTCCACAATATGAAGTCTCAAAAGAACTTCAATCACATCCTTCAATTCAGTATTTTACAGCTCCGTTATTAGAGATTTCTTCGAGTTTTATTCGTCAGAATATTAAAGAGGGGAGAAATGTCCGTCCCTATATGCCGATAGAGGCATGGGAATATTTAGATAAAATGCAATTTTATAGATGATTATGTAACTATTTTAAAATAAATCAGTAATATTGTAAGGTGTTTAATTTGAAGTTGAGTATTTCATAATGTTTTCGTCACTTTTTTTGCAAGGAATGGTAATCGGAGTTTTAGTTTCGATACCAATGGGACCGATAGGTGTGTTATGTGTGCAACGCACATTACAAAACGGACGACAATCCGGTTTAATTTCCGGGTTTGGTGCAGCAACAGCTGATTCTTTTTTTGCCGCTATTGCCGGTTTTGGACTATCAATAATTGCTAATTTTTTTGCGGCTAATCAATTTTATATTATGCTAATAGGTGCAGTGGTATTATTGTATTTTGGTTTTAAACTCTTTTTCACAAACACCATTAAACAAGCACGTAAACAGCAACGGATTAAACAAAACAACTTTTTTACCGACTTTATTTCTGTCTTTTTTCTCACACTCTCTAATCCTGTTACCATAATCTTTTTTGGAGTTGTATTTGCCGGATTGGGTATTGTAAAATCAAATCCTGACTTATTATTTATACTTATTGCAGGTATTTTTGCCGGAGCAGTAAGTTGGTGGCTTATTTTATCGTCATTAGTAAATATGTTTAGAAAATACTTTAGACTGCGAATTTTGTTTTACATAAATAAATTTGCCGGAGTATTAATTATAGCATTTGGTTTAATGGCAATGTTTAATGCATTTTACCCGCATATTGGAACCGGACAAATAGAACAGTCAAAAATATTAAATTACTCTACAAGGGTTCAAGACTCTTTAAATACTATTGAATATGATTAACACTCCCGATACTATTTGTGCGGTAGCTACAGCTCCCGGAAAAGGAGCAGTGGCAATAATACGAGTAAGTGGGAGTAATGCAAAACAAATAGTTGCCGGTATATTTACACCCCGTTCTAACAATCAAGATTGGCATACGCAAAGCCATAGTTTACATTATGGCACAATACATAAAAACACAGAACTAGTTGACGATGTGTTAGTTTCTGTGTTTACTTCACCAAAATCATATACCGGCGAAGATTCTATCGAAATAAATTGTCACGCCTCGTTATTTATTCAAAATCAAATATTACAGCTTCTTATTGAACATGGGGCACGTTTAGCTAATCCCGGAGAATTTACTATGCGGGCATATATAAATGGAAAGCTCGATCTTTCTCAGGCCGAAGCGGTAGCTGATTTGCTTGCCTCATCGTCGGAAGCAAGCCATAAATTAGCTATTTCTCAAATGAAGGGCGGATATGCAAAAGAATTGCGTGAGGTTCGTCAAGAATTATTACATTTTCTTTCCCTTCTAGAATTAGAATTAGATTTTAGCGAAGAAGAAGTTGAGTTTGCAGACAGACAGCAACTTACCGACTTAGCACAGAAGCTTTCTGCACGTATTGCACAATTGTTAGAGTCGTTCCGATTGGGAACCGCAATAAAACAAGGTATTCCCGTGTGTATAGTAGGAGAGCCAAATGTTGGCAAATCAAGTTTACTTAACGCACTTGTTAACGAAGATAAAGCCATAGTTTCTGAAATTCCCGGCACAACCCGCGATGTTATTGAAGACACCGTAGTAATTTCAGGAACCACCTTTAGATTTATGGATACTGCCGGTATACGTAACACCTCAGATACCATTGAACGTTTAGGAATAGACCGCACATTTGAAAAAGTAAGGAATGCCGCTACTGTATTGTTATTAATTGATGTAACATCGCCGTTACACCATATAAAACACAATATTCAATCAATAAAAAAACACATACAGAATTCAACACGAGTAATACTGGTGGTAAATAAAATTGATTTAATTACTCAAGCGCAACTAGAAGAACGTTTTTATAATTCATTTGCACCGCAATTAGAATCGCAAGACGCAATCGTGTATATATCAGCAAAACAAGGATTACACATTCAGGAATTAATAGATGTATTAGTTGCAGATGCCCAACAATCAGATATTAGCCAGAATGATGCAATACTTTCAAATGCCCGCCATTACGAAGCGTTTTTACACGCGAAAGAATCTATTGATAATGTGTTACACGGTATAGAAAACGGATTAACACATGATTTAATAAGTTTAGAACTCCGTCAGGCACTTCATTATATTGGCAGTATTACCGGAGCAATTACCAACGACGAAATGCTCGGGCATATCTTTGCAAACTTTTGTATTGGAAAGTAACATCAGTTTAGCTATTCATCTAATGAATCTCACATAAAGAGCACGAATAAAGATACACTCGCAGTGCATTGAGTAAGGGATTCATCAGGTAATTATACATGAAATACGTATTGTTTAAATATATATCTGGTTAAAACAAAGTTAATCAGAAGAAAAATCTATTTTTTTAGTATATTTGAAACAATAGAATTTTCTCATCATAAACAATGCAACATTGATTTATTAAGAGTATAGATATTTTAATAGGTTACATCTTTTACTAATAGTACACACACATGAAAACACAACAAAACTTTTCAAACCTTTATCAATTAAGCAAAACGCTTCGCTTTGAATTGATACCTCAAGGAAAAACTTTAGAATACATTCAAAAGAATGGTTTGTTGGAAAATGACCAGCAAAGAGCAGAAAGCTATAAAGTGGTAAAAAAAATAATAGATGAGTACCACAAAGATTTTATAGAAAAAGCATTAAACGGATTGTGTCTACAATACGAAAATGTAAATAGTCAAAATTCTTTAGAAGAATATTATCATTATTATTCTATAAAACAAAAGGCTGATAATGAGAAAAAAACATTTGTAAAAATTCAAGAGAATTTACGGAAACAAATTGTGCAACGATTTGAAAAGGACGACGCTTGTAAAGAACAGTTTAAACGATTGTTTGCAAAAGAATTAATTAAAGAGGATTTGAAATCGTATGTAACAACCGAAGAAGAATTAAAAGTTGTATCAGAATTTGAAAATTTCACGACATATTTTACCGGATTCCATGAGAATAGGAAGAATATGTATAAAGCCGAGGAAATTTCAACTGCTATTCCGTATCGATTAATACATGAAAATCTCCCTAAGTTTATTGATAATATTTCAAGTTTTGAAAAAGTTAAAAACACATCTGTAGCCGAAAAGTTTGCAAAATTATATGAAGATTTTGAAATGTATTTGAATGTTTCTTGTATTGAAGATATCTTTACTCTACAATCATATACAGATTTTCTTTCGCAATCACAAATTGATGTATATAATGCAGTTATAGGTGGAAAAACCTTAAAGGACAAAACAAAAATTCAAGGTTTAAATGAATACATAAACTTATATAACCAACAGCAAACCGATAAACATAATAGATTACCCAAACTAAAACCACTTTTTAAACAAATATTGAGCGACAGAAATGCAATTTCTTGGCTTGCCGAAGAGTTTGAACCCGGTAATGACACAAAAGTTTTACAGAGCATTTACCAATGCTATGAGGATATTGCACTTAATTGTTTGTTAAAAGAAGTTGAAGGAGAAATGTCTCTCGTAGATTTACTGTTGCATATTCAAGACTTTGAATTAGATAAAATATACATAAAAAACGATACTTCACTTACCGAAATATCACAAAAAATATATGGCGATTGGGCTATCATTCAAAAATCTGTTGAAAAAGTATTTGAACAAAATAATCCAAAGAAAAAAAATGAAACAGAGGAAAGTTATCAAGAACGAAAGAGTAAATTTTTTAAATCGTTTGATAGTTTTTCAATACAATATCTCAATACATGTATAGAATTATATAATACAGAAGTGTTACATGAAGCAACTCTCAGTCCTATTCAATCTTATTTTAACAGTCTTGGGGTTTTTAATGTTAACGATGAACTTACCAAAAATCTTTTTGTCGCAATACAAGATGCATACAGTAATGCCGAAGAGTTGTTGCGAAACGATTATCCTGCCGATAAAGATTTGGCACAACAAAAAGACGATGTAGCAAAAATAAAAGTGCTTTTGGATAGTATAAAAGCTTTGCAATGGTTTATAAAACCCCTGCTCGGTAAAGGCAATGAAGCCGAAAAGGACGGTAAGTTTTATGGCGAATTTGACAAACTATGGCAAACGCTTGACCAAGTAACTCCTTTATACAATAAGGTGCGAAATTATATGACTAGAAAACCGTATTCGGTAGAAAAAATTAAATTAAACTTTGAGAATAGCTATTTCTTAAGTGGATGGGCACCTGATTATGAAACTAAAGCCGGATTATTATATGAGAGAAATGGGAATTATTACTTAGGAATAAATAATAAAAAACTAAGCTTAGATGAAAAGAATTATTTAAAAGGAACAGGAGCAAAAAGAATAATATTAGATTTTCAAAAGCCCGATAATAAAAATATTCCTCGTCTTTTTATACGTTCCAAAGGAGAAAACTTTGCACCTGCTGTTAATAAATATAGCTTACCTATTAACGATATTATTGATATTTATGATAATGGAAAATTTAAAACTGAATATCGTAAAGTAAATGAAAATGATTATAAAAAATCTCTTCATAAATTAATAGACTATTATAAAATTGGGTTTACAAAACATGAATCATATAAGCATTATACATTTTCATGGAAAACTACTACTGAGTATAAAGATATTGCAGAATTTTATAATGATGTAGAAACATCTTGTTACCAGGTTCATGAAGAAAATGTTAATTGGGAAAGATTATTAAATTATGTTGAAGAAGGTAAGCTATATCTTTTCCAAATTTACAACAAAGATTTTTCGCCACACAGTAAAGGTACTCCAAACATGCACACATTGTATTGGCGAATGCTGTTTGATGCCGAGAATTTAAAAGATGTGATATATAAACTCAATGGACAAGCAGAAGTATTTTATAGAAAAAGCAGTATAAAACCGGAGAATATAATTGTTCACAAAGCACAAGAAGCTATTGCTAACAAGAATCTGAAAAATAATAAGCAACAAAGTATTTTTGAATATGATATTATAAAAGATAAACGCTTTACTATTGATAAATTTCAATTTCATGTACCTATAACCATGAATTTTAAAGGTATAGGGTTGCAAAATATAAATAGTCAAACCAACCAATATATACAAGAAAATCATTCCGATATTCATGTGATAGGAATAGATAGAGGCGAACGTCATCTCTTATATCTTACGCTGATAAATTCGCGAGGAGAAATTGTTAAACAGTTTTCATTAAATGAAATTGTAAACGAATATAATGGTAAAACATATGCTACCAATTATCATGATTTGCTTGATGCTCGCGAAAAAGCACGACTCCATGAACGTGAGAGTTGGAAAACCATAGAAACCATAAAAGAATTAAAGGAGGGCTATATAAGCCAAGTAATTCATAAAATTACCGAACTTATGGTGCAATACAATGCTATAGTTGTGTTAGAAGATTTGAATATGGGTTTTATGCGTGGCAGACAAAAAGTAGAAAAACAAGTATATCAGAAATTTGAAAAAATGCTAATAGATAAACTTAATTATTTGGTTGACAAAAAGAAAGCCCCAACAGAACCGGGTGGCGTACTTAATGCCTTGCAACTTACCAACAAGTTTGAGAGTTTTCAAAAAATGGGCAAACAAAGTGGATTTTTATTCTATGTGCCGGCATGGAATACCAGTAAGATGGATCCCGTAACCGGTTTTGTAAATTTGTTTGATACGCGATATGAAAGAATTGATAAAGCTCAAGATTTTTTTAAAAAATTTAAAACAATTAAATATAATGAAAGCAAACAGTACTTTGAGTTTCATGTAGATGACTATGCAAAATTTAGTGGAAGAGCCGAAGGCACACGGCAAAACTGGATACTATGTACCTATGGGCAACGAATTATAACATATAGAAATCCCGAGAAAAACAGCCAATGGGATAGTAAAGAGGTAGACCTGACACAAGAATTTATTCAATTCTTCACATCAAAATCTATTGACTATACCGCAACAGATATACAAAACATTATAACAAAACAAACCGAAAAAGAATTTTTTGAAAAACTCCTCAACTTATTTAAACTCACACTCCAAATGCGTAACAGTATTACCGGAACAGAAACGGATTATCTGATTTCGCCGGTGACTCATGCCGCAGGAGAATTTTATGATAGCCGAAAAGCTATTGATTCGTTACCAAAAGATGCTGATGCGAATGGAGCATATAACATTGCACGTAAGGGTTTATGGGTAATTGAACAGCTTAAACAAGCTCCCGATTTGGCAAAAGTAAAATTGGCTATATCAAATAAAGAATGGTTGGGGTCTGTGCAAAATAATAAAAAATAGGTGATTATGGAAACAATTAAAAATGAGTATCAGTTATCAAAGACATTGCGGTTTGGACTTACGCTTAAAGAAAAACCTAGAAAAGAAGGATATACAGGTGAAATATATCAAAGTCATAAGGAATTAAAAGAATTGATTTCGATTTCAGAAAGAAAAATAAAAGAATCTTTGGAAAAACTAAATAAGTATAACCATCTTCCAATAGAAGAAGTTCGTAGTTGCTATGATAACATACATAGATATTTGAAAGAATGGGAAAAAGTATATACACGCTACGACCAGATTGATGTAACTAAAGATTTTTATAGACATCTGGAACGAAAAGCCCGTTTTGATGGTTTCTGGAAAAAGGACGGAGTTAAGATGCCTCATAATCAATCAATTAATTTATCATCACTAAGAGGAAAATATGAACAAAAGGAACGTAAAGATTATATTTTAGAATACTGGTCAAAAAACATAAAAGAAACAAAACAAAGAATTTATGATTTTGAACCTGTTTTAATCAAATTTGAAGAAGCAAAAAAGGAAAATAGAGCTGATAAAAATCTTAGTGAAGTAGAGCTTCGCAAAATGTTTCTTTCTCTCTTAAAATCGGTTTTGGAAACCTTAAAACCTTTATGGAACAAGTCTATAGATATTTCAATCTCAAACTTAACTGAGAATGAAAATGACAAAATTCTAAAAGACTTTGTGCTAACTGATAGAACTGATTTAGTGTATCAAATAGAATCACTGCAAAAATATTTTGAAGAAAATGGAGGCTATGTATATTATGGCAAAGCCACACTCAATAAATATACAGCACTTCAAAAACCGGATGTTATCTACAAAGATGATAAGGAAAGAAAACTGTTTACCGATAGCATCCAAATGATAAAGGCATTTCTTGCAAAATACGAGAATGCTGAACAACTAAATAATTACATTGAAACCATAAAAGATAAAAAATCAATGATGCAATCAAATAATCTAAGCGTTATTGAGAAAGTGCAACTATTTAAATACAAAACCATTCCAGCCTCTGTTCGTTCACTATTAATCGAATATTTGTTTAAGACAGATAAAATAGATAGAAAAAGAGTAGCCGAATTATTTAACACCGTTGGTATTCCCAAAAATCCGGCAAAAGATTATTCCGAATTAAAAAACAAAGAGGTATTTGATTTATACAAATACCCCTTGAAAGTAGCATTTGATTATGCTTGGGAGTCTTTAGCAAATAGTCACTATCATTCAGGTATTGATTTTCCGAAAAAGCAATGTACTGATTTTTTAAAAGATGTTTTTAATGCCAACAGTAATGATGACTCCTTTCTCTTATATGCCGACCTTTTATTTCTTAGAGAAAATTTGGCACCAATCGACCATCCCGACCCAACCATAAGTGATGATAAAAGAGCTGATTGTATTCATAAAGCCAGAAGTATTTTGGGTAAAAGCAATTTCCCAAACAAAGAAATAAAAATGGGAGATAAGAAATTTTACCCAAAAGATGCAATTAAAACTTGGCTCGATTTATCAAATAAAGAACAACAAAGAGCAAAAAAAGATAACAATACAATATTTAAACAATACGAAAAAGCGAAAGGGGAAATAGGGAGAATTAGAGGCGGACTGAAAAATAAGAACACAGTGTTTTATGATTTAACTAAAACATTCAAGGATTTGGCTTCTGATTTCGGAAAATCATTCGCTACACTAAGAGATAAATTAAATGAGGCGAATGAGTTAAATAAAATATCCCATTATGGTATTGTTGTAGAAGATAAAAACAAAGACCGATATTTTTTATTATCCCCATTAAGTGAAAACAGGGATAAAGAAGAAAATTTGTTTGAAAATGAACCCGATAGTGAATTAATTACCTATCGTGTAAAATCATTAACCTCAAAAACATTATGGAAGTTTCTGCGAAATAAAAAAGGCAGTAATGAAGGTTTCCATAAAGAAAACTGGACATTCCCACAAAAGAGTAAGGAGGAATTAAACACCGATAGCGATTTTCTGAAATATGTAAAAGACCGCCTTACGCAATCGGAAATGGCAAAAGCTCAGGCATGGAATGAATTCAAGTGGAATTTAGATGCTTGTCAGACTTATGAAGCCATAGAAAAAGAAGTGGATAGAAAAGGTTATGTATTAAAAGATGATAGCAAGATTTCGAAATCCACAATTGAAAAATTAGTAAAAGAAGGAAACTGTCTGTTATTGCCAATTGTAAACCAAGATATTACTAAAGAAAATCATGGAAAAACTTATGCTGTAAATCAGTTTACCAAAGATTGGGAAAATCTATTTGGCAAAAACAATGGTTATCGCTTACATCCTGAATTTAAAATCAGTTATCGTCAACCTACTCCGGATTATCCGTCATACAAACGCTATTCTCGCTTTCAACTCATTGGGCATCTGCTTTGTGAGTATCTTCCTCAGTCCGTGAATTATATCTCGAAAAAAGAACAAGTTCAATTGTTTAATGATAAAGAAGCTCAGAAGAAACAAGTAGAAAGTTTTAATGCTCAATTAAAACCAACATCCGATTTTTATGTTTTTGGCATAGACAGGGGATTAAAACAATTGGCAACATTGTGTGTGTTAAAAAAAGACGGGCAAATAAAAGGTGATTTTGAAATTTATACTCGAAAACTTGAAAATAAACAATGGGTGCATACACCACTAAGTGAAAAAAGGCACATTTTAGATTTATCAAATCTACGAGTAGAAACAAGAACAGACGGAGTAAAAGTATTGGTAGATTTGTCGGTAGTAGAACTTAACAGCGGTAAAGAAAACCAACAAAAAATAAAATTAAAAGAATTGGCTTATATACGTAAGGTGCAATTTCAATTACAGGGTTTAGCTTCTGATATTCAAAATAATCGAAAGGGAATTGAAAATATTGATGCAGATGTGAGAAATATAATTAGTCCGTATAAAGAAGGCGTACATTATGCTGAACTTCCGCAAGAAAAAATTGACAAAATAATAGAACGATTTAAAGAACTTGTATTGAAAACCGATACCCTCTCAAAACAAGAATTAAAAGACTTGATAGAATTAGATGCTTCCGAGGATTTAAAAAGAGGTGTTGTTGCCAATATGATTGGGGTTATTGCTTTTCTAATAAAGGAATGTAATTATAATGTCTATATTTCTCTTGAAGATTTAACAAAATCATTTTATCCTGCAAAGAATGGATTAAATGGAGAAGATATTCCTGTTCGTGAAAAGTTCTACAATCAGGAGAATGATGTTTTAGCCGGTTTAGGGTTGTATCATTTCTTTGAAATACAACTATTAAGAAAGTTATTTCGCATTCAAAATGAAAACGAAATTCTACATTTAATACCCGCATTCAGAAGTACAGATAATTATGAGAAATTGGTAAACGAGCAAGGAAAAGTTGAAGGAAGATGGGGGAATAAAGAAAAATATTTTCCTTTTGGCAGGGTTCAATTTGTTTTGCCTGATTACACATCTCACCGATGCCCGCAATGTGGTGCGTATGGTAAATCTAAAGATGGTAAGGCAAAAATTGTTCGATCCGAAAAGGAAGGCGTAGATACAATAACATGCAATGGTTGTAAATACCAAAGTCCATGCACCAAATTAGATGACAAACAAAATAAAAACATTCATTATATTCAGAACGGCGACGATAACGGGGCATATCATATTGCATTGAAAACTTGGAGGAATTTGAAAGAAAAATGAATAAATTAATAAACACAAACAGATTCCCTCTTATAGATACATGTATTTGGCGGAAAGGTAATTGCGATTTTAACAACCAAACAAATGCTGGTGAATATGCAAGCCTTGACACTAACGACAAAGTAGCCGCTTTCAACATCGCCAAACGAGGATTTGAGAACTTATATAAACCTTAAACGAATTAATAACATGACAAACATAAAATTATTTCAAGATAAACGTATTCGTACTCTATGGGACGAAACAGAAGAACAATGGTATTTTTCGGTAATTGATGTAGTTGCAGTGCTTACCGATAGCGTAAATCCTCGCGATTATTGGTTTAAAATTAAAAAACGTGAAAAAATTGCAGGAATTGAACTGTCGACAATTTGTCGACAGTTCAAAATGAAAGCTCCGGATGGGAAATTGCGAGAAACAGATTGTGCAAATATCAAAGGATTATTCCGGATTATACAATCAATTCCATCTCCAAAAGCAGAGCCCTTTAAAATATGGCTTTCGCAAGTAGGATATGAACGTGTGCAAGAAATAGAAAATCCGGAACTTGCCCAAGAACGAATGAAAGATTTGTATGAGCAAAAAGGATATCCCAAAGACTGGATAGATAAACGACTGAGAGGTATTGCAATTCGCCAAAACTTAACCGATGAATGGAAAGAGCGTGGGATTTCAGATGAAATAGATTTTGCAATTCTTACCGCCGAAATTTCTAAAGCTACATTTGGGCTCACACCTTCGCAATATAAAGAATTAAAAGGACTTACTAAAAAATCAGAAAACCTGCGCGACCACATGACCGACTTGGAACTCATTTTTACCATGCTTGGAGAACGAGTAACTACCGAAATTTCACAAACAGAAAAACCGGAAACATTTTCTGAAAACAAACAGGTTGCTCAACGAGGAGGAAAAGTAGCCGGAGTTGCTCGTAAACAAACTGAAAAAGAATTAGGTAGAAGCATTATTTCACAGGAAAATTTTAAAACTCTTGACAAAACGAATAAAGATAAACGAATATCAAAAAAATAGTACGTGTTTGAATATATTTCAATATCAACCTTAAATGACTTTATATTTTGTCCGTATTCTATATATCTGCATAATGTATATATGGGGGCTGACGACGATGTGTTTCATGATGTGCCGCAAGCACGTGGTAAAGCAGTACATAAAACTATTGATGAACAAACGTACAGTTCGCGAAAAGATATTCTCACAGGCATTTCAGTGTTTAGCGATGAACTTGGCATTTGCGGAAAAATTGACATATATAATGTGGCTCAGAAAGCATTAATTGAGCGGAAGTATCAACTGAAAACCATATATCAAGGGCAGCTCTATCAGTTGTGGGCTCAGTATTTTTGTATGATAGAAATGGGATATGAAATTGAAAAACTATCATTGTATGCAATTTCAGAAAATAAAACATTTCAGCAACCATTACCAACCATAACTCAAAAACAAGAGTTACAGAAGTTTATTGAATCATTTAAAACATTTAATCCTGAACATGAAATTTCTATAAATAGTAATAAATGTGCACATTGTATTTACAACAACTTGTGCGATAAAACACCATAAAAATATGTTTACACATAAAGACATAGAAAGTCGCAGTATTTTTGTAATAAACTGTATAGAACAAAGAAACTTGCGTGTACAAAACGGTGAATTGCTCTTAGAACAAACCGAAGAAAAGAAAACGTTAACCAAGTTGCCTTTTCAAAAAATATTGGCATTATTTGTTGTTGGTCATATTTCAATTACTACGCCTTTAATAGAAAAATGTTCAAAATACGGAATACCATTAGTTGTAATGAAACCAAATTTACGTCCGGTTTATTTCTTTTCAATTACTGCCGAAGCAAATTTTTTATTACGAAAAAAACAGTATGAATTTGATAAAAATGATATTACAATAGCTAAAATAATAGTAGAGAATAAAATTCTGAATCAATTGAAATTAATTCAAAAAGTAAGAGATAAAAATTCTTTGAATATTAATACTGTAAAACAACTACAGAAAATAATTGAAGGTATACCGCATATATTAGAGTATGATAAACTTATGGGATTAGAGGGGAGAGCATCAAAAATATTTTTTTCGGCTTATTTTTCATCATATCAATGGAAAGGACGTTTCCCGCGAACAAAAATTGATGCAATAAATGCAACACTCGATATTGGTTATACTATTTTGTTTAATTATATTGAAACCTTTGTACGCTTATTTGGTTTTGACCCGTATGTTGGTGTTTATCATAGGTTATGGTTTAAACGTAAATCTTTAATCTGTGATTTAATGGAGCCGTTTCGTTGTATTATTGACCAACAAGTTCGGAAATCATTTAATTTGGGAATATGTAAAGAAAGTGATTTTGAGATAATTAAAAATCAATATCTATTAAAACACACAATGAATGGAGCGTATACTCAAATGTTTTATACTGTATTAGTTGAACAAAAACAAGAGGTGTTTTTGTATATTCAATCATATTATAGAAGTTTTATGCAAAGAAAAAACTCTCCACTATTTCCAATTTTTAAACTATAGAACTATGTTAGTAATTAGTTATGATATTTCAGATAATAAACTCCGGACACGATTTTCAAAATTGATAACCAAACATGGAGCTATACGTTTACAATATTCTGTGTATGAAATAAATAACACCAAACGCATTCAAGATATTCTAAAAGTGAAAATTGAATCATATTTTGCAAAAAAATTTGGTGGTGGTGATAGTATTTTTTTGTTCGAAACGGATATAAAGACAGCCGTAAAATATGGCAATGCTATTCATCGTGATAAAGATTTGCTGTTTTTTACGTAAAGTAACAAACCTATACTCTACATATTTTTTTTAGCTCTTTCAATTGCCTGAATAACAGCCAATTATTTAGCTTTTTGGTTTTTGAGGGGGGTATATGTTATTTTGAATTATGTAAGAACTATCGTATGTTTGTATTTAATAGAGGCTATTAAGCCGAATAAATTTCTACTATTGTAGATTTATATCAGTTTGCTCTTGCACGAATGGCTATTAAGCCGAATAAATTTCTACTATTGTAGATAAAGGTAACAAAGAAACGTTGCCCGTTGGCTATTAAGCCGAATAAATTTCTACTATTGTAGATACAACTCCGTCAATCTCGTAGATATCAGGCTATTAAGCCGAATAAATTTCTACTATTGTAGATTTTGGTATTTCGATTTGTTCGTGATAGGGCTATTAAGCCGAATAAATTTCTACTATTGTAGATTTAATGACCTCCTGTGCCTTCTCGTAGGGCTATTAAGCCGAATAAATGTATCCACCCCACGAACCCCATCTTTTCAATGAGCAGTTTGTCGCGTAGTTTTGTGCAAAAAACAATATGCGAACAGAACAAGACATGTT
>OBJA01001249.1_pt1 | contig 18165 bp, 14 predicted proteins | sample 1519751 | NCBI WGS metagenome assembly OBJA01 (sample SAMEA3881238, study PRJEB22517) | soil metagenome | biome: lake sediment; feature: soda lake sediment; material: sediment, water from around vicinity | place: India | collected 2013-12-23 | depth 3 m | reverse complement strand
ATTGTCACGGCAGCTTCAACTTCAATGACCAGATCGTGCACGCGGGCAGCCGCATCGTCGAAACGCCGTTTCACAACACGGGCCTGTTCAATATCGACGGCGAGGGCGGTTTCCCGTATCCGAACCGGGGGGTGTTCGAGCTGACAGGCCGCGCCGCCGACATGGGGGCGTTCCGCGCGCCCAGTCTGCGCAACATCGAGGTCACCGCCCCGTACATGCACGACGGCTCCATGGCCACGCTCGAGGACGTACTGGACTTCTATGCCGCCGGTGGGCGGGTCATCCTCAGTGGGCCGCATGCGGGTGACGGACGACTCAGCCCGCTCAAGAGCGATCTGATCGCCCAGATCCAGCTTACCGTGGCCGAGAAGGCCGACATCATTTCCTTTCTGAAGACATTGACCGATCATGAGTTTCTTACCAATCCCGAGTTCTCCGATCCGTTCGCGAATGCGCCGCGCTGAGACACCCTCGCAGCTACCCGCGCTGCGGCGTCGCGGCTTGCCGGGCGTGCGTCAGTTGGTCGGTGTGTTGTGCTTCGGCTGGTCGCTGCTATCCGTGGCGCACGACCCGACCGAACCCCTGATTCCGGATACACCGGGTTTGCGCATGGGGGCGGGGCTCGCGCTGTCGTGGGCGGATGCCCGCCACCCGATTCCCGCTGCGCGTCTGCCCGGTGTGCTGTTGACCGGCGCCACGGCGGACGATCGCAACGGCAGCGATCTGGAGCACGGCGTACTGTGGATCGGGCTGAGGCCGGCGGGCTGGCTGGGCATGCAGCTTGTGGCGGGGTGGCACGGCAAGGAATCAGCGCATATCGAGTCGGCATGGATCGAAGCACGCCATACCGTCGATCGAGGTGTGTGGAATCTGGGCCTGGGGCGTGATGCGTTGCCCACGGGGGACGTCATTGCCGCCGCGGGCGAGTTCGATCTGTTCGGCCTGCAGCCACTGGCCAAGCGCGCCGCATTCGATGGAAAGTGGGTCGACGACGGCGTGAATCTGCGCTGGGAAGGCTTTGATCGCTGGCAGCTGCGGGCGAATCTTGGCGCCTGGTACACGAGCAAGTTTCCCGCCGCACCGGACGCGAGCTGGTCTCCAATGTTGCATCTCGGTGCTACCCGTGGCGCGTGGACGGTTGACGGCTTCGTGGCGCATGTACGCGCGCCGCGACGCGGCAGCTTCATCACGCTGTCCGAGAACGCGCACAGCCACGGCGCGCCTTCTTGTGATCGTTCCTTGTCCGAGGTGGCCTGCTTCGAGGGGCGGGGCGACCTCGCCGGCGTATCCGTCTCCTGGCATGCGACGACCTTTCCGGTCGAAGTGTCCGCTGCGGCGATCACCCGTCGCGAGCGGGGGGAGCTCTACTCGATCAACGGCGCGGCACGTTATCGCGGCCGTATTCACGGTGGCTGGGTCGAGATGCGGTGGCAACCATCGGACCCGTGGGAAATCGGGATACGTGCGGAGCGGGTCACCGCCGCGAACCGTCTCGCGGGTAGCGGCGCCTCGCTGCTTGCACGCGATACCGGGTTGATCCAGGACGGCCGTGCTGCGCAGCGCCTGAGTGGGGCGGTACGCTGGGCGCCGCTTTCCGCCGTGCCGACGCTGCAGCTGGCGTTCGAGGTTGGAAACGAACGGGTCGCGGGAACGCGCAATCCCTACGCGATGCTGCGCGTGCTGTGGCGCGGTGACTTCGAGCGCGGGCTGAGATGACGTATGTGCAACGGTGTGTCGGGGCAAGGCGCAGCGCGCGCGGTGTCGGTTCCTGCCCCGGCCTCCTGTGCAAATTTCTGACTGACAAGGAGTATCGACATGATCCGATATCCGACCTTTTGTCTCTTTCTCCTTTCCCCGTTTTGCATTCGCGGACACCGTTCCTTCCTCTTGCTCGTCAGCGCGTTGCTGATGATCGCCAGCGTGCTGATGGCGTCCGCAGCCCATGCCCACGGTTACAGCGCTGGCAGCGTTCGCATCGACCATCCCTATGCATTGCCAAGCGAGGTGGGTGCGGACGGGCAGGTGTATTTCCGCGAGTTGAGAAACCGTGGCCGTCAGCCCGACCGCTTGCTTGGCGCGGTCACCTCACGCGCCGAACGGGTCGAGTTGGTGAATGCCCAGGGCCAAGTGGTCGAAGCCATCGAGGTGTTGCCGGGGGCGCGACTCAGACTGCTGCATCATCAACCCGTGCATCTGCGTCTGCTCGGCCTGACCGAACCCTTGCGCGATGGTCAGCGCTTTGATCTGATCCTGCGCTTCGAGCGTGGCGGCGAACGATCGGTGCGCGTCTATGTTCAACAGCCCCGTGGGGATTGAGCGGCTGCGGTCGCGCGCTGCCTGTTCGAAGTGCGGGGCGTTTCGCGCATCCCCCTGCCGCGAGCTTGCTTGCAGGGGGATGGCATCGTCCGCGTCCTTTGGAGCGCTCTCAAGAAAACGTCGAGCCGCCTCGAGTTTTCCTGCCCCCTCGGGGGGCGGAAACGGCACTGGCCGTTTCCCGGGGCGTTCAAAAGCTCATATTGAACATCGTACCCGGTAGCCACATTGCGATCTGCGGCACTGCCATCACAAGTGCCAGGCCGAGTAGAAGCATCAGCACATAGGGCATGACCCCGCGCACGATCTCCGACATCGGCGCGCGGGTAATCCCCTTGATGGTGAACAGATTCATGCCGACCGGCGGAGTGATCAGCGCGAGCTCCAGGTTGATCATCAGCAGTACTCCGTACCACACGGGGTTGATTCCGAGGTGCAGCATCACCGGCAGAATGACGGGGGTCGTGATCAGGATGATCGAGATCGTCTCGAGGAACATCCCCAGGATGAAGATCAGCAGCATCACCCCGAGGAGAAACTCGATCGTGCTGATCCCCATCGTGCTGACCATCCCGACGATTTCCTGCGGAATCCGGAGCATGGTCAGCACGTGTCCGAACACGCTTGCACCGGCAAGAATCATGAACAACATCGCCGAGGTCCGGCAGGCGTCGATTGCTGCGCTCCACAGGTCGCCGACGCCGAAATTGCGGTACACCAGGACCGCGATCAGCAGCGCCGCCATCGCGCCGACACCGGCCGCTTCGGTCGCCGTGAACACCCCGAGATACATGCCGCCGAGCACCAGCACCGGCAGAGTCAGGGCCCAGAACGACTTACGCACCGCAGCAACCAGTTCTCCCGCCGACGCGCGTTTCTCGACGCGGATGGTGTGCCCACCGAAACGTGCCTGGAGCATGCACCAGGCCGCGAAGACTCCTGCGAGGAGCAGGCCTGGTACGAGTCCGGCCACGAACAGCGCACCGATTGACGACTCGGTGATCACCCCGTAGAGCACCATGGGTCCCGACGGTGGGATCAGAATGCCCAGTGTGCCGCCGGCGGCGACCAGGCCATAGGCGGTGCGCGGAGTGTAGCCGTAGTGGATCATCTGTGGAATCGCGACTGCACCGATGGTCAGCGCAGTTGCAACGCTCGAGCCGGAGATCGCCGCGAAAATCGTGCACGCGATGACCGTGGCGACACCGATGCCGCCGGGCAGATGACGGGTGAAGGTGAAGGCGGCACCGTACAAGTCATCGACGAGCCGACCGCGAATCATGATGTGCGCCATCAGCGCGAAAAGCGGGATTGCGACCAGCAGATAATGGTTGAGCTTGCCGAACACGATCTCGCCGAGCGCCCCAAGGTCGCCCTGTGCCACGTAGGTCAGCGTGCCACCGAACAAGGCCAGCCCGGCGAAAATCGGCAGGCCGGTGAGCAACAGCAACAGCGCGCCGAAGAGCAGCAACAGAAAGGTCATTTGAGCTCCTCGCGCTGAACATGGGTGGCTTCGCTGGCGCTCGCGACCACCGGCTCGCCGATCGCGGCGCGCAGCAATCCCGATATCGACGCCAGCGCGAGCAGGGCTCCGCCGATCGGTATCAGCATCTGTACCATGTACATCGGCACGTCCACGTGGCCATGCGAGCGGATACCGAGCATCTTCGAAAACGACACCGTCTCCCAGCCCTCGACGACGAAGAACACCGCCGTCACGAGAACCGCCAGCAGCGCCCAGACCGCAGCAATCCGCTTGCCGGTCGCGCCGAGCATGTTGGTCAGCATGTCGACACCGATATGCTCGCCGCGGCGCATCACGTCACCGGCCGCAAGCATGACGATCGCTACCAGCAGGTAACCGACGATGTCATCGACCCAGACCTGGGGGGTGTTGAGCACATAGCGCATGCCCACCGAATAGACGATCATCCCCAGCGAGGTGATCAGTGCGATCGCGGCGAGGGCCATTGCCAGCCGGCAGATGCCGATGACCAGCGTGTCGAGGATCATCACCAGTCGGTGTAGCACCGGGTGTTTGCGGGCGGGAGTATCGCCCGGAGAGTGGGAATGAGGCATGTATCGGGAACCGTCAGGATGGAGCCCGGCGCCTGGTGTCGGCGCCGGGCCGCGGGTCAGAGCTTCTCGATCAGATGGACCAGCTTGTTGGCATCGTCACCCAGCTTGCGGAAGGCTTCGAGCACGGGCGGCTGCATGTGTGCTTTCCACTCCGCGGCCTCGTCCTCGCTCTGCACATGGATGCCCATGCCCTTCTCACGCAGCTGCACGATCGCGTCGGCGGCGGTCTCCTCGGTGATCGCGAAGACTTCCTGCTCGGCCTTGGCTGCGGCACGCGCGATTCCGTCGCGAACGTCATCGGGCAGGCCATCCCACCAGGCAGGCGTCACGAACATGTGGAAATACACCGCGAAGAACGGGGTGACCGTGCCATATTTCTGCACCTCGTAGTAGCGGCGGCTGTAGCCGGCCGATACATCGGTGAGGCCGGCGTCGATCACACCCGTCTGCAACGCCTGGTACACCTCCGATCCCGGCATCGTGGCCGGTGCGGCACCGACGGCAATCAGTCCCTCATCGACCAGCCTCGAGAGGCCGCGAATCTTCATCCCGCGAAAATCTTCGGGGGCGATCAAAGGCTTGCTGTTGGACGTGAAGATGCTCTGGCGCGAGGTGTACAGCCACGCGATGTTGCGCACGCCTCGTTCGAGCAGTTTCGCCTCGAGCAGCTGCGCCGCCTCCGATCCCGGGAAGCGCTTCAGTCGCTCGAGATCGGTCATGAAATACGGAAGCGTGATCACGTTCATCTCGGGGATCGTGCCGCCCCACTGGAAATTGGTGACGATTGCGGCCTCGACCTGACCACGGGCGACTGCGGCATGGTTCTGCGACGCGGAGAAGGCCTGGTCTGCGCCGAAGATCTGGACTGCGACGCGATTGCCGGTTTCGCTCGCGACATCCGCGGCGAAGCGGTCCAGGGTCTTCGCGATATGATGGGTGGGCGGCAGCTGATGGCTCAGGCGCATTGTGAAGTCGGCCGCGAAGGCCGCGGTGACGCTCGTTGCGAACAGCATGGCGCCGATGATTGCTTTTTTCATTTTGTCTCCTCGAGAGTGGTCAGCGGTGATGCATGGTTGCTTCGCAAGTCGTTCCGCGAAGCAGTCCCGCCCGTGCGCGGCGCGTCGGCGCGGCCCGGATGGTTCGGTTTCGGTTCCGGATCAAGACGGCGTCGCGCAATCGACCGGACGGTAGCGTGGCCCGGCCACGCCGACGTGTCCGGACAAAGCATGCCCGACCGCGTCGGCAAGCTCACTGCGGATCCCGAGCAGTGCGTCCAGATCGACGCCGCAGTCGTATCCCATCAAGCCGAGCATGTGCACCAGGTCTTCGGTGCAGATGTTGCCCGATGCGCCTGGTGCGAACGGGCAGCCGCCGAGCCCGCCGATGCAAGCGTCGAAGCGCTCGATGCCGACTTCCAGCGCGGCAACCACATTCGCCAGACCAAGCCCGCGGGTATCGTGCAGGTGCAGTCCGAACACGGCCTCCGGAAAGCGCGTCCGGGCGCGTTCGCAAAGCGCCGCGACCTGAGGTGGGTAGCCCATGCCGGTGGTGTCGGCCAGGCCGATGTGACGAATGCCGAGTGCGAGATAGTCTTCGATGATTGAAAACACGCGCGCTTCGGGAACATCGCCCTCGATCGGACAGCCGAAACTCATCGCAATCGCACCGCTCAGCGTGGGGCCGTGGTCGCGGACCATTGCGGCAATGTCACCGAAGCCGCTGAAGGAGCTGCGGATGTCGCGCCCGACGTTGGCCCGGTTGTGTGCCTCGGATGCGGAGACGACCAGTCCGATTTCGTCGACGCCAGCCGCGATCGCGCGCTCGGCGCCACGCGGCGTCATCGCCAGTGCATTGTAGATCGTGCCGGGCCGTCGGGTGATGCGGGCGAAGACTTCCTCGGCATCGGCCAGTGCCGGTACGGCTGTGCGCGACACGAAGGAGGTGACTTCGATGCGTGGGAATCCCAGCGCGGACAAACGGTCTACGAGCGCAACCTTGGTTGCGGTGGGAACGAATGCGGCTTCCATTTGCAGCCCGTCGCGCATCAGCACTTCAGTCAGGAAGATGCGTTTCATGCCATCCCTCCCGGGTGGTTCGCCGCAAGCTGGATCACGCCTCGCTCGGCGAGTGCGCGGATCTCGTCCTCGCTGAAGCCGCTACGGCGCAGCACGGGCTCGGTATGCGCACCGATCGTCGGCCCGAGTGATTCGATCGCCCCCGGGGTGGCCGACAGCTTGGGCACGATGCCCGGGATCTTGAGTTCGGTGCCGTCATCGAGCGGCGCGGACAGGATCATGTCGCGCGCCAGGTACTGCTCGTCTTCGACGATATCCGCAATGCTGTAGATCTTGCCGTGCGGTACGTCGGCCGCCTTGAGCACGCGCATGATCTCGGGCGCATCACGCTCCGCGCACCAGTCGCCGATCAGCCCGTCGATATGATCGACATGCGCCCCCCGACCTGCGTTGTCGGCGAAGCGCGGATCTTCGGCGGCCTCGCCTTGCCCGATCGCATGCATCAGCCGTTTGAAGATCCCGTCGCCGTTGGCGGCAATGATGATGTTGACGCCGTCGCGCGCGACATAGGTGTTGGACGGAACGATGCCGGAGAGATTGCTGCCGGTGCGCTCACGCACCACGCCGTACATCGCGTACTCGGGCAGGGCGCATTCCATCAGGTTGAACACCGATTCGTGCAGTGCGACGTCCACGACTTGCCCCCTCCCGCCGTTCGTCTCACGGTGACGCAAGGCCATCAGCGCGCCGATGACGCCATGCAGGCCAGCGACCGAATCTCCGATCGACAGATTCAGGCGCACCGGTGGCCGGTCGGGGTAGCCGGTTACGTAGCGCAACCCGCCCATGGATTCGCCGATCGCGCCGAATCCCGGCTGGTCGCGCATCGGGCCGGTCTGACCGAAGCCGGACACCCGCAACATGATCAGGCCGGGGTTGTGCTCTGCGAGCGCGTCATAGCCCAGTCCCCACTTCTCCATCGTTCCGGGACGGAAGTTCTCGACGACGATATCCGCCTCACGGGCGAGCCTGCGGACGATCTCCTGCCCGTCCGGCTGACGCAGATCAATGGCAATTGATTTCTTGTTGCGCGCCTGCACGTACCACCACAGTGAGGTGCCTTGGTGCAGTTTGCGCCATGAACGCAACGGATCGCCGCCGCCCGGTGGTTCGATCTTGATGACCTCGGCGCCGAACTCGCCAAGTATGCGTGCCGCGAACGGCCCCGCAATCAGTTGCCCGAGTTCGAGTACTCTGATTCCGTGCAGAGGGGCACTCATGCAGTCTCCTACGGTATAGTTATTCTTCAGATTTGCTCCCGTGCTGGCAATGCCTAATTTGGCGAGAACAATCTGTGTTTGAGAGGATACTAGCCCCGTAGCGCTCGAGATAACAGCGAGTTTTTCTGTTGCTAGAGTTAGCTTTTCTATAAATTAAGGAATCTTTCGAAGCGCTGCCGACCCATGAACCGCCACCGTCTGCCCCTGAATGCGCTGCGTGCGTTCGAAGCCGCTGCCCGTCACCTGAGCGTCGGACGTGCCGCCGAAGAACTGTGCGTCACGTCCGGAGCCGTGAGCCAGCAGATCCAGCAACTCGAAGCGTGGATGAAGGTTCCGCTGTTCGTGCGCAGCGGACGCCAGCTCGCCCTCACGTCGGAAGGCCGGCAGCTGGGCACACGCCTGGAGCCGGTTTTCGACCAGCTTGAACGCGCGGTCACCGAGTTGCGTGCCAGCACCTCGCCCAACCTGCTGCGCCTGCGTCTTGCGCCAACGCTTGCAATCCGCTGGCTGATTCCGGCGCTGGCGGAGTTCATCGGGCGTCATCCGGAGCTCGAGGTCGAGGTCAATACCACCGCGATCACCGACGAGGATGTGCTCGACGACATCGATCTGGCGGTGCGCATCCGTGCCACTCCACCCGAGAACGAAGACTGGTTGAAGCTGTTCGATGACGCGTTCGTTCCGGTGTGCAGCCCGACGACAGCATCTCAGTTGCGCACCTTCGACGACCTGGAACAGGTGCCCCGCCTGCATTCCATCATCCGTCCGGAATCCTGGGGGATCTGGCTCGCGCATGCAGGTCTGGCACTGGATCCGCATGCAGGGCCCCGCTTCGCCAACGCCGCACTCGCGTATCAGGCCGCCGCGGACGACTTTGGCGTCGCGATCGGGCAGTGGGCGTACGTCGCTGCCGACGTGCGCGCCGGCCGCCTGGTCGTGCCGTTCGACCTGACGGCGCGCTCGCCGATCGCGTACTATCTGGTCAACGCCCGCCACAAATCCGCGTGGCCAAAGATCCGGCTGTTTCGTGCGTGGTGTGAAACGCTGGCCCAGCCGCCCGTTCGTTGAAACGTGCCTCGGGGCGTGGGGTCATGATGCCGGCCGCACACCCGCATTGGAGTTGCTGAACGGATGCGCCCGGCAAGGCGTTCGCCATTGCACGCGACAGTTTTTTCCTGCCTGCGGACTTGGTCGATGCGAATGAGGGCGACGAGTCCGCCAAAGGCAACGGATCCAGGCATGCAGGGTGGCAAAGCCGGTGGATTGCTGTATAAAATTGCAGCCATGAACCCACTTGACTGGCGACCCTCACAACCCTGCACTCCCGCGCTCCGCCTCGAAGGGCTCAACCCGGCGCAGCGCGAGGCGGTCGAATATGGTATCGATCCGGCGGGCGAAGCCGCGCGGTGTTCGGGACCGCTACTGGTGATCGCGGGGGCCGGTTCGGGCAAGACCAACACCCTGGCCCACCGCGTCGCGCACCTCATCCTCCACGGTGCCGACCCGGGACGCATCCTGCTGCTCACCTTCTCGCGCCGCGCCGCCGACGAGATGGGTCGCCGGGTGCGGCGCATCCTCGGTCATGCCGCGGCCGAGCACCCGTGGCTGGCCTCGGCCGCGCTGCAGTGGTCGGGTACCTTCCACGGTATCGGCGCACGCCTGCTGCGCGACTACGCCGGGCGCATCGGGCTGGACCCGGCCTTCACCATTCACGATCGCGAGGACTCCGCCGACCTGATGAACCTCGCCCGCCACGAGGCCGGGCTGTCGTCGCGCAGCAAGCGCTTTCCGCTCAAGAGCACCTGTCTCGCAATCTACTCGGCGGTGGTGAATACCCGTGCACCGCTGGCGGAGGTGTTGCAATCGACCTTTCCGTGGTGCGCCGAGTGGGAGACCGACCTCAAGAGCTTGTTCGGTGCCTACGTCGCCGCCAAGCAGGCACAGCAGGTGCTCGACTACGACGACTTGCTGCTGTACTGGGCACACATGGTGATGGAGCCGGCGCTGGCCGACGAAATCGGCGACCTGTTCCAGTACGTACTGGTCGATGAGTATCAGGATACCAACGTGCTGCAGGCCGGCATCCTGCTGGCGATGAAGCCGGACGGACGCGGGCTGACCGTGGTCGGCGACGATGCGCAGTCGATCTACGCCTTTCGCGGCGCTTCGGTGCGCAACATTCTCGACTTTCCCGGGCAGTTCGACCCGCCGGCGCACCGGGTCACGCTGGAGCTGAACTACCGCTCGACGCAGCCTATCCTCGACGCCGCCAACGCGGTGATCGCGGAGGCAAGCGAGCGCTACAGCAAGAATCTGTGGTCTGGACGCGACGACACCGCGCGTCCGCAACTCGTATCCGTGCGCGACGATGCCGACCAGGCTGCCTTCGTGGTAGAGCGCGTGCTGGCGCGGCGCGAGGAGGGGATCAGACTCAAGCAGCAGGCGGTGCTGTTCCGTGCCGCCAGCCACAGCGCACGGCTGGAAATGGAGCTGACCCGGCGCAACATCCCGTTCGTGAAGTTCGGCGGACTCAAGTTTCTCGAAGCCGCCCACGTCAAGGACATGCTGGCGCTGCAGCGCTGGGCCGAGAACCTGCGCGACCGGGTGTCGGGTTTCCGCGTGGTGCAGTTGCTGGCCGGCATCGGCCCGAAGACCGCCGGCCGGGTGCTCGACCACGTATGCACCGCACCCGACGGCTGTGCGTTGCTTGCCGAGCAACCGGTGCCCGAGGCCGCGCAGGCGGTCTGGGCAGAGTTCGCCGCACTGGTCGAGCACCTGCGCAGCCCCGAAGCGCCGTGGCCGACGAGTTTCGAGCTCGCCTGCCGCTGGTACGAAGCGCAGATGCCGCGCCTCTACGACGACGCGCTGGTGCGCCAGGCCGACATCCAGCAGCTTGCACGCATTGCCGCCACCTATCCGAGCCGCGAGCGCTTTCTCACCGAACTCACCCTCGACCCGCCCAGCGCCACCAGCGACGAGGCTGGCATGCCGCTGCTCGACGAGGACTACCTGATCCTCTCTACGCTGCATTCTGCCAAGGGCCAGGAGTGGAATGCGGTCACCGTGCTCAACGCGGTCGACGGCTGCATCCCGTCCGACATCGCCACCCGCCACAGCGCCGAGATCGAGGAGGAGCGCCGCCTGCTCTACGTCGGCATGACGCGTGCGAAGGACCGGCTCGAACTCATGGTGCCGCAGCGCTTTTACACCACCCAGCAGCAGGGCATGGGCGACCGCCACGTCTATGCCGGACGCACGCGCTTCATCCCCAACCGTCTGCTGCCGCATTTCGAACAGATCTCGTGGCCGGAACCGCCACCGGAACTGCGCGGCACGCCGGGTTCACGCCAGGCGGCGCTGGATCTCGCCGCAAGGATGCGCGGCATGTGGGAATGACCGTCCAGCGCGTCGTGATGCATGCCCCACCGCAACCGGCCGGGTGCGCGTGTGCACATCAGATCTGAATCACGTGGAGATGGAATCGTGTATGTTCTTGCACCAGAGAGTCCTGAATGACCCTCGCGATGACTGGATCGTCAATGTGCGTCCAACCTGGAGATCGCAGTCGAACGTGCCCGGGTGGTGGGCGTCTGGCGCGCTACGACGACGAGAGCGAGCAGATGTGACAGAGATGCCGGTGGTGTGCCATCGACGAACAGAACATCATGACTGAACAGCAACAATGGAGCACCTATATGCAGAACATCCTGATCATCCTTCATGCCGCCCCCTATGGTAGCGAGCGCTGTCTGTCCGGACTGCGGGTGGCTTCCGCGCTGGCGGGGCACGACGACAAGCCACGAATCAGGATTTTCCTGATGTCGGATGCGACCATCGTCGGCCTGCCGAACCAGGTCGACGGCACCACCAATGGCCTGCAGGGCATGGTCGAGACGCTGGTCAATCACGGCGTCGACATCCGCCTGTGCCGTACCTGCGCGCTGGCCCGTGGTCTGGGGGAGTTACCATTGATTCCGGGATTGAGCATCGGCACGCTCGCCGATCTGGCCGATGCCACGCTCGAAGCGGACAAGGTGCTGACGTTCTGAATGTGCCGATCGGCGGCGGCGTGGGCCCGTGCCCGCAGTGCGCGGGCACGGTGGAATGACGGCTTGTCGCAGGTGCTCGGCGGTGGCGTATGCCTTATTCGTCGGCAAAGGCCGCCAGTGCCTCGGCTAGCTGTTCCGCGCTGACGCCCTCGGCCAGTTTGGCGGCCTCGGACAACGCACCTTGTTGCACCGCCTGTGCTCCCGCCTGCTTGATGAGGGCAACTGACTGCCCGGCTTCACGCGGGGACTCGAACCCCCGGCTTTGCAACAGCAGGCGCCCGTCGCCATCGACCAGCTTGAAGTAGAACTGCCCGTCCGACTCGCGATACTGCTTGAACTGCGGTTTTGCCCGCGTGCGTTCGTGCGGCTGGTCGGCCGTGGCAGTCACGCTGTCCAGCCGTCGCAGGCCCACCGCATGGCGCAGTTCGGCGATGAACGGGGTCGCGATCGTCCTCGCCCGGGCCGCGCCTTCCTGCAATTTCTGCTCGATTCGCTCGGGTTGCGAGATGAGGGCGTCGAAGCGTTCGCGCATTGGCGCCACCGCGTGCTCGATGTGCTCGAACACCGCCTGCTTGGCCTCGCCCCAGGCAATGCCGCCGGCAAACGCGGCGCGCATCGCTTCGGTTTCAGCCTCGGTGGCAAAGGCCTGATACAGCTGGAACAGCGCCGAGCCCTCGGTCTCCTTGGGCTCACCCGGCTGGCGTGAATCGGTGACGATGGAAAACACCCGCTTGCGCAGCTCCGCCGGGGGTGCGAACAAGGGGATCACGTTGTCGTAGGACTTGCTCATCTTGCGACCGTCGAGGCCGGGCAGGGTGGCGACGTTCTCGTCGATGACCGCTTCCGGCAGCACGAAGTGTTCGCCGTACAGATGATTGAAGCGTGCGGCAATGTCGCGCGCCATCTCGATATGCTGGATCTGGTCACGGCCCACCGGCACGGCGTGCGCCTTGAACATCAGAATGTCGGCCGCCATCAGCACGGGGTAGTTGAACAAACCCATGTTCACCCCGGCATCCGGTTCTTCGCCCTCGGCGTTGTTGCGATCGACCGCCGCCTTGTAGGCATGGGCGCGATTGAGCAACCCCTTGCCGGCGACGCAGCTGAGCAGCCAGGTCAGCTCGGGGATCTCCGGGATATCAGACTGGCGGTAGAACCACACCCGATCGCTGTCCAGGCCCGCAGCCAGCCAGGTGGCGGCGATCTCCAGTGTGGAGCGCTGCACCCGTGCCGGATCGGTGGTGCTGATCAGCGCATGGTAGTCGGCGAGAAAGTAGAAGCTCTCGACGTCAGTACGCTGGCTGGCCGCCACCGCCGGGCGGATGGCGCCGGCGTAGTTGCCGAGATGAGGGGTGCCGGAAGGCTTGATGCCGGTAAGAATGCGCTGAACGGACATGGCGGAATCCTGCGGAAATAGGAAAGGGCGTCGACGCCGTCGGGCAACGAGTCGGTGCGCGCCGGCGGAATAAACGAAAGCCGCGAGTGTACCAAGCCGTGGAGGAAGTGGGCGCGCAAAACCGCATGGTCCGCCCGGTGTCTGGACGGGTTTCGGGTGCCGGCTGAAAGCTCGCTGCTTGACATGCCCCCGTCCATCCGCGATATTCCGCTTCAGCATTGTGCTCTCGCGTCTTCGTCAGGAAGGTCCGCGCGGGATGAAACAAGGGAACACGGTGAGAATCCGTGGCTGTCCTCGCAACTGTAAGTGCCGAGTCGACCATCGGTATGCCACTGCCCCGGGATGGGGTGGGAAGGCGGTGGTCCGCGTTGACGCATGAGCCAGGAGACCTGCCGATGCGAGTCGTTACTGTGCCATCGAGCGAGGGCTCTGGGTGGGCGGCAACTCCGTTGCAGTAGCGTAAACATTTGTTTTTCATGTTTTCGCGGCAACGGGAGTCTACCAGTTCAATCATCCGTAACCATGCTCCGTTTCGATTCGACTCAGCACGCCGGTGGTGAAGCGGCGGCTTGCATCGCGCGTCGAATTCCGTTGTGTGGTCGCGGAGACTCTCTTGCGGCGAGTTCCAGTGGAGCTTTGCCCGATGAAGAAGTATCTGCCCGGTGCCTGTGTGGCGCTTGCCTTTCTGCCGACCGCACAGGCCGCCGACACGAGGTTGCCCGAGACGGTGGTCGAAGCCACCAAGCTGGAGCGGTCCGGGGCGACGATGACGCAATCGGCGTCCGTGATCGACCAGGATGAGATTGCGCGTGGAGCGTATACCGACGTCGTCGAGGTGCTGCGCAGTCTCGCCGGGGTCGAGTTCAAACAGGTCGGCGGTCCGGGACACTATACCTACCTCAAGATGCGCGGTTTCAGCGCCGGCAACGTGCTGGTGGTGGTCGATGGGGTGGTCCTCAATCAGGCGAGCTCCGGAGATGTCGGCAATCTGCTGGGACAGCTCGACCCCACTTCGATTTCACGCATCGAGGTGCTGCGCGGACCGCAAACCGTGCTGTACGGCGCCAACGCGACCGCTGGGGTGATTTCGATCACCACTCTCCGCGGCGACGCACCGCGGGCGAGCGTCGGGGCTGAAGTCGGTTCGCTGGGCTGGAAGAAGCTCAGAGGCTCGTGGCAGCAGGCAACCGATCTTGGCGAAGGGCGTCTGCGTACCTCGCTGCATGCTTCCAAGGTGGACAGCGACGGCGTGATCAAACACGAGGCCTTCAAGGACGAGCAGTTCCAGTTCGCGGTGGACTACAGCAACGAACGCTTCGACGTGGGTGCTTCGCTGTGGCATGCCGACAACCGTTTTGACTATGCGAACCTGACGGAGGTTACCCGAACCACGGGTTCGCCCACCTACTGGGCGACGCAACTGGCCGACCCCAATGCCTACAACCAAACCCGCACCGGTGTGGCCAGGATCTATGTGGAACATCACTTGAACCCGACCCTGAGCCAACGCCTCGAGGCCGGCTGGACGCGCTCCCGGCGCAAGTCGTTCGATCGTGATGATGGATTGCTCGGCGTCGTCGTCGCGCCCTGGGATGGATTCACGGTGGACTGGACCCATTATTTTGACGAGGGGGAGCGCGTGCCGATCTACGATCGTGGCAACCCCGAGGCGGCGCATTACCAGGACCGAAGCACCCAGCTGGACTACCGCTTGCGCTATGCCACCGACCGTCTGAAGGCACTTGCCGGGGTAGAGCGCTACGCTGCCGATGCCCGCCAGTGGGGCGCGTACGGTGTGTTGAAGGGGGACGCCGATCGCAAGTCGGTTTATGCCAACGGTGAGTACGCGCTGGGTGCGACGGGGGTGACGCTGGCGGCGGGGCTGCGTCACGACAACTACGACGTCTGGGGGTCGAAAACCACGGGCAGCGTGGGCGTGAACTACCAGCTTGGCGAGTTCTTCCTGTTCGCCAATCATGGCACCAGCTATCGCGCGCCGACCCTTCAGCAGTTGTTCAATCCGACCCACGGCAGTACTTCGCTACGCCCGGAAAGCGGTCGCACCAGCGAGATCGGCGTACGCGGGCAAGTCGGGCACAGCGGCTTCAGCTGGGAGGTGACGGCGTGGCATGCGCGGATCGACGATGTGGTGATCTACGATGGGAGCATCGAGAATCCGCGTAATCCGCGCGGTGGCTTCGGCCAGTTCGCCAACGCCGACCGGCAGCGCAGCCGCGGGGCGGAGTTGAGTTTCGCCTGGGCGCTCGATCCCGCGTGGACGCTGCGTGGAAACTACACCTACACCGACTCCGAAACGCGCAAGGCGGGGCAGTCGTATCAGCCCACCATTCAGATCGCCCCGCACAAGGCCAACCTTGGGCTGTTCTACAACCATGGCGCGCTGGCGGGCGGGGTGAACGTCTATTACACCGACAAGCGCCTGGACTGGACCGCGCGCGACTGGATTGATCGCTATGTCCGTGTGGATGTGTCCGCGCGCTATGCGCTCGACAAGCAGTGGAGCCTGCACGCACGAATCGAGAACCTGTTCAACGTAGATGCCCCCGAGGGGTTGGGCTACAAACAGCCGGGTCGATACGGGGTGGTGGGCATCGAGTACCGGTTCCAGTGAATCATGCCGGGCGACGTGGGGCATTGTCTGGCCACGCACCCGATTCGTACCTGGCTCCCCGGGGACCTCGGGGCTTTCCCGGAGAGTGGGCCAACCGCCGGTCTCGTCGTCGCCTGGCTCCGGGTGACGGCGGATCGCACAACGGAGAATCCAATGAATCTCGACACCACGACGATGACCCCTTCGACCACGACACTTCAACCCCCGGTCGTCTACGAACCGGGCCTGGGTCATGTGCAGTGCTGGTCGCTGCCGACCGACGAAGATACGCTGTGGATGCTGCTCAAGGATGTGTTTCAGGGTTACTGGCAGGATATTCACTTCGGCACCATGGTGCCGGGCGCGGTGTGGGAGGTGCGCGCACCGAACGCACCGCTTCGGGTCGGGCTGCTCGATGGCTACGCCACCATTGACTTCGGTGCCTGGCACTTTCATTTGTGTATTGGCCACTTTGCCGGCGCGCCAGCGGAAGAGGCCGCGCAGCGGCGTACCGGTCGCGCCGAGTTCTACCGGGTGCTCGGCCGTGAAGGGGCCCCCAGGTCGTGGGGCTTGCGGATGTTTACCGTGGCCGGGGCGCAGCAGATCACGGTGTTCCTGCCCAATCCGTTCCTGGATGGCGAGGGGCGTCTGGCGGTGACGCCCGACTGGAGCCGTCTCGCGGCCTGGGACTGGTTGCGCGGGCAATACCTGCAGTTGCCCCCCGACCCGCTCGATCGCGCCGGAGCCGGGCCGGTGTGCGGGGGGTAGGCGATGCGATGGCGGGTCGATCCGGGCGCCGTTTCGCGCGCATCGTCGTGTGTTCGGCGAGCCTTGTGGTTGCTGCGGGGCGGGCTGCTGGCGTTGATGCCGCTGGTGGCCGTCGCAGGCGCACCGCAACGCATCGTGTCACTCAACCTGTGCACCGACCAGATACTGCTGCAACTGGTCGAGCGGGAGCGCATCGTGGCGCTTTCGTTCCTGAGTCAGAATGCATTCAGCAGCGTGCTGCATGAGCGGGCGCGGGGGCTGCCGGTTGCCTATGGCAGTGCCGAGGAAGTGCTCACCCTGGAGCCGGATCTGGTGCTGGTTGGCACTTACACTACACGTCACACCACGGCGTTGCTGCGCCGCTTCGGGATCCCCGTGGTGGCGGTGCCGGGGGCGCAGAGCTTTGCCGAGGTGAAGGAAGAGATCCGCACGGTTGCCCGCGCGGTGGGCGAGGAGGCCCGGGGTGAAGCAATCATCGCGCGCTTCGAGGCCCGCCTCGCGGAAATGCGGGCCAGCCATCCAGTGGCCCGTCCCGTGGCGACCCATTATCGCTCCGGTGGATTCAGCGCAGGCAACAACACCTTGTATCACGATATCTTCGAGGCGGCCGGTCATGACAATGGTGCCGCCCGGGCGGGGCTAGAGGGCTACGGCACGCTGCCACTGGAGCGGCTGGTCGCGGACAATCCGGACGCCCTGATCGGCAGCGACTACAACCGCGACTCACCGACTCAAGGGAATCGTTTGCTCCGTCATCCCGCCATCACCGGCATGGGGGCGGACGAGCGCATCCTGCCCGCGCGCGAAACCATTTGCGGTGGTCCGTGGAATCTTGACGCTGCGGCGCGGTTGGCCGCGGGTGGGGGTGAGGTGGTCGTGCCATGACCGCAGCACGCAAACGCCTGGCGGGTGTGCTGGCATTGACACTGACTACGCTCATCCTAGGCGGTATCTCGCTGTTCGTGGGTTATGTGGACATGAGTCCGTCACGGCTCATCGGCGGCACACTTGCGGGCGAGCTGATCCCGGGGCGCATTCTGCTCGAGATTCGTGTGCCGCGTACCGTACTTTGTCTGGCGGTGGGTGCGGCGCTGGGCATTACCGGCGCCGCGATGCAGGGCCTGCTGCGCAATCCCTTGGCCGAGCCCGGGTTGCTCGGCGTGTCCGGCGGCGCCGCGCTGGGGGCGGTCCTGGCGCTCTACAGCGGTTTCGCCAACGTGTTCTATCTCGCGTTGCCGTTGGCAGGATTCATCGGCACCGCGCTGGCCACTGCCTTCGTGTTCATGCTCGCGGGTCGTCAGACCGGAACCACCACCTTGATTCTGGCCGGGGTGGCGGTGTCGTCGCTGTGCGGCGCGCTGATCTCGCTGGTCCTCAACTGGTCGCCGAATCCTTCGGCGTTGAGCGAAATCGTGTTCTGGATGCTGGGCTCGCTGGCCGACCGCAGCAATCGCGATGTCGGACTGGCGCTGCCCTTCATCTGCGTGGGCGCCGCGCTGTTGCTGGGGTGCGGCAAGGGCCTGCGCGCGCTGACCCTGGGCGAGGAGACCGCGCATTCGCTGGGGGTGAACCTCGGACGGTTGCGGCTGCGGGTGTTGATCGGCAGCGCGCTGGCGGTCGGTGCGGCGGTGTCAGTGGCCGGCAGTATTGGTTT
>OBJA01001248.1_pt1 | contig 18166 bp, 16 predicted proteins | sample 1519751 | NCBI WGS metagenome assembly OBJA01 (sample SAMEA3881238, study PRJEB22517) | soil metagenome | biome: lake sediment; feature: soda lake sediment; material: sediment, water from around vicinity | place: India | collected 2013-12-23 | depth 3 m | reverse complement strand
CTGGCGCCGGTCGAGGGTGACGAAAGAGGGGTGGGGTTTGAGGGACAAGCCTTCGCCTCTCCACCCCCCAATCCCCGCCGCCACGGGCCATCCCGGCCCGCCTATCCGCCGCCTATCTGCGCCATGCGAGGCTTTCCCCGTCGCTTCCGGCCGGTCTCATCACCCGGCCGGGGGCGGGGGCCTGACCAGCCCCGGCACCGGAGGCGGAAGGCGTCGCGATCCTTCCTTCTCAGATCGTTCATCATCGCATGCGGCGCATTCCGCCTCCGCCTGCCACATCCCAGCAAATCCGGAAGGGGCCGCCCTGTCCGGCTTTTGGTGCTGGCGCATAAGGGATTCCCCCGTTTTCGCGGGCGCTGCCTTCTGTCATAAGGCGGGCCATGACGATCCAGATTGCCGCCCTCTACAAATTCTTCCGCTTTCCGGACTATGCCGAGCGCCGCCAGGCCCTCGCCGCGAAGCTCTGCGGCCTCGGCATCAAGGGCTCGCTGCTGCTGGCCGAGGAAGGCATCAACGGCACCCTCGCCGGCACCCCGGAGGCCATCGCCGAGGCCCTCGCCACCCTGCGCGCGCTGCCCGGCGCCGAGACGCTGGAGGCGAAGTTTTCAGAGGCAGATGAGATGCCCTTCCTGCGCCTCAAGGTGCGCCTGAAGCGCGAGATCGTCACCATGGGCGTGCCGGGCACCGATCCCAACAGCCTCGTTGGCACCTATGTGAAGCCGCAGGACTGGGACGCGCTGATTTCAGATCCGGGCACCGTTCTGATCGACACGCGCAACGATTATGAAGTCGCCATCGGCACCTTCGAGGGCGCCATTGATCCGCAGACCGAAACCTTCCGCGAATTCCCCGCCTGGTTCCGCCAGTTCCGGGAGAAGCTGGAAGCGGAAGGCCGCAAGCCGAAGATCGCCATGTTCTGCACCGGCGGCATCCGCTGCGAAAAGGCGACGAGCTTTGTGAAGGCCGAGGGCATCGACGACGTGTTCCATCTGGAAGGCGGCATCCTGAAATATCTCGAAGAGGTGCCCGCCGAGGGCAGCCTGTGGCGCGGGGAGTGTTTCGTCTTTGACGAGCGTGTCTCTGTTTGTCCGGATTTGTCCCCTGGCAGTCACGTCCTGTGCCATGCCTGCGGCCATCCTGTCTCGGAAGTGCAGCGGGAAGACCCCGCCTATGTCGAAGGCGTGTCCTGCCCACACTGCATTGAAAAGATGACAGATTCTCAGCGCGCCCGCTTTGCCGAGCGGCAGAAGCAGATCGAGCTGGCGAAGAAACGCGGCCAGGCCCATGTCGGCCCGCGCGCAGAAAACTCTTTTAATTCCAGGGATTAAACCGGCGCGGAATGGCTGGCGGGGCGTCCGTGTCCTCGCTCTCGGCCCGGTGCGGCGCCAGCGGCGCATCGTCCAGCTGCGGCATCACGTCGGGCAGGTCTTCGGTGCCGTCGATGATCAGCGTGCGCGGCTCTGAAGGCTTTGTTTCTGCAGGCTTTTCTTCGGGGGCTGGCACGGCCTGCGTGCCCGCAAACCCGACGCCATAGGGAATGCCCGACAGCGAGAAACGCTGCTGCATCGGCGCCGGCGCAGGGACGGGCTCAGGGGCAGGCTCCGGCTCGGGCGCTGCTGCAGCGGCAACAGGTTCAGCCTCTGGCTCAGGCTCTGGCGCGGCCAGGGCAGCGGCCTCCTCCATCGTCTCTTCCGGGGCCTCTTCGGCGGCGTCCTCGGTTTCGGCATAGGCCGCCGGCAGCGCATGCAGCAGAGGGGCTGGCTCGGCTTCAGGTTCCGGTGCCGGTTCTGGCGTGGCCGCTACAAAGTCGGGCTCCGGCAGGGGCTCCGGCTCAGGCTGGGGCTCAGCTTCTGGCTGAGGCGCCACGGCGACTTCCGGCCCGGCCATCGGCGCGGTGTTGTTGATCTGGTCAGCCAGCGTCGCCACGGCAGCCGTGATGGCCGTTTCCCCGTCCAGAGAGGTCGTCTCGTCGGTCACTGTTTCCGGCTCCGGCTCCGGTTCAGGCGCGGCCGCGACAGTTTCAGGTGTTTCATCGGCCGCTTCCAGCCCCGCCAGCAGCGTGCGGATCGCCTTTTCGGCGCCGCGCGCATGGCGGTGGGCCTCGCGGAATAACTCCCCGATGAACAGGGCATAAGGGCGCCCGGCCGCGTCTTTCTCGTCGGCGATTTCCTCGGGGCTGCAGGTCTCTATCTCGCGGCCTACGGCATCAGTCAGGATCACGCCATGAGGCTCCGGCGTCAGCACGACGCGGTAACCTTCGGTGTCATGAACGATGGTGCCGTTCTCTCCCTCGATCCAGGAGACGCGCTGCTTGCGCGTCATCTCGCCCAGCTTGTCGATCAGCTTCTTGGTCGAAGGATGCAGCATTCTTTTCCCGCCTTCTCATCCGTTTTGTTCATCACCGCGCATAGGACTAGCCGGTCAGCGCGGAAGATTCAAACCTTGCATCCACGCAGAGGCGCCGCGTGGCTGCATTACGGTTTGGTCAACCATCTTTCGCGTCACAGGCGAGTGATTTCAGGGCACCGGAGGCAGGTAAGTCTGGCGAGCCAGCAGCGGATCGGCGCCGGTGCCCCTGAACTCAAGGCGGAAATGCGGGCTCTCGCAGACCAGTCCTATGTCGCTGACCGTAGGGGGCGGCGCGCAGCGGGTCTTCAGCGCTTCGGGCACATCGGCAAGACGGCTTGCCCCTACGCGAACCCCGCCGGGACCGGCCACATCGGGTGAGGTGGTGGCCACCGCCCCGGCATAGCCGCGTGTCCAGTCTGGCGTCACAACATAGAGCGGCGCGGTGCTGCCCGCCTCGCGAACATGAAAGGCCGGCATGTCCGCATCAGGGATCGTCACCACGTCCAACCCAGGAAAGGCGCGCTCAAGGGCCGGCACGGTGAAGGGCGTCTCAGCCGTCAGATTGGCGGTGCCCTCGGGCCCGATGAAGTAGGCCGCTTCACCGCCGGACTGGCCGGCAGGCGTCCCGCAGGCAGCCAGGATCAGCGCCAGACACAGAGAGAGGGCGGGCAGGGCCGGGTGGGTCATCCCCTCATTCTATGTCAGAAGGGGTAGAGGCGAGAAGGTCCCGCACCTCTTTTCTCACTTCGGCAATATCCTGGATGAAGGTCTTCACCGGCTGATCCTCGATCACGCGCAGATCGGTGCGGAAGCCGCGCACCACGCCGTCCGGGGACACCAGCAGATAGCTCGGCGTCCAGCTGATCTGCAGCAGCTGGCGCAGGCTCGCATCATTATCCAGCACCACCGACGGCACCGAATAGCCCGCCGATGCGAAATACGCCTCCAGCGAGCCATACTTGCCGTAAAGCTCCTCCGGCGTGGCGCGGTTGGCGTTGGCCGGCACATGGATCGACAGGAAGTCGAGGTCGGGATCCTGCGCGATGGCGCGGGCGAGCGCATCGACATAGGGGCCATCGGCCACACAGTCTGCGCACCAGGCGCCCCACACATCGATTACGGTCCAGCGCGAAATGTCAGCCGAGCTGAAGGTTCCGCCATCAGACGTGGGCGCGGTAAACTCCGGCAGCTTCTGGCCGAGCAGGGCATACTGGAAGGGCCGGCCGTAATCGTCGCGGAACACGCCGTCGCCCTTGGTGTCGGCGGCGCCTTCCGGGGGAGCGGCGTTCTGCGTGATGAAGCCTTGTGCCTTTGGGCCGGCGCTCTCGCCGGTCGCCGCTTCGGGCGCGCCGGCCAGATCAGGCTGTGGGGCGGGCCCGCAGGCGCTGAGCATCGCGGCGGCGGCGAGCGCAATCAGGAAAGCTTTCATCGGCATGACTCCGGTTAACCCCTGAAGCGTGCCATCAACCGGTGACCGGATGAAGGCAGCTATCCTCAACCGACCCATAAGCAAAAGGGCGGCCTTTTGGGCCGCCCTTCGCAATTCGTCACTGAAGCCTCAGGCTTAGCTGTAGATTTCGAACAGGCCGGCAGCGCCCATGCCACCGCCGATGCACATGGTGACAACGCCCCACTTGGCCTTGCGGCGCTGGCCTTCCAGCAGGATGGAGCCGGTGCAGCGTGCGCCGGTCATGCCGAAGGGGTGGCCGATCGAGATGGCGCCGCCATTGACGTTGTATTTCGCGGGGTCGATGCCGAGACGGTCGCGGCTGTAGAGGCACTGCGAGGCGAAGGCTTCGTTCAGTTCCCACAGGTCGATGTCGTCCACCTTCAGGCCATGGCGCTCCAGCAGGCGCGGAACGGCGAAGACCGGGCCGATGCCCATTTCGTCCGGGTCGCAACCCGCCACGTTGAAGCCGGCAAAGCGGCCGAGCGGCTTCAGGCCACGGCGGGCGGCTTCCTTGGCTTCCATGACGACCACGGCAGCGGCGCCATCGGACAGCTGCGAAGCGTTGCCGGCGGTGACAAACTTGCCTTCCTTGACGACCATGCCGCCGGAGAAGACCGGCTTCAGGCCAGCGACCATCTCATAGGTCGTGCCCGGACGGTTACAGTCGTCGCGGTCGGCGATCACGTCCTCGAAGGTTTCTTCCTTGGTTTCCTTGTTGACCAGCTTCATGCGGGTTTTCAGCGGCACGATTTCCTCCGCCATGTAACCCTTCTGCTGGAACTCGGCCGTGCGGCGCTGGCTCTCGACCGAATACTGGTCCTGGTATTCGCGGCTGACGCCATAGCGCTCGGCGACGATCTCGGCGGTTTCGATCATCGTCATCCAGATGGCCGGCCAGGTCTTGGCCAGTTCCGGTTCGAAGTATTTGTAGCGGTTGGACTGGCCCGAGCCCTGGACGAGGCTGATGCTCTCCACGCCGCCGCCAACGGTGACGGCTGCGCCTTCGTTGATCACGGTGTGAGCGGCGTTGGCGATGGCCTGCAGGCCCGAGGAGCAGAAGCGATTGATGGTGGCGCCCGACGTGGTGGACGGGCAGCCAGCGGCAAGCGCGGCGTTGCGGGCCACATTGTGGCCGGTGGCGCCTTCGGGGGCGGCGCAGCCAAGGAATACGTCTTCCACGGCGGCCGCTTCGACGCCGGCACGCTCCAGCGCGCCCTTGATCACATGGCCGGCCATGGTGATGCCGTGGGTGTCATTCAGGGCGCCGCGACCAGCTTTGGTCAGGGCAGTACGGGCTGTTGAAACGATTACGGCTTCACGCATGGCTTCCTCCTTGTTCGATGCTCACGTCTTTGTGCGGCGCACCCTAGTGAGGGAATTGCCCGAACGGAAGCCTTCCCTTTACGTCAACGTTCATTGGTCGCAGCAAAAAGCCCGCCAGCGCGGGGCTGGCGGGCTTGATTGTTCGGAGCGGTCAGAAGCGCTTACGCGGTGACCTTCGGCTTGGGGGCGGAGGCTTTCACGGCCTCGTCCACATAGGCTTCGAATTTCTTGAAGTTGGCCACGAACTCTTCAGCCAGTTTTGCCGCCTGCTTGTCGTAAGCGGCCGGATCTGCCCAGGTGCTGCGCGGGTCGAGGATCTTGGCGTCGACGCCCGGCACTGAGACCGGCACGAGGAAGCCGAAGGTCTCATCCTTGCGGAATTCGACCGTGTTGAGCGAGCCATCGAGGGCAGCGTTGAGCAGGGCGCGGGTTGCCTTGATCGGCATCCGGCTGCCCTGGCCATACGGGCCGCCGGTCCAGCCGGTGGAGACGAGCCAGCAATCGACGTTGTAGCGGGCAATCAGTTCGCGCAGCAGGTTGCCGTATTCGGACGGGTGGCGCGGCATGAACGGGCCGCCGAAGCAGGTGGAGAAGGTGGCCGAAGGCTCGGTCACGCCTTTCTCCGTGCCCGCCACACGTGCGGTATAGCCGGAGAGGAAGTGGTACATCGCCTGGGCCGGGGTCAGCTTGGCGATCGGCGGCATGATGCCATAGGCGTCTGCCGTCAGCATGATCAGGTTTTTCGGCTGGCCGCAGCGGCCTGTCAGCGAAGCGTTCGGGATCGCTTCGATCGGGTAGGCGCCGCGGGAGTTTTCAGCCAGCGCTGCGGAGTCGAGGTCGAGTTCGCGCGTGGTGGGGTCCATCACGACGTTCTCGAGCACGGTGCCCCATTGTTTCGTGGTGGCGTAGATTTCAGGCTCGGCCTCGGGCGAGAGCTTGATCATCTTGGCGTAGCAGCCGCCCTCAAAGTTGAAGAGGCCGTTCTCCGACCAGCCATGCTCATCGTCGCCGATCAGCGTGCGCGAGGCGTCTGCCGAAAGGGTGGTCTTGCCGGTGCCCGACAGGCCGAAGAAAATCGCGGCGTCGTCCTTGTCAGACGTGTTGACCGAGCAGTGCATCGGCATCACGCCCTGATTGGGCAGCAGATAGTTGAGGATGGTGAACACCGACTTCTTCGTCTCGCCGGCATAGGACGTGCCACCGATCAGCACGAGGCGCTTGGCGAAGTTGACGGCGATCACCGTCTCGCTGCGGCAGCCATGCTTGGCCGGGTCAGCGCGGAAGCTCGGGCAGTTGATGATGGTGAATTCCGTCTTGAAACCGGCCAGTTCGTCTGCCGTCGGAAGACGGAGCAGGTGGCGGATGAAGAGGGAGTGCCAGGCAAATTCAGTCACCACGGTGACAGGCAGGCGATAGTCCAGGTCAGCGCCGCCGAAGAGGTCCTGCGAATACATGTCCTGCTTGGCAAGGTGGGCCTTGAAGTCCGTCCACAGAGCTTCGAACTGCTCCGGCGTCATTGAGGCGTTGTTGTCCCACCAGACGGTTTTCTCGGTCGTCGCATCGCGGACCGTGAACTTGTCCTTGGCAGACCGGCCGGTGTGCTGCCCGGTTTCCACGACCAGGGCGCCGCCTTTGGCCACGCGGGCCTCGCCAGCGGCCACAGCCGTTTCATACAGGCGTGCCTCGTTCCAGTTCTTCCTTACGGATTTTGTCTGCACACCCAGCTCGGCCAGGATTGCTACGGTATCGCTCATTACGCTGTCCTCGAATTTTAGCGAACTCTTAGGGCGCCCCGGCCCTTGCACCATGGGGCCCATTAGCGCTTCGTGAGAAGCTTTTGCAACATCCGTGCCCATGCGAATTTGGCTGCAGCGCAGCATTTCTGGCGGTTAATGACGCTGAGTCTCCGATGTCTTCCGTTGTCAAATTTTGGCACCGGTGTCATTTTTGAGGGCTCTCAATTCGCGCCTCCAATTCAGGCAGCCAGGGCCGACCAGAATGGCACATTAATCCCTTCGATTTCCGGGCAAGCGGGCAGGATGGGCGTGGGGGAAGGAGAGGCCGCCTTCCCTTAAAAGATAACCTGTATGGGTGTTAACTCCGTAGGCAGACGAAGGCGGGCGGTAGTGGCGGGCGGGCGCCCCCTCGATTGCCCGCGGGGGGCGCCTTCTGTAAACCGGGGCGGCATGAAACCGCTCAATCCAGACTTCGCCGGCCTCGGCACCACGATCTTCACCACCATGTCTGCCCTCGCGGCGGAGCATGGCGCCATCAATCTGGGGCAGGGCTTCCCCGACGAGGACGGCCCGGCGGATATAAGGGAGGCGGCTGCGCGGGCAGTGATCGAGGGGCCGAACCAGTATCCGCCGATGACCGGCCTTCCGGCCCTGCGCCAGGCGGTGGCCGATCATGACCGGCGCTTCTATGGCCTTGCCTATGACGCGCGCGATGAGACCTTGGTAACCTCCGGCGCCACCGAGGCGCTTGCCGCCTGCCTGATGGCGCTGCTGGCGCCGGGGGATGAGGTCGTCCTGTTCGAGCCTCTGTATGACAGCTATCTGCCGATCATCCGCCAGTGCGGCGCCATTCCTCGCATTGTGCGGCTGGAGGCGCCCGGCTGGATCCTGCCGCAGGACGCGCTCGCCGCAGCCTTCGGCCCGGCGACAAAGCTGGTGCTGCTGAACACGCCGATGAACCCCACCGGCAAGCTGTTCGCCGGAGAGGAGCTTTCCGCCATCGCGCGCCTCGCCCTTGCGCACGATGCTTATGTTCTCTGCGATGAGGTGTACGAACATCTTGTGTTTGACGGCGCCGCCCATCACCCCATCGCCGCGCTGCCAGAGATGCGCGCGCGCACCCTCCGCATCGGCTCGGCGGGCAAGACCTTCTCCCTGACCGGCTGGAAGGTCGGCTATGTCAGCGGCCCGCGGGAGCTGATCGCCACCGTCGCGAAAGTTCACCAGTTCCTTACCTTCACAACCCCGCCGGGTCTGCAGGCGGCGGTGGCCTATGCGCTGGGCAAGGAGGATGCCTATTATGCCAGCCTCGCTGCGTCTCTGCAGGCAAAGCGCGACCGGCTGGCAGCCGGGCTGGCCAGCGTGGGGTTCACCGTGCTGCCGGCGCAGGGCACTTACTTCCTCACGGTACTGACGGATGGCGCCGGACCGTCCTTTGCCACCGATGTGGACTACGCACGCTGGCTGACGGTGGAAGTGGGCGTGGCTGCCGTCCCGTGCAGCGCCTTCTATGCCGGGGATAATCCGCCGCAGAACATGATCCGCTTCTGCTTCTGCAAGAAGGATGAAGTGCTCGATGCGGCGATCGCGCGGCTCGCCGAAAGGCTGCCTCAGTCAGGCTGATAGCGCAGGGCCCAGGTCACGGTGAACACGCCGTCCTCATTGATCCCGCGCACGGGCAGGCTGAGCGGCTCGGCCCATTCCAGCCCCAGGGTGGCGTACTTCTTGTAGGAAATGCGCGTGCCGATACCGGCAGAACTGAGATCGAATGTCTGTCCGCCAGCGCCCAGCAGACTGCCATCGGCATAATCGGCAAACAGATAGACTTCGCTGCGGGCAAAGGAACCCTCATCCAGCGGCCGCCAGGCTGGCTCCAGCGAGACCACATAGCCCTTGTCGAAGCTGATAAGCCCGTTGCTGAAGCCCCGGCCGTATTCGATGCCGCCGATCATCAGCCGCTCATTGGCGGGCAGAATGTCGTCGGTCCATTGTCCCGAGGCTTTCAGGCGGAGGAAGAGGTCTTCCCCGATCGCCTGAACGAAGCTGCCGGTTGCGTTTGCCTTGGTGAAGGCCGTATCCGATCCGGCCACGGACGAACGGGCATCACCAACGTCCAGCCCCTGCGCCACAATGAGATTGAGGCTGGCAGACCGTTTGGGCGCTACCCATGTTCCGCGTGCCCCAAAGCGCGCTGCGGTGATGTTTTCGTCGGCAATCACCGATCCCAGCGCCGAATTGCTGCTCTCAATATGGTCGATGGAGGCGTTGACCGTCAGGTCCCGGGTGAAGTTCAGCAGCACAGGATAGGCAAGTCCCGCCGTCAGGAAAGTGGCGTCGCCCTCAATGGGTATGGAGGTGGGCCGGGTCTCCTGATACGCGCCGGCGGCAGACAGGGTCAGGCCATCGGTGCCGATCGGCGTGGTATATTGCAGGCTGGCAGAGCGGGACTGGCGCCCGTCCGGCGTGAAAGAAAGGCGGCCGCGCAGGGCATCTCCCGCACGCAGCTTGCTGTAGAGGAAACCGGATGCGCTGAAACGACCGGAATCGACCAGCCGCGATTCGCGGCTGTCATAGCCCACCGCAAAGCCGTCCTTCTTGTCTTCCACATCCAGCACAAGGATCACCGCGCCAGGTTCGCGCGCGGTGCGAAGACCTGGGGTTACCTTCACGCCTTCCTCGCGCCGCGCCAGGGTCATGCCCCGCTCGAAACTTTCGCGGGTGGCGGGCTTTTCCGTAAGGAGCGGGCGCAGATACCCCCGCAACTGACGGCGCTCGCTGATTTCGTCATCCGTCCGTGTAATGATTTCAGAAACATGGCCTTCGGCGATCAGCACGTCGACCACGCCGTCCGACAGATCCTGCGCTGGAATGGCCAGGGTGAAGAGGGCTACATTGGATTTCTTGTAGGCGGCGCTCATGGCCGCTGCCATTTCCTTCAGTGTTTGGGTATCGGCTGGCCGCCCCAGGAAGGGCTGGGTGGCCTCTGCCACAATGGCGGGCACATCGGTGCCCTTGAACTGGACGCCGCGGATTGGCACGGCAGAGGCTGTTGCGACAGATGCCGCAACATCCACCACGCCGCGCTCGGGCGCTTCTGCCGTATCCGGATCAATAACGGGCGTTTCGGGGCGGGAGCCGGGATTGAGGCGTTCGTCCGGCGTAGCCTGAGGGGCGGCCAGGGCTGCCGGTGAGTAAAGGGAGGAAAGCGCCACGCTCAATAGCAGGGTGTATGAAAATCGAACGTGGCGCTTTCTCATATGGTCTTCTTCTTTCGTTGTGTCCGTAGGCTAATTTGCACCACCGCCCAGCAGCCCGCCGAGAAGTCCCGTCGTGCCGGAAAGGATAGGGGTGAGGGGTGTTTCAGGTACGTCTCCGCCGCTGGTCAGCAGATCCTGCACCGGCGCAGTCAGGCCGGAGAGAAGGCCGCTATCGACAGTGCCGCCCTCCAGCAGGCTGGTGACTTCGGTAAGGCTCGTCTCACCCAGCAGGTCGTTCACCCCGCCCGTCAGCGGGCCAAGGTCCACGCTGGCCACAGAGCCGAGCACCAGAGCTGTATCCGTGCTGGTCGACAGATCCGCACTCAGCAGAGTGCCGTCCGACGCAACCCCGATTTCGGCAAGCGTGCCGGACTGCTGGTCTGGGGACAGGAGGCTGACGCCGATCAGCGAGCCGGCGCTCTCGTCGCCGGCAAGGGTGCCGCCGCCAAGGCTGGCCGTCAGGACCGGGGAGACCGCAGAGGTGACCCCATCGACAAGCGGAGCGCCGTCAGTGCCGAAGCTTTCCAGCGCGCCGCCCAGATTGGTCACCGTCTGGGTTACAGCGCCGGTTACACTAGCAAGCTCAGTGGGAAGGTTTGTTTCGCCAAGGGCTGCGTCGAGGTTGGTGCCGGTCGCTGATATGATCGATCCGGCGGACGTGCTGACATCGGAGACGACCGGGATACTGGTGGAGGTGTCGCCGAGGTTGGCCAGCAGGCCGGTGCCGCCGATACCACTCGGGCCAACCAGGCCGCCGGTGGCGATCAGACCGCTGTCGCCCAGGGCGAAGTTGCCGCCGGGTTCACCTTGCGGTCCGGTGGGGCCAGCCGGGCCTTGAGGACCGGCAGGGCCTGCGGGACCGGGAGGGCCCTGAACACCTGGACCACCATTTTGTCCATCCGAGCCGTCCGAGCCGTTGCCGCCATCTGATCCGTCGCCGCCGTTCGAGCCACCGGGGCCGACGGTGCCGATGCTGGCATAGCGGGTATGGCCATTGGATTCGCAGGCAGCCAGAGCGGCGATGGCAACCAGCGCGATTGCTGTCATGGGTAGTTTGGGCATTGATCACTCCTCCGTGAATCGACACGCTGGCCCAACCGGAGGCTAAAAAATTGGCAATGCCTCGGGTGCCAACAATGCTATCTTGGAGAGAATGTGATTTCCTAAACGTCGTCAGTTTTTTCGCGATTTTAGCGTTTTGTTTTACCAAACGGCGGGATTTTGCGGCGCAGTATTGGAAAAAACAGCATAAAAACAGGGATAAAAAGGCATTTCTGGAGAATTGAATGCTGCGCCGGAAATAGCCGTTCAAAATTGGATGGTTTTGTAAGTTGCGCGCCCAGCGCGTCAATTTCTGGCTGTCGCGTTAGGTATTACGCGCCGGCGAGCCCTTGGGACTTCAGCCAGTCCCTGACCGGGCTTGTCAGTGGGCCGGGCAGGGCATCGAGCGCAAACCATCCCCAGCCGCCATGCTTCTCCGGCTCCATCACTTCGGGCGCTCCCGAGACAATCCGGGCTGCGTAAACCGGCGCCACCCAATGGCGGCCATCGCCGGCATCAATCGTCTCAGCGATACAGGCCAGGCCGGTGATCTCGATCACGATCCCCAGCTCCTCCTGGATCTCCCGCCGGGCGGTGTCCTCAGCGCGTTCACCAAAGTCGATCTTGCCGCCGGGCAATCCCCAGGCGCCCGCCTCGGGCTGGCGAAGGCGCTGGATAAGTAGCAGCCTGCCCTCGGCATCCAGTATGGCGGCGCCGCAACCGGCCTCGACGGGTTTTGTCATTTGCCTGTGTCCTGATCTGTCCGAAAATGTCCGCGCTCTGTCACGGATTAGGGCGGTTCCGGCAACAAAAAAGACACCCGGAGCCGGGGTTTGTCCCGGTCCGGGTGTCTGAGCCTCATTTCAGGGGTACGAGGCGAAGAGATCAGTTGGTGGCAAGCGCGCCCACGACGAGGCCAATGATGGCGCCGGTGGCCACAGAGGCGAGAATAGCGTCGCCCCGGTCATTGTCGCGGACCCAGTGATAGCCGCTCGGCGGGGCATAGAGGCCATACCGGTCATACTCGGTGATGTAGACGGTGCGCGGGGCATAACCGTAATAGCTGCCCACATTGTAGCGGGGCGCATATCCCCGATAATAGTGAGGCCCGTAGGTGTAGCCATAGGTGACCGTTACCGAAGACCGCGGCGGCGGCACATAGCGAACCGGCGGGCTGTAATGATAATGCGGCTTGGAGCTGTGGCGGTAGTGATACTTGTGATCATGCTTATGGCCGCGGCTGCGGTCGTAACCGCGATCATGTCCCCGGTCATAGCCGCGTTCGTATCCGCGCTTGCCTTTGCCACCACGGTCGCGGTCGGCATGGGCCATGGGCGCAACCAGAAGGCTGGCTGCGGTAGTTGCCGCAATGAGGCGCGTAAAGGATTTGCTGAGGCGCATGGCGCTGCTCCATCTTACGGTTTCGGGCCGCCGGCTCAGGGGCCGGGCAATCCGGGAGGCTGGGACATCCAGCATTGCAGGTTGATTTGTGCGGGCGATTGCCTGAACTCCCGCTGAACACTTGCTTCAGGAATCATGTCATGGCGGAATTCGGCGATCTGCGGGTGTCTGAGGCCATTACCGTCCCGGCCTGGGAACTCAGCGAATCCTTCGTGCGCGCCTCAGGCCCGGGCGGGCAGCATGTGAACAAGGTATCGAGCGCGGTGCAGCTGACCTGGCAGGTGCAGGCCTCCTCGCTGCCGGCGGGCCTGAAGGCGCGGTTTGAAAAGCTCTATGCCAACCGTATCACCGCCGATGGCCGCCTGATCCTGGAAGCGAGCGAGCATCGCAGCCAGGTGCAGAACCGCACGGCTGCACGCCAGCGTCTTGCCGAGATGATCCTGAAAGCCTCCATCCCGCCCAAGCGCCGGGTGGCCACCAAGCCGACCGCCGGCAGCGTGCGCCGCCGCATCGCCGCCAAGAAGCGCCGCAGCGAGGTCAAATCCCTGCGCGGTAATGTGCCGGGTGAGGAATAGGGGCCTTTCCTGCGAGGGGCGATATCCGGTAGACCCTGCTGAGCAGCATTTTTGTTCGAGTTCGGGATTTGAAGACCATGCATCTTGAGAAGCGCGTTCTGATTACGGGCGGGGCCGGCTTTATCGGCTCGTTCCTCTGCGAGCGGCTTCTGGAGGCGGGCGCCACCGTGCTCTGCGTCGACAATTTCTTCACCGGCACCCGGATGAATGTGTCTCATCTGATCGGCCATCCGCGCTTCGAGCTGATGCGGCATGACGTGTGCTTCCCGCTCTATGTCGAGGTCGACGAGATCTACAACATGGCCTGCCCGGCAAGCCCGGTGCATTATCAGTTTGACCCGGTGCAGACCACCAAGACCAGCGTTCACGGCGCCATCAACATGCTGGGGCTGGCCAAGCGGGTGAAGGCCAAGATCCTGCAGGCCTCCACATCGGAAGTGTATGGCGATCCTGTCATTCATCCGCAGCCGGAAGAATACTGGGGCAATGTGAACCCGATCGGGCCGCGCTCCTGCTATGATGAAGGCAAGCGCTGCGCCGAGACGTTGTTCTTCGATTATTACCGGCAGCACGCGTTGCGGATCAAGGTGGCCCGCATCTTCAACACCTATGGTCCGCGGATGCATCCCAATGACGGGCGGGTTGTCTCCAACTTCATTGTCCAGGCGCTGAAGGGGGAAGAGATCACCCTCTATGGCGATGGCTCGCAGACGCGCAGCTTCTGTTATGTGGACGATCTTGTGCGCGGTCTTATCAGCCTGATGGAGACGCCCGACAGCGTGACCGGGCCGATCAACATCGGTAATCCCAGCGAATTCACCATCCGTCAGCTGGCGGAGAATGTGATCGACCTGACGGGCTCGAAATCGAAACTCGTTTTCCGCCCGCTGCCGCAGGACGATCCCCGGCAGCGCCAGCCAGATATCACCAAGGCCCGCGATCTTCTGAAATGGGAGCCATCCGTCGAATTGCGCGATGGCCTGTCAAAGACCATCGCCTATTTCGATGCGCTGCTGGCAGACCGGAATATGAAGGTCTGATCAGCCCGCGATTTCAGCGCGGATGACTTCATCGATCCGGGGAAGGTTTGCCCCTTCGATAGCCTGATCGCCGATGAAATAGCCCGGCGTGCCATTCACATTGAGCTTGCGGCCGAGGGCCTGCATGTCTGCGAGCTGTTTCTTCACGCCGTCGGATTTCATGTCGGCGCGCATCCGCTGCACATCGATGCCCAGCTGCATGGCCAGTTCATCAATCTTCTTTTCCGTCAGATCGTCATTGGATTTGAGCGCCATCAGGGCAAGGTGCATGTCGATGTATTTTCCCTGCCGGCCGGAGGCGAGCGCGGCGAGGGCGGCGGTTTCACTGATGCCGCCGAAGATCGGGTATTCCTTGAACACGACGCGGACATTGCCGTCATAGGTCTTCGGCAGATTGGCCGTCCATTCCGCCGAGCGTTTGCAGTAACCGCACCGGTAGTCGAAGAACTCAACCACGGTGACGGGCGCGTCCGCGTCGCCGACGAAATAGTCCGCGCTGTCATTGTAGAGGGCGCTGGCATTGTCCGAAATGGCTGCCTTGGCCGCGCTGGCCTGGGCCTGACGGTCCTTCTCGGTCAGGGCGATCAGCGCTTTCTCGATGATCTCGGGATTGGCGAGAATGTACTCTTCCACGATCTTTTCCACTTCCGCCCTGTCGGTCGTGCCGCCGCCCTGCGCGCAGGCTGGCAGCAGCGCAAGGCCCGCAAAGCCGAGGGCGAGAAAAGGAGAAAGACGAAGCGTACGGTTCATTTCGGGAATCCCTGATTTAGCTGGCCGGACTATAGGCACGCCGCCGGGCGCGTCCACCCGTCCTCACAGAGGGTTTATCAGCCGCGCCCTCAGGGGCGCTGACGCGAGAAATCGCCAAATGGCATGTCGCGGTTGCTGGTTTCGATGGACAGGCGCTGGCCACGGTTCTGGCGCTGGTAAAATTCCCGGTTCTCCGGATTGTTCGGATCGGTGATCAGCAGAATGTCGTCAGCCCGGCGATAGTTGGGCGTGCCACGCTCCAGCTGGTCTACGGCGCGGTGGGCAAAGCTGTTGGCCCGCACGATATCGCCCACCCAATAGGCGGACTCGGCAGTGGCGAGCTGCGCTTCGGGGCGACGGCCCTGCTTCTCCATCGTGATTGCCAGCTGCGCCCAGGCAAAGGCGTTGTCCGGCTCCGCGATGAGCGCGTCGCGCAGCGCCACTTCAGCCAGTTGCACATCGCCCTCATCATCCCGCGCGTTGAGGGAGCGGGCATAGTTGATCAGCAGGAGGGGTTGGCCGGGCTTCAGCTCCAGGGAGCGTTTGTGCGGCTCGACCGAGTCAGCAACCCGGCCGCTCTCGAACAGGATCTGGCCCTTGAGTTCGTGGAAGTAAGGGTTTTCGGGCTCCTCGGCGAGGAGCGAGTCGATATCGCGCATGGCGGACTGGATATCGGCAGCGCGGTAAGCAGAGATCGCTCTGGCATAACGGGCAGGCTTGCTGGTGTCGGTTGCCGGATAATCACGCCGCACTTTCACCGGGGAGTCGAGGAAGCCGACCAGCTTGGCCCGGAGCATCTGGTATTGCTGCAATTCCCGGTCCGTAGGCGGAACGTCCATCAGGCCGGTGGCTTCAGCCAGGGCGCGGGTTGTGCGGATACGGTCGGACGCCAGCGGGTGGGCGCGGAAATAAGGATAGCGGCGCGCTTCCGACATCACTTCCTGATAACGGAAGTTCTCGAAGAATTCGACGATACCGGCGGGGGATTGCCCCAGCGTGGCAAGGTATTTGACGGCGTGGGCATCCGCAGACGCTTCTTCGGGGCGGGGGTGCGTGAAGAAGTTGATGGCAGCGAACTGCTGCGAGCTGCCGATCAGGGCCGCGCCTGCGCCGCCTTCGCCCGCCGCAATGGCGAGCAGGCCAAGGCCGATCGACAGGAGGGCCGGGCGCATGGCAACGCCCGCCGCACGCGAGCGCGAGACAGTATGGCCGCAGGCGATATGGCAGGTTTCGTGGGCGATGACGCCCTTGATCTGGCCGGGCGTTTCCGCCGCGATCATCAGGCCGGTATGGATGTGAATACGCTGGCCGTTGGCGACGAAGGCGTTCAGCGAGGGGTCGTTGATGATGTAGATGCCGACATCCTCGGGAACGAGGCCGGACACTTCCAGGATCGGGTCGGTCCATTCGCGGATGGTTTCCTCGATCTCGGCATCGCGGATCAGGCTCTGGGCTGACGCGCTGAAGGCCATGATCGCCGTTGCGGCGACCGCGGTTGCGATCCGGATGACTTTGTGTGCCACGAAGCGGCTCCTGTGGTCATTGCAATGACCATGTTAGATTAGGACTTTGCCGCGCGTATGGCGAGGTGCCCCTTGCGGTCTAACTGATTTGTCAGACTTTGCCTGACGCGAAAGTGAACGTGAGGGCCGGATCGAGGCGGACCCCGGTTTCCGTTCCCTGGACAATTCCGGACATAGGCGGGACAAGCGCGGTCAGTTTCAGGCCCTGCAGGTCCAGCGTCAGGCGCGTCAGCGGCCCGGTCATGCGGGCAGAGAGGATAGTGGCGCGGATCGGCGAGGCCGGGTCGATGCAGACGCCTTCCGGCCGCACCAGGATCAGCGCGCCGGGATCCTGTCCATTGAGAAGGCCGGCCGGCGCGTTGCCGGCTGGAAAACGGTTCAGGGGGCCAAGGGCGCCTGCTACGGCGGCGCTGACGGGGCGGGTGTAGATCTCGCTGGCCGCGCCTTCCTGCAACAGCTTACCCTGGCTCATGATCGCAATGCGGTCTGCATGTTCCAGGGCTTCGGCGGGATCATGCGTGACCAGCAGGGCGGGGATACCGGCGGCGCGAATGGCGTCGAGGGCGGCGTCGCGCACGCTGTCGCGCAGGCTGGGGTCGAGGCCCGAGAACGGCTCATCCATCAGGATGGCGGCAGGCTCCGGCGCCAGAGCGCGGGCGATGGCAACGCGCTGCTGCTCGCCGCCGGAAAGCTCATGCGGATAGGCATTGGCGCGCGGCTCAAGGCCGAGGCGGGCGAGCCAGGCCTGCGCGCGGGCCGCGGCCTCAGCCTTGGGCAGATGCTTCAGGCCGAAGGCGACATTGCGCGCCGCGGTGAGGTGGGGAAAGAGGGCAAAATCCTGGAAAATCAGGCCAATGCGGCGTTTTTCGGCGGGCACCGTGCGGCCGGGCGCAGAGAGAATTTCCTCGCCGAGGCGGATTTCGCCTTCATCTACGCCTTCAAGACCTGACAGCAGGCGCAGCAGAGTAGACTTGCCAGCGCCGGAGCCGCCGAGCAGCGCGGTGATCTGGCCTGGGGGCAGGCTGAGGCTGACGCCATCGACAACCGCACGGTCGCCATAGCGGCGGGTTACCCCATGAGCAGAAAGCGGCGCGCTCATTGATCCTCACCGGGGCGGGAGCGGGAAAGCTGCCAGGAGAGGAGGATCACCGGCACAAGACCCGCTGCCGTAATCAGCAAAGCCGGCAGCGCGGCAGCGGCAAGGCGTTCGTCGCTGGCATAGGCATAGGCGCGCACGGACAGGGTATCCCAGTTGAAGGGCCGCAACATCAGGGTGGCCGGCAGTTCTTTCAAGGCCTCAACGAAAAGGATGAGGGCGGCGACCGCTGCGCCGGAAAGGGCGATGGGAAGGTCAACCTCGAAGGCCTGGCGGGTGGGGCTGGCGCCGAGGCTGCGGGCGGCGTTGGAGAGAGAGGCGGGCGCGCGGGCAAGGGCGGCGGCCATCGGTTCGGTTCCGGCAGCGGTGAAGCGGGAGGCATAGACCCAGGTGAGGGCAAGAAGGGCCACGCCGCCAGAGAGGGTGACCGGGAAAAGCGCAATAATTGCTAGGGCCCCGAGCGCAAGAACAGCGCCGGGGATGGAGTAGCCGGAGACAGCGCTGGCGCGGGCAAAAAGAGCTGCCGGGCCTTTGGCGCGGGCGGCCAGTACGATCATCAGGGCGAGGACAAAGGCGAAGATCGCGCCAGCGCCAGCCAGCATCACCGAGTTTACCAGGGCGTCCC
>OBJA01001247.1_pt1 | contig 18189 bp, 11 predicted proteins | sample 1519751 | NCBI WGS metagenome assembly OBJA01 (sample SAMEA3881238, study PRJEB22517) | soil metagenome | biome: lake sediment; feature: soda lake sediment; material: sediment, water from around vicinity | place: India | collected 2013-12-23 | depth 3 m | reverse complement strand
CAATGGCCAATAAGTGCAATACGGTGTTTGTTGATCCGCCCATGGCTATGTCCAGTTTCATGGCATTCATAAAAGCATGACGGGTGGCGATGCTTCGGGGCAAAACCGACTCGTCCCCTTCAAAATAGTACTTCCGGGTAGCGGCTATGATTTTCTCGACTCCCTCTTCAAAAAGCTTTTTGCGGTTGGCATGGGTGGCAACGATGGTTCCGTTACCCGGGAGTGCCAGACCAATGGCTTCTGCCAGGCAGTTCATTGAGTTTGCAGTAAACATTCCCGAGCATGAGCCACAGGTAGGACAAGCATTCTGTTCAATTCGTGCCAGTTCCTGGTCCGATACCGACTGGTCGGCAGCCATTACCATCGCATCGACCAGATCGTAATGTTTATTGCCTATTTCAACGGCTTCCATTGGTCCCCCTGAAACAAACACTGCCGGTATATTAAGGCGCATGGCAGCCATGAGCATCCCAGGGGTTATTTTGTCACAATTCGATATGCAAATCATTGCGTCCACTTTATGCCCGTTGCACATGTATTCAACACTGTCGGCGATTACATCGCGTGAAGGAAGCGAATACAGCATGCCGTCGTGTCCCATGGCAATGCCGTCGTCGATGGCAATCGTATTGAACTCGGCGCCAAAATACCCTTCTTTTTCAATCAGGCCTTTAATGTATTGGCCAATTGAGTGAAGGTGGGCATGTCCGGGTACAAACTGGGTAAATGAATTGACAATTGCTATAACCGGCCGGCCAAAATGCTCCTCTTTCATGCCGTTTGCCCGCCAAAGACTTCGTGCTCCGGCCATTCTTCGGCCCTGGGTTGTGGTGTTGCTGCGTAATGGAATTTGCATACTTTAAACTCTTTTTTTACTGTTTTTTTATTAAAAAAGCCTTCCCCGTTTTCGGGAAAGGCTGTACGTATTTTTTAATTACATATAATTCTATCCTTCCCCGGTGAATCTGGAAATGACCACGAGCACGACTAGAATAATATATGTAGCAAACAATTTCATTAACAATAATTCATTTATACCGGCAAATGTAAAAACTATTATTTTAAAACAAAATGAATTGAAAGTAAATTTTGCTTTTTTCTGATAAATTTAAAGTATAAGTCAGATTTTTATGCTTATTAGTAACCTCTCCTGGGGCAATAAGCCGATTAAATGGCATTGCAGCAAAGCCTGCCCTTAACTTTTTTACAACCCCAGTTGCTTATCAATTTCTTTCATTGCATTTAACGACAACTCAGCAAATTCGGTAAGTGGAATACCAATGCATTCACATTCCATTATGTTTTCACGCTTAACCGATGCGGCAAAGGCTTTTTGTTGCATCCGTTTTGTAACCGACTTTGCCTTTACCGATGCTATTTTTTTGTCGGGATAAACAAGGGCGGTTGCTGTTATCAGGCCTGTGATGGTTTCACCTGCTGCCAGTGCATGCTGAAATTTAGTTGTTCGTTTCTTTCCTGTTGCCATTTCATTGTGCATAACAATGGCATTAATTATTTCTTCGGAAACTTTACCGGCAAGTATTTTTTCAGCATAGGGGCCATGGATTTTGGGATCGGCATTTGTTATCTCAACATCAATATCGTGAAGCAACCCTGCCAGGGCCCATTCTTCTTCATTTTCACCCAGTTTCCGGGCCAGGGCTTTCATTACTGCTTCCGAGGCGTAGCAGTGCTTCCGCATATTTTCCGATTGAATGTTTTCATTCAGTAAATTCAAAGCTTCATTCCGGCTAATCATGATCTGCTGTTTTATGCAAAATTATAAATAGAACAACGATTTTAAAACAAGGAGTGATGTTATTTTAATTTGTTTTTAAGCACAGGATAACATGCCGCATGTGAAAAGCATAATATACTTTATTTTTTCTACTCCGAATAACATAAATACTATTTTTGCGTTTTGAAAAAAAAGCTGTAAAAACAATTTATTATGCGTAGTGTGAAAGGCAAATTCTATTTTTTGCTCCTGTCATTTTTAGTTACCTCCAACGTATTAATTGCTCAGACTGATGAAATGGATGAAAACAGGCAGGCACTTGAATTCAGTCTCGATTTTTTAAAAAGGTATTTTGAAAAAGACAGCCTCTGGCATGTTACTCATCCTGAAACCAGCCGTTCGGTCCGGGAATTAATACATTTCATAGAAAAACAGCCGTTTGATTCAGTTCAGATGGTTATTGGCGATAAACTTGCAAAGGAGGATTACCGTTTTGTTTACAGGTTGCCTGAACATGTCGCTGATAGCCTGAAAGTTCCAGGGTATTATCCATCATTTGAAGTTCGTCGTCAGATGGATAAGGTGAGCGATAGGTTAAGAAAAAAGTATTTTGAATATGAGCTGAGTGTTCCTGTAAGTCTTTTAACAGGGCTTGAAGAGAAGGCTGGGCTTATACCTCCAGGTCAGGGAAAGATTTTGTTCGAGAACAATGTTTATTCACTTCCCGACAGCCTTCAGCTTCCCGATGTAGTTCCTGAAACCCTGATGCAGTCACCTGGTGATTTCAGACGGTTTCTTCGCCTCGACAGCCTGCGAAATGAACTTATTGAACAAAAACGGGTAGCTTATAACGATTCGGTGCTTAAAGCATACCGGGCTGCTGTTATAGAAAACTACCGGCAGCAAATGTTTGAACAGGAACGTGAGCAGATCAGGCGTCGGTTAACCGATTCGGTAACTGTAAATAATTTCCAGGTATTGCGTCAGTACAACGACTCGATGATTGCTGTTGTAAACGATTCGATAACAGTGATCTTGGCAGAGCTTGTTAAGTATGCCGATTACATTGACACAACAGTAATTACAATGTCGAATTTGCCGGGAGAAGAATCTTCGGTATTTCTCCAGGCAAATAATCCCTATTACTCGAGAATATGGTTAAAAAACGAGCAGAACGATTCATTGCGCATGGTTGTAAAAAGTACTGGCAAACGATCGATGCAGTTTCTTATCGATGATGGGGTACGGTTTAACCGGTTCCGGCCGCATGAAACCAAAGAATTTGATTTCAGCACATTCACTCAGCGAATGTCAGGTCTTACCGGAGTCAGGGAGAAATACCAGGTACTTACACCCTGGCGCATAGGAGGCGACGGCAACATCGGCTTTACCCAGACTTATCTTGAAAATTGGAAAAAAGGAGGACAGAGCGCCTTATCGCTTCAGATCGTTCTTAAGGGGCATGCAAATTATTCGCGACACGATGGAAAGGTAAAATGGGAAAACTCCTCTGAAATACGAAATGGTTATATTCGCCCCGGAGGTGAAGGAGCTGAATTGCAAAAAAATGATGATAAGTTTGAAGTTACTTCAAGGCTGGGGGTAAGCGCTTTTAAAAAATGGTTTTACAGTACAGAGTTTAATTTCGATACACAGTTGTTCAATGGGTACAGGTACCCAAAATCAATATATCCGCATCCCATTTCGGCATTTTTATCACCTGCCCGTACCTTTTTTAAAATAGGTCTGGATTACAAGCCGAATAATGATTTCTCGTTGCTGCTTTCACCCATTACTGCGAAAAATGTGTTTGTTCGCGATACTGCCAAAATCGATCAGACTAAATTTGGGATCGATGCTACAAAAAAGAGCATGTGGGAGCCGGGGTTGAATACAGATATAAAACTACGGAAGAAAATCACACCGGAAATTACATATGAAACCAAATATAAAATGTTTATAAATTACCTGGATCCCTTTAATAATTTGGACATTAACTGGGAAAACCTTGTGGTGATGCAGTTAACCGAAAATATAAATATGCGTCTGCTGGTTCATATGATTTACGATCAGAATGTGTTGTTCCCGGTTGAGGATGCAAATGGCCTTAAGATAGGGGAGAAACCACTGCTGCAGCTAAAGGAATTTTTTACAATTGGTTTTGCATACAAAATAAATAAGCAGGTAACACGGACCCGCAGGAAATAATTTGGCTTCATTTTACGAACCTTGTCAGCGGCACGTGAACTGCCCCTTTGTTTTCGTTTCAAAAAGCAGCTGGTGGTTGTTTGGCAGTCATGTGAAACTTACAAGCAAATAACACCCTGTTGAATAAGGTTAGAATAAAAGCGTCATCAGGAAATTCATTCAACCCACCCTGACTATGAGCCGGCAATTAAACAGGTTCCTTAATGAGACGTTTACCGGTTTTACAGTTATGCATTACTTAAAAATATTTTCATCCCAGGATTCGACATTAACCGGTGTTTCTTTATTCACAATAGCCACAAATGAAAGCAAAGCCTTACGTGCATCCCCTACCGGATAATAAAAGGCATCCCAGTTTTCACTGTCTTCACCATCATGGTTAGGAATAATATATTCAAAATGATGTGCCTCCTGCAACTCAGAATAGGCACTTGAAGCTCTTTTTTCTATATTTTCAAGGTCAGTTAATGAAAGTTCCCCTTTTTGTTTTCTTGTGCGGCGAAGAAGTTTTCGGCGCATTATATCGGTTACAAAATCAGCCAAAACAGGAGAGGGGTTTACCGATTTTAGGAACAGGATCTCCTCTTTTGAGAGTGGTGTCATAAAAATAGTTAACCGGTCAATACCTGCCAGGGCGGGATGCATTTGCAAAAGCCTTCCAACGAAAGGATTTCCTTCAAAAAGGACATTTCCTTTTTTAAGGTTATCATTCAATTCGGCAAGGTCGAGCGCCTGAAGATCTCCTCTCACATCCATTACTGCATATTGGTTCTGGTCCTTCAGCCTTTCTATTTCCTGCCTGGTTCTGAAATGATAATCGACACCATTTGTTTCACCCGGTCGCGGAGAGCGGCTGTTGTATAGAACAAGGGATTGCATTGAGCTATGTAATTCAGGATAAAAACGTGCAAATGCTTTGGCCAGTGGACTTTTCCCAACACATGAAGGCCCTGAAAATATGATCAGACGATTCTCCTGTTGTTTCATTTGATTTTGACTCCTGTTAGTGGAACTATAAAAAAAAGATAAGGTTGCTTATCAGCCAGTTTTCTTCCTCCGGATGTTACTGTTGCCCGATGTACCAGTCATAAAGTTTTTTAACCCCCTCTTCAATTTCAATTTGATGGTGCCATCCCAACTCGTGCAATTTAGTGACATCGGTAAGCTTGCGGAAAGTCCCGTCAGGTTTATCCTCATTAAAAGCAAGTTCGCCTTCAAAACCAATAATTTCCGATATCAGTTTACCCAGGTTTTTTATTGAAATGTCTTTACCTGTGCCGATGTTGATGTGGGTATTTCTGATTTCCTTTAGTTCCTGATCTGAATTTTCCTGCATTGCAGCAAGGATGTCTTTAAAATTGATGTTTTCCATCAGGAAAACACAGGCATCGGCCATTTCTTCACTCCATAAGAACTCGCGTTGGGGCTTGCCTGTTCCCCAAATCTCGATTGTCACATCTTCATCCTCGTTGGAGGGGAAAATTCCATACTTTTTTAATACGGCTTCAATATCCTCTTTCTCTTTATTTCCATCGATATTCTCAATAGGTCGTTTATTTAAATCTTTTCGGATATCGTGCCAATTGTTTTCTTTCAGGCATTTTCCCAGATGAATCTTTCGGATTAAGGCAGGCAGGACGTGTGACTTTTCAAGGTCGAAATTGTCGTTGGGTCCATATAAATTGGTAGGCATGACTGCTATAAAATTGGTCCCATACTGCAGGTTATAACTTTCGCACATCTTAATACCTGCGATTTTGGCAATGGCATAGGGCTCATTGGTATATTCAAGCGGGCTGGTAAGCAAAAAGTTTTCCTTCATTGGCTGGGGCGCCTGCTTTGGATAGATGCAGGTGCTGCCAAGGAATAACAGTTTTTTTACTCCATATTTCCAGGCATAATGAATTACATTGTTTTGAATAGTCAGGTTTTCATAAATAAACTCACCTCGATAGGTGTTGTTTGCTATAATTCCGCCAACCCTGGCAGCTGCCAGAAATACATACTCCGGTTTTTCCTGCCTGAAAAAATGTTCAGTTGCTTTTTGATCCAGCAGGTTCAACTCATCGAGCGATTTGCCTATCAGGTTGTTGTAACCTTTGCTTTGCAGGTTCTTCCATATTGCTGATCCTACCAGACCCATATGGCCTGCAACATAAATTTTACTATTTTTTTCCATTACCTTTTAATACAATTTTTTTTCAATTTTGTTTGTTTTTTTCTGCATAAAAACAATATCTGTATCAGGCAGATGAACAAAATGCTGTAAAGCAACCCTTGTATCAGATACCCGAATCTTTTCTCCTGATTTTTATTCTCATGGCACCTCTTACCGGATTTTCAGACACCAGGATTAAATATCCACCACCCCCGGCACCTGCCAGTTTCCAGGCCAGGGTTTCCTTTTTGTAACTATCGATTATTTTTTCGATTTCATTATTCAGCATCGCCGGGAACATGGTAGTCTGTGCCTTAAAGGAGTCGAGAAATGCTTTTGCAAAATCATTCAGATTTCTATCAAGGATCGCATTCCAGGCAGATTCTGCAGCATCAGCAAGTTTTTGAACATTGATTTTATTTATCCTGGTGTTGCCCAAGAGATCTAACCCGGCGGGCCTGGGCCAGAGCATAACCATATAGATATGCTGTTCCAGCCAGTCGAGGACATCGTTATCATGAACCGACTCAATTTTCTTAGGCCAATATGCGTTATCGTAATAATGACGAACCAACCCGGGCATGCAAATTCCAATCGAATCCTGAGCCCCGGAAACAATTTCTGAACCGGGATCATTTTCGAATTTAAAAAGCATTTCGGCCAGTTTTTCGGGTTTCCCCAACGGGAGGGTATGTGGCCATATTTTTTTGGCTGCATTACGTGTGGAAGTACTCATGCCACACCTTTCGTTGTATTCCACAATAGGCTCAAGAGAGACTGTAATTGCCCATCCGGGCCAATATTTCGACACATAAGGCTGGTCAATCCATGTACCTGCAAGATCGATCCGGTAAGGAAGCATACACACCCCTGAAGAACGTATTTCAGTTGTTGAACGCTTTGGAAGCCCGGCATCAGGCATACGTTCCAATACCTTTAGCTCAATTCCCAGCTCATTGCATAAATTCATTTTCGAAGGCGAATACCCATCTTCATTCACAATAAACAAATCCGGTTGCAGATCTCGTAAGTCCTGTTCAAAATCCATTATTCCGCTTCCCGAGTTAATAAAGGCATCTTTAACGTAGCGCACAGCCTTAACCATGTATAAACGTTCAAGTTCGCTGTTGACAGTAGGACGTCCTTTCAATTCCCGGATGGTATTGTCGGAACCGATACCAACATAAAGTTCGCCATAGCTGGAGGCTTCCTTAAAAAAGGCTACATGACCGCTGTGAAGCAGGTCGTAACATCCCGAAACAAATACTTTTTTGGTCATGATAATGCATTGATCCGGCAAAAGAAAACAGGGAGGATTATTTACCGGCTACAACAGTAAACATAACTCAATAATTTAAAACCCTGCTGTTTGTTTCTGCTTTTCCTTTTCCTATATTTAAAAAGTTATCGTTTATTACTCAAAATAATTTAGCGTCCGGTATCCGCCCTCGTTAAGATACCTGTCCTTTTTAATCAGATTGATATCCGATTTTATCATATCTGCTATTAACGCCTGCAGGTCATATTTTGGTTCCCAACCCAGTTTTGTACGTGCTTTTGAACTGTCGCCAATAAGCAAGTCTACTTCGCTGGGACGGAAATATGAAGGGTCAACGGCAATTATTGCATTTTGTTCATCCGGTGACGATAGGGACCGAACCACTCTCGTTTTAATATTATCAAGATATTCCTGCCCGGCTTTCCTGAGGAATACCTTTTCGTCAATTGCAGTCAGATATCCTTTTTCATTGACTCCTTCACCTGTAAATGTAATTTCAAGTCCTGTTTCGGCAGCAGCCATTTTAATAAATTTCCGTATGGTAGTAGTAATTCCTGTGGCAATAACGTAGTCATCAGGCTGATCCTGTTGCAGAATAAGGTACATTGCCCGGATATAATCTTTGGCGTGCCCCCAGTCGCGTTGTGAGGATAAGTTTCCCAAAAAAAGTGTCTGTTGCATACCCAGGGCAATTCTTGATAATGCAATTGTGATTTTGCGGGTCACAAAAGTTTCACCCCTTATCGGCGATTCGTGGTTAAACAAGATTCCATTGCTGGCATGGAGCCCATAGGCCTCGCGGTAATTAACTGTAATCCAGTACCCGTAAAGTTTAGCCACGCCATAAGGTGACCGGGGATAAAAAGGAGTTTTTTCTGATTGTGGTACTTCCTGCACAAGGCCATAAAGCTCGGATGTTGATGCCTGGTATATGCGGGTTTTTTTTGTCAGCCCAAGCAGGCGAACGGCTTCAAGTATCCGTAATGTGCCTACCCCGTCGGCATTGGCAGTATATTCAGGTGTATCGAAACTGACTTTTACATGGCTCATGGCAGCCAGATTATAGATCTCATCGGGCTGAACCTCCTGAATTATGCGTGTCAGGTTCATCGAGTCGGTGAGATCACCGTAATGTAAAATAAGATTACGGTCCGTTTCATGGGGATCCTGGTACAGGTGGTCTATACGATCGGTATTGAACATTGAAGCACGTCGTTTAATCCCATGAACGATATAGCCCTTTTTTATAAGGTATTCGGCCAGGTAAGCCCCGTCTTGTCCCGTGACTCCTGTCAGTAATGCGACTTTATGCATAGTGAATCGATTTTTTATTATTATTGTAAAGTTATAAAAATATACCTGATTAAATTGAATGTTAAAGTGAACGTTCCATCATTTAGAATGTTCAATTGATCTGCTTAAGAAAATGTGATCCGACTTTTTCCCTTTCGAAATACATATTTTTTGTAAGAACTACTATAAATTGAAGTGTATTTACATTGGCGGTGGCATGCATTCAATGGTTTTGAATGTCCCGCAGGCGGAAAATTACCCTGGCCCCTGGTTCCGGAAATGTTTAGAAATGCAGCATCCAGGTGATAATAGCTGATGGGCGGGCCGTTAATTAAAGTGCCTTTACCTGTTTTTGTTACTATAGCGAGAGGTCCTATGGCTGTAAAAATGAAATACAAGTTTGTTGACCATGATTTATTTTACAAATAAAATTCACTTAAAGCATCCAGAGAATTAATATTCTATACTACCTGTAAAAGGTTAATAAGCTGGTTTATTGCTTTTTTACATATTTTTTGTTAACAACAGCTTTTTTCATTCCGTAATCATTGATATTGAGATTTTCATCAGGAATCAGAAAATCAATATTTGTGGAGTATTTTATTCTTTGAATGCTGTTTTTTTTGCGCCATTTCAATATGTGGGATGGCACGAAAGAAAGCATAAGACTTAATAAAAAGATGACCAGGAACTGATAAGTAATATTTTTAACCTGATTATTTAAAACAAGTGCCAGGGAAATAATTACCAGGTTTGAACTAACCATTATCAGAGTTACTGTTAAATGATTGGGAAATAATTCGAGCAGCCTGTGATGAATATGATTTTTATCCGGTGCGAAGGGGGATTTACCCGATAAAATTCTTATTGTCATTACCCTCAGTGTATCGATTAAAGGCAACATAACTATTGCGAAAGATACCGAGGGAGCAGCACCTATTGCATACAGAGCAGTTTTATGGATGTTAAGTTCATTGAATCGTACAACAAGGATAGCTACTATCATACCAACTACAAGCGATCCGGTATCTCCCATAAAAAGCTTGTTGCGGTTACCAAAAACATTGAAAAGAAAAAATCCGGCAAGGCTGCCGGTAAGTGCAAACGATAGGATGGAATACTGAAGGTAGTCCGCCATAAAAAACCATACCCCCAACCCAAAAGATGCCATTATTGCCAGCCCTGAGGCCAGTCCGTCGATGCCATCAATCAAATTAAAGGCATTTATAATGGCAAGCATCAAAAATAGGGTTAATGGATATCCTATTGCCGGATGGATAGTTTGAATTCCGGCCAGACCATGTAGGTTTGTGATTTCAACATTTCCAAATATGAGCAGCAATAAAATAGAAACTATTTGAACGGCAAATTTTTTCCGGGCTGATATGTTTATCAGGTCATCTTTCAGACCTATGAAGAACATCAGCAGAATGGCAGCTATTATATAGCGGATGGGATAAAAACTGAGCCCGTGGGAAGATAAAATAACACTTAATACAAATGCAATAAATATAGCGATGCCACCTAACGGAGGAATTGCCCGGGTATGAAGTTTCCGATCATTGGGAGGATCGAAAAGGTGTTTTTCTCTTGCTACTTTTAAAATTGGCGGGATTGCAGCTACAGCCATCAGAAATCCTAATGATAATGCCAGAATTACGTGTAAAAGGTCAGTGAGTAACATTCTAATGGTTTTTAATCTAATACAGGTTTATTCAAGTGGTAAAACTATAGGAAAAATTTAAGCTTAACAAACTGAAAAGAACCTTTTTATCTAATTTTTAGATTTTCTTAATAAGGGTTAAGTATTATGGTTAATTCACTGATAACAAATTATCTTAATAAAATGGCAGGAAAAGTGTCTAAGGCCACACGGGAAACAATAATCAAAATTCCCAGAACAAGGGAATCAACAAAACACTCACAATAAATGCTATTGCCTGCATGGGAATTCCAATCCTCAAAAAATCATAATTGTTGTATTTTCCGACAGCCTTTATCACCAGATTGGCACGGTAACCTCTGGCAGTCATGAAGCTGGAGGCTCCTGCAATGGCAATAGCAACAAAGAATGGTCTCGGATCAACCCCCAGCAATTGTGCTGCAACCGCTGCCACGGGGAAGACCAGTGCCACGGCTGCATTATTTGTTATGATTTCAGTCAATACCGATGTAATTATCCATATAATTGCAAGTACCCCGGCTGGGCCAATCGAGCGAACAATGCTAATGGCATCAGCAGCAAACAACTCGGCTACTCCTGAATTTTGGATGGCCTTGCTGATGGCAAATGCCGATGCAATGGCAATAATCATATCCCAACTGACTGCCTTGGTATAATTTTGCTGCGGGAGAATCCGAAGCCATATCAGCAATAAAGCTGCAAACGATACATAAACAAAAATGTTAAGACGCATGCCATAACCATACGATACCAGCTCGTTGATGATTATGGCTGCTACCATCAACAGAAGGATTATTAATGCGGTCCATTTAACCCTGGTTCCTTTATCACGCTGAAAGGTACTGACATAATTAACAAGGTAAAACATTTGCGATGATTCCCAGGTTTTGTGAAACTCTTCAGTAGCCAACAGTACAACATTGTCGCCTACTTTTAGTTTCAGGTTCGACAGGTTATCGGTGATGCGTTCTCCGTTTCGGTGAATTGCCAGTACCACAGCATTAAATTGTTTGAAGAAACTGAATTCGGTGACTGTTTGTCCCAACCACGGAAACCGGGGCGAAAGTACCACCTCGTATTGCTTTAAATTTTCAGGGTTTTCATGCTTAAGGTACTTCATTCCTTTTAGCTTCACATCTTTGCTTGATAAAATATAATTGAGCCGTTGTGAATTTCCGGTAACCAAAATGTCATCGTCACGATATAACCGGATGCTTGACTTTCCCGGATTCAGTATCTTTGTGTTACGGGCAATGGAATGAACTTCAAGCCCTGCCAGCCCTTCTATCCGCCTGTTTTTGATTTCGAGTCCCACCAGGCGGCTGTTCTCAGAAAGTTTTAGGTTGTAATAATAATCTTTACCGTTGTTGACACCTGTAATAAACTTTATTTTTTCGCCCGGAAGCAGCCAGTTGCCAAACACCGACATATATATAAAACCCAAAGCAGAAATAAATAAACCTATCTTGCCGAGTTCGAAAAGATGAAATCCCTGGTAACCCCTGTCAAGCAGCAGCCCGTGTACTACAAGGTTGGAAGAGGTTCCTATAAGGGTGCACATTCCTCCAAAAATGGCAGCGTAGGATAAGGGTATCAGAAATTTTTTCCATGAAATATGCATGGCCTCGGCCCAGCGTATCAGGATGGGCGAAAAGTTAACTACAATTGGCAGGTTATTCAGAAAAGCAGAAAAAAATGCTACGGGTATCATAATGCGGGGCAACATAAAGGTCATCCGGTTTCGTTTGCGTGGAAGATAAGCCTGTGCCAGCCGGGCCATTAATCCCGATTGTTTTATACCCTCGTTTACAAGGAAAAGCACAGCAATTGTTATTAGCCCGTTGTTAGAGAATCCTGCAATCAGTTCCTGGTCGGTGATGATACCCGTTGCCATGAATACCACTGCCGCACTCAACAGGATTAGCCCCGGACGCATGGCCTCCAGCAGAAATGCAACGGCCATAAACACCAGCACAGCCAGAACTATCCACGATTCAAAAGTCATTTTCTTTTTCCTTTATAAAAGAAATGAGGCATGAAGCTTTCATTGTCCACAGTCTTCAGATTACAATTATATTGCTCCTGTTTAGTTATTTAATTCAGACAAATATAGAAATCAATTTTTATCGGACTTGAAATTATTATCAGAATTTATTTGTCAGTTATTTTTGAGTGGTGCTGCATTCTGCTGCAAAATAACCTGAATCAAACATTTCATTGGCTTTAACTGTATCCTTAATATGTAAGATTTAAATCTGTAACGAGTGAATTATGGGGAAAGTTAAAAGAAAAGCGCTTTCTGTTTTATATGCTATCAAAACAAAACTATCGGCAGCAAAACTGCTGATGGGAAAAAAACTGGGGCTGATCCGTTCGTTGATGATTTTATCATACGGAGGTATCGGAAATAAGTATGAGCTTTTTTTTCTTGGAAGGGTATTGCGCGACAGAGGTATTGGGATTTCACAACTCGAAGACAGTAAATGGAAGAATTTTAGTAAAATGTACAAAAGGTTCATGACATGGCAAATTCCTGCTGTAAGGGTAAAGGCTTCTTCCTCTCTCTTTTCGAAAACAACTATTACCGATGAAGATGGGTATTTCAGGTTTGATGTTATACCGGGCAATAATGAGTCTATTATTCACCCCTGGGTAGACATACAGCTTGAACTGGTTGACCCGGTATTAAAGAATATGGAGAAAGTACAGGCAGTAAGCCGTGTCTATATTGCTTCTCCCGAAGCAGAATACGGAATTATTTCTGACATTGACGATACAATTGTTCCTACAGGAGCCACACGGGTGTGGGAAATGCTAAAAACCACCTTCTTTCGAAACCCTCATTCAAGAATCCCCTTTCCTGGAGTGGCTGCTTTTTATCAGGCTCTGGCAAAAGGGCCCATTGGAAATGGCAACAATCCTTTTTTTTATGTGTCTAGCTCTCCCTGGAACCTCTACGATTTCCTGATGGAATTTATGGAGGTGCATAATATTCCTCAGGGGCCACTCATGCTTCGCGATATTGGATTATCGCGGGAATATTTCTTTTCAGGAAGTCACACTCAACATAAATTACTGCAAGTGGAGCGAATATTCTCTATTATTTCTGATATCCCTTTTATTCTTATTGGCGACTCGGGCCAGCATGATGCTGAAATCTATATGCAGGTAATAAAAGATTTTCCCGGAAGGGTAAAAATGGTTTATATTCGCGATGTAAGCGCACTCAGTCATAAAAAAGTACAGAAAATAGCCGGGCAGGTTAATAAACTTGGGGTAGAGATGATTCTTGTAACAAACACCCTGGAAGCAGCTCATCATGCTCAGGCCCGCCATTGGATTTCAGGAAGTGCTGTGGATTACATTGCAAGCGAAAAGGCGGAGGATGAAACAGTTCATTAGTTGTTTATTTTGAACTTACATTGGCAAAACAAGATGTAAAACTTTTAAGAATAATTCCTGTTTTACAAGTATGTCAACGTTCAGGAAACATACACACAAGGTAGAAACATCGATTGATCATCTAAAACTAAAATTAAAGGATGCCCTTAACTTAATCGATCCTGTCATAATTTTTCCCTTTCGTGGGTATGGTACCGGTGAACAGTTTTTTATTGAGGGAAGGGTATTGGAGAAAGAAGATGTTATTCATGGTGAACAGGAGCATGATAATTCCCTCGGGAACAATATTCGCAAGATATGGAAGCGGTATGAGAGCGATGAGATACCGGGCGTTGGAATTGAAGCCGAAATGGAAGGCATTTCAGCCACCGCAGTCAGCGATGAAGATGGTTTCTTTAAGCTGGTTTTTGAAGTTCCTCCCGGAAAAAGAATACCCGATGGTTGGCATGAGGCTAAATTACATATTACTGAGATGCCCTACCATGTGCGTTTTGAAAAAACGGCTGCTGCTTCTGTACTTATAAGCAACCAACACGATTGTTATGGTATTATTTCCGATGTTGACGATACCATCATTAAATCGTCGGCCATGAACACGTTTAAAAAGCTTAAAATTATGCTGACCCAAAATGCTCGTAACAGGGCTTCTTTTCCAGGTGTGGAAAAGCTTTATCAAAAATTATCCTCTAATGGTAAAAATCCTCTGTTTTTTGTATCCGGAAGTTCGTGGAATCTTTACGATATGCTGGTTAACTTTTGTGAACACCAGAATCTGCCAAAAGCACCATTTTTTCTCCGGAATCTTGGACTAAGTCCCGGACAATGGCTGAAACAAGACACAAGTCCTTATAAAAGAGAGTACATCTCCCATATCCTGAAAGTTTTTAAACGCCTGTCATTTATTCTGATTGGTGATAGTGGCCAAAAAGATCCTGAAATATATGCAGAAGTATACAAACAATTTCCGGAACGAGTAATGGCAATCTATATTAGACACGTTCACACCGATAAACGGAAGAAAGAACTGGAGCAAATGGCAAAAAACATGGATGTGCCATTTCTTGTGCTGACTGATTCTCAAATGGCCTGGGAGCATGCCTGCCAAATGAAGTGGATTTGAATAGTATGGTAGTTAACATTCACACAGTTGAATGATTAACAGAGGTATACTTAAATTCCACCTATTCGAATGTTAAATATCTGTTCATTAACCAGAATTCAAAGAAATACAGGCTAATTACATACTTCTAAAAGCTGCCTATTTTTCCAAAGCAGGCAGTATCGCAATCGGATTTTTATTGTACTTTAGCCGCTGTTTTATCAATTTTTATACAATGAATCGTTTTATTATGTTCCCTTCTAGTGGTATTTTATTACTACTGGGTTTAATTTTTCTCAACTTTTCCTGCATCGACAACACAAAGAATAAAAATTTGCGATTTATTTTTCCCATCGAAAATGCCTTGTTTCCAAAAGACTTTACCGCCCCAACTTTCTTTTGGGAAGATCAGGAATCTTCTTCCCACCCAACGGAAATTTCCATTGATCTGGTTGGGAAGAAGAATTTCTACACAACAAATATTTCAGAGAAAAAATGGAAACCGTCGCCCACACTGTGGGATTCCATAAAATCAAATTCAGGCTTCAACGATATTGTACTCACCATTCGCCGAAATGTAGCCGGGGAATTATCAAAAGATTACGGACAACTGAAAATAAAAATATCGAAAGATGAAGTAGGAGCTCCTATTCTTTATCGTCAGATTCCTCTTCCTTTCTCTTTTTCTGAAAAAAATATCGACCAGACAAGTTATTCGGTCATCGATGTGACTTCTCCGCAGCCCTTTCATAATGTGCTGGGATCATTCAAGGTATGCGGAAATTGCCACTCCTTATCGGGCGATGGCAAAATGATCGGTCTCGATTTCGATGCTGTCTCCCGCGATAAAGGGGGTTTTTTTATTGCTCCAGTCGATACTGTAACCACCTTCGATAAAAATAATTACGTGTCGTGGTCAAAAATGTCGGGCAGGAACACCTTCGGACTCCTCTCCCGGATGTCATGGAATGGCCGTTACATTGTTACAACGGTAAAGGACAGGGTTATATCCCATGCAATCGATGACCCTGAGAAATTGGCATATTCCCAGTTGTTTCTTCCAGTAAATGGGGTGTTGGCAGTTTACGACACCTTTACCGGACAATTGACCGAGTTGCCCGGAGCCAACGATCCTGAATATGTTCAGTCGAATGCAGTATGGACTCCCGATGACAAACACATCGTATTTGTAAGGACAAAAGCTCTTCCTTTTCCTGAAAATGAAACTAAATTTGATAGTTTTGTCCGGGATGAGGCGTTGATTGAACGGTTTGTCCAGGAGAAGGAATCCATGAAGTTCGATATTTTCATCATACCTTTTAACGATGGTAAGGGGGGAGTTGCACAACCCATTAAAGGAGCTTCAGGTAATGGAAAAAGTAACTATTTTCCCACAATTTCACCTGACGGCAAATGGCTTGTATTCTGCCAGGCCAGTAATTATATGATGCTGCGCCCCGATAGCCGTCTTTTTATTGTGCCATTGAATGGGGGGAAAGCCCGTAAGCTGAAATCCAATTTCGAGGATATGAACTCTTGGCACTCCTGGTCACCCAATGGTAAGTGGCTTGTTTATGTCTCAAAGGCATTGGATAACTATACCGATATGTTTCTGACCCATATCGACGAAAAAGGAAATGCTTCTGTTCCTGTCATTGTCGAAAATGCCAAACGGCAAAATTGTGCCATCAATTATCCCGAGTTTATGAACAGTGACCCGGGCTTTAAATTTCGGATGGATTATTCGTTCATCAATATTATGGATATTGAGGATGCAATTATTGCCGGCGACAAGGAAAAAGCCAATGCTATGCTCGATCAGTACATTTCTCAGAAGCTGGGTACCCCATTGGAATACTATGAGGTAGCCCGTATGAAAATGCTCCTGGGCGATGAAGCCGGGGCGGCCGAATACAACAGCAAAGGGAAAGAACTGGACAAGGAATTCTCACGGATGGAGTAATTTAACTGCACCCACTGATAACAAATCTCCGGATGTGCCGGTTATACAGTGGACATCCTCCTGCTGCGGATCTGCGACCCACTGTTACTGGCTCTTTAATCAGTGTTTCAGTCAATGCTTTATAAACTTTAGAATTCATTCATATAATTGCGGGATTAACAGTATATGTTAATCAGTGTTTGTTGTATTTCTTTAAAAAAACGAGAGGTGGCAAAAGGTTTCTCAAGCAGAAATATTTTTTTTACATAAAGATTAAGTTCTAATATTTCTACATTTGCGGCTTTAAAAAAAACAAACGAGTAAATCGTGATGGAGGGTTTTAAAGGAACAAATCTAAATCTATTAAATGTTCGGTTTTATCCGGAAAACGGATTCAGTTTATATGACCAACTGAATGACTGCTACAGGCAATTTTCAGAATTAATCGAAAATAAGGGTCTTACAAAAAAACATACTATAAAGCAGAGTATATTTTTCAAGGCTTCAACTCTTTCGGAGTACCTTCAAAGCAAACAAAAATTATTATCCTGCGCAAGCACAGTTTTCTCGGAGTTGCCGCCTACCTCCCTCATATCTCAGGCGCCGGCAAATGAACTGGTAGTTCTTGAACTAACATTACTCGAAGGTGTTCTCCCTGGGGAACTTGTAATTAAAGAAAACTCAACGATCCGCTGGAGCGTTTTTGCCAGAGGCAATACCAGGATGATTTTTGCAGCTAGCCTTAACACCGATGAAAATTACGACGACATCCTGAAGCAAAGCATTAGCTCGTTCAAACTGGTTCAGCAGGTTCTTGAGGCCGAAGGAATGAGCTTTTCGAATGTCGTCAGACAATGGAATTACATCGCACAGATTACAAAAGATATTGTAGTAAATGGCAAACCCAGCCAGCATTACCAGATTTTCAATGATGTGCGGTCAAAATATTATGCCACGGCAAACTTTGAGAATGGCTATCCGGCAGCAACCGGCATTGGGATGGACTGGGGGGGTGTTGTCATCGAATTTGTTGCAGCTAATCGGGAGGCAGTGCAATCAGTTGGGATTAAAAGTCCGGTTCAGTTCGACGCTTACACCTACTCGAAAGAAGTTTTAACTGAAAACGGTACAATGAGCGATTTTTCCCGTACCACTCCTAAATTTGAACGGGCAAGGCTGGTAAATGTCTGCGGGGCAAAATGGCTTTTTATATCAGGCACGGCTGCCATCGTAGGACAGGTAAGCGACCATCAAAATTCAGTGGAACATCAGACGAAGATGACAATCGATAACATCCGGAAGCTGATTTCAGCAGAAAACATCCGGCGGTTTGGCATCGAAGCAGATGCTGACCCCGGAATTACCTACCTGCGTGTCTATGTAAAG
>OBJA01001246.1_pt1 | contig 18216 bp, 35 predicted proteins | sample 1519751 | NCBI WGS metagenome assembly OBJA01 (sample SAMEA3881238, study PRJEB22517) | soil metagenome | biome: lake sediment; feature: soda lake sediment; material: sediment, water from around vicinity | place: India | collected 2013-12-23 | depth 3 m | reverse complement strand
GGGACATGTGGTCTATGTTGTTCTTTACAAATTTCTAATTGTAACAACAAATGTGCCAATTGTTTCAGCTTTCCCTGCTGAAGGGGGAATTCTTTGCGGTGACGATTATACTTTTCAGGAAAACTTTCTCTTCTTCAAGATCCTTGATCTTTTCCTCCTGGATACTGATTATCTTCCTCAGGTTTTTAAAGACGATACTGACGGATTCCGGAGAAAGCTTCCCCTCTTCAAGAAGAAGTTCAATCCTGTCAAGGTTGGACACAAACCTTGCGCTCAAATCCTGGTTGAAAATACTGTTGGTATCTGAGATTAAAGGGGTATCCGGAACAATCGTTTCCATTTTACCCGCTCCCTTGTCAAGCCAGTTTGGATTCAGGCTGGGAAACTTTTTAAAGAGAATAGCCCTTAACGAGGAGGATATGCCGATCTGGCCGCTCTCAATTTTGGCAAGATTCGGTTGGGAGCAGCCCAGCTGCTTTGCAAATTCCTGCTGGGTGAATTGCTTGAACTTACGGAATTCAGAAAGACGCTGTCCTTCTGTGTTTACTTTGACTACCATGTATTAAGAAATTGATTGGTTCCCTCGGGACAAAAGATGTACCAACTATAAGTTTTTCTTATAATCCAGGGGAAAATTATTTCATAAAATTATAACTTAAATTCATTAGTTGGTAAGTTTTTGGTCTGAAATTCAATAAAATGTATGCAAAAAAGAAAAATAACGAAAGTATTGAAACTTTATCTCGTTGTATTTCAAAACATTAGGTTATCAATATTCTGTATTGGAATATCTGCAATCAGAAATGTTTATATCTTTCGGAAAAACAATAAGAATCCCTTATGCTCGCGCCCATATCAATATCATCCCTGGTCATTGACAGATCCCTCTTTGCGGAACAGCCTGACACCCCTGTTTCTGTTTTTTTCGGAGACGGAGCCTCAGTGATCAAACTGTATCCATACCTGAAATACAGGAAGTTATATACCATGATCGACTACTGGATGAATCCGGATGGCGATATCTATTTCAGGCTTTTGGAATTTGAGCATTACATTAAATTTGTTGAAGGAGGCATGTATATTGGCAAATTCATAAAAATAAACTGACTGAATCAATGTCCTATATAGAAACAGAAAAACTCAACCATCTTCTCGACCATGGGATGGAGGTTTACCGGCATTTTCTCGGAGAGGTTAAGCTGGGCAAAAAAATACTTTCCCCCATCAGAGGGGAAGGAGACCCCAGTTTTTCCATCTATGCAAGCCGTGACAGGAATTCCTACCTGTGGAAAGACAACGGGGATGGGAGATTTGGAGACCATTGGGATTTCATAAAAGAAAAAACAGGGGCCAGATCATTCCGGGAAGCTGTGGACTATGCGAAGCAGAATATCCTCAATCTGGGGAATTTTGGTGTGGACAATTCACGCATAAATGAAGCGGCCATCAGGCTTGCTGAGAAAAAGCCAAAACCTGTCAGTCAGGAACGGGCAATAATCATCCCCAGATTCAGGGACTGGAATCCATGGGATGAGGCTTATTTTCAAAGAAGATGCGGTATGGGCTGTACCGAAATGGAAGATGTATGGTATCTTCCAGCGGTGTCCGCTGAAGTCATCAAGCCTGACAAAAGGTATGAAGTGTTTGAAAGACCCGGATCCCCTGTCTACATCATCTGCTTCCCCTCCGGAAACTTCAAGATCTGGAGACCGGAGGAACCTGCAAAGAGGAAATGGATCTCCAACGTGGACAGGGAAAAGGACTTCTATCTCCTTGACCTATGTCAGGGAGGGGATGTGCTTCTTATTGTTGCGGGAAATAGGGATTGTGCGGCCATCAGAAAGCATCTGAAGGTAGATGCTTTTGCTCTGCTCAGTGAAACCGCCGACCTGCCTTTTGAGATCTTCCAAAAGCTGCATGTCATTTACAATAAAATATTCGTCCTTTATGACAATGATGCTGCCGGCTACAAAGGTGCACTCAAGCAAAAAACAATATTTGGGATACCGTACCTCAATGAAGTCTACAAGCCCTTTAAGGTAAACGACTTTTGCCAACTGTATGAAGAGAAAAGAGAAAAACTCGAAGAGTTTGCCCTTTTATTGTATTCCATGATATAACTTCACATTATATTTATAATCAAATGTTATCAAAATGACCGCTGAAGAACTCTATGATGTTTTGAACATCATCTACTCAACCCCGCACAATGACCGGCCTGAGGAAAGAAAGGACGGAATCAGTCTGCTCAACCGCGCTCTTCTCGGAGGAGAAACCGCTGAGCATATCATACAGAAGATGAAGGATATGGCGGCAATGAACATTGACTCCAGAGGAAAACTCTATTCCGCAATCCTCGGCAAGTTCTGGGAAAGGCATTTTGCCCAGGCTATCCCTTACAGGAAATTCAAATTTGAAGAATAACCCCATCCCCTACTATGAGCGATATCTCGGTTGCTGAGAAAATCAGCAACGTATCCAAAGAGAAGCAGCTCTTAAATCTCATCATTTCATCGGAAGTACATCAGATTGCCTGGCTCCCCAAAGTCGAGCGGAAAATCTTTTACTCCAATGAAGTGGTCGGGATTTTTGATCTGGTCAGAAATATGTTCCTGGAGAAAAAGAAGATCAACAGAAACAATGTAAGATTCGAAATAAGTCAAACCGTCACAACCCACCTGATCAATGAATACACCAAGAACCTGAATGAAATCTTCCTTGCCTCCCCGGAGGAAGAGGTTGACATTCTGATCGAACAGATAACGGACATCTACAAGAAGAGAAAACTGTATTATGAGGTGTTTATCAATGCCTCCAAAATGTTCTATGACAATGCCGGCCCAAACGAGCTGATCGAAAAGATATCCAATACGGTGTTTGAGGTTGAATCAAATGTGAAGGAGAAAAAAATCCAGGATCTTCCGATTGAAACCCTTGACGATATTTTCGAGCCAAAAGAAGAGGATGAGGGCCTGATGACCGGTTTGACTGAATTCGATGAGGTGTATGGGGGGATCAAACCTGATACTTACATCACAATTGGCGCCGAATCGGGGACTGGGAAAACCGCTTTTCTCGCAGATTTCATCTACAGGATGTGCACAAGGCATGCCGATAAAATTGAGATCTGTTTCTTCTCGATGGAAATGTCCGAAAAGAGGATTATGAAGCGGCTCCTGTCCAGGCATGCCCAGGTCAATGGGATGAAGTTCGACAAGAATAGGGTGAGCTCAATTACCCCTGAGGAAAAAGACCGGCTTTTCAGGGCTGCAACCGAAATAAGGAATTGGCCGCTGAAGATAATTTATGAGTCAATGGATATCCAGAGGCTCAAAATCAAAGCCAGGCAGTTTATTATGCAGCATCCGGGCAAGAGGCATATATTCCTTGTGGACCATATCGGTAAAATAGAATCCTCCGGTTCTGACATGAGGGTCAATACGATCAAAAACAGCCAGGGATTGAAATCACTCTGCATTGATTACAAATCCACCGTCATATCCCTGTCCCAGCTTCTAAAGGAAATCGGATCGGACAAATACAAGGCCGTATACCATAAGCCCAATAAGTCCCTGATTATGGAATCCGGGGCCATTGAGGCAGATTCGGACATACTTGCTTTATTATGGAGGCCAGGAAGGAGATTCACCCGGATAGCGTATGGATCCGACCCGGAATGGAATACAAAGAACAAGATGATCTGGTTGAACGAGAAGAACCGGGACGGTGTAGAGGGTACGGATATCATTCTTGAATGCTTTATGTCAACCAGTACTCTCAACAACTCAGACACTCCTTTCTGATGGAAATAAGCCAGTCGATTATAAAACAGGTGACTTCATACGGTTTATGCCCAAAGAAGTTCAAGGCCTATGAGATTGACCGGATTTATGAAAATGAAATCAGCATCAATCTGTTCAGGGGAGTCTATTTTGAGTACCGGCTCCTGGGGAATCTACCGAAGAACGGAAAAGTGCCCGTTTATCCGGTGGGGAAAAAAGGAAAACATGAGATAGCCAAATCAAGGATAGACTACCATGTTGAAAGATTCCCAAGAATCATGGAAGAAAACGGAATAACCGTTCTCGGAGGCGTCCAGAATATTGCATGGAAGTACAGCCAAAGCATTACTGTTACCCTTACACTCGACAGTCTCCTTTATTACAAAGGAAAAGTCTATGTGGGGGATATAAAGCTTACCCCAAACATCCATGGAACATTCGGTCCTTTTGCATGGGGGAATTATGAAGGCATGGACAAACTGCAGGCGCATCTCTATGCCTATGTCATGTCACAGGTACTGGGAGAGGAAGTCGGATTCATTTACATGGTATTCGACTACAAGCCCAAGATCCAGGAGTATGGGATTTTTGAGGAAACCCTAACCCAGTCCAAGAAAAACGAAATGTTTGACCGCCTGATAGAAGCTGAACGGAAGCTAAGATGGATGAATGCCATCGGGTTCCGGCCCAGAGCCTATGAGGATACCTGTAAAACATGCAGGATACCTGATTGCCCTGCCAGGCTTGACAGAAAACCGACTCCTGAAGCGGAAGCCTTTGTAAAGCCAGAGGGGAAAACAGTATCAGTCAGTGTGGATGAACTTCTAAACATTATGAACACATGATCTCGCAAGTCTTAATACAGCTCCAGAAGAAATTCCCATACCATTATTCCATTGAAGATGACCATATCAGGATTGTCATTCTCATCAGTGAATCACTCCATGAGAAGGAGATGGAAGCGCTTGACTTTGTTGAAGAGCTTGGATTCGGTTTCCATTCAAAGACGGATCTATCCCCCGCTACCGGGGGGATCTATAAAAAATGGAGCCAGATGGAATACCATATGGGATTTGTTCAGGAGAAACTTCCTCCTTCAGAGGAGAAATTCCTAAAAAGATTCAAGTCACTTTCCGAATACGAACGAACCAAATTAATAACACAATGAACACAATACGGATTTCCAAAAACCTCATCAGGGGTAAAGCATTCACTTATGAATCATTTCAAAAAGCATTCCATGAAGGCGGACATTCAGCCTGGTCAAAGTTCATGGGGTTGAAACCGGTCTCCGTTTTCGCTTTTCAGCAATGGCGCAGACTTACAACCCTGATTGAAACCAGAGCCATATATGAGACAGATCTTGTGCATCAGCATTTATTTGGCTCTTATGATGAAATGGTCTCATTTTTCAGGGAGAACTATGATATGATCCAAAGCCTGGATGACAATATTGTTCTAAGTTTTGAAGTAAAAGGATCGTTTCAGCCTGCGAGAACCAAAGTAAAATCTGTCAAAGAGGCTCTTAGGAAAGTTAACTCTATCCAGAAAATAGAAAGGGGGCCTCATGTTTGATCCTGAGTTCTACCCAACACCCAGGGAAGTAATTGCTAAAATGTTATTCCCCTTTACAACGAGGGCAAAACTGCGGGCTAAAGGACTTGATCACGAGACAAGATATTACTCCAAAATTGATGGGATCAATGATGATTTGATCATTCTTGAACCTTCCGCCGGTTCAGGGGTAATTCTTGACTATATCATAGAAAATTCAGACCGTAGTCTCTCCAAAAACATCTACTGCTGCGAACAAGATCCTGAACTTAAAGGCATTCTTCAAAGCAAGGATTACAAAGTGATCAGTGATAATTTCTTTGAAGTTTCCGGAGAAATGATGTTTGACCTGATTCTGATGAATCCACCGTTTTCCAATGGTGATGAGCATTTGCTTCATGCATGGAACATTCTCGATCGAGGTGATATCGTCTGTTTGCTCAATGAAGAAACGGTTAAAAACCCATACACTGAACGAAGAAAGCTGCTTCTCAAAATCATTGAAAAGCATGGATCCATTGAATATCTGGGTAATTGCTTTAGCAATGCAGAACGAAAAACCAATGTGAATGTAGCCATCGTCAGACTCAAAAAGGAGGCAAAAGAAACGCTGGTAGATTTCACATTCAATTATGAAAGATCAAAACAGGATTTCTATCTCGATGAGGAGACAGTACACAACCAGATTGCTTTAATGGATGTGACTGAAAACATGATCATTCAGTTTGAACAGCTGAAAAAGACTTTTGTCAAATTTCTCGCTGTAATTGAAGAGCTTGACTTCTATTCTCAGGAAATTAAGTCCGAGCATTTCAACACTTCTGAATTTGCAATGAAACTGGCTAAACAGTCAAATTCAAAGCGATTGAAGTATAATGATTTTCATCTCCATATTCAGGGAATGATGTGGGCAAAGGTTCTTGGTAAGCTTGGAATTGATAAGTATCTAACTTCCGAAGTAAGGAGGAATTTTAACCAGTTTCTCAAAGCCCAGCAATCCATGAAATTCTCCAAATCAAACATGATGAAAATCATAGAAATGATCTTCATGAACCGGAATGAAATCATGGAAAGATGTATCACGGAAAGCTTTGACTACCTGACTTCTTACGATAAACAGAATCAGCTTCATGTAGAAGGATGGGTCACCAATACGAAATATAAGGTCAGCAGAAAACTGATATTGCCTAATATGATCTATTGGGGTAACTCGTATGATACTGCGAGCTATCTAAAATCTTATGGGACTAAGTTCAAGATCAAACACCGTTTCGAATACTCAGATCACACCAATATCAATGATGTTGAAAAGGCATTGTCCTATATAATGGGCATAGAATATAATGGTATCGAACCCGTGATTTCAGTCTTGGAAAAACGTTTCGATCAGATAGGACAAATCAAAACAGGAGATTCTTTTGACAATTCTGAAATTGACTCCACCTTTTTTACTATTAAGTTCTTTAAGAAAGGAACTGTTCACTTGTATTTCAAAAACGAAAAGGTTTGGGATGAATTCAATATGAGAGCCTGTCTGAAAAAGAACTGGTTGCCTGATGAAGAAGCCAAAGAATACAGGAAAAGAAAAAGGAACGAAGAAAAAGAAGGAAAACCTGTTTACCGGCAATCTGAAAAGGAAACTCTTTTATTGGAATTGTTTTAATAACTTCTGATTATATTTATAACCCATAATTATATTCAAGAATGAGAACAACGACACTCCCGGGTATGATCCATGCGCTGAAGGCAATGGCTATAAATCCTGTTGAAATGCCTGATAATGTCCGCATACTGGTGGAACTGGACAGAAATGAATTCGAAAAGCTATTGGATGAAGTCTACCACGGCAGGGGAGGGATAATCAAAAGGACCAGCCGAATCAAGGGGTATATCGAAGGAGAACTAACCGGAATAAAATTCAAAATAGAACGCAAGTGAGCAAGTTTATCAAAGCCAGGTTCAAAACTACCTGTAAGCAGACAGGCGCAGATATCAATGTCGGGGATGAAATCTACTATTTCCCCGGAAGAGGTGCTTTTCACAGCAACTCTCCTCTGTATCAGTCCAAACTCGAAGAACTGAAAAAACAAAATTCACCCAATGGATAAGAACAAAGACTATTCTCTTTGGCTTTTTCTGGATCTGGAAAAATACGGTGACGGAAAAGCCGCAAGGGTTATGGAAAAAGCAATCCGAAGGACCCCTGAATTTAAAGGATCGAACGGTAAGAGGATCTACTTCGAATTCAAAGACCAAAAAGACAAGGCCAATTTCATTCTGACCGTAGGGATGGAACTGAAAAGACAAGGATACCGGTGGGTTTTTGTCAAAGAAGAGGATTCTAATACTCCAAATTTCAACACGCCAAACCATGTAAAATTCAATGGATATACTAATCGATTTCGACGGAACCGTAGTCAGTCATGAATTTCCCGATGTTGGGAAAGACATAGGAGCAGTCCCGGTATTGAAGGAGCTTATAAGGAATGGCCATAGGCTGATCCTTTTTACTATGAGATCTGATATCGAAAACCCTGTCACGGACAATCCCCTGCTTCATTCACAGGCAGGAACCTATCTGACCGATGCGGTAAACTGGTTCACAGAGCAAGGGATAGAGCTATATGGGATCCAGAAGAATCCTACTCAGGACAAATGGACAAAAAGCCCAAAGGCATATGGCCATCTGATGATTGATGACAGCGCATTAGGATGTCCTCTGATATATAATCCAGAATATTCCAAGAGACCTTTTGTCGATTGGGTAAGAGTCAGAGAACATTTGATACACTCCAAAATCATAAAAGAGTGAATTCATTGATTCCAGAAATACAGCGCCTCATCAATCGTGGGGCCCTGTTTTTCTGCAATTCATCGGGAGGCAAGGATAGTCAGGCCATGTTCGCTTACCTCAGACAGATTGTCCCAAAGAAACAGCTGATAGTCATTCATGCACACCTTCCGGAAGTTGAATGGGAAGGCTCCATTGAGCACATTGAAAAATACCTCTACGGACACCGGTTCGAAGTGTGTCAGGCTACCAAAACCTTCTTTGAAATGGTTGAACGAAGACAAATGTGGCCGTCCAGTTCCACCAGACAATGTACTTCCGACCTGAAACGCGGTCCTCTGGAAAAACTAATCCGGAAAATAAGCAAGGAATCAGGCAATGGGTTAATCGTGAACTGCATGGGCATGCGGGCGGAGGAATCACCCAAACGGGCAGATTTAAGCCCTTTCAAATTTTCGAAACGGAATTCAAAGGCCGGCCGCGAGTGGTATGACTGGTTACCGATTCATCAATTGCTGGAGCAGGAGGTATTCCGCGTGATCTGGTTTGCCGGAGAAAAGCCTTTCTGGACATACAGTGCAGGAATGAAACGAAAGTCTTGCTGTTTCTGCATTATGGCCTGTCAGAATGATCTTAAGATCGCTGCTGAACTTCGGCCAGAACTTCTTAAGCGCATCGTTGAAACCGAAAAACGTATCGGCCACACCTTTAAAGCTCCTACGAAAAAGCATGGGGCAAGAACCTTAGACCTGATTGTAAAATGAGTCATTATAATCCAAGAACAAACCAAGAAGAAGACCTCTTTAAGAATAGATTCTACATACGACATGCTGGAGTGAAAGTCCAAAATCCATATAGGATCTTCCTCGTTCATCCTGAATCAAATAATCCTACTTGGGCTGAAAAGAAAAGGTACAGCCTAATCATGAAAATGAAGAAAAGGAAGGCTATATACAATCAGGTTCTTGGTGTGTTGACTATGGTATTTCTTGTGTTTGTCATTCTTGCACTTGAAGTTTTCTTTCTGTCCTTTACAACAAATCAAGTACAGAGAATTGGAATAGGCATAATTGGAGGATATTTAATAATTCTCTCATGGATTGTCATTAAGAACTCATTTGAGTTTGATTCAAGATGTGTAAATGTAAAACACAGAGGAAAATGGGTATACTAATAATGGGACCTAAAATGAAAGCCCTTTTTGACAAAGCAATGAAGGACGAGGAGTTCTTTCAGACAGTCAAAAAACTGGTTCCCAATTTCAGAAAGCCAAACATTTATTCCACTAAGATGGAAGAAAATGCATACGCAATTATGTATGCAGGGTACTATATCGGAAAATACAACAAAGATCCAGAATAATACTATGGAAGAAATATCCACAAAACACGACTCGTAAAATGGATAGAGAACAATTAGAACAACTTGAATATTCCTGGTCTGCTGAGGTAAGGTTGGACAACAATCTTGTCATAAGTATATGGTACACGGCTTGGCCGATGTTAAAAAGTACAATCAAAGAAGTCTTGAGTATATCAAGTGATTACCCCAAACACAAAGTCAACAGAAATCTTATTTAAACTATGAGCAATTATCTTAACCAGGTGGAAGAGTTCCACAAAACATTCAAAGCACCTGTACTGCCAAGTCCTCAGCTGGCTCCAGAAGACCGGGCAAAGCTCCGGGTATCATTACTTCAGGAAGAGCTTAAAGAGCTTCAGGAAGCCATCGAAAAAGGCGATCTGGTGGAAGTGGCTGATGCCTTTTGTGATCTTCAGTATGTCCTTTCCGAAGCTGTATTAGAGTTCGGAATGAAGGAAGTATTCAACAGGATGTTCAATGAGGTCCACCGGTCCAATATGAGCAAAGCTTGTAGCACTGAAGAAGAAGCTTTTGATACGATTAAACATTATATGGCTAATGGTACAGAATGTACATGGATTCAGGATGGAGAAAAATATTTGGTGCTCAGATCCTCTGATCAAAAGGTTCTCAAATCTATCAATTATTCACCTGCTAATCTGAAGGAATTTCTTTATGCTGAATGTCCTGAATGTACGGTTAAGTGCTCACAGGAAGAACTGAATATGTTTGGAGGGATCTGTGAAAACTGTAATGAAGAATATGGAATCTAATCTAAAAATCACAATCGACCAGCTTAAAAACTATTTAGGGACTGGGTTGAGGATAAAACTTTGGGAGATACCAAGTAGTTATGAGACCGAATTAATCCCGGGCCTTTTGAGTAGCATCCCAAAGGGAGCAGAAATAACCAACATCAAGCCAATCTGTTACCGATTGTCCGACTTGGACAAGTTCATTCCTGAGTTGGGGTTTGTTCCGATCGAGGAAATAATCAAATATGGCAACTGGTGTGATGCTTATGATGAATATTTCAAAATAGGATTTTGTGGAGATGATTTAATTCAGGCCCCTTTCGAATTAGTTCAAAAATTTGTTGAATGGCATTTCTGGGTATTTGGAGAGGAATATTTTGAAAAAGGATTGGTCATTGACAAGCTTAAAGAAACATCACATGAATAATCTCATAGAAATCTGGTTAAAAGCTTCATGCATTGGAGCCTTTTTAACATTTGTCTATTCTTGGTTAGCTATTAGAAACTATAACAGAAAGGAGAAATCAACATGAAAAGTACTTGTATTATATGTTCAGAGGAAATTGAAATTAAGTTCTGTTGCTCTGGTCACATGTGTGGATGTTTGGGAGAACCAACAGAACCACCTGTATGTAGCGAAAAGTGCTATAATGAACTGATGAATAATATGGGTAAGTATTATCCTAAGCATAACCAAACCAAAATCAAAGATGCCTAAAGTAGGAAGCGAATATATTAGCAACAATACATTGAAAGTGCATATTACTCTCGATATTCATTTCAATAAAAAAACCGGGTTTTATGTGAAGCTTCCTGATAATCTAAAGACCATAGGAGATTACAAAGGGATATTCAATTCACAAAACAGAGAAGATTATGGAGGATTTGTCAACAGATTAAAAGAAGCTGTAAAGAAATTTTGGATTGACACGTCAACTCCTCCTAAAAAGGTCATTCTCTATGACATAAAGAGATGTATGAAGTTTGACGAAAAAACAAAAGTCAAATATGATGAAATTTCTTTTGCCAGAGGGATGGGTCTTACCGTAGATTGGGTGATTAGGTTCATGGGAACATCAGACGGAAAAGAAATTATTTCCAATGGGGATCAATTCAGAGGGTATGAAAACACTTATATGTCCACTTTCTCAGCATCAGAATATAGACAATATCAGGTTATTGATTGGACTCAGGAACTTGATGATTTCTTTATGGAGGTTGATCAGAATATAAAAAATCTAATCATTGGAATCACTATGTTCTTTGGTGATTCGCCAGGACACTTGATTGAAAATATTACCAACAATCGTCAAAAATTACTTGGTATTGTTCCTGAAATGAAAGTTTTGCCAGAATGGAAATGTACTGATCCTGATGCTGATCAATGGGGTAGACAACTTTCTCCTTATGTGTTTGAGTTCAGGACCAAGGATTCAGAACCGGTTAAGATTGACCTGGAAGCTTATTCTCATGTTTCTCAGGACTTGATCGTAAGAACCTTCTATCCGGATGGAATCGATCAAGTTCACAGGGAATATGGAGAGAATGCTTTATGGATTGTTGCAGAGTGTATCTATGAATCTGAATTTGAAGGACAATAATGGCTAAGAAGCAAGATCTTGAACCTGATTTCATGTTCAAGGCCAATGATCCTATGAAGAAGGCTATTAATGAATCGATAGCCAGAGTAGGATTTGAAGGATGTCTTCAGACTCTTGCCGCAATCTATGAACCAAGGAGGGGAATAGCTCAAATAATTGATGAATCTGGGTTATTTCCCTGCATGGTAGTAGTAGGCCGGAAGAATGCCGCTAAGGTCAGAAAGGTCAGAAAAAAGGCTACTCAAGAACAGAATAACTGGGGGATAAATGTCTTTTATGCCAGGAATTTCTGTGACTTCACAATCATGAGAGCAAATCTCAAACATAAAGGCTATCCACTACTACTTACCATGGTAGATCCAGACGATTGGGAGATTCCTTCTCCAAATCAATGGAGGTATATAAGAGTGGCCTACAAATCTTTTGATGAGTATATGTCCATCAAAGGAAAAGTAAATGATCCGGAATGGTTAAGACTTGCTAATCACATACAACAGGAAACTCCGATGAAAGCAACCGGTCAACAAACCCTTATTCTTTCAGAAATCAGGCATAAGACAAAAGCAAAAGTATCCAAACCATTTCCTGTTCCCGGTTCAAAAGCTGAGCCGGTAAAAATCACAAACCAAACAAGCTTATTCTAATGAACCTACCAAAACTAACTGATAGAAAAATCGAAAGCGATGCATTCCATTGGGCTACTGATTACAAGCCATGGGAAGAGGATCTCGATTTTAGACATTATGCAAGACATGGATTCGAAGAAGGCCAGAGAATGCTTCTCAGAGAATTATTCAGGAAAGGGTTCCTGACCATGGAACAGATTCAAGATTATCCAAAATTGAAAGTAGGAACATCCAATGGCAATCAGTAAATACACCACTTCTATAGATGCCGGAAAAACTGTTGGAGAAATCCAGCAGTTTCTTTCCGCACATGGAGCCAAAAAGATTGTAATGGATTATGATGAAGACAATCTTCCATCAGGAATCACATTCATGGCTTTAGTAAATGGGTCGCCCATGTACTTTGCTCTTCCTTCTAAATATCAAGGAGTTCTGAAGGCAATGGAGAAAGATCCAAAGGTTCCAAGAAAACTATGCACCAAAGAACAGGCGCTTAAAGTTTCCTGGAGGATCATCAAGGACTGGATAGTTGCCCAGATGTCCATTATTGAATCTGAGCTGGCAAGCATGCCGGAAGTATTTCTGCCTTATGCAGTAACCAAAGACGGAGATACCTTCTTCAATAAACTGGAGAAAACAAACTTTAAACTGATTGAGTAATGGCTAATTTAAAAGTTGGCGACAGAGTAATCGCTTTGACCAGCCCAGGGAATACAGACTGCCAGCCAAGGATAAGAGGCGAGATCTATACTGTGGAAGCAGTCTGCTATTGTCCAAAATGCGGTAGACAGGCTGTCAATGTAGGGTTCCCGCAGCAGGGGAATTCTGGAACCATAGTATGCAGCTGTCGATTTATTCATGATGCTTATGGCCTTTCTTGGACCAGATCCGATCATTTTGCAAAGGTTGAAGATCTGGAGAAAGAGATAGCAAAAGCTGTCTATGTAGAGGATTACGAATTTGCCCAGTTACTTCACAATCGCAAATCACACTTGATTTAATAACATGAAATTATATCCAGATGATATCCAGCATTTCGATGGTTTTGAGTACCATCCATGCACTCTCCATTATATCGGAGACCAGGAAATCGTTGAGCAATGTGAACCGGAAGAAGCTGAATTCTGGTCTGTTTATGTACGTCTTATTGAAGGCGGATTGTCCTGTATTGCCGATTTTGACACGGAACAGGAATGCATTGAGTTTATCAGGTTCTTGGAAAAAATCATTGAAAAACAGGGATGAACCATTATGACGTGAAACGGTTAGCCCTAATCTTGGCCATACAAGCTGAGATCGAAGGTATGAAAGCTTTCAATAAGGAACGGGAGCTTAACGGAGCTTCATTGGGGTATTCAGAACAGGACTTTAATCACATGGCCAACCAACTCAGGGAACTGGCAGCTAAACACGATGAACAGTTATGAGAGACACAATTTATTTCAGATGGTTCTTGGAGAGCCTTTCCCAAGAAGATAAGAAACAGTACAGAGATATGTCCATCAATCAGCAGAAAGACTGGTATATCAACTACTTGGAAAAACATTATCAAGCAAAAAACAATGAAGAGTTATGAAAATTGAAGAAGTAGGACATATTGTCTCAGTTGAAAATCGAAGGTCTACATGGAGTGGTGAGACTATTCGCTTTTGGGGAAAATACGACATGGATTACATGAAGATTCCTTTCAATAAAATGAAAGAGCCTTTGAATTGATAGTACACAAGCCAAATGAACACCCAACAACATTAAAAACAATGCCTGTCATAAGTCTGCAAGATGTATGCGGTTTGAAATTGAATGAGGATTGGCTTATAAAGCTGGGCTTTCTTAGTAACCCTTACGAAGATAGATACGAAAAGGATGATTTTCATATCCATTGTGATAAGACAAAAGATTCCCTTGATTTATGGGTGACAAATTGTCGATTGGATTTGAAATATGTGCATCAGTTGCAGAATTTATTTTTTGCATTAACTGGTAAAGAACTTGAATAAAAAACATTGAAAATGAAATCATTCCAAAACAGAATTGAGATACAATACTGAATGGTAAAGAATGGAACTGTAACCAGAGTCTCCAGGGGCAAATACAGGATCGGAGGATCAAAGTCCTCCAGACAAAAAGTCATTTCAAATCAGACAAACTTATTCACTTAACAGAACACTATGAGGAGCAAAGAGATTTATTCATTAAAAAAAGGCGAAAAGATTAGCCACAAACATTATGGCGTATGCACCGTTGATGGCACGATTCAGGACTTCGGAGTAACAATTGTTCCTGATAGCAAAGAAGGGCTTGCTTTGCTCCGCAATCAATCCGGTATGCCTGATGGAACTCCACTACTCGAAACATCTTTTCGCCTAATTACTGGAAAAGTAACATGACAACTACCATGGTTTTGATTGTTTAAAGACGGGCTTCTGGCCCGCTTTTTTTATGACCTAACCAGAAAAAACTTAAACAAAATGGCATTAGCAATAGAAAGAGGATTATCAAGCAAGATGGTGTCAGAACGCCATTATTACGCCTCCCAGTCGAAATACACTGCCGGTGAGGCGGCCAAAATCCTTTCACGACAATTGGGAAGAAAAATATCCGCCAAGGAAATGGTAAAAATGTATGAGGTATTGGAAGGCCGCGAGCCAGAATGGCACCACAGCGGATTCTATAAAGGAGCAAATGGCTCTACGATGGGCAGAACCTTCTTCTTCGGTGGAGAGGATATTCAAATGCTGGCCGAAAATCAGGAAGTGATAGCCCATAAAATCCAGGAGAAAAAAGAAGCCGAGGTGACTATCGTGCGCGGCTTCTACTATACCTGGGATCACGACTACAGCGGCTACCGTGGCAAAAAAAGAAACTTCAAGCGGCTGGCTGTATACGAAGGACCAGAGTCAGGAAAGCCAAAAAATTTCACCTCTCTGGATGAAGGGGCTTTCGAAAAAGCAAAGTCAATGGCAGGCAAAGCCTACTACGGTTGGGATGAACCAAAATCTTATGAGTTTATATGATACCCATTTCCAAAAAAACCGGGCCGCTGGTCGGCCCGGTAAACATACGCTATCGCCTTAATGGATTAATCTATCAATTTGTCCATGCGGCTCAGACTGGCCAGATCCTTACCAAAGATGGGAACCGGTTCAAGCCCAGGAGCACAGACGGTCACTTGGCTTTGGCTCGGTACATCCGGGAGTATGAAAAACACATAGGTAAAAATGTACAACTGGACGAAATCGGAGTAGCGTGGGTACACAAGTTCGCCGCTTGGATCACTGGCCAGGACCTGGCCAAAAACACGGTGGCCAACCTCATGGCCAAGCTCAAGTCCATTATCCGAAGAGCCCATAGCGCGGGACTGACTCCCTACTCAGGGATGGGGATGCCGATCAGCAAAGAGCTCACCACAGCTGTATTCAGCTCTATAGAGGAGATCAAGGCTCTTCACAGGCTGGACTGCTCCTGGAACTATGGCCGCGAGCGGGTAAAGGATCTCTATGTGCTGAACTGCTTTGCCGGGATGCGAATAATGGACCTGCTTGACTTTGCCGCAGATCCCAGGAGTTATATCCACATGATGGACGGTGTGACGGTAATACGCTACATTTCCCGAAAGACGCAGTCAGAGGCGGTAATTCCGCTTTCTAAGATAGGAGCTGAAATCCTTGATCGCAGAAACTGGGATTTTGGAAAGAAATTCAGCTACCAGGTGTTTAATAAGCACATCAAAAAAGCATTCCGGGAAGCTGGCGTGACCGAAAACATACGGATGGTACGCACCGTAGGCGGCGTTCGTAAGGAAACAGTCCGCGCCAAGTGTGAACTAATCAGTTCGCATACTGCCAGGCGCACCTTCGCCACTCTGGTCGAGCTTCACGATCTCCAGCGGAGCTCCATCATGCAGATGACAGGCCACATGACAGAGAGCTCCTATCTAACGTATGTGCGGAATACCCCATCCCAAAACGCGATGAAGGTCGCCAAACACGATTTCTTTCATCTAAAACTTTGACTTGTAAAATTGAAAAAGGGAGCCATTTCGGTTCCCTTTTTTTTTGGTTGACATCCGGTTAAACCGACAGCTTCCGGTCCTTGGAAAACAGCTGCCAGAAAAGCTTTTGACCCAGTATCAGGGCCTCATTCCAACTTAGCTTACCATCTGACAGGAATACAATTAGATCCCCTGAAATTTCAACCCAGAATGACCTTTTGGAACCAAGAGACTTCACATAGTCAAACACGGCCTGAATTACCTCAAGCTTTGATTTGCCGGCAACAGCCAGATTATGAGCTTTGGCATAGGCTTCAAACAACGGAACCAGATTCTCCTTGCCCTTGGCTACCAGGTAATCATCAAACTCAGTAGGAGTGAAGTTAGCTATTGTTTCGGCATTGCCGTTATCCAGATGTTCCTTGATCCAGTTGGTGATTTCCACTCCAGCTGCGCCTTCTGTTTCGAACTTAAGAAAAGCCCGCTCATACCAGTCTTTTAGGAAAGTGAAGATTCTTTTGAAGATGTTGGGCTTTTTCATCTGGTCAGTACAGGTTGAAGTTGGAGAATGTGTTTGGGGGTAATTCCTTTGAGTTCTTTGATTTTTTCAAATGGAATCTTGGGAAGATCTATTTCAAATTCCATTGAAGAAAGGCCTTTCTCCGCTTCAATGGCCTTGTCCTCAAGCCCTTTTACAAGACGGAACCCTTCATCTGTTCTCTCATAAAATTCTCTGTTGATCTTTTCCCCAAGATCCGTGATGTCCTGGATAATGGGTTTGAGCTTGTTGGTCATGGACACGACATCCCATGATAGCTCTATTCCCAGATCCTTGATTTCATTTTGGGAAAGCCAGCTCAATCCCTGGTTAATACCCAGGATTTCATTCGATTTGAGTTTTTTCTTCTGTGACATATTAAGAAATGGTTGATTCAGGGAAAGCTATATTCAGCGCAATGTTGTCCACCGCATCCTTGTTGGCAGGAGTAAAATCCACATACTTCACTCCTTCGGTAATAGGCTGTTTTTCTCCGGAAGCTCCGGCTAAATAAGCAGCATGGTCAGCCCATACTTTATACCTTACAATGGTATTTCTCATTACCCCATTTCCGTTTTCATCCGTAGTGTGGTAATAGTTGTCCTGGGCAGTATTTACCTCCCGGATTTCAATACAGGCATTGGGGAGTGTGATCCCAAACTGTTCTACTGTGTACTCTGTTATTGCAATCATATATTTTTTTGTTTAAAGATATTGAAATTAGATTTTATAGTATTCTGAATGTTGCGCTGATCATGATATTTATACTTCCTGAGATGCCGTTTATCATGTGGTTCCAGTTGACCGGATTTATTGGTTGGGTTGTTCCCGGACCTGTAGCATATAATTCCAACCAGTTATTGGTAGGATTAGCCCTTACATAATAAGGCGATCTATTGGTTGTCAGGCTAAAATCAATTCCTACCAGTGTAGCACTTCCGATAAAATCCCCATCAATCTGTTCGCCTACACTAAAGAGCCCTGAAGGCAAAGTGACAGCTATATTTCCGCTTCCGGTAAATCCAGGGGTAGAAGAAAAATTTATATAGATGGAAACGTATCCCAGATTCCCTATTCTGTACCATTTGCCGCGCAATATTGGAGAAGAAGAATCTATTGTAAGATCACTCGTTCCGGCTTTGAGAACGGGGGTATAAGTTCCCTGGGTACTTACTCTTGCATATCTACCGTCTCCATATGTCTGATTGAATGAAAT
>OBJA01001245.1_pt1 | contig 18222 bp, 11 predicted proteins | sample 1519751 | NCBI WGS metagenome assembly OBJA01 (sample SAMEA3881238, study PRJEB22517) | soil metagenome | biome: lake sediment; feature: soda lake sediment; material: sediment, water from around vicinity | place: India | collected 2013-12-23 | depth 3 m | reverse complement strand
TTCTGGATAAACGATATTGTGATCGGTGAAACGGATGAGATTAACCAGATGATGCTGGACGGCTGGCTGGGTATCCTGCACAAACAGGTTCCCCCTGACGAAGTGGGGCTGTATATGGAACGTTACGAGTCGGAAGACACGCCACGAACCTTGTCCTATCAACTTGACCTGATGAAGCAGGTGGGGTTTCGCGAAACCATGGTTTTGCACAAACATTTTAACTTTGTTGCTTTTGGGGCAAGGAAATAGTGTGTGCCTCAACGTCTCAAGACACCAAAAAGGAACACAACAACTTTGTGAAATTATAACGTCACCGCCGCGCTTTTGCGGCAATAAAACGGAAAAATTATAAAATCAAAAATATGAAGTTAAAACTAGCCATTCTCCCCGGAGACGGAATCGGTCCTGAAATTATTGACCAGGCCATGAAAGCTGTAAAAGCAGTTGTATTAAAATTTAACCACGAATTGAAGTTCGAATTTGGATTGACCGGTGCCATCGCGATTGACAAGGTGGGCGAGCCCTACCCGGATGAAACGCATGAGTTGTGTATGAACTCGGATGCCGTGTTGTTTGGCGCGATTGGCGATCCCCGCTTCGACAACGATCCGAAAGCCAAAGTACGTCCCGAGCAGGGTTTGTTGCTGATGCGCAAAAAGCTGGGTCTGTATGCCAACATCCGTCCCGTGGAAACTTTCGAATCGTTGCTGCACAAATCACCGCTCCGCCGCGAGTTGGTCGAAGGCGCCAATTTTGTGGCCATCCGCGAACTGACAGGTGGTATTTATTTTGGCGAAAAAGGGCGCAAAGACAATGGCAATACCGCTTTCGATACTTGTACTTATACCCGTGCTGAAGTAGAACGCATCCTGAAACTGGCTTACGAATTCGCTTTAAAAAGAAACAAAAAGCTGACAGTGGTTGACAAAGCCAACGTGCTGGAAAGCTCGCGTTTGTGGCGGGAAGTTGCACAGGAAATGGCGCCTAATTATCCCGATGTAAATACGGAATACATGTTTGTTGATAATGCTGCGATGCAAATTATCCAGTGGCCAAAAAACTTCGATGTGATGGTGACCGAAAACATGTTTGGCGACATCCTCACCGACGAAGCCAGCGTAATTACCGGCTCACTGGGACTGCTGCCTTCCGCATCAATCGGTATTCACACATCGGTTTTCGAACCCATTCACGGTTCTTATCCGCAGGCGGCGGGCAAAGACATTGCCAACCCCATTGCCACCATCCTGTCGGCGGCCATGCTATTTGAATATGCTTTCGATTTACAGGCTGAAGGAAAACTGATCCGCGATGCAGTTGCCGCTTCCATGGCTGAAGGTATCGTTACAGTGGATATTGCTGAAGGCAAATCGTACAAAACTTCCGAAGTGGGCGATTGGATTGCTGAATGGATTGCTAAAAATTGAAATAAAACCCAATCAGGCCGGAATTAACACTAACGGATTGAGCCACTTATGATTGTTCTTCCGGGAGCGATTACCGTCGAAATTTCCGACTTACGAAACCAAAAGCCCGGCTAACTGCGGTGGAGTGTTCCGGAACTTCTAAAACGCTACAGCCGTAGCAGTTGGAAGCCTTAAAACTTAAAAAGTCTGCCCCAATGCGGGACAGACTTTTACAAAAAATAGTAATTGAGAAGCAGATTGATTGTTTGTTTTTATGCGTTTGTGTCGGCAGCTTCACCTGAAACGGGAATGGCTGCAATATTGACAATGCCAACATCGCCCATCACATAAGTAGTTGGCCCGAGTTTCAGGTCCGAGTTCATCATCTCATCCCAGGTGACTTCTTTCCCCGTATATGCAGAAACTCTTCCCATAATGGCTACCATGTTGGAGATCGCTGTTTGTTCAGCTTCATTCACAGGAATATCTTGCCTGATGCATGTAACCAGATCGATATGTTCCTGCACGTAAGGGCTGACAGTGACATTCCGTTCGGGCTGCCCATTGGCATCAGTCGGGTATGGATATTTATAGATTTCGGCACCGGAGGCATCCCAAATGGTGTTCTGGCAGTTTGACGAGCCTTTGGTGCCCATCACAAATTCAGAAACATTATTCGTACATCCGTTAATCTGACGGCACATACTGTGCATGTGCATGCCATTATCATACACAAAATCGACGCTGAAATTGTCGTACTGATCACCGGTGATGCGACGTTGACGGGATCCAAAACCCACTGCTTTGGCCGGACGTTGCCCGGTAAACCAATTGATGACGTCGATATTATGCACATGTTGTTCCACGATGTGATCGCCCGACAACCACTGCCAGTTCACCCAGTCACGGATCATAAACTCCATTTCACTCCAGTCGGCATTTTGGTTACGATGCCATAATTTGGATTGGTTCCAGTAACAGTTGGCGCTCACAATGTCGCCAATAGCGCCATTGGCAATCTCCTTGTACACTTCGATATAATCCCGTTGATGGCGGCGTTGGGTGCCCGTGATGATTTTTAAACCGGAAGCTTCCGCCTTTTTGGCAGTGGCCATCACCTGCCGGATGCCTGCAGGGTCAACTGCAACGGGCTTTTCGAGGAATACATGCTTACGGGCTTGCACAGCCGCTTCAAAATGTTGGGGCCTGAAATGTGGCGGGGTAGCCAGGATAACTACATCAACACCGGAATCGATTACTTTTTCGAAAGCGTCAAAACCAATGAAAATATTCTCATCAGGCACTTCATGATTGGCTTCTTTTTTCAATTTCTGCCGGCATTCGTCAATCCGATCCTGAAAAACGTCGCCCAGCGAATGAATGACAAGGTTTGGCCCTGCGTTTAAAAAGTCAAGCGCAGCACCCGAACCACGTCCGCCGCAGCCAATCACTCCGGCTTTCAAAGGTTTTCCATCAGGAGCCTGATCCAGCAAAGGAGGCAGGTTAAGGGCGACCGGTTTCTTTTTCTCGGCGCACGAGACCAGTGCATTGGCGCCAATGATGCCAATAGCCCCGACAGCAGCGGCATTGGTCAAAAATTTTCTTCGTGAAAAATTCGATTGTTCTTTCATATTTTTGATTTGAAAAATTTCCTATTTGTTTTGAAAAACTTCCCTCAGTCCTTTTTCAGCAACAGTTAACGAATCATTCTCCGGTTTCAAATGGTTTTCTTTTAAAAAATAAGGCAAAAAAGAATAAGACAACCAGCGACATCAGGGTTGTTGCTCCCCAGATAGCATTCCAGTCGTACCCGCCGGTGCTTTTATAATTGCCGATGATTCCGGCACAAATTAAGTTTCCTGCCAGCAAACCCAAACCATAAGTGATTAAAAAGATAAAACCCTGCGCCTGGGCTTTCAGTTCCTGCGGAGCTTTTTTATCGATATAGATTTGACCGCCCACGTGAAAAAATCCGAAAATAAGCCCGTGAATCAGGATACCGATGTAATACATCCAGATTTGGTTAACCACGCCACCCGCGTAAAACGAAAGGTAGCGGATAACAAGCGCGATCAGGCCAAAAATCATCACCTTTCTCAAGCCCGTTTTTTTGATGGCAAGCGGAACCAGCAACAAAAAACCCATCTCGGCGAGCACTCCCCAATTCATCGTAACAGAGATGTAGCGGGTATTCATGCTAAGCAGAAACTCGGAGAAAAAAGAGTAATACATGGCAAACGGGATCATGGACAGAAAGGAAAAAAGGATAAAAACGGCAAAGTTCCGATCCTTCAATAATTGCAGCGTACCCAGCCCAAAAGCATCGGCCAGCGAACCTTTTTTGCCTTTTCCCATGGGCGGCGTATCGGGTAGCCCCAGATTGGTAACTGCAGCGAATAAACTTACGCCCGCCCCGCAATAGAACGGGATGTTGGTTCCATCAAAATCAAGATGGAGAAACCTGACAAAAAACAAGCTGAAAAGCCCCGAAGCCACCCAACCAATTGATCCGAAAACCCTGACTTTTGGGAATTGTTCTGACGGAAGGTGGGCCATTGCAATGGAGCTTGTTAAACTCCAGGACGGCATGTATCCCAACATGGCGATCAAAAGACATAAAAAAAGAACCTCCGGATTTTGTGTCAACCCGGCGCCAAGCAGCATCATGGCGTTAATCAGGTTTAATACAAAAAGTACTTTCTGGCTGGCAAAAAAGCGGTCGGCAACCATTCCAATTAAAGGTGACGCAAGACAACCTATTGCCATTGAACTTAAAATTAAAGCTTTCTGTGTGCTGCCGACATCCAGGTTGGTCAAATAAGCAGCCAGTGGAACCCACCAAACCGCATACATCATATACTGGAGGAGCATCATTGCTGAAAGTTTAATACGTACCATATTGTTTTGCATTAAGGGTTCGGCCCGCAGGACTTGAAAAATCCGGCAGAAGTTTCTCTTCGAAAAAAACGGCCGGCTTTTTATTCCGGCCGTTTTGTTTATTCAAAACAAGAAGTAATTAATTATAACCAGGGTTTTGCTGTAATTGAGGAGCTTTGTTGATTTCGCTTCTTGCAATGGGCAGCCAATAGTTTTTGGCGTTAAAAGTTCTGTTATCAACCGTGGTTGAAGTATCGTAAAACCACCTGCTGCTACCGTTGGCATAGTGATAAATTTTCATCGCATGAACATTGGTAATCACTTCACCGGCAATCATCCACTTACGGATCATGTACCAGCGGTCACCTTCCCCAAAAAATTCAACCAGACGTTCGTGCCGATACCACGCTCTCGCCTGAGCCTGGTCTGTTGTCACCCGGTCAGGCAATCCTGCGCGGTTACGAACCATGTTCAAAGCATCTAATCCCGGCTGAAGATCGTTGCCGCCCAATTCAATACATGCTTCGGCATAGTCTAACAATACTTCAGCATAACGAAATTCAATCCACGAATTTTCATTATTGAAATACTGTCCTACGGTAGCCGGATCCTGATACTTTCTGATGTAGTAGCCGTTTTTGGTCCCGTTCCATGCTTCGATCAACCCCTGGCGGGTATCGAGGCCGGCTGTTTGCGTACCGTTGGCAGCGACGAAATATCCGGTCTGAATCCTTCCTTCCGGGTCGATGCCCTTTCCATCGTCCGGCCGGTCGATCCATTTGGCGCCATCAAACAAAATGGTGGCATAAAAACGTGGTTCGCGGCCTACGTAAGGATTTCTTTCGGGATCAGCCGCAAGCTCAGCCGCTGTAAACTCCCGGACAAAGTTGTCTCCCGGAGTATATTTATCCCAAACAAAAGGAGAACCGTCCGCCATCTCAAACTGCCTCACAACCGGCTCATTGGGGCCATTGTTTCCCCAATTGTGATATCCGTTTGGTCCCCACCACCTGTTTTGGGTGGTTGTATTTCCCTGCGACTGGAGGTGCTGAATTCCCCAAATGGATTCGCTGTTCCATTGTCCTTTTTGGGTGAAATTGCTGGTGAAGTTTTCGGCGTAGGCCATGATCTCTTCTTCGGACATATTTGCAGGAGGGTCATCGGTAGTTCCGGTCAATGCATATTCCCCGTAGGTGCCATCGATGATCGCCTTTGCTGCTGTTTTCGCAGCTTGCAACCTTTCGGTTCGTGAGCCGGATTGAAACGAAACCAACGGGTTAGATGCTTCATAACCTCCGTTCATCAGTACGCCGGTACTCCAGCTTAAAACGCGCGATTTTAAAGCAGCGGCAGCCCCTTGGGTTGCACGTCCTTGCTCAATTTCACCGGTTTTCGGCAATAAACTAATGGCATTGTCACAGTCTTCAAGAATAAATTGCAGGGTCGCATCAATCGATGACCTTTCAACAGATAAAAAATCTGCATCAAGTGCAAAAGGTTCTTTCACGATAACAACGCCACCATAAGAACGCATCAGATTGGCATAATCGAATGCCCGGATAAAATAAGCTTCTCCTTTCATTCTGGAGATCAGTTCTTCTTCACCCGAATTTTCGGTTGGTACCTTATCGATGTTCGCCAGCAAAACATTCACGTTTTTGATGTTTCCATAGAGGGCCCAGGTTACCCAGTTAAATCGCCAATCGCCAAAATGGCCCAATTCATCGGGAGACATATTCCCTTTTACAAAAGGATAAGCGCCCGGACGATGGATACATAAAACTTCGTCGGTAGCTCCGGAAAGAAGGTCTTCCCTTAAGCCAAGGACTAAATTATCGTCGGCGCCGATAAAATCATAACACCTTCCCAAATAAGCTTTTGTCAGGTTGATGTCTTCAAAAACGGATTCCTCATTGAAAGAATCGACTGCTGACTGATCGAGAACATCATCGCACGATGTTGAAGCCAAAGCAAGCGCGATCACTATCATTGAATAGGCTAATATTTTTTTCATAATCTATTGTTTACGGATTACATGAATGATTAAAAAGTGACTTTAGCACCGATGGCAAGTGTTCTCACTGCCGGATAAGTCATAGGGGCACCGATTTCAGGATCGAAATTCTTTTGTGCTGCGTAGATCAGGAAAAGGTTATTTCCGGCGAAGTAAACGCTTGCCCTTGAAATACCGCTGTTCCCAAAAATCCGGCTTGGAATATGATAGGTCAGCACGGCATTTTTCAAACGCAGATAGGCCATATTATCCCAATGGTAGGTGCTGTTATTTCTGTCGAACGCCCAGTACAGATCGTCGCGGTTGTAAGCCCGGGCTACGTCGGTGTGGGTATTTGTTGGGGTCCACCGGTCGTCGAAGCTCCATTGGAAATAGTTCCCTGCTTCCCCACGGCGTCCGTCTGCAATGTTCATCCGGTAATAAGTTCCCTGTCCCTGAGCCAAAACCGACAGCGACCAGTTTTTGTAGTCCACATCCAGGGTAATTCCATAGAAAATTTCAGGCGCATCGGTTTTATCCAGAAGAATACGGTCGTCGCTGGTAATTTGGCCATCTCCGCTTACATCTTTGAAAATGACATCACCAGGTTTCGCACCATCCCAATGAGGATAAGCGTCTACAGCCGCCTGATCGGCAAAAATGCCAATCGCTTTATACAATAAGGTAGCTCCGTAAGGATGCCCCGTGCGTTGCTGCCATGGAACGGCCCTTTCCGGTTCATCCATAAAAACCACTTCGTTGTGGTTGTATGCGATATTGCCGCCCACGCTGAAACGTAAATCTCCATTAAGTTCTTTCTGGTAAGATGCCTCCACTTCAAACCCGCGGTTGTCCACCTCGGCAATGTTTTCGTCAGGCAAAGCGAGGCCTGTATAGCCGGGAACTGATGCATCGCGCGGCGCCAGGATATCTGAACGTTTGCTGTAGAAATATTCGGTGCTTAATGAAACGGCACTATTAAACAGTTGCGCATCGAAGCCAATGTTGTAGGTGGTCTGCTTTTCCCAGGTTATATTCGGGTTGGCGACACCTTGTTGCCGGACAACGGTTTCAACTACTTTTCCTGTTCCCATTGTTAAACCGCTGGACAATATATACTTGTTCATGAACTGGAAGGCATCTCCCGGGTCCATCCCCATCTTACCGTAGGATGCCCTTAGTTTGAAATAGTTGATAAAAGCCAGGTTGTTTTTCCAGAAGTCTTCTTCTGAAGCACGCCATCCCACTAAAAATCCCGGGAAGTTACCCCATCGTTTTCCGGGGGGGAATTTCAGTGAACCGTCGCGGCGAATAATCGCTTCAAACAAGTATCTTCCTTTATAACTGTAATTCAAGCGCCCAATCAAGGATTTGCGGGCATAAATACCCATCGATCCCCAGTTATCCTGATCGGCATCGGCGCCGGCATCCAATGTTTTTACCACATCAGAAATGTAATATTTCCGAAATGCTCCGAAATTATTGTAGTTCTGATCAATTTGCTCGTAAGCGCCAAAAAGGTTGAACGAGTGATCGCCGAATTCACGTGCATAATTGAAGCTGACATTTCCCAACATCCGAATGTTTCGGTCATAATCCTCGGCCAGTTCAGGAGCTGAGTATCCGCGCGGGGTGGGCGTCAGGTCCATGTCTGTGATAAATCCTTCAGAGTCGCGGGTTGCACTCTCCCAGATCGGGAAATAAAGGACCCAAGGCTTGCGAAATCTCTTTCTGTAAAAATTAGTGACATCATATGTAAAAAAGCCGTCAATCGAGAGTCCTTTCACCATAGGAGGTTTCACGGACACCCGGAAGGTAGTTTGGTTAATGTATGACTTCTGGTCATCGGTTCCACCCTCCTTTGTTGAGGTCACAACAGGGTTATCTCCATACTCAATATCAGGACCTGGTCTTCCATTGGGCCAGAACGACCATTGGGTAGGCACCAGACGGGTTGATTGTCCGTAGATGTCACCCGCACTTTTGGTCGGATATAATTTACTATTCAGAAAACCTGCATAATCGATAGAAGTTGTCAGCCAATCGGTAATCGGCAAAGACAAATTCACACGCAGATTATATTGCTTGTAATTGGTTGATTCCTGCTCATAAATGGCTTCTTCATTTTTATATCCTAGTGATACATAGTATGACATTCCATTTGCAGTACCTCCGTCAAGCGTAATGTTGTGTTTGCTGGTGGTGGTCCAGTCGGCAATCAAATCGCCCACCCAGTCACTGTTCGGATGCTCCCACGGATCCCGGCCACTGTAAAATAACTCGATATCCCGATCGGAATAGGTCCGGTTTCTGTTTTCATAATCCTGGTATTCGCTTAACATGGTGGCATAATCGCCCGCATTGGTCACTTTAGGCAGCACAGTAGGAGACAGAAATCCCTGATAGAACTGATAGTTTAACCGGGGTTTTCCGGTTTTTCCCTTTTTCGTGGTAACCAGAATAACACCGTTGGCTGCTTGTGCTCCATAAATCGCAGCAGACGCATCTTTCAATACTGAAATACTTTCAATATCGACCGGGTCCACATCGCTAAGAGAACGTCCTGGAATTCCGTCAATTACAACCAAAGGCGCAGACAATGCTTCATCCCTGGCTGAATCATCAGGGTCGCCAAGGGAAGACCGGCCGCGAACCAATATTCTTGCATCATTTTGGCCAGGTTCACCGCTTCCCTGAATAATGATGGATCCTGGCATACGGCCGGAAATCGCATTAGAAATATCCGAAGCAGGAATAGATTCGATCTTTTCGCCACTAATTGAAGTTACAGAACCAACAATATTGGCTTTTTTTTGCGAAGCATAACCGATGGCAACCACTTCTTCCAACCCGATAACATCAGCTCTCATCGTAACATTGATAGCAGCCCGGTTATCTACAGGCTCTTCCATCGGCTGCATCCCGATGAACGAAAAAACCAGCACCTTTGCATCCGCCGGAATTTCCAACTGGTAGTTCCCGTCATTGTCAGTAATTGTGCCCAGGGTAGTGCCTTTTACAACAACTGTGACTCCGGGTAATGCATGGCGGTTTTCGTCAACTACTTTGCCAGTAATCCGTCTTTGCTGATTAATTCCGAAAAAATCAGTTTCACCTTTCTTTTTCAGAACAATCTGACGGTCACTGATCACGTACCGGACGTCAGTATCAGCAAAAACAACGTCAAGCACTTCCGTTATACTTTTGTTCTTCACGGAAACACTCACCAGCCGTTCCATATCAATCATTTTTTGGTTGAACAGGAAGAAAAATTCAGATTGTTTTTCAATCTCATCAAGCACATCTCCAACGCTTGTGTTCGACATGGTCAGGTTCAATTTTGTCTGCTGAGAATAGAGGTCGGTAGCAAAGATCTGCGAGATGCAGATCAGTAAAAAAAACAGAGTCAGACGCATAATTCGTAACTTTTTTTTAAGACTATACGCAATAGTCTTGCATGTTGAGTTTTTTTTCATAAATTCAAATGTTTAACTGGTTCGACATCAGTTTAAATGTTAATAATGACGGGACAGTGTAGCAGCACTGTTCCGTTTTTTTACTTTAGTTCTTGTACCTGATAATTACTTTTTGTTTTTCATAGATTCCGTTTTTATTGGTTTTCGGTTCGATTATTTGATAGGTTATCGGGGTGGACATCGCCAAAAGCGACAGCACCCTTTCCAATGGTTCATTTTTAAAGGTTGCCCGGAACGGGATTTTTTCAAGCGCCTTATCTTCGAGTATAATCTCGGTATTATACCAATGTCCCAGTCTTTGGGCAACTTCACTTAACGGGGTATTTCTAAAAACAAGGTACCCGTCTTTCCATGATGTAAAATAATAGGTATCTCCTGAAAATACTGCAGCAGTATTTTTTTTGGAATCGTGCACGAGGCGCTGATCAGGCTTCAATATTTCGTTTAAGGTAGAACCGGCCTTGGTAACTTTTACAGATCCTTCTTCCAGCGACACTTCTACCCTGCCACAAGCCGCGTAGGCCATTACATTAAATTGTGTACCCAAAGCTTCCACCTCAATTCCTTCGGCCTTTACCACAAACGGGGCATGTTTGTCTTTTTTTACTTCAAACCAAGCCTCCCCTACTAATTCAACATAGCGGCTCTTTTTAAACTTTGCCTGGTATTTTAATGACGAGCTACTGTTTAACCAGGCTACCGTGCCATCAGGCAGGTTAAATTTTGTACGGGTTCCGGGCGGACAGTGTACCTCTACAAAAACATCCCGATTGTCTGCCTGCTGCCTCCATTGAACGAAAAAATAAGTTGAAAAAATCAACAGGGGAATTAACAGGACCGCGGCCACACGGCTGAATGTTCTGAAAAACCGTTTTCTGAACATGCTGTCCTCCCTGCTTTTAATGGATACAATTTTTTCACGCACGCGAAGCGATAAGTTTTTATAGTCTTCATCTGATAAGAAACTTTCGTCTTCGGTATTCCAAACCTCCTCCAGAGTCCCTTTCAGTCTCCTAAAATCTTCCTCACTTTCAAATAGCCCGACAACCTTCTGGTAATCAGCTTTCGAGTAGCTATTTTTCAGAAAATTATCAAAAGCATTGTGCGATTTTTCTGTCATCTCTTTTAAACTTCGTCTGTGTGCAGTATCCAAAAAGAAAAGTACCCCCCTAAATTTTTTTGATTTTTTTTGAAAATTTTCGCGGAAAACATCCTGTTAACCGGTTTGTCTCTTTTTTTAATGGCAAAAAGATGGTCGCCGCCATCACAGCAATTGGCACCGGGCAATCGGCAAATGCCATCAACCTATAAAAACATTTGTTCTTAAGGAAAGTTTTAAAAGAGCCCTTTACCCGACGGATGTCCCGGTACAAGTATCCTTTTCAGCGAAATGAAGGAGACAATTTTTTGCTTAGCCAATAATTCCGGGCAGCTAAAAAAGAAAAGGTACAACCCTTTGATGTTCTTTTTCAGAAAAGCATCCCTGAGTGATTTAATTGCCGCAGTGATTTGATTTTCCACAGTTTTGGGCGAAAGGTTTAAATAGCCCGCCACTTCAGCAACCGTGAGTCCTTCTTTTTTATGAAGCAAAAATATTTCCCTTCTTTTGCCCGGCAATTTTTCAACCTGCTCGTCAAGGATTGCGAGGTAATGCGAGAAGTCTTTTTCGTCCTGGTCTTCAGAAAATTCACCAAAGAGCACATCGTAAAGCTCAACTTTAAATTTGTTTTCTTTGGCTTTGGCCAGAAACGATTTCCGGATATCGTTCAAAGCGACCGTAAACAGATAAGCATTAAACTTTTGCTCCGGATCGATGCTTCTGCGTTTCTCCCAAACCTTCAAAAAAACCTGCTGCACCACCTCCTCTGCTTCGGTCTGCGACTTTAAAATTTTACAGGAGAAGCGGAACAATACTTTCGAATATTTTTCAAACAAATATTCAAAAGCATAAACTTCCCCGTCCCTTAAGGACCGGAGTATCAATTCCTCTTGAATATCTTTTTTCATTCTCACAGTAACAAACTTATGGAAAAAATTCTCATTTAATAAAGGCAAAAATTAAAAATACCTGTTGCTAAACATTTTTGCCAGTAGTATCCTTACATGAGCAAATATTATTTTTGCTGAAGTTCATCAAAACCCGGTGTCCTATGAAAATCATGCACGAACAGCTAAATCCCAGCGGAACAAACTCATTACACATTAAATGGGACGATTTTCCGCATTTTACCTTTCCGTGGCACTTCCACACCGAATATGAACTGGTTTATGTGATCAAAAGTTTTGGGAAAAGGTTCGTAGCCGACCACATAGAAGACTTTACCGGCGGCGACCTGGTATTGTTGGGGCCAAACCTGCCTCACTTCTGGAAAAGCGACGAAGCTTTTTTCAAAAACGATCCAAAATATCATGTCAATGCCATCGTGATTCATTTTCCACCCGATTTTTTTAAAGAACAACTGGAAAAATACCCCGAGTTTTTCCAGATCAGGGAACTTTTGGTACGCGCCGCAAGGGGAATCAAGTTTCAAAAACAAGTGTCAGACAGCATTGGTGCCGAATTAAATAAACTGCTTAAAAAGAAGGGAATCGACCGCACCCTGTTGTTCGTGAAGGTGCTCGACAAGCTGGCGAACTCCACCCAATACAAACTGCTGGCCAGTGAATCGTACCGTCCCGACTTGCACGATTGGTCGAGCAATCGCCTCGAAAAAGTGATCCACCTGGTCAACTCAAACTACCGCCAGCCCATTAAACTTGAAACCGTGGCCAGCCATGTGGGCATGAATTCAACTGCTTTTTGCCGTTATTTCAGGGAAAAAACAGGCAGGTCGTTTATCGAATTTGTCAATGAAATGCGAATCGGGTATGCCTGCAAGTTGCTTCAGGAAGGCAAACAAAATGTATCACAAATCTGTTTCGAAAGCGGGTTCAATAACCTGTCGAATTTCAATCGCTGTTTCAGGAGGATGAAGTCATTGTCGCCGGTACAATACCGCGGACAATTTCTCAAAGCACACCAGCCGATTGCCACTTATTAAGCGATTTGTGACGAATTACCGGTTTTTGTCTTTGTTTTTTTTCTTCGGAATATCTTACTGCACATAATACGAATTCCATCTAAATTTCAAATGAATAAGAACATTCTGTAATAATAAGGTGTTAATTCCTTTTACGGGAATAAGTATGCCCAATTACTAAAAGAACAAAAAATGAATGAGATTATTGAGATGAAGAAAACCTCCCCTGAACCACAAAAAATCACCCATGAACCAATACAAGAATTTTTGGCCAAGCTGAAAGAAAAAATGCACCAGGTTTACCACCTGCGCGGCGACATTAACAAATACAGCCAGCAGCGGGGATTGCCGCCTTTTGTGCTCCGTGAAATTATGGATTGCAACCCGCTGTCAATTGGTATTCCCAAAGCTTATGGCGGCCGCGGCGCTTTGATGCACGAAAACCTGGCCCTGCTCGAAGCTGCTTCGTACGAGTCGCTGGCCTTGTCGCTCACATTTGGTATTAATTCGGCGTTGTTCCTCCAGCCGGTTGGAAAATATGGTTTGGATGAAGCTAAAGCCGAAATTTTTAAACGTTTTCTCGAACACAAAAACATGGGCGGGCTAATGATCACCGAACCTGATTTCGGAAGCGACGCCCTGAGCATGCAAACTTTTTTCAGGGAAGATGAAAATGAGCAATACCATATTCAAGGGAAAAAACATTGGGCCGGCCTGACCGGCTGGGCCGAATACTGGCTGCTTACCGCCCGCCAAAAAACGGCAGAAGGCGAATTGCAGCGCGACATCGATTTTTTTATCTGCGATGTGACCCAACCCGACCAAAACATCAAAGTGGAAGAATTTTTCGACAACCTCGGTTTGTACCAAATTCCTTACGGAAGAAACCACATTGATGTAAAAATACCGAAAACGCAAAAACTTGTGCCCGAGTCAACCGGGGTGAAAATGATGCTCGACCTGTTGCACCGCAGCCGGATGCAGTTTCCGGGCATGGGCATGGGCTTCCTCCAGCGGATGATGGACGATGGCCTCAACCATTGCAAACAACGACTGGTTGGCAACCGCAGCCTGTTCAACTACGACCAGGTGCAGGAACGTTTATCAAAACTCCAGGCTTCGTTTACGGTGTGTTCGGCCATGTGCTCAAACAGTGCGAAAAAAGCCGGCGTTGAAAACGACCTCACAGGTATTGGCATCGAAGCTAATGCCGTAAAATCAGTGGTGACCGATCTGATGCAACAGGCCGCGCAATCACTCACCCAATTGATCGGCGCCAAAGCCTATAAATTAAGCCACCCGGCGGGACGTGGCATTGTGGATAGCCGTCCGTTCCAAATTTTTGAGGGGTCAAACGACATTTTGTATGCGCAAATCTCTGAAGGTTTCGTAAAACAAATGCGCAAGCTGAAAGAACAAAATCTGTTTAACTTTTTAAAAGGGCATGAACTGACCTCCCTTTCGGCAGACCGTTTAAAAGATTTGTTCAATTTTAAACTCGATCTGCAATTGCCCCAGCGCAAGATGGTCGAGCTTGGACAAGTTTTAGGACGTGTGATTTCCATGGACATGGTGCATAAACTGAACAATGAAGGTTTCAGAAGTGATCTGATCGACGGAGGGATAACCATGTTGCATCAGGAAATACAGCAGTTGATGAGCAACTTCTCGTTCAACAATAGCCAAAAAGTGGTTGAAGATTACCAGGAAAACAGTTCGTGGCTTCAACTGGCTTTGGCAAAAACGAAGTAAAAAGGGTTGCCGGATTTTCGCGTTCCCCATGCAAAACAAACAACATATAACGCTGGCTGTTTTTCCATTCGAAGATCTTTCCCCGCAAAGGGAATTGGGCATATTCTGCCGCTCTTTCAGCGATGATTTGATCACCGAACTTTCCCGTTTCCGGCAATTAAGGGTGATCAAATTTTTGCAGTCAGCTTGGGATGGCGATCCCGGCACAATGCCAGAAGCCTTAAAAGGCGGCTATTTTGTGCAGGGCAGCTTCAGGGGCGAAAATGAGACAGTGCTCGTCCATGTGCAGCTTTTCGACTGCGATAGCGGCTATCTGGTGTGGGGTGACCGGCTGGAGGGCAAACTGACCGGGCTCAGCAAAATGCAGGATAAACTGCTAAAAAGTGTGGTGGCAGTCCTGCAACAACAAATAGACCTGGACCTGCTCTCCAAGATCCGGCAACGGCCCAAAGTAGCATTCAGTGCCTATGAACATTGCCTGTATGGCATGGAAGAGCTGAAAATGGCAACCGTGGAAGCCGACCTGAAAGCCCGCGAACATTTTCAGAAAGCCTTGGAAATACAACCCGATTATGCATTGGCTTGCACCGGAATGTCATTGTCCTTTTTTAATGAATGGACCTGCCAGCTTTGGGAGCGTTGGGATGTCAGCAAAAACGGTGCTTTTGATTGGGCCCAAAAAGCCATCGAACTGGATGAACAAAACCACATCATTGCCATGGTGCTGGGCAGGGTTTTTTTATACGAAGGCTCCTATAACACAGCCGTATATTACTTTAAAAGATCCTTGTTGCTGAATAGCAACGACCCGGATACCCTCTTTCCAATAGCACTCTATCTTGTTTACCTGGACCAGGACAAAGAGGCACTGGAACTGTACGAAAGGGGTTTGCAGTTCGACCCTTTTTTCACGGGCAACCATCTGCGGATTGGAGGTTTTATTTATTTCGAACTGGGCGAATTTGAAAAAGCGGCATCGTTTATCGCACATAACCAAATGGGAAAAGCCAAGATTGCTGATACCGATGCCTATTGTGCGGCTATCTTCTACTACCTGAAGCAATATGACAAAATGCAGTTATATTGGAATTCATTCCTTGATACTTACAGGAAACTGATTAGCAAAGGGAAAGACTTCACTGACCAGGACGCGATTAACTGGCTGTTGCAATTAAACCCACACCGCAAAAAAAGTAATCTGGAAGAATTCTTACAATTCATCAGCAAGGGAAGTTTCAAAGAATATCCAGTCCAAAAAATAGAGCCCAAAAAAGAAGAGGTGCGCGAATGCTATTTCCTAAAAAATATGGCAGCCTGGAATTTTTCTTTTGATGGATATACCGTGCAAACGCCGGAAGTGAAAGGTTATTACGACCTTCAAAAAATGCTCACCCAACCCCGCCATTTATTTCATTGTTCCGAACTGATGGGAAGCATTTTGGAGGATTCCGGCGAAACGCTGATTGATGAAAAAGCCCGCCAACAGTATCAGAAGAAAATTATCGAACTTCAAAATGACCTTGAAGAAGCCGAACAATACAGCGATTTCGCCCGGATGGAAAAACTTCAGGAAGAATACGACCGGCTGATCGACCACTTATCAGGTTCGTTAAACCTGAAAGGCCGGACACGAAAAGCAGGCGGTGCGGTCGAAAAAGCAAGGGCTGCGGTGACCTGGCGAATCCGTAACGCCATCGCCCGCATCGAACAACACCACCCCATGTTGGGCGCCCATCTTTCCAACGCGGTCAAAACCGGAACGCTTTGCTCCTATAAACCCGACCGCGAAATTCAGTGGATCACTTCGTAAGGCAGCCTCCCCTTACATTGTAAGTTATAAACTTACGCTTTTGAAGGTGTAATCAATTTAAAAAATGAAACACCATGAAAAAGAGTATTCTTATGCTTACAATTTTAACAGGCCTGTTTGTCGCCTCTTGTATTAAAGACTCACACAACAATCCACGCCCGGGATATTTATCCAACGAGGTGATTTTAGAATGGAATGAGATAGCCTACCAGGCTTTTGGCGGGGAAGCTTATCTGAATTCGGTGATGGCTTCAAAAATCAATGCGATGGTCCACCTGGCCATGCACGATGCTTTAAATGCCGTTGACCCGGTGTATTCTTCCTACGCCTTCACAGGCCGCGATGCCGATGCCAACCCCATTGTTGCAGCAGCCAGTGCTGCCCATACGGTGCTGGTGCACGAGATTCCCGATGGGACACATTTCCTGGATTCCGCGTTACAGCTAACACTGGCGGCAATTGCCGACGGTGATGCCAAAGATCGGGGCATCCTTTTGGGCAAAGATGCGGGCCAGGCCATCATTAGCGCACGTGAAAACGATGGTTCAGCCGGAGATCCTTTCAGCCCGGTTCCGCCATCTGATGTTCCCGGGGTTTATCAGGCGGTTCCGCCTTTCGATTTTGTGTTTGCCCCTTTCTGGGTTGATGTAAAACTTTTCGGGCTGCAAAGCAAAGACCAGTTCCGTTCAGCCATGCACCCTTCACTCGAAAGCGAGGAATACACCAAAGATTTCAATGAAATAAAAGAAACCGGCAAACTAACGAGCAATTCACGGACAGCCAAGCAAACCGCCTTTGCCCACTTCTGGTACGAGTTTTCTGAAGCCGGATGGAACCGCGTGGCACGTGTTGCAGCAGAAAAGAAAAAATTGGGTTTGTGGGAAACGGCAAGGTTGTTTGCCTTAGTGGATATGGCCATGGCCGATGCTTACATTGCGGGCTGGGACTCCAAATTCCATTACAATTTATGGCGTCCGTACACCGCTATCCGCAATGCCGCTTCCGATGGCAACGGAGAAACAATGGAGGACTTGCAATGGGAACCTCTGATGCCGACCCCGCCGGTCCAGGACTACCCATCGACCCACGCCGCGTTGGGCAATGCAGCGGCTACAGTTTTGGCAAGCATCCTGGGCGACCACACGCCCTTTAGCATGAATTCGCCGTCGGCATTACCGGGAAGTCAGCCAAGACATTTTACAGGTTTTAAAGAAGCTGCCGACGAAAATGCCGATTCACGGGTAATTGCCGGTATCCACTTTCGGTTTGCCTGCGATGCAGGGCAGGAATTGGGCGACCTCATTGGCAAGTGGATGGTGGACCATCATCTTAAACCTTTGAAATAACGACAACAACTGTCAAGTCAACCTAAAAATAACGGATATTGTCATTCCGATCCCGAAGTTTCGGAAGAGGAATCCCTAGAAAATAGCTACTTAGAATAGACCCTTCTCCCGAGGATTCGGGACCAGGTTTGACATGACACTACCAATTTTTTGATTTCCATTTAGAAAAAGCTCCGGTCGCCCTGGCACCGGGGCTTTTTGTTTGTTTCCAGTTCATTCTGAAATAGTTTGATTTCCAAGTGGCCCGTAAGGGTCAAATGTTGATGCCCCCAATAAAATTGGGGAAAAGCAATGCAACAACCTAGAATTGGTTTGAACAAATCCGTCTGAGTTCAAAATTTGGGCCCCAGAAAAATAGGTCATTGGGTTTCCTGCAACTACGACTGGGTTCCCAATTCCCACCTTCTCCCACTCCCACCCCTCACATTTTCCCTTTTCTGTGCATTTATCAGTTCCTGCCAAGTTTGAAAATGCTATTTTTATGCCCCTATCGAAAAACAAGAACAATGGACTATATTGAAAAATACATCGAAGAAAACAAA
>OBJA01001244.1_pt1 | contig 18235 bp, 16 predicted proteins | sample 1519751 | NCBI WGS metagenome assembly OBJA01 (sample SAMEA3881238, study PRJEB22517) | soil metagenome | biome: lake sediment; feature: soda lake sediment; material: sediment, water from around vicinity | place: India | collected 2013-12-23 | depth 3 m | reverse complement strand
AAACCGGAACAGCCTCCGCTGAAAGAGAAAATACACGAGAGAAAAACATACCGGAAGGAATTGTGGGTAAAAGTACGTTTGTTCTAACAGTCGGAAAAAGTTCCGTATCAGAAGTCGACTCATCGGGGAAAATGGATATTGAAGTGCCACTGGAATACGAGCCGGATATAAGTTCAGTTGAAGAGCAGGAAGAATTGGAACAACTAGGGCTTCCTGCGGAATCATTTTCCGACCTGACCTTCGAAGAAATGATGGAAGTGGTTAACGAGGTTGGAAGTACCAAACTTAAAAATCCGGCCAAAGCAGGAAAATTGCTTCACGAAAACGACAATACCCAATGGGTTGAACAGATGGCATTCTCTTCTCCGGCTTATCAAAAACGGATTGTGGAGCTGATTGATTTACATTTGGGGAAGTTGGGGCAAAATGAGGTCAAACAGGTGACTAATGATGGTTTAGATGGGTTTGATATTGGGAAATATGTGGAATAAATTTTTATTTGATCCTTACATGTGTTATATCCTTCAAATTATCTACATTTAAATTTTCAATAATTCAAAGTTTTATTTAACTAATAGCAGCTCTCTCAAACAAAGAAAATGAATGGAAAAAAGATAGCATATTGGTTAATAGGAATAGGTTCATTTATTAGCTTTTTCCTTCTAATATTATATTTAGCAAAGACTACAAGACTAAGTTTATCTTCTGGAATTGATATAGATATATTTTCAAGTTACGGCACACTCATAGGTGGAATTCTTGGAGCATTATTTTCACTTGCCGGAATCTTTTTGTTAATCGCTACATTGGAATCACAAGAAAAAGCTATTGGTTTGCAAGAGAACAATTACAGGAATCAGCTTTTTGAAAGTAAATTCTTTGACCTAATAAAAATGCATCGGGACAATAGTGTTGAAATCAATATTAAAGACCGATTTGGGAAGAAGGTATTTTTAATAATGCAGCGTGAATTTTATCAATGTAAACTAATTGTTGATGCTTACAATGAGACTTTGACCGATAAAATTTCAGAAAAAGAAATAATCAATATAGCATATCTTAGTTTCTTCTTTGGTGCTGTTGGCGAGACATCAGAAAAAATACTTAAAGAAAGATTGAAAGAATATGGGCTTCACACAACTCATATTATTAAAATGTTCAAAAAAAGTCAAAAAGGCGTAAAGGAAAATAAAAAATTTTCATATAAACCATTCGAAGGGCATCAATCAAGACTGGGACACTATTTTAGACATTTGTATCAGACTGTAAAATACGTTGATGAACAGCCCAGGAATTTTTTATCCTACAAGAATAAATACTCATATCTGAAAATCTTAAGAGCTCAACTTTCAACCCAGGAACAAGCTTTTCTTTTTTTTAACTCATTATCTGATTTAGGGAAAGCATGGGAGAAAAAAGAAGGCTTAACTGATAATCAAAAATTAATTACTAAATACAATTTAATCAAGAATATTCCTACTGGGTATACTCACGGAATCAACGTCAGAGATTATTATCCAGAGGTTATATTTGAAGGAGACCAGCAAAACCCTGAAAGAGACTTGTTAGAGAAAAAGTATTTTTAAAATTACTTTTCAAATTATATATAGATAATTCGTGATCGAATCAATTATAAGTAAAACAACAATTAACTTAATCTCTGGATAAGAGAATTTAGCTAAGAATGGTGTAAAACAACAATACTCATTTCTTATTAATTGTGATGAATTATCAGATTACAATCAAATAGACATTCGATTCTCCGATTAGTTTAAAAACCAATTTGAACAAATAAGACAGCTTACTGGTCCCGTTTTGTATTGGTTTGAAATGAAATCTGGGAATAATAATCAAGATATTAGAAACAGAATAACCGAGTACTCTCAATCAATTAAGCACTTTGACCCTGAATCAGATTGTTTGTATGTAGGAAAGGTTAAAAAAACTATTTGGGGAATAATTATTCAACATCTTGGTTACTACAAGGTAAAGCAGACACAAGGATTACAATTATTTCATTGGGCGAAAGGATTGAATCTTATTTTAGAAATTCACATGTATGAATTTGAAGAAAATATTGAGGAGCTAATCTCAATATTTGAGATTGAATTAGCTAAAGAAAAAAAGCCCATAATTGGCAAACATTAAAGCCGTTTTATATGGTTATTTACGCCAAACACAGCCAATCACTTCCACATACTCCACTTTTTATTTTTCAGTGATTTAAGCCTTTAGATTTGGTTTCAAGCAGGGAAAAGTCTGCCCGAGTATGAACCAAATTCTGAAAAATATGAAGGAAAAAGATTACGGGTAAAGCCCCGTTCTACCTTGTGGTTCTCACCACAACACCCCAAGAGATTTCACTAAAATTAGTAAAAACAGCTTCTCCACATCTTCAACGGAGGAGCAAAAACAACATCATTATGGCAAAAATCAATTCATTAAAATCCATATTTACCCTGTGCTTTTCATTTTGGGTCATGGCTTTGTTTGCCCAGGGCGATGGTTCTGCCGGGATCACCGAAGCTACCAGCATGGTTACTTCGTATTTTGACCCGGCGACCAGGTTAATTTATGCCATTGGCGCTATTGTCGGCTTAATCGGCGGCGTAAAAGTGTATTCCAAATTTTCGAGCGGTGACCCCGATACCGGGAAAACCGCAGCCGCCTGGTTCGGTGCCTGTATTTTCCTGATTGTTGCTGCCACCATCCTGCGTTCATTCTTCCTGTAAAAAGTATGGCAGAATATTTCATCAACAAGGGGGTGAACAAACCGGCAGAGTTCAAAGGACTGCAAAGCCAGTACCTGTTCATTTTTGCAGGTGGACTGTTGGGTACATTCATGGTTTTTATCATCATGTACCTGGCCGGGATCAACCAGTGGGTTTGCATTTTTACCGGGCTGGCTTTGGCTTTTCTTGTCGTATGGCTGACATTTTCCCTTAACCGGAAATTTGGCCGTTTTGGACTGATGAAGTTCCAGGTAACCCGGACTTTCCCGCGCAGGATTATCAACCGGAAAAGTATTCTCCGGCTGTTCACCCGAAATAGAAAGGGGGCGGTATGAGAAGCATTTTAAAAACCGCCACCCTCGAAAGCAAGTTTCCTTTGCTATCAGTTGAACAAGGCTGTATCGTCAGCAAGGATGCAGACATTACGGTTGCATTTAAGGTTACACTGCCGGAACTGTTTACCGTAACTTCGGAAGAATATGAAGCCATCCATTCGGTCTGGAACAAAGCGATTAAAGTTCTGCCCGATTATTCCATTGTTCACAAACAGGATTGGTACATCAGGGAAAATTACCGGCCGGAAAAGCAGGATCAGGAATTGAGCTTTCTAAGTTCTTCGTTTGAACGCCATTTCAATGAACGGCCATATTTGAACCACACCTGCTACCTGTTCCTGACAAAGACAACCAAAGAACGGAGCAGGCAGCAAAGTACCTTTAGTTCGCTGGGACGGGGCACCCTTCTGCCGAAAGAGATAAAGAATAAGGAATCAGTTTTGCGGTTCGTGGAAGCGGTGAACCAGTTTGAACAAATCATGAACGACTGTGATTTCATGCGACTCTCGCGGCTTACACCCGAACAAATTACCGGAACGGAAAAGGAACCGGGAATTGTGGAGAAGTATTTCTCGCTTTCTCAGGAACAAACTGCCTGTTTGCAGGACATCATCCTGAATCCGGGGAAAATGAAAATCGGGGACAATTCCCTGGTGCTTCATACCCTTTCGGATTTGGATGACCTGCCCGCGAAAGTGAATACCGAAAGCCGGTACGAAAAGCTTTCGACCGACCGCAGCAGTTGCCTGCTTTCTTATGCTTCACCGGTTGGCTTGCTGTTGTCGTGCAACCACATTTACAACCAGTACATTTTTATCGACGACCATTCGGCTAACCTTTCCCGTTTTGAAAAGATGGCCCGGAACATGCACTCTCTTTCGAGATACAGCCGTGCCAACCAGATTAACAAACAATGGCTGGAAGAATACCTGAACGAAGCGCACAGCAAAGGGCTGGTTTCTGTGCGGGCGCATTTCAATGTGCTGGCATGGAGCGACAGACCGGAAGAACTGCGGCAGGTTAAAAATGATGCTGGTTCCCAGATTGCGCTGATGGAATGCAAGCCGCGTTATAACACCGTGGATGTCCCGACACTGTTTTGGGCGGGCATCCCCGGCAATGCAGGTGATTTCCCTTCTGAAGAATCGTTTTTTACGTTCACCGAACAAGCTTTGTGCTTCTTTACCGGTGAAACCAATTACCGGGATTCCTTATCGCCAGTCGGGATAAAAATGGTTGACCGCCTCACTGGAAAACCACTACACCTTGATATATCCGATTTGCCCATGAAAAAAGGGATCATCACCAACCGGAATAAGTTCATCCTTGGTCCTTCAGGAAGTGGAAAGTCATTTTTCACCAACCACATGGTCAGGCAATATTACGAACAGGGAACGCACGTGCTTCTGGTGGATACCGGGAATAGCTACAAAGGATTGTGTGATTTGATCCATTACAAAACACGGGGCGAAGACGGGGTTTATTTTACCTACACCGAAGAAAACCCGATTGCATTCAATCCATTTTATACCGACGACGGTGTGTTTGACATTGAAAAAAAGGAGAGCATCAAAACGCTGATCCTTACCCTCTGGAAAAATGAGGAAGAAGCGCCAACACGCTCGGAAGAGGTGGCTTTGTCGAATGCGGTAAGCCAGTATATCGAAAAGTTGAAATCGGATGGGTTGATAGCTCCGTCTTTTAATACATTCTATGAGTTTGTCAGGGATGACTATTCCGAAATGCTCCTTGCGAAAAAGGTACGCGAGAAGGATTTTGACATCGCCAATTTCCTGAATGTGCTTGAACCGTATTATCAAGGTGGCGAGTATGATTACCTGTTGAATTCGGATAAACAGATGGACTTGCTCAACAAACGTTTCATCGTTTTCGAATTGGATCAAATTAAAGACCACAAAATCCTGTTTCCTATTGTTACGATCATCATTATGGAGGCTTTCATCAATAAAATGAGACGATTAAAAGGTATCCGAAAGATGATCTTGATCGAGGAAGCCTGGAAAGCAATTGCCAAAGAAGGGATGGCGGAGTACATCAAATACCTGTTTAAAACCGTTCGGAAATTCTTTGGCGAAGCGGTCGTGGTCACCCAGGAAGTAGATGATATTATCGCCTCAGAAATCGTCAAGGAAAGCATCATCAACAACTCAGATTGCAAAATTCTGCTCGACCAGCGCAAATACATGAATAAGTTTGGCTCTATCCAGGAACTGCTTGGATTGACCGAAAAAGAAAAATCGCAGATTCTTTCCATCAATCTGGCCAATCATCCCCGGCGTAAATACAAAGAGGTTTGGATTGGACTTGGCGGGGTACAGTCTGCGGTTTATGCCACTGAAGTTTCTTTGGAAGAGTATTACGTGCGCCCGTAAAGGGGATTTGACAAATGTCGCTGCGGCAAGCGACTGGGTGTGAGTTTATAAGCCCATTAACAGCCGACTTATCTGAAAGGGAAACCGGACAGGGAGTGTAGCATGTCGGCAAAGCCATAAGTCAACCAACTGTCAGGTTGCGACTGAATGGCAAGTTAAAACGATAGATATGAGGATAAAGCCTGTATTGGTTGAACGATAGTCCAAGCAGTTATATCGTGGACGACGGCGGAAGACAGTTATTTACGCCGTACTGTGGTACTACACTGATGAGAAGTAGCAGGAGTAGCATAAACTTACCACAGGGCAACTACCATAAGTAGTAAAGGACGAAAGTCGTATCCGACAATCTATCGCGCCAAACAGTTGTCAAGTTCCTAAACGGGGATTGCCTAACCCGGAACGCCGAAAGGCTATTAGGTTCTAGGCCTATGAATATCCGGCATGGCAACGGAGTTCCCATAGTAGTCCGAGCAGGATAATGCCCTGTACATGGCGAAGGGGAACAGCTAATTAGTTTAACAATTTAAAGGAAAATGTGAGAGACATGAGAAATCCGGAAAATGTGTTAAACAGTCTGTCTAAACACAGCGGTAATTCAAGCTACAAGTTTGAAAGGCTGTATAGAGTGCTGTTTAATGAAGAAATGTTTTATGTAGCCTACCAACGCATCTATGCGAAACCGGGCAACATGACGGCAGGAGCCGATGGTCAGACCATTGACGGAATGAGCATTGACCGCATTAAACAACTGATTGATAGTTTAAAAAATGAGACTTATCAACCAGTTCCGTCCAAAAGGACGTACATACCAAAGAAAAATGGTAAGAAACGTCCGCTTGGCATACCCTCTTTTAATGATAAACTGATACAGGAAGTGGTGAGAATGATACTCGAAGCAATTTATGAAGGTAATTTTGAATATACTTCGCATGGGTTTCGACCCGAACGGAGCTGTCATACTGCACTCATAAGCATACAAAAATCATTCACTGCTGTAAAATGGTTCATTGAAGGCGATATTAAGGGATTCTTCGATAATATCAACCATGATATATTGATAGAAATTCTAAGAGAACGCATTGCAGATGAAAGGTTCTTACGGCTTATCCGCAAATTCCTAAATGCCGGATACGTTGAAGATTGGGTCTTCCACAAAACGTACAGCGGAACCCCCCAAGGTGGTATCATCAGTCCCATACTGGCGAATATCTACCTTGACAAGTTCGACAAGTACATCCGGGAATACATCAATCGGTTCAACAAGGGGGAAATACGGAAAGGGAATGCTCAATACAAGCTCTACGAACAGCGGAGATACCGGCTGGCGAAAAAACTGAAAAATGAAAAAGATGAAAAGGCAAGAGAACAGATGACCGCTGAAATCAAGCGGCTACGGGAAGAACGGAACAATTATCCGGCGCGTAATGAAATGGACAGCAGTATCAAACGCTTAAAATATGTGCGGTACGCTGACGATTTTCTGATTGGAATTATCGGTAGTCCTGAAGACTGCAAAACAGTAAAAGAGGACATTAAGAACTATTTAAAAGAGGCTCTTAAACTGGAACTGTCAGACGAAAAGACATTGATAACAAATGCACAGAAACCCGCCAAGTTCCTCGGATTCGACATTTTTATCCGCAGGAGCAATGATTTGCGCAGGGATAAGTTTGGCAGGACGGTCAGAGCGTTGGGGCACGTCCCGGTCTTGTATCTGAATTTTGAAACGATGCGAAAGAAACTCTTCGATTACAAGGTCGCAAGAATAGCGGTCGTCAATGGTAAAGAGGTGTGGAAATCCATTGTCAGAACATACATGATTGATTTGGACGACCTTGAAATAGTCAGCCAGTTCAACGCCGAAATCCGTGGATTCTACAATTATTACTCGATAGCCAATAACAGTCCGGTCATCAATTCTTTCTATCACATCATGTCCTACAGTATGTACAAATCTTTTGCGAGAAAGTATAAATCATCTGTTAAGAAAATCCTTTTCAAATATAAAAAGGGAGGGACTTTCAAAGTGGCATATGAGAACAGTAAGGGTAAAACTCTCTACCAATCATTTTATCACGAAGGTTTCAAACGCAAAAAGGTTGCAGAAGACGTTTACTGCGACACTATCCCCCGGACAGTTACCATAACAGGCGGGTGTAACAGCCTTATCGAAAGGCTGAAACTCCAGGTATGCGAATTATGTGGTGCTACGGATAAACTCGAAATGCATCATGTCCGCAAACTTAAAGACCTGACTGGCAAGTCCGATTGGGAAAAACGGATGATAGCCCGACGTCGTAAGACATTAGCTGTCTGTCCAAAGTGTCATGCAAAAATAGACCCTGACCGACGAATCAGACTGAATTAATTAGTGGAGAGCCGGATACAGGGAGACTTGTAAGTCCGGTTCGGGGGCGAGTTCCCGGAAACCTACCGCAGAAATGCGATAAGGCGCTGGGTACTTAGCCTACACTTACACCACCGAAGAAACTGAGAAACTCGAACTTTTCCGGTTAACCGAAAAACTGGACGGAAACATTGAACAAGCCATCAAACAACTGGCTGCCAGTAAGCGAAATGCTTAATTTTTTACATCTAAAAACAAGTAACATGAAACGAGCCATGAGCATTACTTCTCACACAGGAGAATGATTATTGGCGAGTTCCATCTGATAATTAAAAAACAAATTATAAACAGATGAAAACAAGACTATTGATAGCCGGACTGCTCATTATGCTCGGCACGTTTAATCTGAAAGCACAATTTGTGGTTACCGACCCGGTAAACCTTGCCCAGAGCATTGTGAACTCTGCCAACGAAATTGTACAAACATCAAACACGGTTTCCAACGTGATCAAGAATTTTCAGGAAGTTAAAAAGGTGTATGAACAGGGTAAAGAGTATTACGATGCCTTAAAAGCCGTGAACAACCTGGTAAAAGATGCCCGTAAAGTTCAGCAAACCATTCTGATGGTTGGCGAGATTGCGGATATCTACATCAATTCCTACCAACTGATGATACAGGACGAAAACTTCACTTTGGAAGAACTGGGAGCCATTGCCTTTGGCTACACCAAACTGCTGGAAGAAAGCAGTAACCTGTTGCTCGACCTGAAAGGGATTGTCAACGCCAGCTCGCTTTCCATGACCGACAAGGAACGTATGGATGTCATTGACGGCGTTTACACGTCGGTGCAGCGTTACCGGAACCTGGTGCGCTACTATACCAACAAGAACCTTTCTGTTTCCTACCTGAGAGCGCAAAAGAAAGGCGATGCGCAGCGAATGCTTGCACTTTACGGTAATGTTAACGAAAGGTACTGGTAATGGGCTTTGATAACCTACATCAAATTCTCCGCAACCTGTATGTGGAGATGATGCCTTTGTGCAGCGAGATGGCTGGGGTGGCAAAAGGGATAGCCGGTTTGGGGGCATTGTTTTATGTGGCCTCACGTGTTTGGCAGTCGCTTGCCCGGACTGAACCGATTGACGTTTATCTACTTTTGCGTCCCTTTGCCATTGGCTTTTGTATCATGTTCTTTCCGTCCATCGTTCTGGGTACAATCAACATGGTGCTTAGCCCGGTGGTAAAAGGAACCAACCAGATGCTCCAGTCGCAGACTTTTGACATGCAGAAATACCGTGACTTAAAGGAGCAACTGGAAACCGAGGCCATGAAACGGAACCCGGAAACGGCCTTTCTGGTGAGCGATGAGGAGTTCGACAAAAAGCTGGATGAACTGGGCTGGAGCCCTTCCGATTTGGCCACCATGTCGGGGATGTATATTGAGCGGGGCATGTATAACATGAAACGGAATATCCGTGATTTCTTCCGGGAGATTCTGGAATTGCTGTTTCAGGCTGCTGCGTTGGTTATTGATACCATCCGCACGTTCTTCCTGATTGTGCTTTCAATCCTTGGCCCGATTGCTTTTGCCATCAGTGTTTACGATGGGTTTCAATCCACCATGACACAATGGTTCTCGCGTTATATATCGGTTTATCTCTGGCTTCCGGTTTCCGATCTGTTCAGTTCCATCCTGGCCCGGATTCAGGTGCTGATGTTACAGAATGATATTGACAAGCTTCAGGCAGATCCGAGCTATTCGGTAGATGCCTCCAACGGGGTGTATATCGTGTTTATGGTTATCGGCATCATCGGGTATTTCACCATCCCAACAGTGGCCAACTGGATTATCATGGCCGGAGGTATGGGCAATTACGGGAGAAACGTCAGTTCGTCAGCAAGCCAGGCCGGTTCTGTTGCGGCAGGTGTAGCCGGGGCTTTTGCCGGAAATATCACAGGAAAACTTTTAAAGAAATAAAAGGAAACAACTATGGAATTTAAGTCATTAAAAAATATCGAAACGAGTTTCAGGCAGATTCGTTTTTTCGGAATTGTATTTGTCATCCTGTGTGCAGGTATTACCGGCTATTCGGTTTTCAGCGCCTATCGGTTCGCCGAAAAGCAACGGCAGAAAATCTATGTGCTGGACAAAGGAAAATCCTTAATTCTTGCCCTTTCTCAGGAATTGTCCCAGAACCGCCCGGTGGAGGCGCGGGAACATATCCGGCGTTTTCACGAACTGTTTTTCACGCTTTCGCCGGATAAAAACGCTATTGAATCCAACATCAACCGGGCCATGTTCCTGGCAGACAAAAGCGTTTATACCTACTACAAGGATTTAGTAGAAAAAGGGTATTTCAACCGGATTATCTCGGGGAATATCAATCAAACCCTTCAGGTCGATAGTGTTGTGGTTGACTTTCGAAATTATCCTTATCTGGCATCCACCTATGCCCGGCAGGTAATCATCCGCGAAAGCAACATCACCGAACGGAGCCTGGTTACCACTTGCGACCTGATTAATTCGGTGCGGAGCGACAACAATCCGCATGGCTTCACGATTGAGAATTTTACGGTGAAGGAGAACCGGGACATTCAAACCATCAACCGGTAGCCATGAACGAAAAAGTCAGCAAAGCCAGCCAAGCGCTGGATAATACCATCCGAAAAGCATGTGAGCGGATTCCGCAAAAGAAACGCAAACCGGTTGTGTTCGGACTGTGCTTTCTTTTTGTTGCTGTTTTTTCCTTCATGCTTTGGGATTCCTTCAATATTCAGGTACGGAAGGTGCCTGAAATCAGGCATATCAAATCGCTTGATTTACCAAAGGACAGTTTAATTCATAAACTTAAAGATGTGATTCATGGACAAAAACAATAAAACTCTATTGAAACGGCAGCAAAAGCAACAGCTAAAAAAGTATGCTGTTTTTGCTTTGATGTTCGCGGTTTGTGGCGCAAGCCTCTGGCTTATTTTCCGGCCTTCTGAAAAAAGCACTGAAACCAAAGGGGCAACGGGTTTAAATACAGAACTACCGATGCCTCGGGAAAGCAAGATGATAAAAGACAAAATCAGTGCATTTGAACAGGAAAAACTTTTGGAGGAAAAACCGGTTCGCTCGCTGGACCAGTTCTCTGCTATGGTCGGGGAGCATGAGCCCGCAAAGTTTGACTTATCGATTATTAATAATAAATCAGATAAGCGAACATTTGCTGAAAAGTATTCTGGCACAAAACAGCCAGCAAAGGCCATGCAGCATTCGGCATCTGCGTACCACGGGATAAATCAAACACTCGGTGATTTTTACGAAAAACCGAAGGAAGATTCTGAAACAGAAAAGCTGAAAAAGGAGGTCGAAGACTTAAAAAATCAGCTTGCTCATCAAGAACAGCCAGACCGGATGGCTGAACAGCTAAAGCTGATGGAGAAGTCGTATCAACTGGCATCCAAATATTTGCCGGAGTCATCCAATTCGCAAACAACAAAAGAAGTTTCAGAAACAAAAACTTCGTTACCAGTTGGAAAGACAAAACAACAGGTAGTGTCCAAAGCAGTTAATACAGTATCTGATCATACCGTTTCGTCATTGGAACAGTATATCGGTGATTCTGCGTTTGTCAGTCAGGTATCTCAACCCCGCAATTTCTCGTTTTTAACCGCAGGAAATGAAAGCAAACAGAAAGACCGGAATACTATATGGGCTTGTGTGAATAGTACCCAAACGCTGGTTAACGGACAAAACGTCAAACTTCGCCTGCTCGAACCGGTGGAAGCCGGGGAAATGGAACTTCCCGTGAATTCGCTGATCACCGGAATAGCTCAGATTCAGGGCGAACGACTCCAAATCGTTGTGCAATCGCTGGAATATAATGGTACTATCCTGCCGGTTCAATTAACCGCGTATGACGTTGACGGGCAGCAGGGCTTATTTATTCCAGGCTCTGTGGAAACCACCGCTTTAAAAGAAATCACTGCTTCCATGGGACGCGATGCCGGAACAAGTATCAGCATTACGCAGGGCACTACTGCCGGTCAGCAACTGGCGGCCGATGTCGGGCGAAGCCTCATCCAGGGAACATCGCAGTATATCTCAAAGAAGCTACGGACAACCAAAGTAACCTTGAAGGCAGGGCACCGACTTCTGTTGATGCCATCCAATTAAAATCAACTTGTTTAATCTTAAAAATCCATCAACATGAAACCAATAATTTTCGTCATACTTTTTATATCAAAGCTCACTCTTTTTGCACAAAATAATCACACCAAGGTTATTCCTGAAAACAATGTGATTTCCTCTTATTGTCTGGACGTTACCTATGACAAAACTGTTCACCTGATTTTTCCATCAGGAATTGCCTATATTGATTTGGGTTCATCGAATATTATTGCAGGAAAAGCAGACGGTGCTGAAAATGTAGTCCGGGTGAAAGCTGCTGTAAAAAACTTCACGGAGGAAACTAACTTTTCAGTGATTACCGATGAAGGCAGCTTTTACTCATTCATCGTGAACTATTCAAAAGAACCGGAGAAGCTGAACATTGAAATGAATGATTTCCTCCATAAAGAAAAGTTGAGCAATCTTCCTGAAAATTCCATGGAGGTTCAACTTTCTGAACTGGGAGATGAATCACCCCGGAACATCCGGATGGTCATGGAGAATATCTATAAAACCAACCGGAAGAAAATCAAGCATGTAATAAGTAACCAATTTGGAATTGAGTTCCAACTCCGGGGAATTTTCAGCCATAACGGGCTTTTATTCCTGCATACAGAAATAAAAAATACCTCCGACATTCCATTCGATATAGACTTCCTTGTTTTTAAAATTGTTGATAAAAAAGTGGTTAAACGGACTGCAATCCAGGAAACTATCATAAAACCTGTACGGGCTTATAATTATCTGACTTCGGTTAATGGGAAAGAATCCGAGAGTGCAGTTTTTGCATTTCAGAAATTCACTATCCCGGATAAAAAACAATTGGTTGTCGAACTGTTTGAAAAGAATGGCGGCAGGCATCAAAGGTTCGTTATTAAAAACGGGGATTTGGCGAAAGCACGAACGATTGGGAGGTTGTAAGAATTCTTTTTCTTGCCATATATTTGAAGGAAAACATGAAAGGCAGCTTGTAGTTGCCTTTTCATATTTTACAGTTCTTTGTTGTAAGCTTCCAGGAGCCTTTGAGTATCAATGTTATCAATGATGCAGTATCGTCCAATAGGGAAGCAAATACATCCATCATTTTATATATCTGAGCCTCGGAAGAATTTGAAACATCTGGTTTTTAAATCAGGAACCGGAGATTGTTACCGGGCGTATTCACAGTTGGGAATTAAAACAGGAAAGACAATCCTTTGCCTTTTTCTTTTTTCAGAACTTGCTTTTGCGTCATCATCTTAATTTCTTCCTTGAAGTATTTCAACGATTCATCGAACATGAACTTCCTGAATATATCCGGATTTTGTTTATGCCGGGTTTGTTCAAGCGCTTCAAAGTAGAGCGCTTTATCTTCGGACAAAACCGGGGTGATCGGGTGTTTGTGGTAATGTTGAATGTAGTTCATCAGCAAGCGCGATAATCTGCCATTCCCATCGGCAAACGGGTGAATGGATACCATCTGGAAATGGGCGTCGAAAGCCAGGGTACTGTTTTTGATGAAATCATGGCAATCATCGATTTGGGAGTTAATATAGTCGACCAGTTTTTTCACAAGGCCCGGAACTTTCGAATAGTCAACAAAAGACCGGGTGCCAACGTGTACACCCCCTTTTCGGAACTCACCTTTTGAAGCATCAAAAGCGCCTCCCATCATGTTGTAGTTTGCCCCGGTGTTCTTCATGATCAGCGAGGAAATATATTGAATTGTTTCAATGTCGAGTTTTTGTTTTCTTCCGGCTATCTCCAAAACATATTTGAGCGCTTCCAAATGGTCTTTTTCCATAAGCAAATGCAAAAAAGGCTTTCCGGGAGGGGTAATCCCGTTCTCCAACAGTAAAACAACTTCATCACGTGTAAGTGTCGAGCCCTCAATGGCCGTTGAATGATGCGTAATCAGGTAATTGTTGAGCTTTTCGTAATCGATATAACCTTTTGAAAGCTCAACGTATTGATCCTTTATTTCCTGTAACCATTTCATATCTCAAAAATAAATATAAAATTAGATAAAAGTCACGACAGTCCCATCCGTGTACAAAATAAGTAAACCTTCAAGGTTTTTTTAACTTTGAAAGTACACTTAAATTATTGCCGGCATAGCCGCCCGCATTACCGTCCCCGATGTGTTGGAAACATTTAGTTTTTCAAGAAGGTTGCGGCGATAATTTAGAAGGTCAGCAATCCCAAAAACAGAGCCAGAGATACACCAACGACTAAAACAATTCCGAAGATTACTACAACCATATTCTTTGCAAATTCAAAAAGGAACATAATACCCAAATACGCCAGCAAGCACCACCAAAAGCTCAATCCGGTGATGTACGAAGCAATGCCAATAATTGCGAGTCTGAAAATCCACCGGATTGGTAAACTGTTGAAAATTCTTTTCATATTGGGTAGGTTAAAAGATTGATAGTTGTGTACCTTTCTGCAATGTATGATTAGCGATTGAAACCCTTTTGACAAAACCATTCTCTTTTGCAGCTAACCGAACCATTTCCTCCAATGAAGAATCCGGGTGATTGTTCAAAAACCACGCCAAAGAAATAAGGCATAATCCAGTGAGATTGATAAATCATTTCCTTTGTACTCAGCGCTTCGAATTCAAAATGAAAAACAGGGGTATAAATTTCTGACAAATCTTTCCTTTCATATTTATTCCTGTTTTCTCTACCGAAAGGCAAGTACTTCACATTACACTGGTATTCAATTAATCCCAGTTTATACGTGAAGGTGATATCCTGTTTCCAGTCTTTATCGAGATCTGTTAATTTCATCACTTTGCTTTTGAGTTAGTAAGCCAATTCTCCGCCGTACCGAAAGGAGACAATATCCCTATGAATAGTTTCAATCAGGTGATATACTGCCTCTTCAGAAGGTATCGGACCGCGCCAGAATATCCGTTTTTCAACCGAACTGCAAATCGAGCAATTGTTATTGCTGCTCACAATTACGTGTACCTGATTTTGAATGAAAAAATCAAAATTTGTTGAATATTCGGCTTCTTTGATTCTCACAAATTTTTGTTTTATAATTGGAAAATTCTTGCCAAAATCTATGCGGAATCCGGAGGAGAGTGAGTTTTGTTTTTCGTTACTCCCTTTTTCAAAATTGTTATTTCTATTTTTCTTTTCCCTAGTATTCTCATTTAATGTTATGCGTCTTTCCGTCGGGGCGGTTGTTGTAGTTTCGGTGGCGTGAAAAGGTAGTGTTTGGGTATGCAGGTTTTTTGCAGAAAATACTATCTGACGAAGGAGGTTGGAGATTTTCTGCAAAACCGGAGGCTTGAACTTGCATACCCTTAAAACACGAATTTACCTTTGCCGACGGAATAACAATGGCCGGACGGAAAGTCATGATTTTTAAACTGTAGCCAGGAAAAGAAGAATGTGTAAAAATGGAATTTGAAAAATTAGTATCGCCTTTTTCGAAAGGCCATTAAACATTCACAATAATTTTATGTGTGGCAAAAACAAGTGTAGAAGCTGAATGTAAAGCAGAGAGGTCTGCCGGGAGGCAGGGCGAGCGAAGTGAAATGAAGCATTTACTCTTGTGTGCGGTGCCGAAGGTTGCTGAATGGAAGAAATGTTCCGAACGGGTTCGGAGAAATTGATGTAATGAAGTTGCCGGAAGCACAGAAACTTTATTTGAGAATCTTGATGGCGCGGGCAATGGCAAGTGTAACGATTGAATGAGCGGGTCAACCCGGGTTAGGGTGATTTAGCGAAATGAAGGAGTTACTCTTGCGCGGGATACCGGAGGCTCCTGAATGCAGGGAATGAGGAACGAAAGACCGGAATGAAGGGGCTGTAGGTAGGGGCAGTAGGCTATTAAACGTTCTCCAAAATCTTGTGCGATAGCAAAAACAAGTGTAGATGCAGAATGGAAAGTAGCGAGGTCTGTCCGGAGGCAGGGCGAGCGAAGTGAAATGAAGCATTTACTCTTGTGTGCGGTGCCGAAGGTTGCTGAATGGAAAAAATGTTCCGAACAGGTTCGCAGAAATGTATGGAATGAAGTTACCGGAAGCACAGGAACTTTATTTGAGAATCTTGTGGGCGCGTGCAAAGGCAAGTGTAACGATTGAATGAGCGGGTCAACCCTGTTTAGGGTGATTTAGCGTAATGAAGGAGTTACTCTTGCGTGGGATACCAGAAGCTCCTGAATGCAGGGAATGAGGGCTGAAAGACCGGAATGAAGGGGCTGGAGGTAGGGCAATATTGAATTTATTTCTTTGGAAACGAAAAATATTGTTTTTTCTTTGAATGCCTAAAATAAGAATCCGGACAAATACAGACATTTCAGGTCAGTTCATCCACTAATTTTTAATGTATCAATACTCTCCATAGGTTTGTTAAAGCTGAAATATCAGAATCAAGATTTCTGGGTTCAGCCTCGCTATACTATGGCAGAAAAACAAAACAGAAATATAGAAGAAGCAACTGAACGGGTGAAGGCTAGATTACCGTTAGAAAAACTACGTCTTGTTCCCAAATACAAGGATTTGTCTGTTGAAGATTATGAACAGCTTATTAAAGATGCAGAAACCATTGCTCTTTTGATTTTGAAAGCCCTCTTTTTGAAGAAATAGCACACCATTCCGGTTCGAAATTTGCAGCAAAATTCTATCTTCGATTTTAACTCAAAATATTACTGCGATGAGTGATTTAAGCCTATTCAAACAGTTTGCCCCTCAAGCGCCGAAACAATTTCAGGAAGGAAATAATGCGGTTATCTATACCCGGGTATCGTCAGCGGACCAGGAAGACAATACCAGCCTGGCATCACAGAAGAAACACTGTGAGATGTATGCAGATCGAAGGGGCCTAAATGTGGTTGGGTATTTTGGCGGCACCTATGAGTCTGCTAAAACAGATGATAGAAAAGAGTTTAATCGGATGCTGACTTTTGTGAAACGCACAAAGAACATCAATTATGTGATAGTATATTCGTACGAACGTTTTTCTCGCTCTGGCATTAACGGGGCTTCCATTGCTGAAGATTTATTAAAGAAATATGGGGTGATGACTCTCGCCGCCACTCAGGAACTTGACCCGAGAACCCCGGCAGGTTCATTCCAGCAGAAGATATTATTCCTTTTCGGGCAAATGGATAATGAGTTACGACGGGATAAAGTTATTACGGGAATGAAAGAGCATCTTTTGAACGGATATTGGGTGTGGCGAATACCATTTGGATACAAAGATTTAAACAAAGGGAAAGCTAATCAGCGTCATCTTGTGGTTAATGAACAAGGACAGTTATTGAAAAGTGCTTTTGAGTTGAAAGTTTACAAGCAGCTATCCAATGCCGAAATTGCAAGGCATCTGTCGCGGATAGGACTAAATATTAACGAAAAGCGGCTGAATGAAATATTTTTAAATCCTTTTTATTGTGGACTTCTCACGAGTAAAATGATCCCCGGACAGGTTATTGAAGGAAGGCATGAACCATTAGTTTCAAAAGAATTGTTTCTGGCAGTACATAATATCAGGGAGGAAAAGAGAAGTCAGGGTTTTGTGCACGACAAGGAAAATGACAACTTACCTCTGAAAGTTTTTACTCGATGTGATAAATGCAAACAACCCCTAACTGGTTATTTAGTTAAAAAGAGAGGGTTATATTACTACAAATGCAGCACTAAGGGATGCAAAGTAAACCGCAGTGCTAAGGCGATGCATGATTTGTTTCGGGACCTGCTGAAATATTTCCAAATAGGAAAGGAAGAGTTTGAAATAATACGGTTCCAATTAGAGGAACAAATGAATGTATTTTTTGCATCAAGTATTAAAGACACCAGAATATTGAAAAGCAACCTTGAGGAGATAAAAAAGAAACTGGAAGCCATAGAAGAGCGTTTTGTCGTTGGAGAGATTGACCGTAATCTTTACGATAAATTTAGGTCTAAATATGAAAAGGATTGTTTTGAAATTGAACAGGAATTGAATAAGAGTGACGGATATTTCTCGAACCTCAAAGAAGTGATTGACTTTGCTATGAAAGTGTGCCTTAATCCATTGATAATGTGGAATGATATGGATTCTGGTGACAAAAGGATATTTCAAAATTTACTATTCCCTGAAGGAATTATTTATAATCGAGAATTCGATCAATATCGAACCACCAGAGTAAACTCATTTTTCTCGCCAATCCCGCAACTGAAGCGGGTTCTGGAACAAAATAAAAGCGGAAATTCTGTCAATTTTAACAAAACTTCCGCTTTTGTACCCAGAACAAGACTCGAACTTGCACATCCTTGCGGACACTAGTCCCT
>OBJA01001243.1_pt1 | contig 18236 bp, 17 predicted proteins | sample 1519751 | NCBI WGS metagenome assembly OBJA01 (sample SAMEA3881238, study PRJEB22517) | soil metagenome | biome: lake sediment; feature: soda lake sediment; material: sediment, water from around vicinity | place: India | collected 2013-12-23 | depth 3 m | reverse complement strand
CGGAATCGGTGCCGGACATCATCAGGCCGGACGACTATGACTCTGTTGGATCTGGCGTCTGGAAAAACCAGGTGTCCCCGTTCGGCTCTCCTCTTCCGGTGGGAACCATACTGGCGTTGCCGTATTCATCCCCTCCTTTCGGGTTCCTTGAGGCGGACGGGGCAGCTGTTTCCAGGACGGCGTATGCCGCCCTGTTCGCGGCCATCGGCACGATGTATGGCCCGGGAGACGGCTCGACTACCTTCAACCTCCCAGACTACCGGGGGCGTTTTCTGCGCGGCTGGGCGCACGGGCAGGAGACCGACCCCGACCGGGCGACCAGGACCAACCGAGGCGACGGGGCTACAGGCGATGCGGTTGGTACGAAGCAGGACAGCGCGAACAGGAATCACACTCATCCAGTAGCGTTCTCCTCAATGACAGACGGTGGTCAACGGGTTCGAGGATCTAATGATACAAACTCGATCTATTCACAAAATACCGGCAACTCGACAAACAGCAGTACAGAGGCCAGACCGACCAACATCAACGTCATGCACGTCATCAAATATTAAAGCGAGGTCACTAGATGCAAATCTACCATTATAGCCCGGATACAGGGGAGTTCCTCGGCGAGACCACCGCCAGACAATCACCGATCGAGCCAGGTAAATACCTGATCCCGGCCCACGCGACACCGATATCTCCGCCGCCGGTTGCTGATCACGAGGCCGCCGTCTTCGAGGATGGCCTGTGGGTCGTCACTCCGGATTATCGCGGGGAATGGTTCGACGGGCGTACACCGGTGCAGGTGATTGATCTGGGGCCGCTCCCCGACGGGTATACCTCGGAGCCCGTCCCATTCACCGCGGCAGAGATCCGCGAGCAATCGGCGGTAGAAATCCGGCAACGGTACGCCGCGCTGCTCCGCGCCCTGGTCGAGCCATACACTGAAGAGGAACGCGCCTCCCATCTGGCGCAAGAGGCCGAGGCCTTGGCCTGGCAGGCTGACAGTTCAGCCCCTTGCTCGCTGATTCGGGCGATGGCTGAAAATCGCGGCATCCCCATCGAGATCATGGTCGAAAAAATACTCGAGAACGCAAGCCTCTACCGGGCGGAGGCTGGCCGCTTGCTTGGCCTGCAGCAAAAAGAGCTGGACGATCTCTACCGAGAGGACCTGCCGTGAGAGGACGATTACTTTTAGCACTCATAGTCGCTTCGATGCTGCTTGCCGCCTGCGCACCAGCGCCTGGCCCGCATCTTTTCCCGGGCCTCGACCATCCAACCGACCTGGACCGAGTCAGCATCAACGTCGTCACCGGGCCGCTGATCACGACGCAGCGGTGCAATCAGCTCCTGGCTGACGGAGGCCATTACGGCCTGATCGCCCTCAACTGCCTATTGAATGGCTGTTTCGTCATGGGGTGTGCCAACGTACACTGGTTCCCAGGCGGAGAAATATACCGGTGCGACATCTACGCGGCTTTCGACGCTGACTGGATCATCAGCCACGAGCTGGAGCACTGCAAGGGGTACGCCGATAAACTTTATTAACATTATGAGGGTGTGAAATGGCAAAATTGTTCTCGACGGTCCTTTTTCTTTTGGCCTCTCTGCTGCTTTTCAGCCTTTCCGGCTGCGCCGGCGGCGAGCGCACAATCACCGTAAAAACGATTGACCTTAAAACCGGCCTGCCGGTGGAGACAACGACAACAGTAACTTCCAGCTTCTGGGAGTCTGAGAATCAGCGAATGGCATACGATTTTGAGCAGCAAAGAATCGCTGCTCATGAGAGGGTCACACTCAGGCAGCTGGAGCAAATCGAGGCCAACGCGGCCAGGCGCGCCTTACAGAATCTCTCTCCTGCCGAGCGGGCCTATGCAGACGCAAACGACCAGATAACAATCGCCAATCTCAGAACCAGCTTGCCTCCATCCGGGATACCTCTCCCCAAAAATGCGGCCGATGTCATGGAACGCAACGTCATACCCCTTGCTCACGTTGGGGCATATGTCGTCGGCAATGCCTTCGGGTGGGACATCGGCAACCCGTTTGGCGGTACCGCCAACGGCCGCGGAAACACCAGCCTGAAACACGTTAACGCCGGCCGGGATCTCTACATCAACGCCACCAGGAAAGACGCCTACTCCCTGGCCGAGCGGTCCACCTGGAACGGTACCGACTCCAACACCCCGACATGGAGGTATGAAGATAACGACGGGAATGCCACCACTGCTGAAGGTGATGCACAGACCACGAGCGACAAGACCAGCAGCTTGTTCTGAGGTGTGGAGAGAATTAATTGGCTAAGCTCTACGCCCCAGCTGAATACTGGACATATTCGCCAGTTCAGCTGGCCGAAATGGTCAACGGCTGCGGCCCCAAAGGCTGGAAAGGTTACTTCGTACCCGATCATCTGCTGTGGCTGTCGATTAAACAAGCGTGCGATATCCACGACTACATGTACCTGGTCGGCCGTACCGAGGCCGATCGCGAAGAAGCCGACCGGGTGTTCCGCAACAACATGCTTCGCATTGTGAACTCAGGGTCAACATATTCCCTGGTCAGATATGCCAGGAGGAAAATGGCGCACTACTATTATAAGGTTGTCCGAAACGATGGGGCCATCTACTTCTGGGCGGACAAAAATCCCGAGGAGACATTCAAGGATCCGAAAGCGGTCTTTGGCGGCAGCCCGGCGCTCGCTGGAGCGTAAGAAAATGTATTGAAGGATAGAGAGGACGGGACGGGGATGTTGACGCATCCCCCAACCACTCTGCCGTGTTGACGCACGGAAGGGGTCGACAGGGTTCACCTGCGTGAGTCCCGATGCTGGGTAGCACGGGGCCTTTTCTAGCAGATGATCCTGCAAATTAAAAGGTCAAAATGAAAGGAGTAATACCTTATTTCGGCGGCAAATCACGACTGGCAAAAACCATCATCAGCAAGATCCCCGAACACACCTGCTATGTGGAGGTTTTCGCCGGCGGCGCAAGTGTATTCTTCGCGAAGGATCCCTCCCGGGCGGAAGTAATCAACGATCTCGATCGCGACCTGGTCACCCTTTACCGGGTAATCAAGCACCACCCTGAAGAACTCTACCGGCAGTACAAATTCAGCCTGGTATCCCGCTCCGAGTTCGACCGGGAGCAACAGGTCAACCCCGACACTCTCACCGATGTGCAACGAGCGGCCCGATACCTCTTCCTGCAAAAATGTGCGTTCGGTGGCCATATCACCGGCCAGACCTTTGGAACATCGACAACAGGAAAGCCCCGCTTCAACCTCCTCAACCTGGAAAGCGCGATCGAGGAAGCCTGGCGGAGGCTCGTCAATGTAAACGACACACCCCAGGTCCGGGATATCTTCAAAGACTTCTCAATGGAGGGAACAACTCTGAAATACTCCTGTTGCTCATCAAAAGCAGGAAGGGCAAAAACAAGGACCGAACTGCTGATTTCAAACTACCTTTAAAGGTGGTTATCCGAGACTTCAAAAGGTGATCGGCGAGGGAGAAATTGCTTTGCAAAATTGGTTTCAAACCTCGCGACGCGCTACATGAGAGCAAGCTGTAACATGGATGCCTCCTCTGGTAGATGCACAATAGAGGAGAAGATGGTGTAGGCTACAGGAAGGAGGGGGAAGGCTGCCAGAGAACATCCGGCTAACCTATTGGAACTTATGGCGGAAGTGCATGGGAATCGAACCCACCTAACGGGCTATTAACCCGCTACACCGGATTTGAAGTCCGGGAGAGCCACCAGTGCCCTATCCACTTCCGCTGTCCTTTGCAAAAGAAAGCAATTATACTAATAGGTGTTGACCTTGAAAACAACTATTTATTATATTAGTTGGGTTTATCATATTTAATCCCGCGAGGGAGGGCGCTCGCCCTCCTTTCACCACTCATAAACCAAGAAGCTCACATTCTCACATGCAGTGCGAAAGATTAATAAAAATGATAAAGTCATGGTATATCAGCGTCCGTCAGGAGACCATGGCGCCAGCCCGCATGGTATCATTCATGGAACAACATGCAGCGACCTGCGAGGTATGCCTGCGGGACCCCGATCTCAAGGATGAGATAGCCAAGATCACCGAACTGGTATTGCCGGAATCGAAAATCCCCAAAGCCATCCGGCAAAGCAGCTTCGATGAAGAGGAAGACATGGACGTGGAGGACGATTCTTACAGCGATGCCGAAGAAGAAGACGAGAATCTCGAAGAGGACATCGACGAAGAAGACCTGGATGAAGACGAATTCCTCGAGGAAGACGACGGGGACGAGGTCTGAAATCCCTTGTCTACGGCCATAACCCAGGGATTCCCGCTCTCCTGGGTTGGCATCTTTCTCAACCGATCAACTTCACTTCCCCTCCCCACCTTTGCAACTCCCCCGCGATGAACGCATTGACGATTGCCTGCTCTTCATCACCCTTCCCCATCACCTTGGCTATCGGGCTGCCGAAGGCGAAATGAGCCGTTTTCGCTGTGTCCAACCGGCCGCAATCCTTAATCCATCGTCCGTTTTGCCAGCAGTCGGTCTTGAGGGCCACGGGGATGACGGGCACATCCGCTTTTTTCGCCAGTTTTATCCCTATCGAGCTCATCTGGCCCGGAGAAAAGCTATATGATCTGGTGGTCTGGGGAAAAACGATGACCGATATACCTCTTTGCAGTCTCTCCTGCCCTTCGGCCAGGACGACCTTGAGGTCCTGGCGCGGGTTCGTCCGGCTCACGGTGATAGGATTGCGCGACCGCATGACGTGCTGAAACACCGGATACGCAAGAAGACTCTCCTTGACGACGAAGGTCACCGGTTTGATGGGCTGAATGATTACCGGCAACACCACGGTCTCCATCATACTCATATGGTTGCCGATGAACACAACCGGACCGCTCTGTTCCACGACATGCTCTATTCCGGAGACCTCCACATGTATCCCCACCTGCTCAAGCCTTTGCAGGACCTCATGGCTGCTCTCGATCCAGTCCAAATCGGTATATTTACCTACCTTGGCCTTACTTCCCGCCCGAATGACAATCCCGATCAGACGCAGGTAAAACAAGGTCGAGGGGAATAATCTGCAGGGGAGCGCCAAAGGTTGCGTGGCGGTACGATAGAAGGATTCGCTGTATTGAAGTTTATGCATGGGATAATCCGGGCAAGGAGCGTGGGGACTAAAGATTTCCGGCAATGTCAGCCAGAATTCATATCATGATCCGCTTTGGGATATCAACATATTTTCCCTGAACACGGGCCGGAGAAGGCCTTGTGCTTTCGACAAAAAAAAGGGGCTCGCTACAATATTCCGTAGCGAGCCCAATATATAAAAGCCTCGTGAGGCCAGTGAGATCTGGTGGCGATGCAGGGACTTGAACCCCGGACACTGCGGATATGAGCCGCATGCTCTAACCAGCTGAGCTACATCGCCGTGCAGCAAGGCGAAAATTAATACCCTATAGGCCGCAGTCTGTCAATACCTTTTCGACAACTGCGACGGCCATTATTCATCTCTGAAATACGGAAGGTCCCGCGAGGGGACCTTCCGTGCAACAACCTATGATCTTGAGGCCGCAGTTTTTACATCATGCCGCCCATGCCGCCCATGCCGCCCATGCCCGGAGGCATTCCGGCAGGAGCAGGATTCTCTTCCGGGATCTCCGCGACCACGCATTCGGTGGTGAGCAACATACCGGACACGGAAGCGGCATTCTGCAGCGCGGTACGGGTTACCTTGGCGGGATCGATGACGCCGGCGGTGATGAGGTTCTCATACTCCTCGGTGGCGGCATTGAAGCCAATAGCGCCTTCCAGGCCCTTGACATGCTCGACGATCACGGAACCCTCGCGCCCGGCATTGTTGGCGATCTGGCGGATGGGCTCCTCGAGGGCGCGGAGCAGGATGTTCTTACCCAGCTCCTGCTCGCCTGCCAGCTTGAGTTCGGATAATGCCTTGAGGCAACGGATATAGGCCACGCCACCGCCGGGCACCACGCCCTCTTCCACCGCGGCACGCGTCGCATTCAGCGCGTCTTCGACACGGGCCTTCTTCTCCTTCATCTCGATCTCGGTAGCCGCGCCGACATTGATTACGGCCACGCCGCCGATCAGTTTGGCCAGACGCTCCTGGAGTTTTTCGCGATCGTAATCGGAGGTGGTGTCCTCGATCTGGGTACGGATCTGCTTGACCCGTGCGGCGAGCTTCTCCTTGTCGCCGGCGCCGTCGACGATGGTGGTGTTGTCCTTGTCGACGACGATGCGCTTGCAGGAGCCGAGGTCGTTGATGGTCACGTTCTCGAGCTTGATGCCGAGATCCTCGGTGATGACCTGACCGCCGGTGAGGATGGCGATATCTTCGAGCATGGCCTTACGGCGGTCGCCGAAACCTGGGGCTTTTACGGCCGCCACGTTCAGGGTGCCGCGGAGCTTGTTGACGACCAGGGTGGCAAGCGCCTCGCCGTCTACGTCCTCGGCGATGATGAACAGGGCTTTGCCCATCTTGGCAACGGACTCGAGCACCGGCAGGAGATCCTTCATGTTGGAGACTTTCTTCTCGACCAGCAGGATGTACGGGTCGTCCATGGAAACTTCCATGCGCTCGGGATCGGTGACGAAGTAGGGGGAGAGATAGCCGCGGTCGAACTGCATGCCTTCGACCACTTCAAGGCTGGTATCCATGGATTTTGCCTCTTCCACGGTGATGACGCCTTCCTTGCCGACCTTGTCCATGGCCTCGGCGATGATGTTGCCGATGGTCTCGTCGCTGTTGGCGGAGATGGTGCCGACCTGGGCGATCTCTTTCTGTTCCTTGGTGGGAGTGGCAATCTTGGCCAGTTCGGCGACGACGCATTCCACGCCTTTGTCGATACCGCGCTTGATCTCCATGGGATTGCCGCCGGCCGCGACCAGCTTGACGCCTTCGGTGTAGATCGCCTGGGCCAGGACCGTAGCGGTGGTGGTACCGTCACCGGCTACGTCGGAAGTTTTGGAGGCAACCTCCTTGACCATCTGGGCGCCCATGTTCTCGAATTTGTCTTTCAGCTCGATCTCCTTGGCAACGGTCACACCGTCCTTGGTGATGGTGGGCGCGCCGAAGGACTTCTCGATCAATACATTGCGACCCTTGGGTCCCAAGGTAACCTTCACGGCATTCGCAAGGGTATTGACACCGGTGAGAATTGACTCACGCGCTTTCACTCCATATTTGATTTCTTTACCAGCCATTATGTTATTCTCCCTTTTTAAACGAGATTATTCATTCAGTTGCAGAGATATCCCGGATCTACTTTTCGACGATTCCGAGGATGTCGTCTTCGCGCATGATCAGATAGTCCTCACCTTCTATTTTCACTTCGGTGCCGCCGTATTTGGAGAAGAGGACTCTATCTCCGGCCTTGACCTGCAGGGTCATTCTGTCACCTTTATCGTTCAACTTCCCGGGGCCGACTGCCACCACTTCTCCCTCGGCCGGTTTCTCTTTGGCGGTGTCGGGAATGATGATGCCACCCGCGGTTTTTGCCTCTTCAGCCAGTCTCTTCACCAAAAGACGATCATTCAACGGACGAATTTTCATTAACTACCTCCTAACAATACGAATGATTTTGTTCAAAAAAGGAGCCCTCTACGGAAAACCAGGCGCTCCAAATTGAATTTTTGCCCGAGTTACGGGACCCTATATCAAACTTGCGCACACTATAGGGTTTGATTTTTAAAAATCAAGGCCTGAAAAGGAAAAAAAGAGAAGAGATCCGCGGCGGACCAAATCGCTGATAAGTCCACCATAATATTACATTTTGTTAATAATCACCCGACCCGGACGACCCAGTTGAACGGATCTTCCCGATAGCCGTTTTGGATAGCCTGCAAATCCTGGTACAACCTCGCGGCAACCTCGCCGATCTGACCGTTATTGATGACATAATGCTGATCCCGGTAGAGGAATTCGCCGACAGGGGAGATGACGGCGGCGGTGCCGGTGCCGAAGACTTCCTGGAGGCTGCCGTTCCGGTTCGCCTCGAGCACCTCGTCGATGGAAATCCGCCTCTCGATCGCATCGATGCCCCAGCCGGCAGCCAGCTTCAGCACCGAATCGCGGGTGAGGCCGCCAAGGATCGAGCCTTCCAGGGGCGGGGTGATAAGCTGATCACCGATCCTGAAGAAGATATTGCTGGTGCCCACCTCCTCGATATACCTGTGTTCGCAGGCATCGAGCCATAAGACCTGGGTGCAGCCGGCCTTTTTGGCGATCTCCGAAGTGAAGAGGGAAGCGGCATAGTTGCCGGCGGTTTTCACATTGCCGACGCCGCCCTTCACCGCCCGGACATATTGGTCGCTGATGTAGATCTTGGTGGGATTGAAACCTTCCGCATAATAGGCGCCCACCGGGGACATGATGATGTAGAAATAGTAGGAGGAAGAAGGTTTCACCCCAAGCGTCGGCTCGACGGCGATCATCGTCGGGCGGATATAGAGGGTCGCCCCCTCCGACCTGGGAACCCATTCTTTTTCCAGATAGACGAGGGCTTTCAGGGCGCTGACCATCTTCTCCACGGGTATGCGGGGCATACACATCCGGATGGCCGAGTTGTTCATCCGCTCGAAGTTATCCTTCGGCCGGAACAGGAACAACTGGTCGTTCTTTCCCCTGTAGGCCTTGAGCCCCTCGAAGATCGCCTGACCGTAATGGAAGACCATCGACGCCGGATTCAAGCTGAAATCGTGATAGGGCTGAATGCGGGCATCATGCCAGCCTTCGGCCTTGTTCCATTTCATCAGGAACATATGATCGGTGAAATGCACACCGAAACCGAGCCTGTCAGGGTCGGGTTTCTTCTTCAGCTTCTCTTTGTCAACTTTTTCCAATGCGATTCCAAGATCTTCCCACATCCCGCCAATCTCCTCGAGTCCCGTTATTTTTCTTTCATAAATCCAGCGGAGGGTATATAATTTCCTATGCCCAGCGCAGCAAAAACCTAGTATTTTCCAATAAAAGATCTATAAAAAATACCTCAGCTGCCCGCGCAATTGCAACTCTAATTCATCACCCCTCACCAACCCGATTATCTCAGAAGTCCTCATGCATTCTCCCGAGCCAGGTTACCGAGCGAATGACCAGATCCCCAGTCCGCTGAGCACCAGGTACTTCCTTCTGGTATTCCTGATCTCGATTTTCTTTTTCGGCCGGATTCTCTGGCCATTCTGGTCGATCCTGGTCCTTTCTTTTCTGCTGACCAATCTGTTCCGGCCCATTTATATCTTCTTCGGCAGGAAACTCTCCAATCCGCTGTCTTCGGCGGCAACCTGTTTCCTGATCATCGCCATTGTCTTCATCCCCCTGATTCTCTTCGTCTTTGCCCTGGCCGACGAGGCGCTCAGCATCTACACCTGGGGACGAGACAGCCGGATCGGCATGAAACTCCAGCTCTTTATCCAGGAGAGCCCGCTCATTTTGCAATTTCAGGAACAGCTGCGGCAAGTCGTCGGCTTCGAATTCAATCCTTCCCATCTGTCCGACACCTTTACCTACCTGGTCAAGAACGGCGGACTCCTGCTCTATAACCAGGCCAGTTCCTGGGCCGCCAACATCGCGCAGTTCCTGGTCCTGTTTCTGATCATGATCCTGGTGATCTTCTTTCTCCTCATGGACATGCCGAAGCTCATCGATTACCTGATTCGCATCTCCCCGCTGCCGGAGCATGAAAACCATCTGCTGATCAGCAAATTTCAGCAAATAGCCAATGCCATCCTCAAAGGCAACGGCATCTGCGGCCTGGGGCAGGGGATTGCAGGCGGGGTGGTATTTTCGATATTGGGGCTCAGCTCCCCGCTGCTCTGGGGCTGCGTCATGGCCATTCTGGCCTTCCTGCCCATTTTCGGCATAGGGCTGGTAATGGTTCCGACCGCCCTGTATCTGATGGCCAGCGACAGGCTGGGCCAGGGCATCTTCCTCATCATCTTCTATATGGCCCTCTCCTTCGGCGTGGAATATATCGCCAAGCCCAAGATGGTCGGCACCGATGTGAAGATGCATACCCTGCTGGTGTTCCTGGCCATCATCGGCGGGCTGAGCGTCTACGGCATTCTCGGGATCATTTACGGCCCGCTGATCATCACGGCCTTCCTCACCCTCTCGGAAATCTACTTGAAGAAGTACGATCCCTATATCCGCAACGGCAAGTAGCCGGGACTTCCAGTTTTATAAATCCCTCTTCAAAGGCAGGCCGTAGCTGTCCGTGCCGAGGAGATGGATGGCCTCCTGCCCGCCGAACAGCTGGAGGAAGCTGTCATCGGCGAGATTGCAACGAAAGCCCCGGCAGGTTTTCGGCCGGTAGTGGTAGATGGTGCAGCGGTATTTGCCGTTGCGATGCTGCAGGAAGACGCAGCCTTTGTCGTCGGGATGGATCATGAAGACCTTGCCGTCGGCTTTCGCCTCAGCGGATGCTTCCGCCAATCCTTTCGCCCGGATAGCCGCCATGCTGACCCCCACCCCGACATGCCCGCCCATCTTCTCGATAAACTCCGCCTCATCCGGCTGGAGGACGATCTTCCGATACTTCTTGCAGCAAGTCCCGCACTGGCGGCATTCCTGGAAGATGGTTTTGAGGGCCTGTTCGTCAATGCCGGTATTTTTTGTCATGGATTTTTCCGATCGCTTGTTACTGCAGGGTCCAACTGCCATGCAGAGGATGGTTTTTCAGCACCAGATTGGCCCGTTCGGAGTAATAGATCCCGATCCTGTCCCGCCGGGCCGCGAGCAGACTGTCGAGAGTCGTCAGGACCGAGGCCTCGAGGGAAACGGGATTGTAGCCCCCCTCGAGGATCATCAGCAACCTGCCACCGCAGACCTCGTGGGCGTGCTGTTTCAACAGGGCGGTGGCGAGGCCGTACCATTCGGTGGAGAGCAGCGTGCCGCTGATCGTCTCGTCCCGGTGGCCGTCGTAGCCCGCCGAGACCAGGACGATCTGCGGCAGGTACTGCTCCATCACCCCCTGCAGGATGCGGCCCAGGAGGAAGGTATATTCCAGATCGCCGAACTGGGCGAAGACCGGGATATTTATCGTGTACCCCAGCCCCGGGCCGATGCCCGCCTCGTCCATCTTGCCGGAGAAGGGAAAGAGGTCGCGCTGGTGGATGGAGACAACCAGCACCTCGTCGGTTTCGTAGAACACTTCCTGAGTCCCGTTGCCGTGATGGGCGTCGAAGTCGACGATGAGGATCCGGTTCAGGCCGTACTTCCGGCGCAGATACTGGGCCGTGACCGAGACGTTATTGAAGATGCAGAAACCCATCCCCCGGCCCGGCTCGGCGTGGTGGCCGGGTGGGCGGATCATGGCGAAGCCGTGGTCGAGCGTCCCGTCCATGATCCGGTCGGCAAGCTCGAGACACCCTCCGGCCGCCAGTTCGGCGGTGAAGAAGGAGTCCTCCATCAGATAGGTGTCGCGGTCGTAGGCATAGGGGTCGCCACTCACGACATGGTGCCGCAACTGGTCGAGATAGAAACGGGAATGGACCGCCTCGATATCGGCGATGTCGGCGGCCCGCGCCGGGAATATCCGGCACGTGTTCCGGTAGCGATCCCGAACGATCGCGGAAAGACTTCTCAATCGCGCGGGATTTTCCGGGGATGGCCGGGGAATCGCGTGATGCAGGTACCGGTCGTCAACGACCAGGCCCACTTTCTTCTTCATAGTGATATCGATAGAGGGGATTACGGTCAAAAGCCGCGGCGTCCAGCCGGAACAGATGGCCGACCCGCTTCACCTGGTGATCGTCATAGCCGAGGGTCTCCGCCAGTTCGAAGCCAAGCTTCTGCAGGCATCGCTGCTGCGGCCTGTTGTTGATGTCGGTGTACATCTCCACGCCTCGCACCTTCATCCTCTCGAAAAGCTGGATGATCAGGTACTTCTGGGCCTCGGTGCCGTAACCCCTGTTGCGCATCTCCGGCTCCGAGATCTTGACGGCCATGACCGCCCAGCTTCTTCGCTCCGGCCGCAGCCAATAACGCACGGTGCCGATGGGTCTTTCGTTCCGCAGCTCGACGAGGAAAATGCGGTTGACGTCGTTCCAGTACCGGCCGGAAACGATGCTCTCCCGCCCCGTGGCCTCATCCTCCCGCTCCGGAGTCAGATAGCTGCCGTGGGCCAGGACGCTGTTGCTCCAGGCGACATAGAGCGGCAGATCGCTCTCGATTATCCGCCGCAGCCGGAGCCGTGGTGTCATTATTTTATCACCGTAGATCATAGGCCGTCGCTTCATCCGCCGGCCCGGAGCCACCGCTTGGCGGGGAACCGGGCCTGGTCATAATCACCTGTTCCGCACCGCATCCTGGAGATTCTTGGTGGAACCGACCAGGCGATCCAGGGCGGCAACCGTCTCGCTGAGGGACTGGTTGACGATCCTGGTCGACTGCTGATTCTCCTTGGAGGAGCGGGCGACATCCTCGATTTCCGCCATGACCCGCTGGCCGCCGCTGCAGAGGTTCTTCGATTTATCGCTGAGATTGCCCACCGCCCCGGAGATGGTGCCGATGCCCCTCGAAATGGTCTCCATGGACTCGAGGGCGGTGTTGATCACCCGTCCGCCTTCGTCCAGCATGGACATTCCCGCCTGCATCGCCGTGATGGTCTGCAGGGATTCCTTTTCCACCTTCTTGACGATATCGGAGATGTCGATCGCCGATTTCGAGCTGTTTTCGGCGAGCTTGCGCACCTCGTCGGCCACCACAGCGAAACCGCGCCCCGCATCACCCGCCCGGGCCGCCTCGATGGCCGCGTTGAAGGCGAGCAGGTTGGTCTTGGAGGCGATATCCTTGATGATGTCCACAAAGCCGGAAATCTTTTCCAGCTGGCTGACCAGGCCGCTCACCATCTCGTTGTTCTTCTGCATGGCGTTGTTGATGTCGAGCAGCTTCTGCCCCGCGTTCTTGCCCGCCGCCTTACCGGTCTCCGCCTCCCTGGAAAGGTCGGCGGCCAGCTGGTTCGATTCGGTCGAAAGCGTCAGCATCTCGCCGGAACTCGTCACCATCTCCTGCACCGTCTTCAGGGCTTCGTCGAGCTTACGCACCTCCTCGTCGATCAGGCCGTTCATCTCGTCGACCTTGGCGCGTCCCTGGTCCATCCTCCGCTTCGATTCGACCACCAGGCCCTCGACCTCGTTCACCGCCTCGCCGATCAGCTTCTCTACCGCCTTTTCTGCTGTAACATCGGTGATATATTCGAGCGCCCCCTTGATGTTGCCCTTGGCATCCTTGATCGGGGAGGCGGTATATTTGATGGGCATGATCCTGCCGTTCGGCTTGGCGATGGCCTGTTCCTGAACCACGCTGTCGGTGCGCATCGCCTGGCTGCAGGCGCATTTTTCGGTGCGGCAGTGATCGGTGGAAAAAAGATCGTAGCACTTCCTGCCGATGACCTGATCGGGACTCCGGCCAAGGACGGACGCTCCCGCCGGGTTCATGAAGGTGACATTGTAGTCGGTGTCGATGGCCATGATCGGCGTCGGAATGGTGTTGAGATTCTCGATTTTCTCGTCCGCCGCCTGCTTCTGCTTCACCTCCTCGGTCATGTCGAGGACATATTCCAGCGCCCCCTTGATGTTGCCCTTGGCGTCCTTGATGGGGGCGCCGGTGTACTTGATCGGGATGATCACCCCTTCCGCCGGCCGGGCGATGGTCTGCTCGGTGACGATGGAATCGGTCTTCATCGCCCGGGCGCAGGCGCATTTGTCGGTCTTGCAGTGCGGCGTCTTGAACAGATCGTAGCACTTGCGGCCGACGAGCTGATCCGGAGTCGAGCCCAACACGGCCGCTCCCGCCGGGTTGATGTAGGTGATGGAGAAGTCGGTGTCGACGGCCAGGACCGGGGTGGGCAGGGTGTTGAGATTCTCGATCTTCTCGTCAGCCACCTGCTTCTGCTTCACCTCCTCGGTCATGTCGAGGACATATTCCAGCGCCCCCTTGATGTTGCCCTTGGCGTCCTTGATGGGGGCGCCGGTGTACTTGATCGGGATGATCACCCCTTCCGCCGGCCGGGCGATGGTCTGCTCGGTGACGATGGAATCGGTCTTCATCGCCCGGGCGCAGGCGCATTTGTCGGTCTTGCAGTGCGGCGTCTTGAACAGATCGTAGCACTTGCGGCCGATCACCTCGTCCGGCGTCCTGCCCAGCACCGCCGCCCCCGCAGGATTGATGTAGGTGATGGCGAAATCGGTGTCGATGGCCAGGACCGGGGTGGGCAGGGTATTGAGGTTCTCGATCTTCTCGTCGGCCACCTGCTTCTGCTTCACCTCCTCGGTCATGTCGAGGATGTACTCCAGCGCCCCCTTGATGTTGCCCTTGGCGTCCTTGACCGGGGCGCCGGTATACTTGATCGGCACGATGACCCCGTCCCTCGGTCTCGCTATAGTCTGTTCGGTGACTATCGAGTCGGTCTTCATCGCCCGGGCGCAGGCGCACTTGTCGGTCTTGCAGTGCGGCGTCTTGAACAGGTCGTAGCATTTTTTGCCGACCGCCTCATCCACCGTGAGCCCGGCCACCGCGGCTCCCGCCGGATTCAGGAAGGTGATGGTGAACTTGGTGTCGATCTCCATGATCGGCGTGGGGATGACGTCGAGATCGGTGGACAGCTGGCGCAGGCGCGCCTCCATGGACTTGATCCGGCTGATATCCGAGAGCGTCACCAGGGTGCCGCTGCCGTTCATGGGCATGGCCGTGCTGGCGAAGAAGGTCATTTTGTCGCCGTCCTGATGGACGACTTCCGCCGCCACCGTCTTGTTGATCCGCCGCGACTTGTCCACCGGGCAGTCCTTGGTGCCGCAGAGTTGGGTGGGGCAGGCCTCCTCGCAGGTCATCCTGCCAAAGAGCTTCTCGCCGGAGAGTTTGAACCTTTCGAGAAAGGAGGTATTGGCCCAGGTGACAGTCTTTTTCTCGTCGACGATGTAACTCGGCTCCGTGAACAGGTTGAGGCACGACCGGTCCAGCTCCAGATTCCCTGCTGTTTCTTTCTTTTCCATTTTCTTCCCCTTTCAAGACCTTGAGTAGGCGCGGTTGCCGCAATTACGACCCAAAAAAACTAGTTTTTTCCTCATCCTGCCTGCACATCGAGATGATTGCGAATAAGGTTGTGTATGTTGATGACCAGGACATGCTCGTTTCTCCCGTCCTCCCCGGCAAAGACGATCAGCCGATCCAGGGTGTCTTTCCGCCTGGCCAGATCCTTCTTGAGGGAGGTCGCGCTCTGGTATTGCTCCTGCTTGTAAATCGTCACGATCTGGTCCACCTCGAGGGCTACGGTCCGCGACTCGCAGCGGCAGATGATGAGCTTTTGTTCCTCCGAGGGGGATTCCGCGGTCTTGTAGCCGTAGAAGGCCCGCAGATCGACCACCGGCACCACCAGGCCGCGCAGGTTGATGATGCCGCTGTGATAACCGCCCGCCCCCGGCAGGCCCATCACCCCGCTCCGCTCGATGATCTCCTGGACATCCTTGAGCTGCACCGCCATGATTTTGCCGATACCGAAGATGAGATAGCAGTTTTCGGTGATCAGATGATGGGCCGCCAGCGACTGCTCCCTTTCCTTCGGTTTCGCCACCGCCGTTTCGCTGCTGAGTCGGTTCAGGGCCCTCAGCTCGTCGGCATGATCGTTAATGAACCGGTCCATGTCGAGGAGCATGACATTGGCGCCATCCTCCTTCTCATAAATCCCGGTAACCGCGGTGCTCCCAAAGCCGCCGACCGGCAGGACCCCGTCTTCGGGTATCCGCTCGATCGCCCTCACCTCTTCCACGATAAGGCCGAAGGCGAAATGCGGAGTCGAGATGACGATCACCCGTGTCTTTTCACCGTGATACTCGTCCTTACCGATACCTGAACCCGTCAACAGCCTCCCGGCGCTCAAAACCGGAATCCTCCTGCCCCTGAGAAGAAGGGAGCCGTCAATGTTTCCCTGCCGGTAGAGGTCTTCGATCGAACTGGTGAAGGGGCGATGCCGTTCCTCGACCGGGGCCTTGTACATCTGGTCGATCGCCCCGAAGAAAGTGATTTCCTGGGCATATTCGACCGGGACGCCGTAGAGTTGACCCCCGAAGGCGAAAACCACATGCCGGCTATAGCGCCGTTCTTTCATTGCCGTCTCGGGGGAGGGCTCGCCCGTCTTCTCCAGTTCCAGGCCCTGGCCCGGAAAGAGATTCGCCAGATCGAGCAACTGGACGGTTCGGGCACTTTGCTTGAGACTGATGAGCGAAGAAATGACCCGGTCTTCCGTCTGCAGCGCCCCGTCCATTTTCCGGACATCGGCCGCAGTCACGGCGAAGACCTCCCGAATGTCGTCGAACAGCAGTCCGTAGCGGCGATGCAGGATATTCACCACCGCGACCTTGGCGCCTTCTCCATAGTCCTGCTCGGCCAGCCCCAGCCGTTTCTTCATATTGATCAGCGGAATCGCCTCGTTGCGCAGGTGCATGAGTCCTTCGACGAAATCGGGGCTGGCAGGGAGTCGCTGAATCGGTCCCGCAACCGGTGTCGCCTCGGCGACATTCTCCGCCCTGAGCGCGATCTCAAGCCCTTCGGCCCGGTCGAGGAGAAAAGAGGCAAATAACTGTTGTGGCGCCATTGCCGTCTCCTTTGTGGTAATCCAGCTTTTATTCGTGAAGTACTTATCCCGTTTATCGGGGCGTTGTTTTCATCTTCCGGATGACCGCTTCCAACTCGCTTACATCCCTGCCGGCCCGGGTAATATAACGGGGAGCCAGCAGATGATACTGCCTGTCGTCGATGCCTTCTGCGTCGGCCACCACCAGAATCTTCTTCAAGCCTTCGAACATCTCGCGACCCCCGATGATCTCCTCCAGGTCATGCAGATCGTTGACATAGAGAATGACGAGATCGCCATTTCCCGGAAAACCGCCGGGCACGGGAGCAAAGGGAAACCGGCCGCCGAACAGGGGACGGATGTCATGGAACCGTTCAATTTTCCGCAAAGCCCACAGGTAACGCTGCGGACAGTGCTGCCATCCTCCCCGGCAGGCCGGGTTGCAGTCTCCATGCACTGTAAAGAAAAAGATGGGCATAGCCGCCTTGCCCTCCCCTCAAGTTGGATAATGAATCGAAAAAAACATGTCGACGGATGCGTTGACCGAAGAAATAAAGCATGATCCATGCCAGACCCGGGCCGCTCGGCCAGTGCGGGAAAGTTATGCCTGCCTTCTGTAAGCCTTCAAGGCAGCGACCAAAAAAAGGCGAGACACGGGCCAGGGAAGAAGTTGTCAACAAATATGAACAGCGTACGCTTTCCTGGACAGGAAGGAGAGGGTATCAGGTAAAATCCAGGTGATACTTCGCCAGGAGCTGATAGAGCCTGGTGCGCGAGATGCCCGAGAGCCGTGAAGCCTCGGTGACATTGCCGTCCGCCGCCGCCTTCAACCTGCGCAGGTACTCCAGTTCGCAGGTATTCTTGTAGGCAGCCCAGGTGGGCAGGGATTCGGGCGCCTGCCGGACACCCGCCGCCGTGCCGGCCTGCGTCCTCACCCCGGCCCGGGCCTGCTGCACCCGGAATCTTTCCGGCAGATGGATGGCGAAGCAGGTGGGGCCGAGGAGGGGATTGGTGAAGACCTGCTCGATGGCCTGGTACAGTTCCCGGACATTGCCCGGCCAGTCGTAGGCGGTGAGGGCATCGATGAAATCTCCGGCGACGCCCTTTATCTCCATGCCGTAGCGCTGGCAGAGCCGCCTGATGCAATGCAGCACCAGCTCGGGGATGTCCTCCTTGCGGGACCGCAGCTCCGGCAGTTCGATGGCGAAGGCCTGCAACCGGAACAGCAGATCCTCCCGGAAGGTTCCCCTCTCCACGCACTGTTCCAGATTGCGGTTGGTGGCGGCCACCACCCGGAAATCGCTGTACTGGTGACTGGTCGAGCCGACCGGGCGATACTCGTGCTCCTGCAGGAGGCGGAGGAAGGTTTTCTGGATGGAGAGCGGCAATTCCCCTATTTCGTCCAGGAACAGGGTGCCGAGATGGGCATGCTTGACCAGGCCGTCCTGGGCGCAGTCGGCACTGGTAAAGGCGCCCCTGACATGGCCGAACAGGGTGCTTTCGATGAGCGTCTCCGGCAGGGCGGCGCAGTCGACCACCACGAAATTCTTGCCGGCCCGGGCGCTGTTGTCATGGATCGCCCGAGCGAAGAGTTCCTTACCGGTGCCGGAGGCGCCGGTCACCAGAACGCTGACTTCGGAGGCGGCGGCCCTGGCCACCAGGTTCAG
>OBJA01001242.1_pt1 | contig 18248 bp, 13 predicted proteins | sample 1519751 | NCBI WGS metagenome assembly OBJA01 (sample SAMEA3881238, study PRJEB22517) | soil metagenome | biome: lake sediment; feature: soda lake sediment; material: sediment, water from around vicinity | place: India | collected 2013-12-23 | depth 3 m | reverse complement strand
CAGCTCAGCTATGGCTATCCAAAATCCGGTGACTTTTTTTCATGCGTTTGCCCTGATGTTTTGATTCTGAAATTGTCTAATCCGTCCAAAAATAGTATTTTTACCAACTTGTGATGATTTTTTTATTTTTAAGATTAAACATCAGATAAGTTGGAAGGCAATTATCAAACAAACAATAACAACAAAAACCAGATTAAGATGAGACTATTATTGATCAGCAATTCGACGAATCCTGGTGAGGCCTATCTGGGATGGCCAAGGCCGTACATCAGTGAATTTCTTGCAGATACCGGTGTTAAGCGTGTACTTTTTGTTCCCTATGCAGGTGTAGGCCTATCGGATGAGGGGTTGGAGGCATCTTTTGATATTTATGAGAAGCGTGTAGGAGAGGTTTTCCAGGAACTGGGCTATGAGATTTATTCCATTCACCGGGAGGAGGATCCTGTAAAGGCGGTTAAGGAAGCTGAAGCAATCGCCGTCGGAGGAGGGAACACTTTCCACCTCGTTTATATGATGCATAAGACGGGAGTCATGCAAGCTGTCAGGGAGAGAGCCCTTGAGGGTACTCCTTATTTGGGCTGGAGTGCAGGATCAAACGTTGCATGTCCAAGCCTTCGGACAACCAATGATATGCCTGTTATTGAGCCGGAAAGCTTCAACTGCATGAACCTGATACCATTCCAGATAAACCCTCATTATCTGGATGCAAACCCTGAAGGTCATGGTGGAGAAACCCGTGAACAGCGGATAGATGAGTTCTGTAAGGTGAACAGGAATATCTATGTTACGGGGCTGAGGGAGGCATGTCTCTTCACATATATCGATGGTAAACTGGAACTGAAGGGCAGCAGGACTCTCCGGATATTCCGGTTTGGCACAGAGCCTTACGAAGTGCAACAGGGAGAAGATGTGAGTTTCCTGATGAAGGCTGATTAAATCAATTTGCCTGAATCTTCTGTAGTGTATGAGAGGGATCGGCAAGCTCGATCCTTTTTCTTTCAGGATTATAATGGTAATAGCCCCTTTCCTGGTAATAAACCCCAACTTTTTTTGATTCTGACGAGTTAAGGGTGATATATCGGTTCATCCAGATATCAAAAAGCTCACGTGCATGCTCTTTCCCTGACTGCATCACAAACCTGTCGATCAGGGATGGCCTCATGTCATAGCGCTTGTAAGTGTATAAAACATCTCCCCTGAAGGGATGCTGGGTGAAGTAACCCTCAATAAGATCAGAAACAGATTTTGATCCAAAGAACACCTCTCGCTTTGCAAGCGCCGAGTCAACCTTCGACACCTCAATCCAGCTGTTGAGTTTCAGCATCCTGACCGGGAAAGTCTCAAAATATTCCAGTGTATCAAACACTTCAGAATCGGTAAAAAAATCCAGCACCTCTTCAAGCTCCAGCTGGGCAATATTTATTATCAAAGAGAACCCTGTATGCGTAAAAAACTGATCAGCTTCATTATAGGTGTATACTTTGTAGCCATACTCCTCAAGCTGGAGGGCAAACTCCCGGTTATAGTTCTCGAGAAATACAGAATCATTTACCGATTCCAGCAGGTAGCAGGGATATCCGGCCGTATCCTCTGGAACATCGCAGTTTACAAACAGATAGCTGGCACCTATAAACCAAACTGCAGGCCTATCAACAGCAGTCTTCTTAACAAAACGGGTTCCCAGAGATTGTTCTGTATAACAGGAAACAAGTGATAAAACAGCCATCGCTGTTATGAAAAGCAGCATCATCCGTGTTGAAGTTGTTCTGGTCATAAAAATCATTTTTGGTGTTAAATTGAGTATCTCACGCCGAACCTGAAGATAGGGTTCTTTTGTGGATAATCATCCTGCTTCAGAACGTTGTAAAGTATCATTCCGTATGCGATCATCTTATCATTAAGAGGATAATGATAACCTCCACCTACAGGCAGTCCCATATACCACTTCCTTCCTCTTACAGAATTGCCCTGTGAATCTTTTATCCATGCCTCCTGGTTTATTCCCTCAAACTCAGCATGCAGAAAAGTACCCTTAATGACATCCAACTGCGTGAACACTCGCCCTCCGTATGAGAACCGGATCTTTTCAGCACTGCTTTCAGGAATTGCAAGAAAAGGAGAAATCCCCGCCCTGAAACTTTTATAACGGTATCCTACCATCGGTGCAATATCTGCAAAATAACCCCGCTCCGAAATGCCTCCTCCAAAAGTTCCTCCGGTGAAGATTTGTGCCTCAGCATCTGAATAGGTTACGCAAAAAATAAAAGTGACCATCAAAAACAGGTTACACACTGACTGCTTCATAACATTTCTATTTTCAGGTTGATATAAAAATATGACTCCTTTTCAATTTATTTGGGTAAAGATAATAAACATATGACAACCGAGACATGCATAAAAATCTATCTTGCCAATATTTAAGTCATTATGATTGCATCAGGTTCCCCCGAAATTACTTCTCACCTTTCAGTTTTTCAGCAAACGTTTTTCCATACTCTACGGCAGATTGCAGCTCCTCTGATGTTGGTGTGAATTTGACGAAAACACCCTGCCCAACAACATCAAGTTTAAGCTGCTTCAGCATTTCGGGGAGTATTTTTGTGTTTTCCCCACTCCATCCGTAGGAACCAAAAGCACCTGCCGGCTTTCCTTTGTCGCGCAGTGGTGATATCATCCCAAAGAGCTTGTAAACAGGCATCAGGATATTCTGGTTTATTGTCGGGCTGCCAACAATGATTGCACTGCTGCGTGTAAGGTACATGTCAAGGTCACCAACGGAAGTGGTCTCAATATCGACGAGATCAACTTCAAAGCCATTACCGGCAGCAAGGATACCTTCGGCGATCTTCTCCGCAATCATTCCGGTCTTATGGTATGCTGACACATAAGGGATAAACACCCGATGCCTTTCAGGCAGCGAGAGGTGTTTCTCCGACATCTCCTGCGACATCTTCACATATCTGCGCCAGTCAGACCTCAGTATCGGGCCGTGGCCGGTGGCAATAGCTTCTATGTCAAGTCCCTCTATCTTCTCTATTGCTTTGAGCATAAATTTGCTGAATGGCTTCAGGATAACATCAAAATAGTAGATGAATGAATCGTCATAATCTCCAACCTTATCGTCATACATCTCTTCATGACAGAAGTGGGCACCGAAAGAGTCGCAGGTGAAGAGCACCTTCTCCTCCACCAGGTAGCTGTACATCGAATCGGGCCAGTGAAGGTTTGGAGCGTTTATGAAACGCATGGTCATATCACCAAGGTCCAGCTCATCGCCATCCTTCACAATGATGTGCGGAAATTCACCCTCAAACAGGTCCTTCAGGTATCGTATTGCGTTGCCGGTACCAACAACAGTTGCATTCGGTGCTATCTTCAGCAGGTTCATCATATTGCCGGAGTGGTCAGGCTCGGTATGGTTGAGAATGATATAGGATATCTCCTCAGGATTGCATACACTATTGATCTTATCACGATAAACATCCCAGTACTTCTCCTTGGTTGTCTCAACAACCGCCTTCTTCTTCGCGTCAATAAAATAAGAGTTATAGGTTGTGCCATACTTTGTCTCCATCACAACATCAAAAGTTACAATGTCGCGATCCAGTACACCGATCCATTTTACCTTGTCGGTTACATCCAGAATTTTCGTGTCCATATTTTATTATTTTGATTTGTATTGATGTTCGATTTTATTGATGAGCCAGGCTTCACCTGTTTCAGAGTTCAAGCTCCATCTGTATACCCTGATCCTTGTCCATGCTCACAGATGTTGTTCCATCCTTATCTGCCACTTCGCTTTTCTTTCTCCTTACTTTACTTTTCAATGGTTTCTCTTCGCCCTTCTCCGCCTCCGGCTGCTCCGGCATCTCGTCTCCTGTGACATCAACCACCTGAACCTCTTCACCCTGGATATCATCTGCCTGAATCTCTTCGGGCTCTCCATCCGTTTTTGCAACTTCTGTTTCCAGAATTTCTGCCTCCAGCTCAATATCACCATGGTCGATCCATTCCACTGAGGCTACTGGATATTTCGATATCCTCTTTCCTTTGGCAGATATGCCTTTTACTGCAATGAACTCCTCTGCTGAGATCTCTTCAGCAGACCTATTCTTCAGGCCGGTAACCGGGTCATAGGTCACAATAAGGTCTGCCCTCTCTGCAAAATGGAGGCTTATGAGCTGCGAACCCTGGCCGCCGGTGAAGCTCTGCCTCTTTTCAGTTGGTTCAAAACCAAACCTCTTCATGTAAGGAAATCCTGTTGAGGGTTCAACATAAACCACATTACAGATATCATCCTCTCTGTATTTCCGGATATGCAGCAGGTCATCGTCGAAATGCGTTGAAAGTTCATAACCGTAAAGCCTGTAATCTCCGTTACTGTAAACAACAATTATCTTTTCATCTTGTTTGAAAGCGCCAAGGAACAATCCACGCTGCTCATGGGTGAGGCGCCTCACACTGTCATCAAACCAAACATTGACAGCTCCGAGGGTTGAGATTCCCTCCTCCTTCTTCACTATACTTTTAATTGCATATTTTGAAAGCACATTTCCGATTGAGGAGCGTCCCTTTATTGCCAGTTCCTTGAAGTCGAATTCTAAATTGAGTTTCCTGAGCCTCGGTTTGGGCCTTAGCAGCACCTTCACCACCTCTGCCTCTCCGTTCGGGTTGGCGGTGAAGTAGAGCACCCTGCTGCCCTGTGTGCCTTTTGTCAGATTGTACTCCTTATCACGTGTCACTCCGGTGATGGCAAACCTCTTCACGTAATTAGCCCCTGCAGTGCCGTCGCGGTAAACCAGGTTGTAGATTGTTCTTTCGTCATTTCTCTTGAAAATGTCGATATGAATCACATCCTTACCAACAAATGTCTTATCAGAAACCCTTGTCACCAGGCAGGTACCATCCCTGCGGAATACGATCATATCATCAATATCCGAGCAGTCGCACACATACTCTGCTTTCTTCAGCCCTGTTCCTGCGAAACCCTCCTCACGGTTAACATAAAGTTTTGCATTTGCCACAGCAACGCTTGTGGCTTCAATGGTCTCGAAATTCCTGAGTTCTGTCCGCCGTTCGCGCCCGGCACCATGCTTCTTCAGGATCTTCTCAAACCAGGCAATAGCATAGACTGTAAGGTTTGCAAGGTGGTGCTTCACCTCTGCAATATCATCTTCAATAGATTTTATGATCTCATCAGCTTTGAAGGAGTCAAATTTCGATATGCGCTTTATTTTGATCTCTGTTAACCTGATGATGTCATCCGTTGTGATTTCACGCCTGAAAAGCTTGCGGTATGGATCAAGCCCTTTGGAGATGGCGTCGAGCACTGCCTCCCAGGTTTCACACTCTTCAATATCACGATAGATACGCTTTTCGATGAAGATCTTCTCCAATGAAGAGAAGTGCCATTGCTCCTCCAGCTCTCCGAGCTGTATCTGTAACTCCAACTCCAGCAATCCTTTTGTCCTGATTGTTGATTTCCGCAGCAGCTCCGTCACCCCTGTGAAAAGCGGTTTGTTATCATCAATAACACATGCATTTGGTGAAATTGAGACTTCACAACTGGTGAATGCAAAGAGTGCATCTATAGTCTGGTCAGGAGAGGTGCCGGGATGCAGGTGAATAAGTATTTCCACATTCTCAGCCGTGTTGTCCTCTATCTTTCTGATCTTGATCTTCCCCTTGTCGTTTGCTGATATTATGGAGTCAATCAAAGAGCCTGTCGTGGTTGAAAAAGGTATTTCCGTAATTGACAAGGTCTTTTTGTCAATGATGTTAATCCTTGCCCTTATTCTGATTTTTCCACCTCTCAGCCCATCGTTGTATTTTGTCACATCCATGAGACCACCTGTAAGGAAGTCGGGGAAAATTACGAAGGGTTCATCTTTGAGGACTGCAATTGATCCCTGGATTAACTCAATAAAGTTGTGGGGTAAAATCTTTGAGGCGAGCCCTACTGCAATACCTTCTACACCCTGAGCGAGCAGCAGGGGGAATTTCACGGGCAGTGCCACCGGTTCGCGGTTGCGGCCGTCGTATGAGGATTTCCATGTTGTGGTCTTGGGGTTGAAGACAACATCGAGGGCAAACTTCGACAGCCTCGCTTCGATGTACCTTGAAGCTGCGGCAGAGTCGCCGGTGAGAATATTTCCCCAGTTTCCCTGCATGTCTATCAGAAGCTCCTTCTGCCCCAGCTGAACCAGTGCATCGCCAATAGATACATCTCCATGCGGATGATACTTCATTGTATGCCCGATGATGTTGGCTACCTTGTTGTAGCGGCCATCATCAAGCTCTTTCATGGAATGCAGGAGCCTTCGCTGCACAGGCTTCAACCCATCCTCCAGCATCGGAACTGCACGCTCAAGGATTACATATGAGGCATAGTCAAGAAACCAGTTGTCAAACATCCCGGAAAGCTTCACAGTCTGGAACTGGCTCTCCTGAAACTCCTCCTGCTGACCTTCAGCCTGATTGTCCGTATAGGAATTCTCATCCATAAAATCTGTTCTAGGTGGTTTTTATTGATTTTCTTCTCCAGAATCTCAGAAGCAACACCTCTGCAGCCAGGAACAGTAATGCCGCCATCACAAACCATCGCCACAGCTTCACCCCGTCATTGAGCTCCTGAAGTTTCTCCGTGACACTCCTGCCACCGCTTCTTATTATCTGAACACTCTTATTCCCCAGCCTGTCTATCCATTGCCTGATCTCTTTCTCGCTGTCGGCTCTGAGATCCGACTCCTGGTGTGAATAGTTGAAAGCCAGGGGGGCAACCTCCGCCTCATCCAGCAACACCTGATAGTTACCTGCCCTGGAGATCTGATCCTCGAAAAAGAGTAAAATGCCTGAAGGGTCATTGCGGTGCCCGGGTATGAACTCCTGTGTGCCTTCAAGGTTGCGGATCCTGAAGACGGATTGCCCGGCACCCTCCTGATAGTTTATGGTGACCGACCGGTCAGCACCTGAAATGTAGTACAGAGGCGCAACCATACCGGAATAGAGTGCCATATTGTAAACCGGTGGAACGAATATCTCTGCATGTGCAACCAGGTTTGTGGATAAAGGGTTCAGAGAGGAGGCAAAGAGGAAGACCTGCCCCTTGCCGGCACTCGCAGATAACAGCAGGGGATTTTCATTGAGCATCTTCATTATCACACTTTCACCTGCAGATCCTGTCATATTGATCCTGCTGTGCCTGAAAATCATGGGCATGGCAAGGTTCGACGGCTTTTCGCTGTAAACGCCTTTGAAGAGTGTATTATCAAAATTTACTGATCCAAGCCTCACCTCAGCCGTATCGAAGGCACCATAGGTGGCAACACCGAGAGAACTCAGCAGTGTGTTGTAAGCATCAGCAGCATCAGGTGCAGAATGTGGTATCATAACAAGGGTCCCGCCATCCCTTGCATAGCTTGCCAGGGCATCTGCCAGAGCACCAGAGAGCTCACGCAGTCCGCTGCAGAAAATGATATCATAATTGCGCAGCAAGGCAAAGTCAATCTGTGTGGCAGGCCTGCTGTCAAAATGAAAGAGGGAATCCTCAGCAAAAAGCTTTACCAGAGAGGGCTCCGGCTTGTCGCTATGCAGTGCCAAAACACTTCTTTGCTGACTCACTTTGAGAGATATATGGAACCGGTCGTCGAATATCACCGGATGATCATCGATGATTATCACCCCGTGATAATTGCCCTCAGTGGGGATTCTGAAGGCAAGTATAACATTCTCCTTGCTGCCTGCTGCCACACTTACTGTTCCTACAGCAGCTTCGCGACCGTTCATGGTGAGTGTCACAGGGATATCCTCTGATGCAGAACTGCCGGCATTACCTACCCTGACAGTAAACTCAACGATCTGCCCCGGCCTTACTACCGGTATATCCATCCATACAGAATCGATGTAAAGATTATCAAGACTAACAGCATTAAGCGGTAAAAGAAATGTCTCCCACTTGATGTCCGGTTCAGAAAAGGTAATATCAATAGTAGAACTCTGAAAATCGCTGATCATGTAAAAGAGTATCTGCCTCGCCGGATTCCTCCTGCTGATATCTTCAACCCGCTCAAATATCTCTTCAGCGCTGCGGCTTAAAGGCGAGTACTGTACCGAAGTTACCAGGCTATTAAAATCCGACCTGTTTACAATCCTTGAATAGGCAGGTGAAAAATCATTTGTGATGAGATAGAATTCATCAGAAGGATTGTAAAACCCTGCAACCTCAGTAGCATTTCTGACAGCACTCTCAAACAGAAGCCCCTGTGAGCCCGGTGCCTGCATGCTGAAGGAATTGTCGATATAAACAACAATAAGAGGCTTTCCATGTGGGATTGACTCTCCGCCACTCTTCCTGACAGGCATCGCAAAGGCAATGATGATTGCCGCAAAGGCAAGCAACCGCATCAACAGTATTATCAGATGCTTCAGCTGTGACCTGCGCCGGGTCTCCAGCTTAAGCTCACGCAAAAACCTGACATTGGTAAAGTATACCCGCTTGGGCTTCTTGAAGTTGAACAAATGAATGAGCACCGGTATCACCAGTGCAAGAAGGCCAAAAAGCACAAAAGGATTCAGAAACTGCATCTGTAGTAATGTTTGATCCGCAAAAGTAACAAAATTAAAGATTGCCGCTTTGCGGCTCTGCGGCTTTGCGAGAAATAAAACCCAGGATAGCATAAAAAATAGCACACGGATTGTTAATGAGTTGATTGGCAAGAATTATCCAGAAGGCCAATTTTTTTTGCAGAAAGCACATGGTAAAATTCCTTTGTGGCCCTAGTGGTTAAAGAAAAATTCAGGGGTTAGTTTTTAGTTTGCAGCAATCTGATTTTGCAATGTTCAAATAATTGTTAAAATTTCCCTGACGGTTAAACCTTTGGTGTGTATTGAAGTCATAAAAGTAACCAGCAGATTATTCTGTGAAAAGCACGTTGAAAAATATTTTTTTAATTTTTAATAAACATATCTGTTTTTATGTACTTTTGTTTAACCTAAACTGTTCAAATTAAACCGAAATAGTACCTGTAACAATCAAAATATTACCATCATGAAGAAGCAAATTGCCACACTGTCAGCAAGCATACTTTTATTCTTAGCACTTACATCGTTCACCTCTGATCAGGAGATTGTTTACAAGGATCAGGATGGAGTACTGATAACCTATACGAAGCAGCAGAAGAGCATAAACCAGGATGAGATTGCTGAATACGTCATTCTGAAGATAGAGAACAAGAATGCTCATGGCGTTACTCTGACCTGGAAGCTTGACATCTGGTACAACGGCCACTGCCGTACGTGTGACAAACCGGCGCCGACAGGATATGAATTTACCCTGAACCTCAAGCCCGGCGAAGTTGTGAAGGGCGATGTGAACAAAGATGACCTGATGCTAAGGATATGGTCAAAGACAGTAAAACCGGCACGTGAAGGCGAACTCACCAGGTTTGAATTTACAAATCTTGCGATATCAAAGAATTAGCAATAGCGCTCTTTGCCAAATATGAAAGGAGTTTGACAATATGAAAAAATTTTTTAGTCTGGTTTTTATTTTGATGATCACAGGGAGCATCTCTACTTCCCAGATAGTCATCAATACAGGCCAAACAACACAGCAACTTCTCGACATACTTGTCGGCACCGGTGTTGTTGTTTCCAATGTAGCGTACACAGGTGCACCCCTGGCTGTCGGATCATTCTCCAACGGTGGCACAACCAATATCGGACTTAACAGTGGAATTATACTTACATCCGGCTCAGTAAATATAATCCCCGGCCCGAATTCAAGCAGCGGAGCAGGTGTAAACAACAACATGCCCGGGGATCCGCAGTTGCAGTCACTTATCCCGGGTTATACAGTCTATGATGCTGCTGTGATAACCTTTAACTTCACCCCCCTCAGCGATACGATAAAATTCAGGTATGTCTTTGGCTCGGAAGAGTATCCGGAATATTCAAACTCCAGCTACAACGACGTTTTCGGATTCTTCATCTCAGGCCCTAATCCGCTGGGCGGCTCATATAACCATTACAACATTGCAAGGCTGCCGGGCACAACAACTCCAGTTTCCATTAACAATGTAAACAACGGAACCACCAACAACGGCCCATGCATAAACTGTCAGTACTATATTGACAACACGGGTGGTGCCACTATCGAGTATGATGCCTTCACCACCGTGCTCACTGCCTGGGCACTGGTTACTCCATGCGTGCCTTACACCTTCAAAATAGCCATCGGTGATGCAGGCGATGGAATCCTCGACTCAGGTGTATTCCTCGAAGAGAACAGCTTCTCTACCGATGCTATCGAAATCACAACTGAATACAGCGTACCTGGTGCCGGAAAGGCAGCCATCGAAGGGTGTAATGATGCTATTATCAAATTTAAAATCAACAAGTTTGCTACCGATACTGTCTGGATTCCGATCGACACTATCTACGGAACAGCAACCAATGGCGTTGACTTTCCGATGATTCCAAATTATGCGTTCATTCCTCCCGGACAAACCACCGGATATATTACTATTTCTCCCTATATCGACTATATCACCGAAGGAACAGAATATATCACCCTGGTGATCCCAACCTCCCCATGCACTATAGATACCATCACTATCGAAATACTCGACTATGTGCCTATCGAGCTTAATATGATGAATGACACTCTTGTATGTGAGGATCCTGCACAGTTATGGGTCAACCCTACACTTGGTGCCCCTCCATACAGTTATACATGGACACCCGGAGCTACGATCTCAAACCCCAATATTGCCAATCCTACCGCCAATCCTACAAATACAACAACCTATGTGGTTACTGTGAAGGACACCACCGGCTGCCCCGCAGTCAAGGATTCTGTCACTGTAACAGTAAGCCCCAAACCTTCTGTAAGCTTCATGCCTGACTACTTCAATGGCTGTGAACCGCATACTGTAAACTTCACCGACTACTCTGCACCAAACATAATAGATTGGTACTGGGATCTCGGTGACGGCAACACCTCAAATGTTAAAAACCCCACTCACTCCTACGATGCAGGTGTGTATACCGTGGCACTTACCGTTACAACCGGTGACGGGTGCAAAGGCACATTCACCGCAAACAACCTCATCACCTCTTATCCCTCTCCCATCGCCTATTTCGACCCTGTGCCTGCTGTCACTACCATCGATGCCCCAACCATCACTTTCAACAACATGTCTACAAACGGTGCAACATGGTTCTGGGACTTTGGTGACCCCGCCTCCGGTGCTGATAACAACTCCACCTTTCAGAACCCAACCCATACCTATTCAAGTGATGGTGTATTTATCGTGTGGTTGGTTGTTTACTCAGCCGATGGATGCGTCGATTCAATTTCACGCCAGGTAATGGTCATCATTGACGAAATCGAAATACCTAATGTCATAACCCCCAACGGAGATGGATTCAACGACTACTTCTACATTAAAAACATTGATAAGATGCGGTCTTCCAGATTGATAATATACAACCGTTGGGGACAAAAGGTTTTTGAAATGGATTCATACGACAATTCCTGGGATGCAAAAGGACACCCCGATGGGGTCTATTTCTGGACACTGGAATACAGCACCTTTTTCCGCGAAGCCAAAGAGCATGGTACCGTTACCGTGCTGAGATCCTCTAGATAGGAAGTATTAATCTTCAAAACGAAGGTTCTCGATAATAAAACTCTGCCGTACCGGGGTATTCTTACCCATGTAGAATTCAAGCAACTCCTTTGCAGCTGTATCACGATGATAGATGACAGGCTCCAGCCTTATGTTCGGCCCTATAAAATGCTTGAACTCATCCGGTGAGATCTCGCCTAAACCCTTGAATCGCGTTATTTCTGGCTTCGGCCCCAACGCCACAAGTGCCTGTAAACGCTCCTCCTCGCTATAACAATAGTTGGTGGTTTTCTTGTTGCGTACTCTGAAAAGAGGTGTCTGAAGTATGTAGAGATGGCCACCCTTGATAAGATCAGGGAAAAACTGCAGAAAGAAGGTGAGCATAAGCAGCCTGATATGCATGCCGTCAACATCGGCATCGGTCGCTATCACAATATTGTTATATCTCAGGTTCTCTATGTCATCTTCAATGTTCAGGGCAGTCTGTAAAAGGTTGAACTCCTCATTCTCATAGACGATCTTCTTTGTGAGGCCGAAGCAGTTCAACGGCTTTCCTTTCAGACTGAAGACCGCCTGGGTATTAACATCCCTGGATTTTGTTATTGAGCCGCTTGCAGAATCCCCCTCTGTGATGAAAAGAGTTGACTCAAGGCGCCGCTCATGAGTGGAGTTATAGTGGATACGGCAATCGCGTAGCTTCTTGTTGTGCAAGCTTGCCTTCTTTGCGCTCTCACGGGCAAGCTTCTTAATACCTGCCATCTCTTTACGCTCCCGCTCCGACTGCAGGATCTTCTTCAACAGAGCTTCGGCTACATTCTGATGGATATGCAGATAGTTGTCAAGATTTCTCTTGACAATATCCATTATATAATTCCTGATGGTCTGCCCTCCTACCTCCAGATGTGTGCTGCCCAGCTTCGTCTTGGTCTGCGACTCAAAGACAGGCTCCTGTACCTTGATGCTCAAGGCCACGATCATCCCGGTGCGAATGTCGCCTGGGTCAAAATCCTTCTTGTAGAACTCTCTGACCGTCTTAACCACCGCCTCGCGGAATGCCGCCAGATGCGTGCCACCCTGTGTGGTGTTCTGGCCATTTACAAACGAATAATACTCCTCCCCGTAATGCTTCTCACTGTGAGTCATGGCAAGCTCGAAGTCCTGCTCCTCCAGATGTATGATAGGATAGAGAATGCCATTACCATTTATGTTGGCCTCAAGAAGATCAAGCAACCCATTGTGGCTTACCAGCCGGTGACCGTTGAACCAGATGCTCAAACCCTTGTTCAAATAGGCGTAGTTCCATAACATCTTCTCAATGTAATCGTATATGAAATGGAAATTGCCGAAAAGCATAGCATCAGGCCTGAACGATACTATCGTGCCCCGCTGCTCCTCCGTCGACTGCTCCTTCTCCTCTTGCTTCAGTATGCCATGCTCATATTCAACAATCTTGGTCTTCCCGTCACGTATCGACTGCACCCTGAACCATGATGATAAAGCATTGACCGCTTTCGTCCCTACACCATTCAACCCTACCGACTTCTTAAACACAGCAGAGTCATACTTGGCACCGGTATTTATTTTTGATACACAATCAATAACCTTCCCCAACGGAATTCCCCGGCCATAATCCCTTACTGTAACAACCCTGTCCTTTATAGTCACCTCTATCTTCTTACCAAATCCCATCACATACTCATCAATAGCATTATCAACAACCTCCTTGATGAGTACGTATATCCCGTCATCACGGCTGGCACCGTCGCCAAGCTTCCCGATATACATACCCGGCCTCAACCGGATATGATCCTTCCAGTCAAGCGACTTTATGCTATCCTCTGTGTAACCCAATACCACGTCACTCATAATAAACCTCTCATTAGTCGTGCAAAATTAATCCAAAATGCTAATGCAGGGATTCTGATCACTCTTTTTTATCAACACCTGATTGTTGAGCGTATAGTGCTATCGGGGAGATTCCGGCTGGTTCAGAATCCACAGCACGTTTACAGGTAATTCATAACAGCGCTGATGCTGGTGCTGCTGAGGTTGATGTATGGATTGATTCCCTCAAACTTATTCCAAATTTTGCTTTCCGCACTGCCTCACCATTTATTGATGCTCCGGCAGGTGTTGCATTTACAATTGGTATTGCACCGCCCAACAGCACAAGTGCCTCACAGGCTATTGCAACGTTTCCTGTAACACTTGCAGCCAATGAAACATACGTGGTTGTAGCAAACGGTATAGTAAGTCCTACAGGTTACTCCCCCTCCCCTGCTTTCGGACTGGATGTATTCCCTGGAGCAAGGGAGATGGGAACTACTGCCGGCAGCACCGACGTGCTGGTCATACACGGCTCCACAGATGCTCCTGTTGTTGATGTCTTAACCGGCACGGCAACACTGATCGACAATCTTGCATATGGCCAGTTTGCAGGTTACTACCCGGTGCCTGCTACTGACCTGGTCCTCGATATCGCAGATGAAACCGGAAGTACGATTCTCGTTAGCTACTCTGCCCCGCTTGCCACTCTGGGGCTGACCGACAGTGCAATAACCGTTGTAGCTTCAGGTTTCCTTGATCCTTCAAACAACAGCAACAGTTCCAACACTTTCGGATTGTGGGTGGCACTTGCATCAGGCGGTAACCTTATACCACTGCCGGTGGCAACCAGCAACGTAGAGAAGATCGACCCGGTAAACAACTTCAGAGTTTATCCCAACCCTGCATCAAGCCAGGTCACATTTGAATTCAACCTCACTTCAGAGGCACCTCTCTCTGCAGAGCTGTTTGATATGAATGGCAGGTTGATTGACCTTATCAGTGCAGGATCATTCAGCACAGGAAACAACAATGGTTCATTCGATGTTTCAAATCTTCAGAATGGAATATATATCCTACGCCTGACCGGTGATTCTGTTGTGAAAAACCATCGGGTTATAGTTCAGAAGTAACAGTATCACCTGTTAACAGGTTCATTTACACAAAGAGGGGCTGTCTCACAAGGGCAGCCTTTTTGTTTTATACCATATCTCAGTGACCTCACCTTCCTGCATCCAGCAGAAACTCCATCAAAACGGCAATAAACTCCTGCGGATGGGTTTCCAGAGGAACGTGAGCCGCTCCGGGGATTATCTTGAGCCGGCTTCCAGGCATATGATCCAGGGCCACTGCAAAGTTTTTTGCCGGCACCCAGGTATCTTCATCACCCCATACTGCCAGCACCGGAAGCTGGACCGAGTCGGCGTGCAGGGGAAACAACTCTTCGGATACCGCCATGGATCTCAGGATTGCCCTGGATGTACCCCGTTGCTTCAAAGGCTGAAGATAGCCAATCACTTCGTACTTCATCGGCTCCCTGCCGTATGCTGATGATAGAAACCTTTTTATCGTAACCCTGTTGACCAGTAGTGGCTTTACAGCAACCAGGAGCAACCCACGCGTGATGCCGTTGCGCAGAAGCAAAGGAGGTTTTGGCTTGCCGGGCTTGAGAGATGTGAATATTGCACCTCCGACAAACGTAACACTGCAAATATCTTCCTCTGAAATTATCGCCAGAGCTTCAACAATGGCCCCGCCCATAGAGTGCCCGACAAGATGCCAGCTATGGCCGGGGAAGATCTCTGAAATGAACTGCTCCAGTAGCAGTGCCCTGGCCGTGTTCGACTGATTTAGCTTAGGGTTCTTGTCACTGTAGCCAAACGGCGGAATATCAACAGCCACAACCTCAAATCCTGCTGCCGTAAGCGTATCTGTAACAAAGCGCCAGCAAAAGGTTGAACCTGCAAATCCATGTACAAGAAGCACCGTTCCCTGTTTCAAAGAATCCTCAACAGCAAAATGCCTGTAATGGATCTTTACTCCGTCAACCTCAGCAAACCGGCTCTCAGGAAACGGCAATATCTTGTCCTGAGCCATCAACCCGCCATAAACCAATATAGCGAAGAGTGTAAACTTTATATTTATTTTATACCTCATGGTCTCATAAATTTTCACTCTACTCTTACCTCTCTACTCTTACCTCTCTACTCTTACCTCATAAGGATACTCAACCCCTGTCAGCACCAGCCCCTTCGCCGGCACCGATGAACCTGCCCTGCTGCGGTCCCTGCTGTCGATGATGGATTTAAGCTCTGAGATATCAAGCTTACCCCGTCCGATGTCGAACAGCGTTCCTACGATGGCTCTCACCATATTCCTGAGAAATCTGTTCGCTGTTATCCTGAAAATCAGCTCGTCTCCTTCCTGGAACCAAATAGCTTCATGTATCTCACAGAGATAGTTGTTCACATCGGTATGAACCTTTGAAAAACATTGAAAATCGTGCCGACCTGTGAGTTGTAATGCCGCCTGGTTCATCATATCAACATCAAGCTTACCCTGCCAGTACCAGCAATATTTTTCTCTGAAAGGGTTCTTTTCCGTGAGGATATTGTATTCATAGGTTCTTGAGACAGCATCAAATCGTGCATGAGCGTCAGGGGCGACAGGATGTATTGCCTTTATTGCGATATCATACGGCAAGAGGTTATTCATCTTCCACCGGAACTGCATCCGTTCGTTGTCATCGATGGCTTTTTCCAGGTCGAAATGTGCAAACATCACTCCGGCATGCACTCCGGTATCTGTTCGTCCGGCGCCGGTTACCGGGATATCCCTGCCGAAACATGTTGCAAGCGCTTTCTCTACTTCAGCCTGCACAGTGTTGCCGTTTGGCTGTGTCTGCCATCCTTTGTAGTTGGTGCCATCATACGACAGTCTGAGGAAATAGCGGTGATTCATATTCAGCATTTACAGCAAAACTAATAAAAAATGATCATTGTTAAGTGTTACCTTTGCGGCTTGTTTTCAAATGACAGGATAAATGCGTTTAATACCGGCTGATACTCTTCTGAAGCTGCGGCGTACAATACGGCTCATCGGGGAATCGATCAGGGGAACGGATTACGACTTCACACAAATACGGCTGAGTAAAGCCATCCTGATACTTTCGGTTCCGATGATCCTTGAGATGGTCATGGAGTCGGTATTTGCGATAGCCGACATCTGGTTTGTGTCGCATCTGGGTGATGAAGCCATAGCAACCGTTGGTGTAACCGAGGCTTTGAATACCATAATATATGCTGTCGGTTTCGGCTTGAGCATTGCGATAACGGCTATGGTATCGAGGCGTATAGGTGAGAAGCAGCCTGCCAGGGCCTCGAGGGCGGCAGGGCAGGCGATTACTATCTCCATCATCTTCTCAACCCTCATTGCCATCCCCGGTGCAGTTTATGCTGAAGATATCCTTATCCTGATGGGTCTTTCACAGGAGATGGCGCGCGAGTACTCGGTTTATACCGCAATAATCATGGGCACCAACGGCATTGTGGTACTACTCTTTGTAAACAACGCCATCTTCCGCAGTGCGGGTGATGCAGCACTCTCGATGAAGGTTTTGTGGCTGGCGAACATTCTTAACATCATACTCGACCCATGCCTGATATTCGGGTGGGGGCCATTCCCGGAGCTGGGGATCAAGGGAGCAGCTATAGCAACCTCAATAGGTCGGGGTGTTGCTGTGCTCTGGCAGCTATGGCTTCTCTTCAGGGGCAACGGCAGGATCAAGGTTTTCCTGAAATATCTTATCCCACAGGGCAGTGAGATCAGGAAAATTCTGGATCTTGCCTGGAGTGCGGTTTTCCAGAACCTCATTGCCACAGCAAGCTGGGTACTGCTGATGCGATTCATGGCACAGTTCGGCAGTGAGGTGCTGGCAGGCTACACCATTGCCATCCGCATTCTGATGTTCTGCCTGCTGCCATCATGGGGTATCAGCAACGCTGCCTCAACGCTCACAGGCCAGAACCTGGGTGCCGGCCGCCCCGACAGGGCTGAAAGGGCAGTATGGGCTACCGGCAAAGTAAATGTAGCACTGCTTGGTATAATAAGCCTCATACTGGTAATCTGGCCCGAAGCCTTCATTGGGTTTTTCACAGCACAGGAGGGTGTATTGAAAGCAGGTTCTGAGGGATTGCGCATCGTCAGCTACGGCATGGTGGCATACGGCCTCGGTATGGTGATGCACCAGAGCTTCAACGGCGCGGGCGACACCCGCACCCCACTTTGGCTCAACTTCATAAGCTTCTGGGTGATAGAAATACCTCTCGCCTGGCTGCTTGCATTCTCACTCGGGATGAATGAGCATGGTGTGTTTTATGCTATCCTCATAGCGGAGTCAACACTTACAATTCTGGGCGTCTATATGTTCAGGAGGGGTAAATGGAAGCAGAAGAAAATTGATTAAACTGATTTTTGTCATTGTTTTTTCTTCTTTTTGATTGCTAATTGCTCTCAAATTCAATAATCATGTCTGCCGATATTCAAATGCTTTTAATTGCTGCCGCATCAATAGGTTTTCTCCACACTCTGATCGGTCCTGACCACTATGTGCCATTTATCGTTATGGGACGGGCAGGCAACTGGTCTCTGAGAAAAACACTACTGATAACCCTGATATGTGGTGTCGGTCATGTAGCAGGGTCTGTCATTCTTGGACTTATTGGAATCGCTGCTGGTATTGCCCTCACGAACCTTGAATTCATTGAGGGCTTCAGGGCAGAAATTGCCACATGG
>OBJA01001241.1_pt1 | contig 18302 bp, 14 predicted proteins | sample 1519751 | NCBI WGS metagenome assembly OBJA01 (sample SAMEA3881238, study PRJEB22517) | soil metagenome | biome: lake sediment; feature: soda lake sediment; material: sediment, water from around vicinity | place: India | collected 2013-12-23 | depth 3 m | reverse complement strand
CGTCTCATTTCCTGGCACAGGCGCGCCTGCGACAGTACGACTGCATACACCACTTGGTCAGACACTCTACACACAAAAAGTGGGTGCCAATGTGCCAGGAATCTCTTTTGATTGCAGCACTTTTGCCAGAGGATTGTACTATGTATCTTTAAAAACAGCACATGGTGCAATGGTTGAGAAACTGGTTCTCAGGTGATTTCCACATTAAGAGACCCCTTTATGGAGTTCCATCAGAGAGGAGCAGAAGTGTTTACAAGGGGGCGCTACGCCCCCTTTCTTTTTATACTCGAATTGCCATACAACAACCCTTTTCACCGGAAAAAATATACGAAGTGGAAATCAAACTTTCTTAAAGAACAACACAAAGGAAAAAGGCTATATTGTTATACATCGCACATGACGTGAAGCTCGTGTAGGAGGCCTGGGAATAGGCCATTAATGACATCTGCGGATGTATCATAAGATCTTCTGGTACATTTGTTAAGCTTTTACAATAATAAAACGCATGGTAATTTACGGCACAGTACACCGGAATCAGGTAAGAATCGAGTATAATATAAAAAACATCAGAGGAGGTTGCTAGTGAATCATCTAAGAAGATCTCTTTATGCCCTTTTGAGTATTCTGATGTGTGTTCTATTGATTTCCTGTATTATAGCAAAAAAATCAGAAACTGGCGAGTTTACCATGCCGAAAATTCCTCCGCAAACAGAACCGATACACCAGGAACATCTCACAGATATAGATGGCAATGTGTATCCCACGGTAAGAATCGGTAATCAGGTGTGGACTGTTCACAACCTGAGGACAACAAGGTATAATGATAGTACACCCATTGCACTCGTTACCGATGAAGCGCTTTGGCGAAAAGCAACCACCGGCGCATTTTGCTATTACGATAATGATGATGCCAACCAGGAGAAATACGGTGTACTCTATAACTGGTATGCCATAAAAACAGAAAAACTGGCTCCTGAGGGGTGGCGTATTCCGACTGATTCGGATTGGGCTGCCCTGGAAAAATATCTCATGAAAAATGGGTATAACAGTGATGGTTCAAAAACGGGTACAAAGATAGGAAAAGCACTTGCAGCAAAAGGAAACTGGGCTCCCCATCCGACCAGTGGAGCTGTGGGCAATAATGTCTGGAACAATAATAGTACCGGCTTCTCGGCACTTGGTAGCGGCTATCGCTACCTGAATGGTGACTTCTTTTCCCTGAAAGAGATCGGTTTTTTCTGGAGCTCTACAGAAAACAACTCCTCATATGCCTGGGATCGTCATATCGCCTTTGATGAAAACCGAATCAACAGAGAAAGCCGCCATAAAAGGTGGGGGCTCTCTGTCCGCCTGGTCAGCGATGTGCAGTAAATGTCTGATGATCTTCGGATCAGAAATTATATAGACAACAATTGGAGAATGATATATAATCTGTTAGTTTCAGACCATTAAAGGAGAGCTATTACTAGTAATACAATTCATGATGAAAAAGCTTTCCCCAAACTACTATTTTTCAAAGGAGTCCGTATGGTGCGTACACTCAAAGCATCATCTTTAGTGTGTAGTGTTGCAGTTTTCTGTGCCTTTGCCGGTGATGATAAGTCACCGATTTACCCTGGATATGACCTGTGCGAATCCAGTGCAGTTGAAGTGATCACTGCAAGTGGTGAAACGATCAAAGGTAATAATAAAGCTGCAAACAAGTTCGGTACCAGCTATAAAAATATGAAAGTAAAAGATGAAGGCGAAACGATTCACAAATTCAAACTGCCCGATGATGTAAAGGAGATCACTGCCAAATCTTTCTCTGTATTCAAAGGCGCATTCAGAAAACCGGATCGTGATATCCGCTATGTAACGGTGGATGTAATAGGAAAACCGGGAAAAAAGACCATGGTACAGCAGCTTAATTATGAAGGTACTGATAAGATACTTGTTTACAATCACCCGGGCGAATCACAATGGAAAACGATTCCGATGACAAGTATTTCATTCCTCGATGTAGATGCATACTATATCTCACTTAACGGCGGTGAACTGTTTGAAATGACCGAAAAGCAGTATAAAAAAGGTGGTTTCGAAAAGTTGTTTGGAAGTTGTGATGAGGTAATGCAGAAGTATCCTCCCAAAGAACGCGATTTTGATGATTTCGATAAGCACCTCCGGACATTTCTGGATGCCTGCGAATAATATGAACTGAAATTTAAAGCCCGAAAGGTTCTCTTTCGGGCTACATCCCTAAACGCACTGAAAACACTTCCGTTAGTTTCCCCGTAAGAAATAGTTATCAAGCATGTTGATCAATTCCGCTTTTCTGAACGGCTTGCAGATACTGTCCGTAAACCCATACTTTTGAGGGTTTGCCATAATCGGGTCATTGGCATAACCGCTTGCAACAAAAACCGGTGTTTCTCTACAAATTTTCCTGATCTCCTGTAACAGCTCTCTCCCTCCAATACCCCCGGGAATGGTCAAATCAACAATCATTGCGGTAATTGGTCTGCCTCCTTTTAATTCCGATGAGAGTAATGCAATCACATCATCTCCCTTTTCTCTGCATATTACCCTATACCCCAGTGATCTCAACATTTCACTAATGATCTCTCTCACAACCGCTTCATCGTCGACAATGATAAATGTTCCTATTCCCTGATGCATTTCCGTTTTTTCTTCGGTGATCTGCTGCGATTCATTTAAAGCGGGAAGATAGATTGTAAACGCACTTCCCTTCCCTACGGTGCTCGTTACATCTATAGATCCGCCATGGCGATTAATAATGGAATACGATGTAGCCAGCCCCAGCCCATGGCCATGAATTTTGGTCGTAAAGAAAGGATCAAAGATACGCGGAAGTACCTCCCGTGAAATACCAACACCTGAATCCTGGATCACAATTTTAACGTAGTCACCAGCTGGAAGAACAGGATGTGCTTTTTCTCCAATGGTACAGTTTTCAGCAAAAATCTTTATTATACCCCCTTCGGGCATCGCCTGTTGTGCATTGAGTACAATGTTGTGAATAGCCTGCCCCAGTTGATTTTTATCATAGCTGCTCAGCCAAAGCTCAGGTACTCTGTCACATATACATACGGCACTTGTTCCGCAGAGTGCAAACTGAGCGGTTTCCTGCACAAAAGGAAAAAGGGAATCGGGTCTGCGGATCGGATCTCCTCCTTTTGCAAATGTCAGCAATTGTTTTGTCAGGCTACGTGCCCGATCGATTGTATTCATCGCCTTGAAAAGGTAGTGTTTGACATTCTCCTCTTTGCAAGCTTCAGATGCAATATCGATATAGCCGAAAATACCACCTAAGAGATTATTGAAGTCATGAGCGATCCCACCAGCCAGTGTCCCCAGTGAATCCAGTTTTGCTGTACGTTGAATCGTCTCAAGCAATTGCTGCTTTTCGGTCATGTCGCGGAAAACCAGAACCACTCCGATGGTGGTGCCATCACTATTCTTTATAGGTGCACCACTGTCGGCAATAACCCGCTCTGTTCCATCACGGGCAATAAGGACGGTATGATTCGCAAGCTCAACTATCTGACCGGAAGAAAGTACTTTGGTAACCGGATTTTCACACTCTTTTCGTGTCAATTCATGTACAATTCGAAAAACAACATGAAGAGGTTTCCCCTGTGCATCATTCACTTTCCAGCCAGTCAGTTTTTCTGCAACACGGTTAATCAGCATAACATTCCCCTCTATATCGGTAGTAATCACACCATCACCGATACTGCAGAGAGTAACCATAAGCCGTTCTTTTTCTCGACGTATCTCCTCCTCAGCACGTTTGCGCTCCTCAGTCTCAACCTTAAGTGCTTTGGTCCGATCAGATACACGTTTTTCCAGCGACTCCATCAGCAGTTTATTCTCGGTTTTTTGCCGAATCTCTTCAAAAATGACTGCCAGCATGGAACAGAAGTTCTCTATAAACGGAATATACGGAGCGAATATCTCTTCGTGTTGAAGAGAAAAGCGGATTTCTGCATGGATAAATCCGTTTCTCTGGACATAAAAAGTTCTGGTTATTCCATACACAGGAAAAATCTCTGAAGCTATAATCAGCCCATCTCTGACGATGTAGTCCACATGATCTACACCGGAAACATCTCGCAGTCCCTCACATGCGAATTTCAACATCGTTTCTTTACAAGGCAGCTGAGCTATAACACTTTGCATAAGTGTTATCTGCCCCAGAACTTTTGCCGATAAAGCTCCTCCATCACTCATATCAGAAGACCCTTCAAATATTCTTCGGGTTTTATGTAAAAGGGATTGTGCACAACAGAACCATTTACAATCATTTTCGGATGCACTTTTAAGACATTCATGATCGTTGCGCCATCAAATTCGTTGGCATTGTAGAGACATACCGTTGTCATCGGTTCATCTCGTACCTGCAGGGTAATCCGTGACTCATACTCCATCAGACGATTTCCATTTGGTACCACCTCAATCTCTTTTATCATCTCTCCGATTACCCTCGATGCAGTGAATCCTGCGTTAAGAGACTCGTTATAGAAAACAGAGAGCCTCTTGAGCATCTTTTCCGGGTTGAAACTACCCCCCTCGAAGTATACGTCACTTGTGCGGGCAAGAAAAATGGCATTCTTCTCCTTGCATTCATCATAGGAAACGCCATAGTGTTTAAAAAACGCTTGTACCATTTCCTCTGTCACATTATCAGAAAAACAGGCGGCCCGTTCTCCCGATTGCATCCCGCTTAGCAGGAATTTCAGAAGCAAATCGATTCGTTCTTCTTCATTGGTATAAACCAGACATATGTGTGTGCCAAGGGATACCTCTTCCCGGGAAAAACCGAGCGATACCTGGTAAACGCCTCTGGACATAGTTACTCCTGATGATTTAGGGTGACTTGTACAGGCGATCAGGTGTCTTTGTGTCACAACCTGTACAGTTCCATTTAAAAAACAGCTTGAAAAGATCGTATATTCTGCCGCAGACTGCTCTAAAACAGATACAGATCATAGTAAACACACCAGAATCAGTATCTCCCGGAGCCGCAGCCCACATTCACCTCGAACCAACTAAAGAAGACTCCCTCTGTATTACTTGTTAAAATATGCCATCAATCTGCTCTAATCCTGCATGGGAAGTGCAGTATTGGAAAAAAAGAAAGCAGATGTTCCGAGTACGAAGAATAGTCAACAAGAAATATGAAGAAATACTGTATTTGTGAATTACTGTACGTGAAACAAAGACCGGTATCAAAAGCAAAAATATGAGAAGATTGAGCAGATCCAGATGGTACAGACCAATGAGGCTGTTATGCTGGAATTCAGAGATTCGCTCTACTGCAGATTGTGCCAAAGGGAAAGAATTACTGCTGGTGAAAGATCCTAAGATACTATCAAAAAGGATACATCCGACAATCAGTAGCGCGGCCACACACCAGCAGGAGTGGACCAGACGCCACCCTTTTTTCTCTGTTCTTTCGTAAGTTGGGCAACCGTTTATTATTTGTACCAAGAGTAGCGCCAGTCAGTTCATTTACTTTTTAAACTCTTTCTGAATTTTTCCAGAGAGAGTAGTCTTTGTAAGATAATATGAACAAACAGTATGGAGCTACATTTTTAATGAGAAGATAAAAAATTTACCGATCAAGAACCATGAACGTGTGGCTAAAACCGTTTCAGCGATAGTACGTCGTCACCTGGTCACTTCGCCGTTCTCCCATTTCACCTCGGTAACTGCTGGTTGGGAACCTGAAGAGTATTCATAAAAGATCTCTTTTCCATGCTTTTTGCCCTGAGCATAAAAAACTTCATAGATTTTTCTGCCTTGTTCATCATAACCGATCTCTATTCCATCCTTTATTCCACTTTTATAGAGTTCCTCTTTTGCCTTCTTACCATTTGCATGATAGGTTGTTTCAACTCCGTGCTGAAGGTCATTATGGTAACTGACCTCTTTTTTTATACCCCCCCGATGATCCCAGTAAATCTCTTTACCTGTCTTAAGACCACCTTTATACTGGGTTTCCCGTAATTTAGCTCCGAATGCATCCCAGAGTATCTCAACCCCCTCTTTCTTTCCATGCTTATAATACACTTCAAGCTTCTTTGCTCCATTTGGATACCACAAAGAGTAGGCACCATGTTTCACAGAAGAGCCTTGTACGGTGAATCGCTCCTGCCCACCTTCAGGCGAATCCTGCTCGATCATTTTCAAAGAGACACATCCCGAAAACAGAGCAAAGGTTACGATTGCCATGCCGGCAAATGACACCATTCTCATTAAAAAACTCCTGTAGTAATCAAAAAGGAATTATTCCGTATCTATATCAGAATATATAAGTATACATCCGTGCCCGACCGAGTGCGACTTCATTGTGTTTCCTCTATTCTTCGTTACACAGATCGGAGATCAGATGGCGCATTTTATTATATTCTATAGATTATCAAAGTACATGAGTAGTTTTAAAACACCGGAATGATCAAAAAATCCGGTGCAAAAGTAATCAGATTCCCGACTAGTACACTGTATTGGTCATTTTTTGGACATCAATTCGTAATGATGTCGGTAGCCTTATATCTGGAGTGATGCAGTTAAGATGAGTGTGCAGCTGGCAGAACGTCTGAAAGAGATTCAGGGACGCATCGCAAATGCTGCCAGGAACTCAGGGAGAAATCCGGAAGCGGTACGCTTGATTGCGGTTACTAAAACTCATCCTGTTCAGACGCTTCAGGAACTGATCGATTTCGGTATTAAAGATCTTGGTGAAAACCGGTCTATTGAAATTGAACAAAAGGCTCCCCTTCTCAGAGGTAACTTTACCCTGCATATGATTGGGCATCTTCAGACAAACAAGGTTGCACGGGTGGTCCCCTGGGTTAAATGGATTCAGTCGATTGATCGGGAACGGCTTATCTCACGAATCGAGCATACGCACAGTGGCCCGGAAAGACGAAAGGCACTGGTTGAGGTTAACACATCGGGAGAGATCTCCAAATCGGGTTGCCGCCCCGATGAGTGCAGAGAACTTTGTGAACGGGTAGTTGCAAGTCCGGCACTCCAGTTCTGCGGGCTTATGACAATCGGTCCACTGGGTGGAAACGAATCTGATATTCGCAAATCATTTTCATTGCTTCGGAAACTGGGAGAACAATGCTCTGATCTGCGCGCCAATATGGAACTATCAATGGGAATGAGTGATGATTTTGAATGGGCGATTGAGGAAGGGTCAACGATGGTGCGGATCGGAACGTTGCTTCTGGGGAGCAGATCATAAATGATACAACTGATACTGATTCTGTTCAGGTTATATAGAATTCTCATAATTGTCCGGGTACTAATCTCCTGGATTCACGCAGATCCGTATCATCCGGTTATTATCTGGATTCGTCGACTTACCGATCCAGTTCTGGAACCGATACGACGTCTGATTCCTTTCGAACGGATCGGTATAGATCTCTCGCCGCTTGTTGCACTCCTGGCAATGGAGGTACTGGAGCGGCTGATAGTGCGGTCACTTTATTCATTTTAGGCAGGGAGCAGTTCCATGCGTATCACTCCACTTGATATCAGGAAACAGCCGTTTCGGCGGACTTGGCGGGGATTTGATCCCGATGCAGTGAACAGTTTTCTTGAGATGGTTGCTTCGGAATATGAGTCAATTATCAAGCAGAACAGTGAGTTTGCCACCCAGCTCAAAAACCTGGAGCAACGACTGGAAGGTTACGTTAAGATTGAGCGAGTGCTCAATGAAACATTGCTGACAGCACAGAAGGCCACGGATGAAGCACGGGTGAATGCACAAAAAGAGGCTGAACTCATTTTGAAAGATGCCTCTTTGCGGGCTGAGCGGTATGAGGATGAGGCGCGACAGCGGGTACACAGCCTTGAAAGTGAATTGGTCGTTCTACGAAATCAGCGGGATAGCTTTCTGGCTCGCTTCAAAGCGATGCTCACGACACAGTTGAATCTGCTTGAAATTATCAGCGGAGATCTCAAGCAGCAACATGAAAATGATGGTGGGTCGATCATGGAGATAGCAGAAGAGGAAACGCTGGCTGAAGTCCCCCCACAGCCGCACATAACTTCACTGGATTCCTGAACAGATGAATGCGTGCTCGTTTGAGATCCATTTGAAGCCGCGCGCCAGTAAAGATCGGATCACCGTTTTGGAATCGGGAGTTCTGGAAATAGCTGTCACCGCACCACCTGTTGACAATAAAGCAAATGAACACCTGATCAGTTTGCTTTCCAGGCGACTCGACATTCCGAAATCATTCATCCGCTTTCTGAAAGGGGAGCACTCACGGCACAAGGTGCTCAAAATCGAACACCTGAGCTGGGATGATGCACTACAGAAATTAAAAGGAAAAAGGTAACCTATAAAAAACTGTGCACACACCATAGATAGAAGGACATAAAACGATGACACGAACCTACGATATGATTCAGGAGTCTTTGCAGTACATTAAAAGCAAAAGCTCGATTACCCCGGAATACGGAATCATTCTTGGTACCGGTTTGGGCAGACTTGCCGATTCAATCGAAAAAGATGTGGTTATCCCCTATGAGAACATTCCTCATTTTCCGATCTCAACGGTAGAGGCACATGCAGGAAAGCTCATTATTGGTACATTAGCAGGTAAAAAGGTCATTGCGATGCAGGGGAGATTTCACTTTTATGAAGGATATACGATGCAGCAAATCGTATTCCCGGTGCGTACCATGAAGCTTTTAGGTGTCAACACACTGATCGTGTCCAATGCCTGCGGGGGCATTAACCCGCTTTTTGTGCCTGGAACAATTATGGCCATCACCGATCACATCAATCTGCTTGGTGACAATCCGCTGATTGGTCCTAACGATGAGCGGATCGGGCCACGTTTCCCCGATATGTCAGAGCCCTATTCACGGAAACTGCTGGAAACAGTAAGCAGTGTAGCACTTAAAAACGGTATTCGTATCGAGAAAGGGATTTATGCTGCAATGAGCGGTCCCTCACTTGAAACCAGGGCAGAATATCGCATGTTGCGGCTTATCGGTGCGGATGTTATTGGTATGAGTACGGTACCGGAGGTCATTGCAGCTGTACACGCCAGAATGAGCGTACTCGGATTATCGGTGATAACAGATGCCTGTCTGCCAGATGCACTGGAGCCGGTCGATATTAAAAAGATCATCGCCGTTGCAGACAGAGCAGAACCAGTGTTAGTTAAGCTTATACAGAAAGTTCTTGAGCAGATATGACAAAGGCACTATTTTCCGCTGTTAGCAGTCAGGTCAAATTCCCCTCTATTGAGGAGGAGGTCCTGAAATTCTGGAAAGAAGACGATACATTCAAGCGATCTCTTGGCCAAACAGAGAACCAGCAAGCATTCGTGTTCTATGACGGCCCACCCTTTGCAACTGGCCTGCCTCACTATGGCCACCTACTGGCTGGAACCCTTAAAGATATTATTCCCCGGTACTGGACCATGCGGGGATACTATGTAGACAGACGGTTTGGCTGGGATTGCCATGGCCTTCCGGTTGAAAACGAAATGGAAAAAGAGTTCCATGTTTCCGGTAAACGGGATATAGAAAAACTGGGAATCTACATTTTCAACGAGGCCTGTCGTTCCATCGTTCTCCGTTACACGAACCAGTGGGAACATGTTGTCAATCGAATGGGACGCTGGGTCGATTTCGAACATCAGTACCGTACCATGGATGCTCCCTACATGGAGAGTATCTGGTGGGTCTTCAAACAAGTTTGGGAAAAAGACCTTATCTATCAGGGATTTCGCGTTCAGCCCTACTGCCCCCGATGTGCAACACCACTCTCCAACTTTGAGGTCAATGAAGGATACAAGGATACAACCGGTCCATCGATCACAGTAAGCTTCCCGGTAGTTGGTGATGAAAAAACCAGTTTTCTGGTCTGGACCACAACCCCCTGGACTCTACCATCGAACGTTGCACTGGCGGTCGGTCCTGATATCACCTATGTAAAAATCCAGGCTGGCGATTCAATTTATATCATGGCAAAAGACCGTTTGTCTGCATACTACAAAGACGCCTCACAGTATGTGGTATTGCAGGAGCTAAAAGGTAAGCAACTTGAGGGCATTAAATACACTCCTCTGTTTAATTACTTTGAGGGCAGAGATCAACGAATGTTCCAGGTTACCACAGCGGATTTCGTTTCTACCGAAGATGGTACCGGAATTGTGCATATTGCACCTGCATTCGGTGAAGATGACTTTCAAGTGGGGCAACGACTCGGTCTTCCGATAATCTGTCCGGTTGATGACGAGGGTAAATTTACCGATGAGGTCGTTGAGTACAAAGGGAAACTGGTTTATTCAGCTGATGATGAAATTATTCGGGCACTGAAAACTGCGGGGCGTCTTGTACAGAGAGCGACCATTACACACCGTTATCCGTTCTGTTACCGGTGTGATACCGCCCTTATTTACAAGGCAATAACCACCTGGTTCATGAAAATCGAACCCCTCAAGACGGATATGCTCAAAAACAATCAGACTATCCACTGGGTGCCAGCCCATCTTCAGAATGGCCGTTTCGGCAAAGGGATAGAAAGCGCCCCTGACTGGAACATTTCCAGAAACCGTTACTGGGGAACACCGCTTCCGATCTGGAGTTGCGAATGTGGTCACCGTGAATGCATCGGCAGTCTCAGGGAACTCCATCAGCTTGCTGGAAATGGTGATGAGGAAGCAGGGAAACAGGTGCATGCTGATGCTGCCGCAAAGATAGAACGGAAACTGAAAGAGGAGAGTAAAGAACGTCTGGAAGCCGCTCAGATCGACATCTCCTGGGCAGATAAACTGCGTGATATCTCTATTAGTCCCATCGATATCCATCGCCATGTCATCGATGAATTCGAGCTTTCATGCCCTGTGTGCAAAAAGGCGATGGTCCGAACACCTGAAGTGTTAGATTGCTGGTTTGAATCGGGTTCTATGCCGTATGCACAAATGCACTACCCATTTCAGAACCGCGAACGGTTTGAGGCTAATTTTCCTGCTGACTTTATCGCAGAGGGTCTCGATCAGACTCGTGGCTGGTTTTACACCCTGACAGTGCTTGCATCGGCACTATTCAGCAAGCCTGCATTTAAAAATGTAATAGTAAATGGCATTATTCTCTCTGAAGACGGAAAGAAACTCTCTAAACGGTTGCGAAATTATGCACCACCCGAAGAGGTGCTCAACCAGCTGGGAGCAGATGCATTGCGGCTGTTTTTGATCAACTCCCCGGCAGTCAAAGCTGAGGATTTGCGCTTCTCTGAAAAAGGGGTCATGGAGATGTCCCGATCGGTCCTGCTCCCATTCTGGAATGCCTATTCATTCTTTGTCACCTATGCGACTGTTGACGGATGGGTTCCAGAAACTGCAGAACCACCCCAGGGTGGAACTGAACTTGACCGGTGGATTGTTTCCCTGCTGAATCATACAATAGCTTCGGTAAACACGGAGATGGAACAGTACAATTTATACAAAGTAGTTCCGCTTCTGGTCGATTTTATCGAGAACCTGACAAACTGGTATATTCGCCGTAGCAGACGCCGCTTCTGGAAAAGTGAAAACGATCAGGACAAAGATGTAGCATATGGTACGCTGTACTATGTGCTTGTCCAGTTTTCGAAGGTTATGGCACCATTCCTTCCGTTTCTTACAGAAGCGATCTATCGGAATCTGGTGGTTGGGAAACTTAGTGGAGCCCTTCCCAGTGTTCATCTTTCCGGATATCCATTGGCAGATACCAGTCGGAGTGAGCCTGACCTGGAAACCAAAATGCAGCTAGTGCGCCAGGCTGTAACCATGGGAAGAGCCCTTCGAAGCAGGTTTATCATCAAGACCCGCCAGCCACTTCAGGAGTTTACCGTCATTGTTCGCGACTGTAAAAAACTGGAGCTGCTTCAGCAAATGGAATCTCTGATCAGAGAGGAGCTGAATGTAAAAAGTGTGCGGTTCGATACTGAAGAGCACGTGGTGGTATCGATCTCAGCAAAACCCAATTACAAAAAGCTCGGAAAGGTATTCGGTCCTAAAATGAAAGAGGCTGCATCGGTAATTGAGAGTTTCAGTACCGAACAGATCCATGCGCTCGAAAACGGGGAATCTACTGATGTAGCTGGAAAGCTGATCGGTTTTGACGAAATCGAGATCCGCCGCACAAAACGCGAAGGGATCGAGGTAGAGACCGAGGGAGAACTGACTGTTGCACTGGATACAACGATCACTGAGGAGCTTCGGGAAGAGGGGCTTGCTCGAGAATTTGTCAACAGAGTCCAAAATCTCAGGAAAAGTACCGGTCTGAATGTTACTGACCGGATCGTTATCTCTTGTGCCTGCCCCGAATCACTCAGCAGTGCGCTGAGGCATTTTAGTGAATACGTGTGTTCAGAAACACTTGCTGTTGATCTTCAGTGCGTGAGTGAATCTGCGAGGATGGAACAGGTGGCGATCGAAGATCTGACTGCCTGGATTCGCATTGATCGCGCCGAAGCAGTTCGGGAAACCTGAAACAAGCTTGAATTCGGCATTTTAAGGCGGGGATTTGATGAGTAAACCATTAGGCAAGCGAATAAAAAATAATATTCTGTATGCGGGTGCGCTGCTTGCCTATACTCTGGCAAGTCTTCTCCCCCGCTCTCTGGGATTAAAACTATTCGGTGGAATCGGGAAATTGGTTTTTCTGGTTCCCGGAACTGAAAAGAACCGTACGCTATCTCATTTACGAAAAATTTTCGGAACCGAGTGGACAGAAAAGAAGATCAAAAAGACTGCCGGGCAAGTCTACTGCGGTCTGGGGAAAAACTTGTTCGATATGATCCACATCCCGACACTGTCAAAAGACCAGTTCGACAAAATTGTAACGCACGAGGATCTTCAGTCATTCAGCGATGCCTACAACCGCAAGAAAGGGGTTATTGTCATAACCGCTCATGCAGGCTGTTTTGAAATGCTGCTCCATTTTTTCGCCATCCATGGCTTCAGCAGCTTCGCCATCGGAAGAAAGATGTTTGATCCCCGGCTTGAGCAGTTGATCAGACGCACGCGTTCAGGGAATAACATTGCATACCTTGACAGATCTGAAAATACGATCAAAATTGTGCGCCTGCTCAGGGAGGGAAGAGCTTTCGGTGTTCTCATCGATCAGGATACCAGAGTCGAGGGTGTATTTGCAAATTTTCTCGGTTACCCTGCCTACACTCCATCCGGGCCGATAAAGCTAGCCATGAAGATGGGGATTCCGGCGTTTGTGGTGACAACGGTGCGCTGTGAAGATAACACACATCATGTTTTTATCAGTGAACAGTTACAGCTCTTGGACACCGGCAATTTTGAATCGGATCTTGTGGCCAATGTGGAGATGGCAAACGAGCTGATCTGTTCGACAATAAAAAAGTACCCTGAACAGTGGGTGTGGATGCACCGGAGGTGGCGACGCAAGCCATCTGGTAAGGGAAACAGGATTTCTATGAGAGTATCTCTTTACGTAATTGTTGCACTGGCTGCTGGCCTGGTGTCATTTTTCTTTTCTGGCTGTGCCCCTAAAAAAGAGAGCCTGCCATTTTCCGAAGAGAGCATCGCAACAAATTTCCAGGATTTCGAACATGCGACACTCTATTTTTATAACAACGATTATGTACAGTGGAGACTTGAATCGGAAAAGATGCGCAAACCCATTTCCGATACCGGATCTATCCTGGTGATTCCGGTACGATTGACTCTGTTCGATTCTTTAGGTACTCTCCGCACCATAGTGCTTTCCGATTCCGGAACCACCGGCAAAGATATGGAAAGTTTTATCGTTTGGGGTGATGTCTATATCAGAACGCGCGATTCACTGGTGATTCGAACCCAAAAACTCTGGTGGCATAAAAACAAGCGAAAAGTAGAATCAAATACATTTGTTCAGATCGAAACAAAGAGAGGTGATATACTAAGAGGAAAGGGGCTTGATGCCACTGAAGATTTTTCCCGTTTTTCATTCAAATCCAATGTCAGTGGCAAGTTTCCCGATTTCAAACGCAGAGTTGAAACGAACGAAGAAAGTGTTTTTTGATTACGAAAGCAGTAACACAGTAACAACATGGTTCCAGTAATGCAGATTCATAACCGGACAGAAGATTCAAGACTAAGCGCATATATGGTGATTCTTGTAGTGGCATTACTGAGTGCGGTGAATTTTTCTCCTGTTCTGGGCAAAGCAAAAGAGCAGAAGAAATCTCCTACCCTGGTACTCGAATCTGCCAATAGTAATGAAAACACCTACAACAATGGAGAATTTGTCAGCATTCTTAGGGGAAATGTCAACTTTTCCTACGATGATATCTCGATCCGGTCTGATGAGGCGACCTGGTGGCGTAACCAGGGAATTGTCAGTTTCAGAAATAACGTACAAGTTACCCGTGGTTCATCGAAACTGAGCTGTGACCGGATGCATTTTACCAAGGCCAATAATCTCCTTACAGCCTCCGGTCGATTCAAGTTCATAGATACAGTTGAACAAGCCCAACTCCTGGGGAAAGAAGCTGAATATCACCTTGATAGCAGATACTTTCAACTCAAGGGGAACCCAAAGATGATCCGGTACGATACGGCCACAGCAGAAACTTTGACCATAACCGGTCTTCAGATGAGCTATATCGACACCCTGAAAAAAGCGATCGTCACCGATAGTGTGCGGATAACCAAAGGAAAGCTCTTTTCGAAATGTAAATACGCCCACTATTTTACAGATATCAACAGTGCACAACTGCGGGTAGCTCCATCTGTCACCTATGAGATGCACCGGGTAAGCGGTGATTCTATTGATCTTCAATTCGGTAAAGAGTCACTTAAAAGTGCCGTCATTATGGGTAATGCACATGGAGCCTATGTAGATACCGGGGGGGCATCTGCAGATACTGCTTTTACAAATGTCTGGGGAGACAGCCTGTATATGTCGGTATCTGATTCGGGAAACCTCGATTCACTCTGGGTGTATAGAAAAGCAGTAAGTAAGCATTATGTCTCCAGCACACCAGAGCTGGTAAACGAAGCTAGTGGCAAAGTGATGCTGATGTCGTTTGGAGTCGATGGCAAGGCCAATAATGTAAAGATATGGGGCAATGCCCGCAGTACCTATTTTATAGAAGAGAAAGATAGTAAAGGGACTAACCAGGCTAGTGGTGACAGCATTACTGTGGCATTCAAGCGTGGAAAAGCGTCGATACTGACACTGGCAGGGAGTGCACGAGGTATTTTCTTTCCGCGGGATCTGTAAAAAGAGCACATTATGACAGAACTAAACAAACCGGTTATCGATATGGAGAATGAAAACGGGGAAATCGCTCAAAAACGGGTTCGGGAGATCCGAACTGATAGCCTGGTCAAGATCTACAATAAAAGATACGTCGTTGATGGGGCATCTATCACCGTTCACCAGGGGGAGATTGTCGGTCTGCTCGGTCCCAATGGTGCCGGAAAAACCACCTCATTTTACATGATTGTCGGTATGATCCGGGCTAACCGGGGAAAGATATACCTGGACAATGTAGATATATCCAGAAAGCCTATGTACAAACGGGCCCGCATGGGTATTGGCTATCTCCCCCAGGAACCCTCGATTTTCAGAAAACTTTCAGTTGGCGATAACATTCTTTCGGTGCTAGAGTATCAGAAGATGGGGGCAAAGGAGCGTAAAAAGCGGATGCGGGAGCTTCTTGAGGAGCTTCATGTTGCTCACCTGGAAAAGAGTCTGGGATATATGCTTTCCGGAGGTGAGCGAAGGAGAGTTGAGATTGCACGAGCGTTGGCGATAAGGCCGGATTTTATTCTGCTTGATGAGCCGTTTGCCGGAGTCGATCCTATTGCGGTGGAAGATATTCAGAGTATTGTCTATGAGCTACGGAAAAAGGGATACGGAGTTCTTATTACCGATCACAACGTAAGAGAAACGTTGCGTATTACCGATCGGGCATATATAATGAGTGCAGGGAAAATCCTCATATCAGGAACAGCCAGGGAGTTGGCGGACAATCCTGAGGCAAGGAGGATTTATCTGGGGCAGAATTTCCGCCTGGACTGATCTTTTTTCAGGATAGTATTTCGGGAACATGATTCCTAAAACAGGAGTGCCGAAATAGCCAGATACCGGTTAAAAAGACTTTGATGCCGTTTCCATTTTTCCATTTTGGGAACAAATCCCCCTCAGGCGTTGAAATTACAATAACTCCTGATTCGGCACGAAATGTGATATATTATTTTGAGAATTAATCATAAAGGAGAAAGCAATTGAACCTCGGCCTTGATATTTCCCTAAAGCTTCAGCAAAAGTTATCATTTCAGATGATACAATCGTTGAAGCTATTACAGGTGAATACATTGCAGCTTGAACAGTTGTTGAAGACCGAGCTTGAGATGAATCCGGTTCTTGAGGCAGGCGATGAGCTTGAGAACGAAGCCGATGAGGTTCAGGAGAAGGATGACCGGGAGAAAGAGGAAAAGGATGGAGATGAAGAGCTGGATATCAACGAAGACTCCATCGACTGGGAAGAGTATCTGGAGGAAGGGTTTGATCTGGGATACTCGTATAACGAAGAGGTAGACCGCAACGAAGAGCATTACGAACCCACCCCAGTTTATCAGATCACTCTGGAGGAGCACCTTTCAAACCAGCTTACTGAAAAGAAATACCCAGAAAAAGTAAAACTTCTGGTTCAGCTCCTTATTGGCAGCCTCGATACCGATGGGTACCTGAGAATACCTTTAGAGGATTTGGCTGATTTCGCAAAGGTATCAATTTTCGAACTACAAGAAGCTCTTCATGTTCTCTGGTCAATGGAACCACCCGGCATTGGTGCACGCAATCTTCGTGAGTGCATGATTCTTCAGTTGCGGAAACGCAAAAACACCGATACACTGGCACTAAGAATCATCGAAGACACATGGGATCTCTTCGAAAAGCTTAAAATCCCGGAGATCTCACGTCACTTCGGAGTAGAGCCTCGTCAGATTCAAGACGCACTCGATACCCTCCGAACGATTAACCCCAAGCCGGGTTATCAGTATAATCCCGATAAGCCCTCGACAATAATTCCCGATCTAATTGTCGAAAAGATCGATGGTAAATTTGTAGTGATGCTTAATGATCGTTCAGTACCTACTCTCCATATCAACAAATCCTACGCAAATTTAATAAAGCGGGGAAGTAATGCCAAACGTGATGTAAAAAAATACATACGGGAAAAGTTTAATAGTGCCACATGGTTTATCCGCTCAATCGAACAGCGTAAAACCACGATGCTGAAAGTGATGTACGCCATTATCGAGCGCCAGACAGAGTTCTTCGAAAAAGGGCCACCAAATCTTCATCCCTTAAAACTCCAGGACGTGGCAGATATGGTCGATATGCATATCTCCACTGTCAGTCGCGTAACCAGCAATAAGTATGTTCAAACCAGATTCGGCATTTTCGAATTGAAGTATTTCTTTACCGAAGCTGTCGGGCGGGACCCGGAAGGCACAGATATCTCCTCTGAGAGAATCAAAAACCGAATTCGGCAACTCGTCGAAAGTGAAAGCACCAAAAAACCACTTTCAGATCAGAAAATATCAGATATCCTGTCAAAAGAAAACCTGCCCGTTGCTCGCAGGACCGTTGCAAAATACCGGGAGCAGATGAAAATTCTCCCTGCCCGACTCCGTCAAAAATACGAGTAAAGAGACGCAATCGGCTCGTGCCACCGGCATAACGTAATCCGTGCTGCTTGGCATATCTCCTGAGTCATCCACAGACTATCGCAGATTTCCTGTTGTCCAGTTTATACAATAAGCAGATTTTATCACTTAAAAGACTCGATCCTTCGCCCGGCATTGCCACCACCTGACAAGCACTCATTCTCAATATTTCATGATAGGTTCCTGTCAGTTTCTGGTAGCAGAAAGCGTGTAGGATTCTGTTTCTGGCAGAATGCGCTTCGTTAAAGCATATTCCAGCGATACATATAATCCCATATGGTTCATCGCTTATCAGGGTATGACAATACGCCTGGTTTGCCGCATTGTCTTTTCGCTAATAATCTCCTGTCAGTTTCTGGTAACACGAAGGGTGTAGCTGCCCATCTCGGCCGGATTCCCTGCACGTACACGAATCCAGTAGGTAGCAATTTCGTTTATTCTATTGTTGTATCCTGGATTCGTTCCAAACACGATCTGACTGATCTGACTCTTCCCATCACGCAAGATTCTCCAGATGAGAGTATTCCACTTATATACATTATCCTCTGTCACCCCAGGAACCGCCGTGACCCCACCCGGTGTACTCAC
>OBJA01001240.1_pt1 | contig 18304 bp, 9 predicted proteins | sample 1519751 | NCBI WGS metagenome assembly OBJA01 (sample SAMEA3881238, study PRJEB22517) | soil metagenome | biome: lake sediment; feature: soda lake sediment; material: sediment, water from around vicinity | place: India | collected 2013-12-23 | depth 3 m | reverse complement strand
CCAAAAATAAAAAGCCCTGATAGTATCAACAATATGGGTTTTATCGGATGCTTACCGTTCATCTTCCTCTGCCTGAAGAAGTAACTTCAGCCCTTCATATATGGATAATTCATGAACCCTGGTTTCATTAAGAGCTTCCCAACTGTGTGCCATTCTACAAAGACGTATATTGCTTAATTGAGTTTCAATTTGCATGTTTGTTTATGTCAGCATGCTATGGATTATCTATTAAACTATTTTGTTAAAATGAGTCGCTTTTAATGCAAATTAGTGGCTCAAAATTGGTACAAGGTGACAATTGCAACACCTGTCAATGATTTATAGTAGGATTGAGTTTGTTAATATAATACCATTTCATGTCTCATTTTAAAAAGTAAATCAGCTAGGTTTTCGTCTTTTTTTACTAGAACAGCATTATTTATTCTCTGGTCAAGTAAAAGTGTCAAGTAGTCTGACAGCTTATTGAAATCTTGATAATGTATTGTTATCGCTTTAGAAACCGCATAAACAATTTCATCTTTAAAATATTCAATTGTTTGCTCAGAAATACCTTCTGCAGATAACTTTTTATCTTTCTCTACTTCTTCAAGTGAAGTAGGCAATCCACCAAATCCAATAGATTTCCTATATTTGGATTGTTTGAAAGATCTTTTAATAAGATCAGAAGAGTCACAAGCGAGAAGAAATAAATGTTGCTCTTGAAAAATATTCATTTGATTCAATTTTATAAAGGGTTGTTTAGGGAATGTATCTAATGCTTCACCACCATACAACTGATTTGATTGTCCATGACCTAAAAATAGTATTATTGAATCCTTATTAAACTGCGATACATCTTCAAATCGTTTCTTGTAAGAAGCTTCATTTGGCTGAATTTCAAACAGCTGAATATCAATACCATTTTTTATCAGGTTACTGATTATCTCATATAGAAATTGAGTAGAAGGATCTACTGAAATAATTACTTTAATCACTTTGGTAAATTATTTAGTTCTATTAGATGTGCTATTGTTAATTCGACTATATATTTTTGAAATTCTATGCCATTTGGAAAATCTTTGTCAATTTCATGTGCAATTTCGGCTAAAGTTTTTCCTTTGAATTTAAGAAATGTATTTCTGAATTTTTCCTCTGGAAATTTTTCAAGATACTTTACAATATGTTCAGGGAACACATAATCTTCTTTTTGTTTTAAAAAAATGGAAGTCAATTCTTCCGACAATTTATCTCTATTTATGAAATCATCAATTTTTAATTTAACCAATTCTTTTATTTTGGCTGGAGAATCTAAATGTTCCACTAATTTATCTTGCTGAGCAGAATACAAGCAAAACTTCGCTCTTCTGATTCTGTATCTTTGAGATCTGCTAACATTCATAATCCACTTTAGAAGTGAATAGCCATCTAAAGTATCATCTGAATAATCGTAATCTGAAGCAACTATATCAAAATCCTCATTCAGTAAATTCAACGTTATGTAGTCTTTAATTAAAGGTAGATTTAAGACTATTTTTCCATTATCGCTGCTGCGTATTTTAAATTTATCATCACCTAAGTGTAAAAAAACTTCTACTAGTTGAATTCCAGAATGTTTAAGCTTTTTTCTCAAGTTATCAATTTGAAAATCAATCTTATTATCGTCTATATAAAGTAATCTCTTAACGCTCATAATGTATTGATAGTAATTTTAAAAGTTGCACCTGGCAGAACTTCATTATTTCCAACAAACTCTATGTCGCAATTCATTTCATTGAGCAGGTTTTTGGTATAAAAAAGACCAATTCCAGAACCACTATAACCTGTAGGAGGAATATCGCGAACAGATAATTCAAATATGTTTTCAGAATTTTTAATAAACTTATCAGAAAGGCCTTTACCATTATCAGAAAAGAATATTAAAAGTTGTTTTTCATTAACTGTTTCAAAATCAATTCGAATATTGTTAGCACCCCATTTTACAGAATTGCTTATTAAATTGTCAAGAATGATTGACATATTCAATACACTAAGATTTTTTAAGAGCTGTTCGTTAGTGTTTGAAAATGAAAATGTAAGATTCTCAGAAAAGGTAACTCCATAAAGCGAAAGGTATTCCACAATATATTTAACGACATCAACATCTTTTTTTTCAATGTCATCTTTCAGGTCAGCCCTTGTTACAAACTCAGCCATTTTTAATGACCTTTCAGCACAAATTTTTAAAAACCCAAGTCTCTTTATTAAATCTTGAACATTAAAATCATCCTCTGTTAAGTCATCTATGATATTTTCTATACCATCTCGAACCTCTACATTGTTTATTTTAATAGTATGAATTAACCCATCAGCATCTGGACTTAATGTCCTCCGTGTTGCTAATAAATATAAGTTCTTTTCTTTCTCTAATGATAAATCTGATTCGACTTTATCAACCTTTTCTTTTAATATGGTAGCAGACTTTTCGGCTGATTCTTTCTGATGCTTTAGCTCATTTAATTGTAATTTTAAGTCTTGTATCAATAGAGTTTGCTTCTCAACTGTATTTTTATAATCCTGAAGTTCTAATATAGCCCTTGATGTAGCCTCATTAGTAGTGTACTTTGAAAACTCCTTGAGTTGCTTTTCCAACTCTTCATTTTCTTGTGCTTTTTTATGCAGAATCTTATTTAAAGTGTCAGCATCAATTTTTTTATTGCTAAAATCTTCAATAAGTTGATTAAATTCTCTTTCAGAGGCCTCTCTTTCTGCCTCTATCTTTTGGGTTATTAGATTTTCGTTTACATATAACTCTATTACCTCATTTGATTTTGCTGAAATAATATTGTGAATTGCTGAATAAACTCTTTTCTGCTTAGTTATTAAATCCTCAGAATACTCTAAATCTTCCTCTTTTGTTTCTCCGCTAACAATTCTTTTATGAATTTCTAATAAGTTCTCATGATTAGGTGCACTATCCCAATTCAAGCCTTCTACTACATAACGCTCTAATCTTCGAAATGCTTTATAGAAAAAACTATTATTGTTATCAGACTGAGTTAAACTTTTGTAGCTCTCATTCTTTACGATACCTTCACGACTAGAAACGATTTGAAATTCATTTCCTTCATCAAGTATTTCAATTTGACCAACCAACTCTCTTAATCCAATAAATCTACTATAACCTTGAGCTTTCCTTTGGTCTAAGCCTAACCAATCGTTACCAAATTCACCATAAGGTGGAACACGAAATCCATTTATAAATAAAAATATCGAACCATAATCAACTGATCTTATACCAGTTTGTTTTGTAAAGAAAGATTTTGCATATGGACTTAAATAATATACCGTAGCTTTCGCATTTGTTATGTCAGGATAAAATGGATTTTTTTCTTTAATCCAGAAAATAGTTTCTCCTTTATCCTTCAATTCAGTAAACAATTCATTTCCTCCTTCAGTAATATATGTTTCAATGCTAGTAGTCTTAAAGTCTAAATGCTCGAAGATTCTATTTTCTACCTTACCAATAAACTTTGAATTATCATCAAGCGAATTGTTTTCCTCTTGAAATTCTGGGGCATCTATATATACCCCAAAATCATTACTTTCAAAAGCTTGATTAGGATTTATTAGTTTTTCGAGATATTTCTTTAGTTCAACAAATTTTGATACATCCCAGGCTATCAGACTTCGATTTTTGTCAAAAAGAGGATAAGCCCAATTACTTCTTAATTTATATATTTCAAGTAATACACCGTGTTCAAAAATTGGAAACCCTAATAATTGAAATTCATTTGGTGTCAATATTTCATATTTTAATGGAATAGATTGAATTTCTTTGTTCTCGTCTTCAATCTCAAATTTTTTCCAATCTATGGAAAGCTTACAATAGTTTAAATCCAGACTCGTTTTAGCATAAAGATTAAGATACTCGCCAAGTCGATCGCAAGAAAATCGACCAACACCTTTAGCACCGGCCATTCTTCGTTTGTGCTGAGTTTTATTTGTCTTTTTTTCAGAAAAAGCAATATTGAGCCATTTATCTCGAATATCATCAATGTTCATCCCGATACCATCGTCTTGAATTACTAATCGTGAAGTATTTGCTGAGAAATGCTCTACATTTTCATCATCGTTTTTCTTTAAGTTAAAATATTTCACTTTAACTTGCTTAGCATCTGCGTCAAAGGAATTCTTAACCAATTCCAAAATGGCTATATTATCATCATTTATAAGGTCTTTACCAATGATGCTTTTTAGCTGAACATTCGTTTTAAAATGTAAGTCTTGTTCAGCCATCATTCTATAATTTTACTTAAAGTTATACCAGCTTGCTCACCAAAAAGAGGTGGAATCGCATTTCCAATTTGAGAATATCTAGGAACTTCCTGAGTTCTTTTTTTACCGCCGGTAGTATATTTCCCTTTGAATTCATACCAATCATCAAATGATTGGATTCTGGCATACTCTCGAACAGTAAAAATTCTTGGTTCACAATAATGAATATAATCGTCTGGCAAAGTTGTTATTGTTGGTGTTGGTGTTTTACCTGATAACGGAATCACTGTTCTTTTTTTAAGATTAAACCTTTCCTTTAAATAATTAGAAAGCGTTTTGTTCTTTTCGGCATTTTCAAGAATAAATTGAAATTTTCTCAACGTTTCATCACTATGCTTTACAAATCTATGACTATTGGGGATTTCTGTATCAACCTTCTTTCGAAGTAATTTTTGATAACTAGATTGAATTGGATTGTACAGACCTGCTGTAAATGCTTTTGAGTCTGGAGAACCAATTTCAGTAATTTTTAGCAAGTCAGATATAGCATCTTCCAAAGAATTTGTTAATCCAATTCCTTTTTTAATTAGAAAAGCCTCTTTTTGCTTTTGCATCTGTTCAAAAAAATCTGGTGGATTTAGTTGATTCACAATATCTTTTCTAATGCCAACTAATATAAATCTTGTTCGCTTTTGAGGTATACCAAATTCTGAAAAATCAATTAGCTTGCCCTCAACTTTATAACCTTGAAATTCGCCGTTTGGAGAATTGTATTCGAGTGCATTAGTTACATATTCTGAGTATATCTTTCCCTTAATTTTGTTTTTGGCAAACTTCAGAGTAAACCCTTTTACATTTTCAAAAAAGATAATCTTAGGCTGTACCAGTCTAATAAATTTGATGTATGACTTTATTAATTCATTCCTTGAATCTCCCTCAATTCTTCGTCCTGCAGTTGAAAAGCCCTGACAGGGTGGACCACCTGCCACAAGGTCAATTTCCCCTCTTAATGATTTCAAATTATCTTTGTAATTTTTAATTACTTCATTTACGTCGTGATTTTGTTTTGGCAACCAATTTGGCCATTCAAAATGATTTTTCTTTTCAATCAAGTTATATTGAAGTGTTTCAAAAGCGTCCCGACTTTTTTCAATAGCAAATTTACCTTTCCATAATCCTGAATTATACAATCCCAGAGAAAGTCCACCACACCCTGCGAAAAGGTCTATATATGTCTTCTTCCTAGTCATTGTTGATTTTTGTTGTATATAAAAGCTCTCGAATGTCAATTTCAAGGGCAGTTGCAATTTTACACAAATTTTCTAAAGATGGTTGTCTTGCGTTTGAACACCATTGGGATATAGTTGATTCATCTTTCCCAAGTTGTTCAGCTAACCACTTGTTTTTTCTCCTTGTCTCTGCAAGAACTACCTTGATTCTATTTACTTCCTTCTTAGTCAAGATATTTTTGTTTTACGCAAAGATATTAATTTATTTGTAATAAATTTAATTTTCTTTGTATTCCTTAATAGCTTAGGCAAAAAAACGGCTCTTTTTTGTTTTATCGTTGTTTCTTATGTCGAAAAATCTTAAACTCACATCTCATCTTCATTACAGCTAAATTAAAATAGTAGGCACTCAAGCTGGCTCGAATGAAAGTTTATTAATCCACCCAAATAATTGACATTTTTTCTTTTTTTTGACATTAATGAATGTAAGTAAGATTAAACTTCAGGATTAATGGAATTTCAAATACTTTCTCCTAATAAGATTCAAAAAGATACTGATAAGAAGACGTTTCAATTATCTTATCTTAGTAAAGGAAATTTCCTAATAAAATCTAAAAAATTATCAGTTAAAAACAAAAAAATCTTCTTTGAAGATCTTTCAGTATTACTGTCATCTGGTATTGACTTAGTTAATGCTCTTAAATTACTTCAAAATAATTTTTCTCGAAAAAAGGAAGCGAAGATGATTCAAGAATTCATCAATGATCTAATTGATGGAAGAAGCTTCAATGAAGTGCTAAAGAATTCAGGGAGATTTTCACCTTATGAATATTACAGTATCCGAATCGGTGAAGAAACAGGAAAACTTAATACTGTTTTGACGGAACTATCTAAATATGAAAGTGAGAAACTTGAGTTAAAAAGAAAAATTATAAGCGCGTTCTCCTACCCAACTGTAATATTGAGTACTGCAATACTATCAGTCATATTTATGCTGAACTATATAGTTCCAATGTTTGAAGAAATATTCCTAAGGTTTGACAAAGAGTTGCCACTCTTAACTAGAATAATTATTCAAATATCTGATAATATTAATTCATATTCTCTCATATTGATCTTTGTAGTCACACTAGTACTTATACTAAATAAAAGACTAGAAAAAAATGAGAAGTATTTGATTGCAAAAGCAACTTTTGTAATGAAAATACCATTCGTAGGGCCTTTGATCAAACGCATTACACTTTCTCGGTTTTTTCTAGCTATGGAATTACTCTTATGTGCTAAGACTCCATTAGTAATTTCAATTCAACTTTCTCAAGAAATGGTTCGAATGCAAATTTTAAAAAATGCCTTAAAAGAAATAGAAGCTGATTTAATGAATGGCAAATCACTTCATGAAAGTATGAAAAAGCATAATCTCTTTGATCTTAGAATGCTTGCATTGATAAAAGTGGCAGAAGAAGTAAATAAACTTGAAGATATTTTTAGTAGAATCAAGATTCAGCTTAACACAGAAATAAATTATCATTCAAGTTTACTATCATCTATTATGGAGCCTTTATTGGTGATATTCATTGGATTATTCGTAGGTTTAATTTTAGTTGCAATGTATCTGCCAATATTTCAATTAAGTACATCTATTATGTAATCCTTTTCTAAGATTATGACATTTTTACTTAATGAATGCAATTAACTAATAAAGAAAATTATGCTTAGACTAGTTTCAATATTATTCATCATTTGTTTGGTAACAATGAATTGTACAAAAAATAAAGTAACAACCATAGAAGGATTGCTTCAATATATAAACGATGAAAAACATGGATTACTTAAGTATAAGGAGAATAGCAACTATAAATTCTCACTAAAATACCTTCCTGTTGAGTACTTAGTTTATAGCGAATTAATGAACAATTCTGTGTTAGGTCAGAATAATTATGATAGTATTATTAGCTACTATAATAATAACTATACTTTTTTATTTACCATAACTGACGTTTCTAAGCAACCAGATCGTGAGGCTTTCATTTCTTCAGCAACAAAAGTCGATATGAATTTTAGAAAATCGTTCAAGCTATGTATTGATAACGACTCGACAGAACCTGTACTTGGAACGATGGAATATAGTGGTGGTTTAAAAGAAGGCATAAGCTACTACCTCGTTTTTCCCAAACATTCACATGTCTCGACAAAGGAGTTGACTGTTAGATTTTTAGATAATGAATTTATAAATGATGTTCTTGATTTCTCTATTAAACAGAGGGATATTTCAGCTATTCCACTTTTAAAATTATAAACATACAACCTTTCATTCATGAATATTTTAAGCAATCAAATCCGGAAAATAGTTTCAGTTAGTCTTGCTCTCATAATTTTATCAGATGCCTTGCTGCCCAAAAAAGCGTTCGCTTTAACATCCGGACCTGACACACCTGAATTCTCATCATTTACACCAGTGAGTGAGAACAATTTAGTTAATGCTTTTAATGGATCTTTTAGTTATAATCTTCCTCTACTTAATGTTCCGGGTACAGAAGGTGGAGGTTATGCCCTTTCTCTTTCTTACGATAGTGGAGTAAATCCGGAGCAAGAGGCATCTTGGGTGGGATTTGGCTGGAATTTGAGCCCTGGTGCCATAACACGTCAAGTTAATGGTTATCCTGATGATTATAAGAATAAGCCAATTCTGTATTTCAATAAGACAATCCCAAACTATACTTTATCAGCGACTGAAGATTTAAAGTTGGAAGCATTTGGAGTTGACAAAAATGAAGATAATGAAAAAATTAGGCTTGGAAGCTTAGGAAGTGCAAGTATATCCAAGTGCCTTCGTTACAATAACTACAGTGGCATGACTAAGATTTTTACGCTTGGGCTTAATTCTATGGGTGCAGGACTTTCTGCAAACTATGATGGAAATGAGTTTACTTATAATGGCTCTATTAATCCTCTAGCCACATATCATTCAATAAAAAACATCAATAAAGAACAAAAAAATGATATTGAGAAAAATTTCTGGAAGCGTACCAGAAATAAAATTGAGAGTAAAGTAAAATTTGGGGCTTCCCAATTTGCAATTTCTCAATTGTTGTCTGGTCCAACACCTAACATTATGCATCCAACTAAAGGAAGAGTCGTTAAATGGAGTGGCTCAGCTCAAGCTAACCCATTTGTACCAGTTGGAGTTGAGCTCGGGTTCTCTTCTACAGTATCACAAATAGAAACAACTCAATCTCATTCTAAATATGCATCAGGTTATTTCTATCCTTCTGAAAAGGACGCTGCAATAAATGATTATTATAAAGAAAAGGATTTCCCTTTTTCAGAAAGATCAACAACTGTTGGTATTCCCTTAAATAATGCAGATCAATTTTTAGTGACAGGTGAGAATTTAGGCGGTGGATTTAGGGGTTTTCATTCAAAAAATATTGTTTATCATCCCAATTATATTGAGAGTAGAACAGATATACATAATATTGGTATAGAATTAGCTTTTGGAACAAATTTTGGAATTGGTGCAGATTTAGGGGTTGGAAAGCAAATTACAAATTGCGGCTCATGGAGTGATTATATAATTCCAGATTACCCCGAAAATCCAATATATTGCTTTAATAATGATTTGGCAAGTGTTATTGATTTTAGTAATGGGAGTTTAAATGCTTCAACTAAGCCAGAGACAGCAATACTACAGCGTTCACAATCTATTAATTTGCCAGGTTTTAAAGGCTTTAAGCCGGAATTTAAGAATTATGGCCTAACAAATGACATCTCGAGATCTTCCTATATTGAATCTAATAAATACAATGACACAATCAAAAAATTTAACAAGCAAACACGTATAGAAAAACTCAAAACAAAGCTAAATGAGCAAGATTTAATTGGTGAATATCAAATTGTAAATACTAATGGAAACATATATCAATATGGATTACCTGTCCTTGTAAAGAATGAAGTTGAAATGCAGGTAGATATACAGAATGGAACAAAGGTTCATAAAAATTACCTTGTAACTAAAAACATAGATGAGAGCACGATATATTCTTCACCCAATGAATTTTTAAATACCACAAAAGTTGCTATAGGTGAGAAGAGAAGTACTCCATATGCTCAATCTTTTTTACTCACTCAAATTACTACACCAGACTACATTGATGTGAATAAAAATGGACCTGATTCTGAAGATTATGGCGGTTGGACTACATTTGATTATAGGAAAGTTCATGGAAAGTCTGCCGAAAATTACTATAAGTGGAGAGTACCATACTCCGGCTTAATATATCATAAAAATGAAATATCTAATCCCTCAGATAACATAGGGAGCTTTTCCATGGGTGAAAAAGAAGTCTTTTATCTTAAAGCAATTGAAACAAAGACTCATGTTGCTTTTTTTATCACAAACAAAACAAAGCAAACTGAACTCGCTTCATACTTTTCAAAAGATAATTTTCCGCCAGCAAACTATTTAAATGGCTCAAACAAGGATAGATATGATGGTCTAGATGCAGGTAAAAATCCAGCAGATAGTTTATCAGCAAAAGGGATTAAAAAGTTAGAAAAACTTGAACGTATTGTTTTATATTCTAAAAACGATTTTTCTAAACCCGTGCAAACAACTTACTTTGAATATGATAACTCACTTGTTAAAAATCTACCGAATTCAGTAGGTGGCAATTTCCCATTTGCAGCATCCGATTCAGATAAAAGTGGCAAATTAACTCTGAAGCGCGTTTGGACTGAAAGCGAAGGTGTAATGAAAAGTAAAATCTCTCCCTATGTCTTCAGTTATGAATATAAAAATAATTATCCGTCTCAACTGATTTCGAAGTATCCGGAGATTACAAATTATGGCTTAAATATGCCTGAGTCAGTTCAAAATCCAGATTACTCTCCCTATTCATTAAGTATGTGGAGTACAAATCAATATAATGGTGAGGAAAGATTTAGCAAAATGCAGCCATGGATTTATCAAGGAGATATTCCTAATAATGAATTTGATATTGCAGCTTGGCATCTTAAATGCATAAAATTACCCTCAGGAGGAGAGATCCACGTACAGTATGAGGAAAATGATTATTGCTTTGTACAAGATAGGAGAGCAATGGCAATGGTAAGTTTAGCTTCTTATTGTGATAAATACGATAAAGCTGAATATGTATTAAATCTTAACGATATTGGAAATCCTTCTAAGATTAATGTTAATGCTTATGTTGACCAACTAAAGGAGCACTTCTTAGGTAAGAATAATGAGCGTTACGGAAAAGAAAAAATCTATTTTAAGTTTTTATATAAATTAATAGGAGTTACGCCAAATATAGATGATTTGAAATCTGAATATATATCTGGTTATGCTACTGTTTCTGATATTCAACTTACAGGTCCCAATAAGGATCAAATTAAGATCTTATTAGAATGTAACAATAAAGAAAATGTTTTTACCCCACGACAGACATGTTATGATTTTGTTGTAAATCGAAGAGGTTATAAGCTTGACTTTCTTGACAATACTACTTATTATGACAACAGTACAATCCTAACAGATCCAAGCTCCACCCATGGTGCTATGGCAAGAGAGATATTTGATTTTGCATTTGATCAGTTTTTCCCTTTGGGTGGTGGCCCAAAATATAAGTATTATGATGAATCTGAGATAGGAACAGAAATAAATATGCAACTCTCTTATTTGAAAATTCCTCTTCCTGATTATTATGATAAAGGAATTAAGAAAGCCAAACGAGGAGGTGCTGCTAGAGTTAAACGTGTACTAATGTTTGATCCTGGAATAGAAGCAGGAGACGCTGCATTATATGGTAGCGCATATTATTATTCCCTTGAAGATGGCAGTAGTAGTGGAATTGCAACTAATGAACCAGCAAGAGGTAAAGAAGAAAATGCCCTTGTTAGACTTCTTCCATTAGAAAAACAAAGATGGCTGAATAAATTAGTATCCGGAACTGATAAGAGTCAATATGAAGGTCCAATTGGCGAAAGTTTACTTCCCTCTCCTTCTATAGGGTATTCTAGAGTTATAGTAGAGAACATCCATACTGGAAAAACTGGAACGGGTTTTAAAATAAACGAGTTTTATACTGTTAAGGATTATCCGTTTGACTATAAATACTCAACAGATGATATTCAAGGCAGCGGTGTTGAGTATACAGCACTAGATGATGTTGATAATTATTCAAAAAAAGATAAGTTAAATCTAAACTTAGGATTGTACACAATGCTAATTGATAAAAAATGGGCTTCACAAGGCTTCCGATTTATTGTCAATAGCATGCATGGCCAACCTAAATCGATAAAATCTTATAGTGGCACTTTCATTTTGGAAAATCAATTTTCACTTGCATCAAAATTAATTTCTGGAGAGGACTATGAGTATTTTGAACCAGGTGAAAGTATTTCTACATGGGATGGCCGAGAATTGAAAAGCAATCAATTCCCAGGCAAACAAGTTGATATTATATCGGAAGTGAGCAGCATTAGCGATGATGCAACTGATTTAAACCTTGAATTAGATATTACTATTACACTCTCCTGGTTACCGATCCCATATCCCACAGTTGTACCATCATTCAATTATAAGCATATTGCCTATAATTGCTTTTCAACTTCAAAGGTCATAAAATATCCGGCAATTTTAAAGAAAAAGAGAAGCTATGGAGATGGTGTTCTCACCGAAACAGAAAATCTAGTTTTCAATCCTTATACCGGCGAACCTCTACTAATTAAAATGACAGATGGCTTTGATAAGCTTTTACTTGGTGAGAATAAAGAAACTCATAATGGTTCTATTTATAATTTATCAATACCTGCTAATTTTCAATATAAAGAAATGGGGCCTAAAAGTACTGAAGCATCTTTTTCTAACAGATTGAATGAGAATATTGCTACATTCACTACATATGGTGTAAATCCCTTAAATTCTCATGTTAATCTTACAGATCTGATATTAAAGAACGTCATTAAAGCTTCAGTTGTTGAATATAAAAATGCATCTTATGAAGAGGGTAATGTAATTGCAAATGATTATTCAATTAGTGCCAGCGATATTACAGAACTGAATAAAAAAAACAGACTTTATAAAGAGTATATTTACAAGGTAACTGATGTACTAAGTGCTAACGGAGCAAATGGCAAGATTTATAATTCGGGTTATTCCAAAAATGCCATACCAATGTTTGATTGGACCAATCCAGATGAGAGTCAATGGCTAAATATTACTACAAACACTCTATATTCTCCCCATGGTCAAGTTCTAGAAAAAAGAGACGCTTTAGGGATATATTCTTCCGCTAAATATGGTTACTCTTCTTCTCTGAAAGAAGGACGTGATAGAAAGTTACCCTCAATGATAGCTAAAAATTCAAAGTATTCGTTTATAGCTTTTCATGACTTTGAAACTGATCCATTGCCATATGACTTAGCACATTCAGGAAATAAATCAAAAGTTCTAAAATCTTCTAATCCATTCCCAGTCATCTCCATTTCCAAAGCACAAATTGACAATTCATTAATAGCCAACGGTTGCATTATTAAAGCTTGGGTCGCAAATTTGAATGAAAGCAACCAGTCAATTAACTTGGTAATGAATGTAGCGAATACACCTATTGCGATGAAGAAGATAGCCCAATCAGGTAAATGGTCATTGTATGAAGGTAGAATAAATGGTAATAACTTCGACATTAATCAGGATTTTAACGTAAGCTTGTCCAATCTATCAAGCGATGTTTTAATTGACGATGTTATTTTCCATCCTACTTATGCAGAAGTAACTTCCTATGTTTACGATTCTAAATCATTTCGGCTCTTAACATCATTTGGATCATCTCATTTCGGTTTGTTTTATCGATATAATAAAGAAGGTCAGCTTGTTAGGAAAATGATTGAAACTGAACAAGGGCTCAAAACAATTCAGGAAACTCAATATCATACCGTTACAGACGACAGATTAGTTCAAAACTAATTATTTATGGATCATAGTACCTACAGTATGTATATAAAAAATACCTATTATATCATAATACTCTGCTTAATGTATAACAATGTCTTCTGTCAGTCGCATAATTGTTCATCCCTCTTATACGATTACAGCAGGAGGTTATCGAATTTATCAGAGACAAACAATAATCAGAGTTACCAATTAGATTTTACAATTGAAGTAATTGCTAAAGATAAATCACGAAGTCACAATGACCGAATCAACATCACCAAGTCGAAACAACTATATCATTATCAATCAAACTATATGGATATAATTTCAGATGGTATAAGCATTAATTATATCTTAAAAAATCAGCGTCTTATAGTTATAAATAAAGTTTCAACAACAAATGATGAAAATGATAATCTAAGATTACTGGCCGTTTTACGAGATACTCTATTAAAATCTTGTGAAATCACAGAGTGTAAGTCAATAATAGGTGAAGCCGGAGAATCATTGATAGAGATAGAGCTTCTATTACCAGAGGACATGAATAGGCAATTTAAAATAGAAAGAATAATATTTCAGTTTTCACAAGCAGATAATAATTTATTTAAAACAGTTTATAAAGGCAATTCAAATTGCGATTTTATATACACCACTTTAAAATTTAATGCTTTTGATTTTAATATAAAAGAAATAAATCCAATCACAGTTTTAAGTTCAGAGGGTACACCTATAAAGCCTTATTCTGGTTTTCGTATTATTGACAATAGATAACAATCATCATTAAAAAACATTTGCAAATGAGAAGATTCAATTTTTACAGCATTATATTTATGTCATTGTTAATTCTATTGACACTGCTATCTGAAAAAAAAACTTACGGGCAAAGTAATAGTGTAACTATAAAACATTCTGAGTTAGGGCTACTACCGATTCAAATAAATTTAACCAATAATTCACCTGCTGATCTCAATCATTACATTAAATCGGCCAAAATTTACTTTCACCTCAATCTTTTAAAGGTTAATGAATTCTACAAGTTTCAAAACTGCAATTATCAGTATTCATTACAGCTAAATTTCAATATTGCTAATACTGCTTATGCCAGTACCTTATCTCTTAGACCAGATCAGCCTGAGGCAATGTATATTATTGATATAACGGAGCAACAAGCAAGTAATATCTCATTCCAACTCATAAATAGTAAAACATTAAGCCAGAATGGATGTGATATAACCAATGACGTAAAATTTGAAATACGTTATGAAATAGAATATGGAGTAGATATTAGAACTAATATTGGCACATTACCTCAACTCTACATACTTCCTGTGGAAATAAGTGGTAAAAGAGCTAAAATTAGTTGGGCAAACAATGCAAATGTTACATTCCCAAATTATCAATTACAAGTTCTTAAGTTAAATAATGAATCTGCAAATCATCTGGAAAGTCCTGAAAATATCTACACTACAATAAAGGAAACCGACTGGCAAAAATCATTTGATATATACACTGAATCATCTGAATGCTTCTATGAATTGACGTTAGCTGAAGATAATGGGTTTTATGTATGTAGGGTAAGGCCGATAGGAAATTTCTACTCCGGTGGAGTTGCTAACCATAACAATTGGTCAGATGACCAATGGAGTTACATAGATTATTCCATACATGAACTTGATGCTTTAAATGTATCTGCACCTTATTTTTATTATTCCACTGATCCAGATGAATTAATAAATTGGATATATTCTAGAATATTTACTGAAGGTAAGGGGCATATTAGTGAACAAATAACTTATGCAACAGGCCTAAACCAAATAAAGCAGATCCAAAAGCATTTACCTTCTGTAAATACTAACGTTGTTGTACAAAATATCTATGATTATTCAGGTAGGCAAGCAATTACAACATTAGGAATACCGATAACCGGCGGAATCACTGGGTATAAGACATCTTTTGTTCAAGATGAAAATAATGAGTTGTATAATGCAAAACAATTTGATCTTGAATCAAATTATTTAAAGCCCTCAAAGATATCTCAATCAAACAATTTCAAATACTATAGTGCAGACAACACTCTTGATAATCAGATTCCATCAGCCGAGGGTTATCCATACTCAAGGTCGATTTATACTGATGATGGAACGGGAAGAATTACAGAACAATCCAGTCCCGGATACAGTCACGCTCTACACGATGACACAGGAAATGATTTAAACCGAAGAACTGTCAAAACATTCTATGGCAAAGCCACTGAAATGGAATTAATCCGCGTATTTGGCGAAGAAGCTCCAGCAGCAAACACCGTTTCCAAAACTATAACAATAGACCAAAATAATGTAGTATCAATAAGTTACTTTGGAATTGACGGGAAATTAATTGCAACGTGCCTTTCAAATAATAATTTTCCAATTCAAAATGAACAGCTACTTGGCATTGACAATACTACGAACACTCCAGTGTCCCTTCAAGACGTCATTACTCAAAATATAAAAAGTTCTGATGGTTTCATCTCTTCACATAAAATCTTTATTGATCAAAGTGACGCTGAGCTTAAAATGCAATATATTTATAACTGTAATGAAATTGAATATAAGTGTGGCAATTTAGAATTAGATTGTGGTATTTTTCTGCACTTAGAGGTTTTTAAAGCAAATGAAGCTAAACCGATTTGGGAAAAGCATTTCACTGAATCAGCTTTATTTTGTGGTCAGGTAATTGATTTCGAGCCAATCAAGAATCTTGAAATTGGTGAATATGTGATTGTTAAAACTCTTACAAGTAACAAAGAGCTTATTAAAACTGATTTTACTTCAACCGCAGAAAATTCAATTAATCCAATCGTAAATTGGATAAAACAAAACATTCAAGGTGTTTATACAGAATCTGAACAAAAAGCTTTTTATAGCAAAGTAGTTCATTTTTCCGAAACTCTAAATAATTGTGTAATCGGCAATAATATACCAACATGCAATGCTCTTATTAATCTTGGGATAGGTAATGAACTGAATTTAACTACTACGCATGAAATGCATCTTCTAAGAATAATCAACAATGAATATCATGTTGTAACACAATCCACTCTTAACAACATAACTTCTTTTGGTGATGAAATACTTTATATTTACTTAAAATCAGATTGTTGCGATGCTTTTCTGATTCCATGCATTTTTGAAGCTCAATACAAATGTAATAATGATAATCCCCCAAAATTTGAACAATATTTAAAAGACATCTTAGGCACTGATGATATATACCAAACTTATCTGCCAGGCTATAACAGTGGTGAATTTGATAGCATGATTAAGAATATGGCCTTAATTGATAAATACGACATTTTTGATGGTAAAGGTTCTCAATTACAGTATGATTGCGATATGCTATGGAATGCTTGGGTTTCTGTTACCTCAGCATACGGTAAATTCCAAACTGCAGGTTTAAACTCTACTATAAACATATCTGAAAAAATTAATCCAACAGAACATGATAAGCAATTTGATAATAAGTCTAACTTTAAAGCTAAGGGAGGTTTTTTTATTAGGTGGTTAATAAAACGCAAACTTAGCAAACTTGCAAGAGAACGCTCTGCTTCAACGGACAATCCACCAAGCAATAATGTCAACTTAGTGGAAGACTTCTTTAAATTAGTTGGATACAAATTCACTCGACCAGTTATAACCGGAACCCCAGCCCCTCCAGACTATAATAATAATTTAAAATATTATGTTGGACCAGGAACTCAGAAAGTTCATCCATATATTAAAGATCGAACTAAGGCGTATAAGTATTATGAATATGTAAAAGGAACAAAAAAGGCATGTGAAACCTTAAATTGTTTTGAATACAAACCTATTACAATCCCATATTGTCAAGATGTTCCTGTCTGTGGAACCACTTCTTATAATAGTTGGTCAAATCAGAATATTATGTCATTTTACACATGCATAAACAACCTTGAAGATAAAGCACCTGAATTGGAAAAAATTCCTTGTGATTCAATTAACACGTTTGAGATTTACAGGGATTTGGTTGAACTTTGTAATAGTAATTGTGATTCGAACTTTATTCAATATAAATCCTATATAGAAAGTGTTTTCATTGAGAATTGTTACGAGATTGATGGATGCGAGACCAACTATAACAGTATATCATCAAAAACAATAGAATCGTTAGCTAAATATTCCGTTCAATTATGTAAAAGATCTTATTGTGATCAACTTGACGAAAAGGATGTGCAATGTATAGAATTTAGTTGTACCGATATATATACGGGCAATGCGATAAGAAATTTTTCAAAAATTATACTTCCAAATTGTGAAATGATTTCATTGCAAGTCTCAGAATGGTACCTTGAATTAGGTATAAAAAATTTGTGCTCGGGTGTAGTTCAAAACTCTCTTTGTACGGATGGCGACACAAAACCTACAGTTGAACGTGACTGTAATAATCCAAATATCAATTTAGATGATATCAAGCATACTCAGCTTAGAAGTATTATTGTTAAAGTTAGTAGTAGCGGAGTAACAATCGAATAATTAAGGAATTAACAACTTTCATTTTAAGTTCAATGAGAAATATACCTATCCTATTCATAACCTTATTCCTGATATTTGTATCAATCTCCGCTTATTCGACAAAGTGGGAAGTAACAAAGCCGTATGACAGGCCGCCTGGCCACCCTGAGTATGTAAATACACTTCGTTGGGCAGTTGAAATGGTTAACGACACAACATTTAATAATGATACGATTACTTTCAATATATCTAATGTTGCACTTCCATGTACTATTATACTCGAACATGGGTCTTTAGATTTGTATGAAGATGCTACAATTGATGGCAATAGCCAGCCTCAGGCAAATTACACTGGTATTGAGCCAAGAATTGTACTACGCGGTAATGGATTCGGACAA